>ORMF010322071.1_pt1 | contig 30841 bp, 25 predicted proteins | sample 1779871 | NCBI WGS metagenome assembly ORMF01 (sample SAMEA104232316, study PRJEB22302) | groundwater metagenome | biome: forest; feature: aquifer; material: groundwater | place: USA | collected 2011-08-07 | depth 5.4 m | reverse complement strand
GTGGAGTCGCGCGCGTAAGCGCGCGGTGGATCACGCCCGTAAGGGCGTGCGGCCGCGGGATCACGCCCTTATGGGCGTGATCCACCGCGCCCTTACGGGCGCGACTCCAGCCCACAGAATATGGCCTGACAAGACACTAGCCCCGTCCCCCCTTGACTCCCCTACCCCACCCTGGTACCCTCCTCATTGAAACTGGATATCAATTGCAGATAGGGCCCGAGGGGTCAGCGAGGGACGGGCATGCACATCGCAGAGGGGATCCTGACGGGCTCGTCGGTCGTCGTGACGAGCGTCGCCGGCGGCGCCGTGCTGGCGTGGGGCGCCGTGGCGATGGGGAAGTTCGCGAAGGCCCAGCCCGAGCGTAAGCCGCTCCTGGGGATGGCCGGCGCCTTCATCTTCCTCGTCTCGCTCATCCCCATCCCCGCGTTCACGGGGACCTGCTCCCACCCGTGCGGCACCCCGCTCGCGGGGATCCTGCTCGGTCCGGGCATAGGCGCCGCGATCGCGGCCCTGGCGCTCCTTCTCCAGGCCCTGTTCTTCGCGCACGGGGGCCTGACGACGCTCGGCGCGAATACGCTGACGCTCGGCCTGCTGGGCGCCGGTGCGGGGTGGCTCTTCTACCGCCTGGGTCGCAAGCTCGGACTCCCCATCTGGGGCGCCGCGGCCCTGGGCGGCCTCATGGGAGACGTCGCGACGTACTTGGGCGCGGGCCTCATCCTCGGCGGCCACCTCGCCTTCTTCTCCCCCAACCCGAAATACTCGTTCCTCGGCTACCTCCAGGCCATCTACGGGATGTACCTCCCCATCCAGGGCCCGATCTCCATCGGGGAGATGGTCTTCACGGGCGTCGTCATCAACTCGATCGCGCGGCAGCGGCCTGAGGTCCTGGAGTCGCTCGGCGTCCTGCCGAAGCCCAGGGTCGCCTCGATGGCGACGGTGGCGATGCTGGCCATCGCGTTCCTGGCCGCCTCCCCGACCTACGCCGCCGACTCCGTCCAGGATCCCCAGGCGGAGAAGCCGACGCCCTTTCCCGGGATGGACGAGTCGGTGAACGAGAAGATGGCCGAGGAGGCCGGTGCGCCGTCCCGCCCGCCGTTCATCGATACCGAGTCCATGGGAGACCTTTGGAACTTCATCCTGCTCCTCGGCGGGGGGCTCTCCGGGTTCATCATCGGCCGAAACTGGCATCACCTCTTCGGCAAGCGCGAGGGGGGCTCGCTAGGCCCGGCCGGTACGGGGAAGTAGGGGCACGATGTCCGGACAACTGTCTCTCCAGGACTTCCTGCAGGTCGAGCGCGCGCAGTTCCTGCGACGCGCCCGCGGCCTTCGCCTCTGGGACGCCCGCCTCAAGGTCGTTCTCGCCACTACCGCCGCCCTGGCGAACGTGCTCTGGTACACCCCGCAGCTCTCGCTGGTCCTCCTGGGCGTCGCGGTCGTCGGATTCCTGTGGACGCGGATTCCGTTCCGCCAGGCGGCCCTATTCGTCATTGCACCGATGTGGGCCACGCTGCTGGTCATGGTCGGCTACTCCGTCGGCTTCGGCCGGACTGTGATGTTCGAGCTCGGACCGATCGCGGTCTACCGCGAGGGCGTGGGGCTTGGCCTGGCCGCCGGGCTGCGCGTCGTCTCCGAGATGTCCTGGATCGGCCTCCTGATCCTGACGACGCCCTTCACCGAGATCCTCGACGCGCTCCGCTGGTTCCGCGTGCCGGGCGTCCTGGTCGACACGCTCGCCTTCATGTACCGCTACGTCTTCCTGCTGTGCGACGAGTTCCTCGCGATGCGCGCCTCCGCCCGCACGCGGGGCGGCCTGGCCACGCGGAGAGGCAGCCTCGCCACCCTGGGGCTCATCACCTCCCAGGTCTTCCTGAGGGCCTACGACCGCTCCCTCAGGATCAGCCACGCCATGCGGGCGAGAGGGGGCGAGTAGATGCCCTGCCAACGGATCGTCGACATCCTGCGGAGCGCGACCTGCCCGCAGAACTGCGACCTCACCCCCATGAAGATCCCCGAGGGGAAGGCGGTGATGGAGTGCCGCGACCTGCACTTCCACTACCACGATGGGAAGGAGGCCGTTGCCGGCGTGAGCTTCTCCATCGCCCCCGGCGAGGCGGTCGCCCTCTGCGGTCCGAATGGCTCGGGAAAGACGACGCTGCTCAAGCTCCTCACGGGGCTCCTCTCCCCCGACGAGGGGGAGGTCCGCCTGGGTGGACGGGTCCTCGACGACGCCGGTGCGAAGGAGGCCTTCCGCATCGTCGGCATGCTCTTCCAGGACTCGCAGGACCAGCTCTTCTGCAATTACGTCGCCGAGGACGTGGCGTACGGCCTCAAGCAGCTCGGCGTGCCGCAGGCGGAGATCCGCGATCGCGTCGATCTCGCGCTCCACCTGTGCGAGGCCGAGCACCTGGCTCATCGCCCCATCCACCACCTCTCGGGCGGCGAGATGAAGCGGGTCGCCCTGGCGGGGCTCATCGCGATGCGCTCCCCGGTGCTGGTGCTCGACGAGCCCACGAGCGGCCTCGACCCCGCGGCGAGCACGCATCTCATCGAGCTGATCCAGCACCTGAACCACACGCACGGCTCGGCGTTCCTCATTGTCACGCACGAGATGGACCGCGTCCCGCTCCTGGCGCGCCGCGTGCTCGTGATGGAGGGAGGGCGCCTGCTGGCGGACGGCGATACGAGAAGCATCCTGACGGACGTGCCCCTCCTGGAGCAGGCGCGCCTCCAGCCTCCGGCGATCACGAAGTTCTACTTCGAGAAGGCCCTCAGGGACGGGAAGAAGGCGGACTGGCTCCCGCTCTCCGTTGAGGAGGCCCTCTCGCACGACGCCGCGTCCCCCCGTCTCCTCGAGGCGGAGGTCTCCCGCGCGGTGTAGGCCACCGCCCCCTTGCCCCGCCGGCCCGGCGCAGCGTACACTCCCTCTCGGACCAGGGAGGACGCGTGGAAGGCTCCGCTACCCCATCGCCGGTCGCCCCCGAGGACGTCGTTTCCTCCGACGGCCGAACCGTCCAGCTCCCTGTCTCGTCGACCACGGAACAGCCCACCGCGATCCTGCCTCCCCCCAGCCCTGGGAGCGGCCCGACGCTCGCCACCCACGCCGGCGCCTCCGCCCGCCCCCGCGTCCCCCCCTCGCTCGGGCCGTACGAGCTCCTCGACGAGCTCGGCCAGGGAGGCATGGGAATCGTCTACCGCGCCCGCCACCGCGAGCTGGGGAGCCTCTGCGCGGTCAAGATCCTGATCGCCGGCGAGCATGCCTCCCCGGCGGCGATCGCCCGCTTTCATCGCGAGGCCGGCGCGGTCGCGCGCATGGGGAAGCACCCGAACATCATTTCCGTGTTCGATATGGGGACCGAGGGAAATCTGGCCTACTACGCCATGGAGCTCGTCCCCGGCAGGTCGCTCGCCTCCCTCCTGCGAGAGAGGCGCCCGACGCTGGCGGAGGCCGCGCTCCTCGTCGAGAAGGTCGCCCGCGCGCTGCACCACGCCCACCGCCACGGCGTGATCCACCGCGACGTGAAGCCCGACAACATCGTTCTCCGCGAGGACGGCGAGCCGCAGGTGATGGATTTCGGGCTGGCCCGCGAGGTGGGCGGCGGCGAGAGGCTCAGCGTGACGGGCGAGGTGATGGGCACGCCTGCCTACATGGCCCCCGAGCAGGCGCGCGGCCTCCCAGGCGCGACCGACGCGCGCACCGACGTCTACGCCCTCGGCGCCGTCCTCTACGAGATGATCGCAGGTCGCCCGGTGAGATCGGGCGGGACCGTGTTCGAGATGATCGAGAAGGTCGTCGTCGGCGAGGTCGTCCCCCCGCGGCGGCTCCGTGCCGATCTCCCGCCGGACCTCGAGACCGTGTGCATGAAGTGCTTGGAGGTCGACCCGTCCCGCCGCTACGCAACCGCAGAAGCGGTCGCGGAGGACCTCGCGCGGTTCCTGCGCGGCGAGCCGGTCCTGGCCCGCCCCGTCCCCGCCGCGGAGCGCCTGATCCGCTGGGTGCGGAAACGGCGGCACGTGGTCCTTCCGCTCGCCGCGGCCGCCCTGATCGTCGGTCTCGCGGGCGTGTGGGGACTCGTCCTTCACCTTCGAAACCTGGGGGCGATTGAGTCGGCGCTCGGGTTCGGCCGCCGATTCCGCGAGCAGGGACGCCCGCGCGAGGCGCGGGACGCGTTCCGCGAGGCCCTCGTCCTCGACGGCGGGTGCGCCGAGGCGCGCGATGGACAGGAGTGGGCCGACGAGAGGGTCGCGGAGCTCGAGCTGGACGCGGTCGCCTCGCGGAGGCGCGCCGACGAGGCGCAGCAGCGGCTGGAGAAGAGGGAGGCCGTCTCGAGGGTCCTCGGACGATGGTCGTCGCTGCACCGCCCGCTGAGGGAGATGGAGCGGGCCTTCCATGCCGACGATGCCACGGTCGAGGAGCGGCGTGCGCGCGCGGCGGAGGGGTGGAAACGCGTCGAGGCCTTCATGTCGCAGACGCCCGACGACGCCGCGTCCCAGGCGACGATGCGGGCATTCGCCGGCTGGGCGAGGAGGCTCGCGGGGGAGGAGACCGAGGGGCTCGAGTGGATGCGGCTCGCCGCGGACCTCGACAAGGAGGTCCCCTACGGCCGCCTGTTGGAGGCGCTGGTCTGGTTCTCGGCGTACGTGGAGCGTCAGTCGCTCCCCCCGACCGTGACGACGCCGACGGGGGTGGAGGCCGGTGACGTCCCCGAGGACTCGCCGCGCATGGCGGAGCTCCGCGGGCGCATCTCGGCGAGGCTCGGGGAGGTCGAGGGCTCGCCCATCTGGGGCCGGACCGGGGGACAGGGGTTCCGCTCGGCCCTCTCGGCGATGCGGGCCATGCAGGCCGAGAAGTACGACCGCGCCGAGGCGGACCTGACGGCCGCGATGGAAGACCCCGACCTGCGCTGCTTCGAGGCCGGGCTCCTGATCGCCCGCTCACGGGCACGCTACCTGCGCAACGACTTCCGGGGCGCGCTGGAGGACCTTGAGGAGGCCACCGCGGCGCGGTCCGAGCAGGCCGAGGTCCGCTCGCTGCGCGGGGTGGTGAAGCTCGGCCTCGGCGTGCAGATCTCCTCGCGCGGGGGGGACCCGCGGCCGATCCTCGAAGAGGCGGTCGCCGATTTTGGCGATGCGGTGCGCCTCTCCTCCGTCGAGGCGAGCCACTACCACGACCGCGCCCGGGCCTGGCGGCAGCTCGGGCGGGCGGAGGCGATGCGCGGGGAAGACCCGAGGAAGAGCTACGCGCGCGCGATCGAGGACGTGGAGGAGGCCGCGCTGCGGGGAGACGCCGGGCCGGACGCGGAGGCCTTCCGAGGCCTCCTGCACAGGACGCTGGGCGAGGCCCAGGCGGCGCGCGGCGAGGACCCGCGGGAGAGCTATCGTCGCGCGATCGAGGGTTTCACGCGGGGCCTGGAAGGCGCGGAGGCGGATCCCACGCTCCTTAGCAACCGCGGCGGGACGTGGGCCCTCCTCGGGGACGCGGAGGGGGAGCGTGGCGGGGACGAGGGGGCGTGCCTCAAGAAGGCGATCGAGGACTACGACGCCGCGATCCAGAAGAAGCCCGACTACGCGGTCGCCCTGAACAACCGCGCGCTCGCGTATCGGGCGTTGGGAGTCCTCGAGGCGGGCCGCGGCGGGGACCCCAGACCGCTCTACGAGCGCGCGATCGAGGGATTCGACGCAGCGGTCGCGCTCGACCCGGCGTACGCGTCGCCCTTGTCGCACCGCGGGAGCACGCGCGGCGAGATGGGCGATGCGGAGCAGGCGCGTGGCGGCGACCCGCAGCCGTGGTACCGCAAGGGGATCGAGGACCACACCGAGGCAATCACGCGGAATCCCGGGGACGCGGTGCCGCGCGACAACCGTGGGATCCTCTGGTACAAGCTCGGCGAGGTCCAGGCCCGGACGGGCCAGGACCCGCGGGAGAGCTTCCGGAACGCGATCACGGACGAGGACGAGGCGCTCAGGATCAACCCGAAGCACGCGAACGGGTGGCTTCACCGCGGGCACGCGCGTCGGGGGCTCGCCGAGGCGGAGGCGGCGCGCGGGGGCGACCCGCGGGAGGGCCTGAAGGCGGCGGTCGCGGACTACGACGGGTCGATCCGGTGCACGCCGTCGAGCGCCGTGGCCTGGGCGGCGAGGGGGAATGTGACGCTGCACCTCGGTCGGGAGGAGGCCGCGCGGGGCGGAGCCCTCGAGGACTCGTGCCGCCGCGCGCTGGCCGACTTCGACTCGGCGATTGAGCGCAACCCGAAGTACTGGAAGGCGCACCTCGGACGAGGCGAGGCGCTCGAGCTCCAGGGGCGGAACGACGACGCCATCCAGGCGTACCGCCAGGTGCTCCAGGCCGTCCCGCGCCAGCCCCAGGCGACGCAGGCCCTCCAGCGGCTGGAGGGCAAGTGACGAGCGGGGCGCAGCCCGCGCTCGCGAGGCTGGAAGGGCGGACTTGCCCGGGTACAATGCCGTCGCCCTGCCTCCCGATGAGACACTCTTGACCCATCGCATTGCCGTCGTCGGAGGAGGGGCCTCGGGCATGGTCGCCGCGCTCGTCGCGGCGAGACGAGGCGCCCTCGTGACCCTCCTCGAGCGCCACGGCCAGTTGGGCCGGAAGGTCCTCGCGAGCGGCGCGGGGCGCTGCAACCTCGGGAACACCCGCCTGGACCCCTCGAGGTACCACGGCGGCGACCCCGAGTTCGTCCGTGCGGTCCTCTCGCGGTTCGGGGCACAGGAGACGCTCCGCCTCTTCGAGGGGCTGGGTCTCCTCGTGGAGGAGGAGGCCGATGGCCGGCTGTTTCCCCGGTGCGGCCAGGCGCGAACCGTGGTGGAGGTGCTTGAGGCGGGATTGGCCACGGCGGGCGTGACGCTCGTCCTCTCCTGCGACGTGAACGAGGTGCGGGACTCCGGCAAGGGATTCACGCTCGTCACGCGGCACGGCACGATGCCATTTGACCGGGTCGTCATGAGCTGCGGCGGGGCCTCCTATCCGCAGCTCGGGGGAGGCGCGCGCGGCTATCGCCTGGCGTCCTCCTTGGGGATCGGCGTGGACGAGCCCCGCCCCTCCCTGGTCCCCCTGCTGTCGAGGGACGGCTGGGTTCGGCGACTCCAGGGGAATCGCCTCCAGGTCGGGCTCTCGGCGGAGGCGGGCGGTCGGCGCCTGTCGGCCTCCCGGGGGGAGATCCTCTTCACTTCGTACGGGATCTCAGGCCCCGCGACGCTCGAGATCAGTCGCGAGGTCTGCCGCGCACTCGAGAGCTATGACGAGATCGAGGGGGCGATTGACCTCTTCCCCGAGCATTCGCCAAAGGGGCTGCGCGAGTTCTTCCTCACCAGGCTGGACGCGTTGCAGAGCCCAACGGTGCAGGAGTTTCTGCGCGGGACGATGACCGATCGCGTCGTCGCGGAGTTCCTGACGGCGCACGCCGGGGAGTTCCCTGGGCGTGCGCGACCGACGGCGGACCTTGTCTCTCGGCTCGCCAGCGCGCTTGGCTGCTGGAGATTCACGATCTGCGGTCACAAGCCCTGGGACGAGGCGATGGTCAGCGCGGGGGGCGTGCGGCTCTCGGAGGTCTCCCCGGACACGATGGAGTCGACCCGTCGGCGCGGGCTCTACCTGACCGGCGAGCTGCTGGACGTCGACGGCGACTCCGGGGGGTTCAACCTGCACTTCGCCTGGGCCAGCGGTTTCCTGGCCGGCACGGCGTGCTCGGCGCCGACCTAGGTCCCTGTCCCGCTCGGTAACCGTTCACCGCAGAGACGCGGAGGACGCAGAGACCCGCAGAGATGCCATCGACGGCCACGGACCGCATCATCGATGCGGGCGGCCTGGGTTCCCTGGACCACCTCTCCGCGGGTCTCTGCGTCCTCCGCGTCTCTGCGGTGGACGAATACCCCGCTCGCTTGCGGCTGGGCGCATGCGATGGCAGAATGTCCGCCACGTCAGGCCCGACAGTCCCCCCGTCGCGGAACGACTCCAGGAGGCACTCTCATGCCCACGGATCTCCACCACTTCGTGGCCGGCGCGCGCGCGGCGGGCGCAAGCGGGCGCTTCGGCGACGTCTGCAACCCGGCGACCGGCGAGGTGGCCTCGCGCGTCCCGTTCGCCTCGAAGGCCGAGGTCTCCGAGGCCGTCGCGGCGGCCGCGAAGGCGCAGCCCGCCTGGGCGGTGACGCCGCCCCTCCAGCGGGCGCGCGTCCTGTTCCGCTTCAAGGAACTCGCCGATCGACATGCGGACGAGCTCGCGCGGCTCATCACCTCCGAGCACGGGAAGGTCCTCTCCGACGCGAAGGGCTCCGTCACGCGCGGCATCGAGGTCATCGAATTCGCCTGCGGGATCCCCCACCTGCTCAAGGGGGAATTCACCGAGGGGGTCGGCCGCGGCGTCGACTCCTGGTCCGTGCGCCAGCCGCTCGGCGTCTGCGCTGGGATCACGCCGTTCAACTTCCCCGCGATGGTCCCCCTCTGGATGTTCCCCGTCTCCATCGCGTGCGGGAACACGTTCGTCCTGAAGCCCTCCGAGAAGGACCCGTCGTGCTCCCTGCGCCTCGCGGAGCTGTTCGTCGAGGCGGGCGGTCCGCCCGGAGTCTTCAGCGTGGTGAACGGCGACAAGGAGGCCGTCGATGCCCTCCTCGCCGACCCGCGGATCGCCGCGATCAGCTTCGTCGGCTCCACGCCGATCGCGGAGTACGTCTATCGCACCGCGACCGCCTCGGGGAAGCGGGTCCAGGCACTCGGCGGCGCCAAGAATCACATGGTCGTCATGCCAGACGCCGACCTCGACCAGGCCACCGACGCGCTCATGGGCGCGGCGTACGGTTCGGCGGGCGAGCGCTGCATGGCGATCTCCGTCGCCGTCGCCGTCGGCAAGGCGGGCGACGCGCTCGTCGAGCGGCTCATCCCCCGCGTCCGCGAGCTGAAGATCGGCCCCGGGACCGAGCCGGGCATGGAGATGGGCCCGCTCGTGACCAAGGCCCATCTTGATCGCGTGGTCGGCTACATCGAGCTGGGCGTGCAGGAGGGTGCGAAGCTGCTCGTCGACGGGCGAGGATTCAGGCCCCTGGCGGCACCGGGCGGCTTCTTCCTGGGGGGCTGCCTGTTCGACGGCGTGCGCCCCGAGATGCGCATCTACAAGGAGGAGATCTTCGGGCCGGTCCTCTGCGTCGTGCGGGCGCCCGACTTCGACTCCGCCCTGAAGCTCGTGAACGACCACGAATTCGGCAACGGCGCGGCGATCTTCACGCGGGACGGCGACGCCGCGCGCGAGTTCGCGAACCAGGCGCGGATTGGGATGATCGGGATCAACGTGCCGATCCCCGTGCCGCTCGCGTTCCACAGCTTCGGCGGCTGGAAGCGCTCCCTCTTCGGCGACATGCATATCCACGGTCCCGAGGGGGTCCGGTTCTACACGCGCCTGAAGACGATGACATCGCGCTGGCCGACCGGAGTGCGCGCGGGGGCCGAGTTCACCATGCCGACGATGAAGTAGGCCGCGATCCGAGCGATGGAGATCGACTACGACTTCGACGGCTCCCTCCACCTCGACGACGTTCTCGAGGACTACTTCTACTCGCCGTCGACCGGCCTGTATGTCTTCCGCCACCCCCCCACCGTGGACGCGAGGCTGCGGGAGGCGGCCGACGCCCTCGGGATCGTCGTCAAGGCCAGTCCCGAGAAGTGGCTGGGCGACCCCCCCCTGGCCGACGCGCTCAGGATCCTGCGCCGGCTGGGGTCGACCGCCATGAGCCTCCCCCAGTACTTCCAGGTCCGCCAGGACGCGATCCGGGCGGGGGACCGGGCGATGCTCGCTTCGCTCGAGTCGGACCGCTTCATCGAGATGCTGGCCACCGTGTTCCTGCGCGACGAGGTCCTGATCCACCACCCGGAGGCAACCGGCCGCCTGGCCTTCTCGGGCCGCGAGGTCCCCGTCCACACGCCCGAGGGGCGCTACGGTTGGATCCACCCCGACGACGTGGACTTGACCACCGGGCTACCCACCAAGGTGACGCGCCAGCGCGACGTCGGGGACGAGACGATCAAGTACTGGGACACGCACACCGACATCGGGCGCGAGGGCGCGCTCATGGCCGTCCGCGGGTTCGTGACGTCCGTCGGGAAGCCCTCGCTCGACCTCGGGTTCCCCGTCGACGCGATCTCGCCGAAGATGACGATCCGCGAGTGCCGCACGTCCCGCCCCGAGGGGGTGCTCGACGAGCGGGTTCTCGCGGAGGCGCGGCAGGTCCTCTCGCGGTATCACGCCGCTGCCAGCGACCGGTCGCTGTTTTCGGCGGTGCCGGCGTGGATTCCGGACCTGGTCGACTTCCTGCGCCGCCGCCGAGGAGACCTCCTCTCGTCACGCGACCTGGCGAGCGAGATCGTGCAGGAGGAGTGCCGCGACGCGCTCGGGGCCCTGTGGACCGTGGCGCTGGCGACCGGGGACGCGCGCGCCGCGGAGATCGAGCGCGCCGCGCGGGAGTTCAGCGGGGTGTCGGAGGCGGAGGTGACGGAAGCGCGGTTCATCGAGTTCCTCCAAAGCCGCCGCGACGCCCTTGCGAGGGCCGTCCGGGACCACGAGGGCATCGTCTTCGTCATGGGGCACGATAACCCCGACACCGACACCGTGGTCGCCGCGATGGTCGAGGCGTTCCGGCAACACCTGCTCCATGGTCGCGAGTCGGTCTTCCTGCCCGTGGTCCCGGGGGATCGGATGCCTGACGAGATCGCCGAACTGATCGGGCCCGAGCTCGCCGGCGCCCTCCTCTTCGCGCACGGACCGGAGTACGCCGTAGCGTCGAAGACGGGGAGGCCCGAGTGGGTGATGGTCGACCGGAACGTCGGGCCCGAGCAGCCCGACACGCGGGCGATCATCGATCACCACTACCCGTCCGAGGTCTGCCTGAGGCAGCAGATCCCGCGGAGGATCCTCTTCGCGGGGTCGACGTGCGCCCTGGAGGCGCAGCGGTTCTACGGGCTCGGCTTCGCGATCCCCCAGGGAATGGCGCGGATCCTCCACGGCGGGACGCTGATGGACACCGAGAACCGCTTCCCAGGAAAGATGACGTCGCTCGATGTCGTCGCCATGGACCGCCTGAAGGGGGCGTCGGGAGTGCCCGACGAGAGCGCCTTCTACCGGCGGCTCATGGACCGCCTGGTGCGCTGCTCGGACCCCGACCAGCTCTTCATCCGCGACTACAAGGAGGACTGGAGCTTCTTCGGGTTCGCCGTGGCGAAATCGGTCGGGATCCTGGATGCGTCGCGGGCGGCCTCGGTCGAGCGCCTGTGCGATCTCGCGCTGGAGAACAACCGGCGGACCAACCTGCCGCTCACGCTTCTGAAGATCGTCGACTACGACGACAACGCCGAGACGATCCGGCGCGAGAGGATGTGCACGGTGTTCTCGGAGGGGGCCTCGCCGGACTTCCGCGCGGCGGTCCAGGAGGCGATCGTCGCGATCATCCGCCACGAGTCGCCTCCCCACGTGCGGATCGAGACCTCCGACTCAGCGATCGAGTACTGGGGGATCGGGACGCAGCTCTCCCGGAAGAAGCTGGCGCCCGTGCTCGACCCGGTGGTATCGGCGTTCCATCGGTACTTCTGGTCGCCGAACGCGGGGATCCACCTTCGTCGCGACTTCCTGCGCGACAACGAGGCGCTGCAGGAGGCGGCCCGCAGGCACGGGATCCGCCCGCACGTCGACGCGGACGGCTTCGTGGTAGGGAACCCGGCCGAGCTCAAGTTCCTCCTCCAGGAGACGGGGTTCGAGTGTGCGAGCCCGGCGGAGTACTTCAAGGCGTACTTCGACGCCGTGGCCGTGCACGACTCGCAGATGGTGGCGCATCTGACCTCTCCGAGGTACATGGAGACGCTCGACCTTGTGATCGAGGACCGCGAAGTGCTCGTCGAGCACCCGCGCATCGTGCGCGCGGCCGAGGGGTACGCGTACGAGGGCGGGACGCGGCGTCGGGTGAGGGTCCCCGTCGGCGAGCCGGGGCTGATCGAACCGGCGAAGGTGGACCGGGAGACCGGTCTCCCGACCGTCGTGGAGGACCCGCGGCAGTACGGGAAGGGGCTCTGGCGGTACTGGAGTCCCGACAGCGACCGCGCGTGGGCGCTCAGGAGTTCGATCTTCGCCTACGGGATCCCGTCGCTCGACCTCAAATTCGGGTTCTCTGAGGCGCTTCCGAGGCTTACGATCCGCCCCTGCGTCCGCGCCGTGAAGCACCCCGTCGTGCGCGTCTTCGAGCGCGGAGCGAAGATCGTGGTCGATGTCCGGGACTGAGGGAGACCTGCATGAGAGTCGTGAACCTCTTTGCTGGGCCGGGGGCGGGAAAGTCGACGACGGCCGCGGGGCTGTTCCACCTGATGAAGCTCGACGGAATGAGCGTCGAGCTGGTGACCGAGTACGCCAAGGAGATGACCTGGGAGAAGCGGCACAACATCCTGACGGACCAGCTCTACATCCTCGCGAAGCAGCACCGCCGCGTGTCCCGCCTCCGCGACGAGGTCGAGTACGTCGTCACCGATTCGCCGTTCCTCGTAGGCATCCTCTACCGGAACGAGCACTACTCGGAGACACTCGACCGCCTCATCGTCGAGCTGTGGAACAAATACGAGAACGTGAATTTCTTCCTGGAGCGGGTGAAGGCGTACGTCCCCGTGGGGCGCAACCAGTCGGAGGACGAGGCGAGGCGGATTGATGTGGCGACCAGGGACCTCCTGTCGCGCCTCCTGGTCCCCTACGAGACCGTCGTTGGCGACGCCCAGGCCGCGTCGCGCATCTTCGCTCGGGTCAAGGAGGGAACGCGATGACGGGAATGGACGCCCGCGGATTCGACCTGCTCGCTCGCGCCATTTCGCTCGCGGGGGAGCGCCACGACGGGCAGATGCGGAAGGACGGGAAGACGCCCTACTTCACGCACCCCGTGCGGGTGATGACAATCGCCGCGCAGGTCCTGGGTGTGACCGACCCCGAGGTCCTCGCCGCCGCGGTCCTGCACGACACCGTCGAGGATACCAACACCGATCGCGACGACATCGCGTCGGAGTTCGGCGAGCGGGTGGCTGGGATCGTGATCCACCTGACCAAGGACAAGCGCCTGCCCGAGGCGGAGCGCGAGGACAACTACTTCGCCTCGATCGCGACAGCCCCCGTCGAGGTGAAGCTGTGCAAGATGTCGGACACGATCGACAACCTGATCGACTCCCGCGCCCTCTCCCCCGCTCACCGCGCAAAGACGCTGGCGAAGGCGAGGAGGCTCGTCGGCGTGGTCGAGGGTGCCCTGCCGTCGGAGTGGGCCCACGCGCTCGATCGGCTCCGCGAGGAGCTCCGCCGCACCGAGTCCGAGGCCTGAATCACTCCTTCTCCGGCGACTCCCGCGCCTCGGACCAGAGGCCGCGGAACTGCTCCTGGTAGGCGGCGGCGGTCTCGCGGCCGCGGATGACGAGGAGGTTCTCGTCGTTCTCCTGCGATGCCCTGAGGGAGTAGTTGTACGACCCGGTCAGGACGACCGCGTCGTCGCTGTCGGCGTCCACGACGGCCGCCTTCATGTGCATGAACTGCTGCGTGTTCCCCCAGTAGCGGATGCGGACGCCGGCGCCGGCAAGCGTCTCCTGGATGTCGCGGGAGGCCGACCTCGTGGCGCCCATCCAGTCGAAGACGGCGCGCACCCGCACGCCGCTCTGGGACCTCTCCACGACGGTGGCCATGATGTCGGGGTCCGTGAGGTGGTTGATCAGGAGGTCGATGCTGGTCTTCGCGCCCTTGAGGGCCTTCAGCAGCCGCTCGCGCGCCGGGTCGGACGGCGAGAAGTAGACCTCTAGGTCCACTCCGTCCACCTTGAACTCGTGCTCCGTGTCGTCGACCTTGTCGTCGCCGAAGGTCCCGCCGAAGACCTCCTCGAACTCGCCGTGGAAGGCCGCCGCGACCTCGGGAGAGTGAATCAGGACCGCGTCGTTCGGCTGCACGCCAAATCCCCGGTCGGTCAGGTTGAGCGATCCCGTCCAGGCGCGCTTCTGGTCGAAGACGAAGAACTTGTGATGGAAGAGCCGCGACTGTCCGTCGAGGTCGGTCACGACGTCGATGCCCGCGGCCTCGAACAGCGCGAACACCGGCCCCGCCTCGTCCTGGGAGTACTCGTAGAACTCCGTGACGATGCGCACCGCGCCCTCCCCGAGGCGGTCCGATGCGCGACAGAGGGCCTCCACGACGCTCACGCGGTCCAGCTCGTACGCGGCGACGTCGATCGACTCCGCCGCCCCGTCGATCTGCGCAACCAGCGCCTCCTCCACCGCCGACGAGGGCACGCCCGGCTGCGTGAAGTACTGCACGAGGAAGCGATTCCTCCGGCCGGGGGACGTCTCGTCGGATGCGTGCCAGCCGGCACGTTCCCCCTCGACGGACGGGTCATCGCGGACCCACGCCTCTCCGCGCGTGGGCGGCTCCCCCTCGTTGCGCCAGGAGGAGAGGACCTCGCCGTTGCGGTAGCAGACGGCGATCGTAGAGCCCGTCTCGAGCCGCGCGACGAGGCCGGCGTCGTGGAGGCGGATCGCCTCGTCGGGGACGCGGTAGCCGCCGGTGTACTCCCCCTCCAGGACCACGGCAAAGCCGTCGGGGGGGATCGAGGCGTCGGCCTCCTGCTCGAACGGCGCCAGCTCGATCATCCGCGACCTGATCCGCAGGCAGAGCCCATCGAGGGGGGCCGGAGAGGGGCCCGGGTTGTAGACCTCGACGTAGCAGCCGAATTCGACCCGGGGATCGGTCATCACCTCGGTGATGACCAGCCGTGGCGGATCGGCCTGGCCGAGGGCGGAGAGCGCGGCGAGGGTCGCGAGGACCGCGACGCGGAGACCCGTCAACGGTCCTCCCCCTCTTTGCGCTCGCGTCCGGGGGTGCAGCCGCCGTCGGACGCGCACGGCTCCATGTTCTCGGCCAGCCCCGGCGCCTTGAGGTCCTTCCGCTCCAGGGAGGTCCCCTTCGGGACCGTCGGGAGCGGCTCCAGGTGGTCGGCGCCCCGGCCCCCCTTCGCCGGCGCGAGCGATATCTCGTCACCCGTCGACAGGCCGTCGCAGATGTTCGCGTCCTCGACGGTCAGCAGCACCGTCCCTCGCGGCAGCCGGGCGGCCTTCACATCGAAGTCCGGGTCGAGGATCAGGGCGTACTCGCCGGGCTCGAGGACCGTGCTGACCTCCTCGTCCCACGCGACAAGCGCCTCCTCCTCGTCGCCGTCGGCGATGTGCCAGCCGGCCAGGTCGACCGCCTTGGAGGTCCCGTTGTAGAGCTCGATGAACTCGCCTTGGGTTTCGCTCTTCGGGCGGAACATGACCTCGGAGATCACCACGCTCGCCAGGTCGAGGAACATCTGCTTCGGCGGCTCGTCCATGGCGACCTTGCGCTCCCGGTCCAGCCACCAGTGCTCGAGCAGGTCGGGGCGGAAGCCCGCCTTCCAGCCGATGGAGCGGATCGCGGAGACCTCCTCGAGCGAGAGCGCCATCGCGATCGGGAAGTGGATCGGGATGTAGCGGCGGTAGTCGGCGCTCCCCTTCTTCGCGGTCAGCCGCTTCATGAACTCGGGGTAGAGGTCGCGGTTCTCCTCCCACAGCTCCTCGAGCTTGGTCGAGTACTCGGCGATGACCTTCTTGTTTTCGTCGCCCGTGAGCACGAGGAGGTTCTCGAAGTTGTTGAACTCGGCGGTGTCGCTCCAGTTGTAGGAGCCGGTCACGAGCGTCTGCCCGTCCACGAGCATGCTCTTCAGGTGCATGAGGCGCGAGAGCGGGTGGTGGAACATCAGGGAGTACGTCTTGTAGCGGATCTCGATCCCCGCCTTCTCCAGGCGCGCGGACTGCGAGATGTCGACCTTGTACTCGCCCATGTCGAGGAGGACGCGGATGCGGAGGCTGCCTCGCTCTTTGTGGAGGGCGATCAAGGCGTCGGCGATTGACTTGGAGTTGAAGTGGGTGACGGCGATGAAGAGCTCCTTCTTCGACTTCTTCATCTCCTTGATGATCCGGTCGGCGAGGGCCGAGTCGTCCTCCCCTTCGTTTCCGCTGGTGAAGAGGATGTCCGTCTCGGCGTGGAGGACGAGCGGAAGGAGCAGGGCCGCGGCGAGCAGACGCATTAGGATTCTCACTCCTTGTCCTCCTTCTCTTTGTCGGGCAGCTTGATCCGGTTCACCTTCTTGCCCTCCTCGAGCAGGAGCGCGAACTCGTCCTGGAAGGCGTCGGCGACGTCCTTGTCGCCTCGGAAGACGATCCAATCGTCGGTGTAGCGGGTGAAGGCGCCGGTGGACCAGTTGCCGCTGCCGTTGATGACGGTCTTGCCGTCGATGATGGCGAACTTCTGGTGCATGGTCGCGCCGGTGGTCCAGACGGTGATGCCGATCCCCTGGAGGGCCGCGGTGGTCTTGGGGTTCCACTCCCCCTTGTCGGCGGCGTCGAGGACGACGCGGACGCGGACGCCGTGTTCGATGGCGTAGTGGAGGGCATCGAGGATGGAGACGTCGCCCGCCTCGTACCTCGCCTTCTCCTCTTCGAGGTCACGGGGCTGCTTCTGCATGACGGCGAGGGAGTAGAGGGCGAGGTCGACGGTCTTCTTCGCGCCCATGATCTCGCGGACGATGACGCTCTCGACGGGATCTTCCGGCGAGAAGAGGACCTGTCGCGGCGGGTCGTCGGCGAGGAGGAGGGCGAGGACGCAGACGGCGTACACCATGTTCGTTCCGGCTCCGAAACGGGGTCAGGTGGTGCCCAGAGACCCGAGCATCCTAGGCGGGGCGATTGCGGCTGTCAACCGCGGGCCGAGAGTGTGGTGAATTCCAGCAGTGGGATCGTGGGGGTGCTGGAAAACGCCCCACTTCGCAGGGGGAGACCGATCGGCGGAGATCGTTGCAACTCGCTGCCTGTTCGTGGCGTACGGCCAAACCGGCTGAATTGACCCGACTGGCCTGTCGAATGTCCTCCTTCTCTGTGCCGCACGTGGGGCGCGGTTCGGCTGGAAAGGAGGCCTCGTCATGTTCCGCACTATCCTGTCCGTGGTGGTCCTGTTGACGTTCGTGGGCGCCCTTGGGCTGCTGTCGCGCGCGTCCGAGCGGCCGGGGGGGGATCCTCCCGCGCCGGCCGAGCCTCGGCTGCTGACGGACCCCGTGGACCCGCTCCCCTCGGCGGCCCCTGAGGAAGGAGCCGGTGAGGCGCCGTCCGTATGCCTCGAAGAGCCGGAGGGCCCACCGCCGCCGATCGAGCAGCGGTTCCTGGCGATCGAGCAGGACCTCCACGCGCGGGACGAGGCCTGTCGCATTGCGGAGGGGGTGCTGCGGGAGGGGGCCCTGCACGACCTGCAGGCGCTATTCGCGGCGTATGCGCGGACGAGGGACCCGCGGATCCGCGCGGGGGTGTTGCGGGCGGTTCGTCGGTCGAATCCGCCGTCCGCGGGGCTGCACTGGGGCTGGCTGGAGGCGAGCTGTCCCGCCGGCGCCGAGGCCGTCGCGGCGGGGGTGGGGATCCGGGCGGGGCTCGGGAGGCACGGGGCGTGCATCTGGCTGGCGAGGGAGGAGGATGTCAAGGCGCAGCGGGGGCTGATCGACGCGATCCTGGAGGGGCTGACCCAGGACGAGGCGCGAGAGCTCGCGGGGTGGTGCTCGAGGGGGCAGATGACGCCTGGGATCGAGAGGCTGCTGGAACTCCTTGAAGAGTAGGCGATAGACCCCCCGAGCATCGCGACGCCCCCGCGCTCGCGCCCGCGCCCGCGCCCGCGACTTCGTGACCCGTGCCCGTGCCTCGTGTCCGTATCCCGCGTCCCGTACCCCGTTTCCCGTGTCCCGCACCCGATTTCATTCAAGGAGGCAGCCATGTCATTCAGTCACGAACGTCTTGATGTCTATCGCGCATCTCTGGAGTTCCTCTCGCAATCGAGCTCGATCATCGAGTCTCTGCCGCGTGGGCGTAGCGATCTGGTCGATCAGCTCGATCGGGCCGCAACGTCCATCGTGTTGAACATCGCGGAGGGCGCCGGGAAGTTCGCGAAGCGCGACAAGCGGCGCTTCTACCAGATCGCGATGGGCTCCGTTACCGAGTGCGCCGCGATTCTCGACATCTGCGCTGGGCTCAGGGTGATTGACGGACCCCGGTACGCGGAAGGCAAGGCCATCTTGGAGCGCATCCTCGCGATGCTGGTGAAGTTGTGTAAGCGTATGGAGGAGTAGCGGCGTCGGGCACGGGCAGCGGGCACGGGGTACGGGCAGCGGGCACGGGGTACGGGCAGCGGGCACGGGGTACGGGCAGCGGGCACGGGCAGCGGGCACGGGTCACGAAGTCGCGGGCGCGGGCGCGGGCGCGGGCGCGGAGCCGTCTCGAAGGAATCCTGCCTAGTGCCCCGGCGCCGCGCCGCCTCTCGCGCGGGTCTCCTCCAGATCGATATCGTGCTGAATCGCGCGCAACGCCTCATCGTTGATCGCGCCGCTGTTGCGCAGCCGGATCGCCTCCGCCCGCTCCGCGGCGATCGCGGCGAGCCGCAGCCGCTGCTCCTCCTCCGCGCGCGTCCGCGCGTCGTGCTGATGACCGTCCTCCGTCGCGAGGCGCTCGATCCGCCCCTCGTACTCCCCCACAATCCCCGCGGTCACCTCGGCGTCGGCGCCCTCGATGCCCTGGACGCGCGCGACCGCGGCCTGAGCGGACCGGATCCGCCCGGCGACCTCCTCGCGATGCCTCGCGTCGTCCGCCTGGATCCCCAGCCTGCGAATCAGGACCGGCAGCGAGAACCCCTGCACGACGAGCGTCACGAGGATCACCGAGAACGCGAGGAAGATCACCATGTCGCGGCCGGGGAACGGCAGCCCATTCGGCAACACCAGCGGCAGCGAGAGCGCCCCTGCGAGCGTCACCGTGCCCCGCATCCCCGACCACCCCGCGATGAAGATCTGCCGCGGCGGCGGGAAGGGCTCCGTCTCTCGGATCCGCTTGAAAAGCACCCGTGGGAGGTAGGCCCCCGGAAAGATCCACCCCAGCCTCGTCACGATCGCGAGCCCCGACACCACAGCCGCATAGAGCGCCAGGCTCGACGGCGCGTACGACGACAGCCCGCGCATCACCTCGCGGAACTGAAGGCCCAGCATGATGAACACGAGCCCGTTCAGGAGGAACACCGCCGTCTCCCACGCCGCCCAGGCGCGTTGACGCGACTGCGCCGTCATCTGCATCGGGTCGCGGTATCCCCCGTACAGGCCGGCGGCCACCACCGAGAGGATCCCCGAGGCGTGGATCCCCTCCCCCGCGAGATACGCGGCGTACGGCGTGAGGAACGAGACCACGATGTCGATCAGCGGGTCAGGCTCTCCCCCTTCCGCGTACCATCGGCGGAACCAGCAGGCGGCCCAGCCGACGGCCAGGCCGACCACGAGCCCCGCAACGGCGAGCCACAGGAATTCGGGAATCACCTGCGCGGCGTGGAACGTCCCCGTCATCGTGGCCGCGATGGCGAGCTTCAGCCCGACCAGCCCCGACGCGTCGTTGACCAGGCTCTCCCCGTTGATGATGGTCGTCAGGCGGTGCGGGATGCGCATCCGGTGCGTGATCGAGCCGACCGCGACCGCGTCGGTCGGCGAGATCACGGCCCCCAGCGCGAACGCCACGGGGAGCGGCAGGCCGACGATCGCGTGCGCGGCGCACCCCACGACGAGCGTCGTGAACGCCACGAGGCCGATCGCCAGCAGCAGGATGGGCCTGAGCTCCGCCTTGAAGTCGCGCAGCGGCATGAGCCACGCGTCCGCGAACAGGAGCGGCGCGAGGAAGACGACGAAGAACACCTCGGGGTGCAGCTCAACGTGCGGCAGGCCGGGGACGAGGCTGATCCCGAGCCCCCCGAAGACCAGGAGGATCGGGTACGGGACGGCGATGCGGCGGGCAATCACGGCGAGCGCCGTGATCGCGACGAGCATCCCCAGCGTGGCGTAGACGGTCTCCATGGCGGGCAGGCATCGTAGCGGCGGGATGCCCCGCAAGCAAGCGGCGCCCTCCCCGCTCGTTTCGGTCGATTCGAGCCTGCGTGCGTGCTATCCTCCCGCCTCGATGAACATCCTCGTCATCAACTGCGGCAGTTCGATGGTCAAGTACGAGCTGTTCGAGGCCGCCGACGGGCGCGTCGAGTCGCTCGGCCAGGGGCAGGAGGAGCCCTCGACCGGGTACGACAAGGCCGTCGGCCGCATCGTGGCCTCCCTCCCCCGCCGCCCCGACGCCGTCGCCCACCGCGTGGTCCACGGCGGCACGCGGTTCGACAGCCCGACGCGGATCGATGCAGGCGTCATCGCGGCGATCCGCGACCTCTCCCCCCTCGCCCCGCTTCACAACCCGCCGGCCCTCGCAGGCATCGAGGCCTGCGCCGTGCTCGGCGTCCCGATGGTCGCCTGCTTCGACACGTCCTTCCACCGGACCCTACCCGAGGTCGCCTGGCGATACGCCATACCGAAGGCGCTGACCGCGACCGGGCTCCGCCGGTACGGCTTTCACGGGATGTCGCACCAGTACGTCACGGAGCGCTACGCGGAGCTGACGGGGAACCCGCGCCCGACGATCGTGACGCTCCACCTGGGAGGGGGCTGCTCCGCCACGGCCGTCCGCGAGGGGCGGTCCGTGGACACCTCGATGGGGCTCACGCCGCTCGAGGGGCTCGCCATGGGGACGCGCTCCGGCGACCTCGACCCCGCCCTCCCCTCCAGGCTGGCGGCGATGGGCCTCGACGTCGACCTCGTGCTCAACAAGCAGTCGGGCCTCCTCGGGCTCGCTGGAGAGAGCGGCATGCGCGAGCTGCTCGCGAGGACCGACGATGACGCGCGGCTGGCGGTCGAGCTCTTCTGCTACCGCGTGCGGAAGTACGTGGGGGCTTACCTGGCCGCGCTCCAGGGCGCGGAGGCGATCGTCTTCACGGGCGGGATCGGCGAGAACTCCGCCGAGGTGCGCCGGCGCGTCTGCGAGGGGTTCGGCTGGGCGGGTCTCGTCCTCGACACCGCGAGGAACACTGCGGGACCGGGGCGGGTCTCGACGGACGGGTCCACGCTCCACGCCTGGGTCATCCCCACGGACGAAGAGAAGCTCATGGCGCGGGAGACCGCGCGGCTGTTGGGAGGAGGACGGTGATGAAGGCAGGCAAGGCAGGGCCGGAGGTCTGGTCAAAGGGGTACGGCGTCATCGAGCACACCGCGGAGACGCGCAAGCGGGTCCTCGCGATGGCGAAGCGGGTCCGCCAGACGGCCGACGGGGTCCCCTTCTGGGACCTTCTGATGGCGGCGGACCGCCTGACGAGCGCGGCGATGTGGCTCTCGATCCACGATACCTACGCGAAGAACGTCTACAGGGATGGGCGCTCTCTCGCCAAGACGGACTTCAAGGACGTCCCCGAGGGCCACACGGGCAGCGCGCTCAACATCGTGCCCGGGTACGTCGGCTACCTCGTGGCAAACGTGCTCACGGGGCACACGCGCGGCTGGATGGCGGAGCAGGGGCACGCCGTCAGCGGGATCGACTGCGTGAACGTCCTGGTCCGGAACATCACGAAGGCGCACGAGAAGTACACGGCCGACGACGAGGGGCTCACGCGGTTTGTGCGCGACTTCTACAACTATGCGCTCACCGCGGACAGCCGCCCCGAGTCGCCGCGAGGGAGCCACGTGAACGCCCACACGGCGGGCGGGATCCTCGAGGGAGGCTACCTCGGCTTCGCGGGCCTCCAGTACGTCCACATGCCGCTCCCCGGCGAGCGGCTGGTCTGCTACCTCTCGGACGGCGCGTTCGAGGAGCAGCGCGGCCCCGACTGGGCGCCGCGGTGGTGGCGGAAGGAGGACAGCGGGCTCGTCGCGCCCATCCTGATCTGCAACGGGAGGCGGATCGACCAGCGGACGACGACCACGCAGCAGGGAGGGGTGAAGTGGCTGAAGCGCCACCTCGCGCTGAACGGCTTCGACCCGATCGAGTTCGACGGTCGCGACCCGGCGGCCTTCGCGTGGGCGATCTGGGAGATGGAGCGGAGGCTCCTCGACGCGCCGGACCGGTACCCCGTGAAGCTCCCTTACGGCCTCGCAGCGACGATCAAGGGGTTCGGGATCCACGGAGCGGGGACGAATGCGGCGCACAACCTGCCGCTGGGGCAGAAGGTAGACGATGTCGTGATCGACCGGTTCAACGAGGCGGCAAGGCGCCTCTGGGTCGCCCCCGCAGAGCTGCGTACGGAGCTCTTCCAGAACCACAAGGGTCGGCCGCGCGAACGCGATCACGCGATGGCGAACCGCGACGTGAAGCTGAAGAAAGTCGTGGCGCCGAACTTCCTGCCGGTCGGCGAAAAGGCCTCCGCGATGAACGCGATCGACGCGATGTTCGTGGAGACGTGCCTGGCGAACCCGCACCTCAGGCCGCGGGTAGGGAACCCCGACGAGATGCGCTCGAACCGCCTGGAGCGGACGCTGGACGTGCTGAAGCACAGGGTGACCACGCCCGAGGGGGGCGTCGCGGAGGCGGTGGACGGGAAGGTGATCACGGCGCTGAACGAAGAGGCGGTGGCCTGCGCGGCGCTGGCGAACAAGGGCGGGATCAACCTGGTGCACACGTACGAGGCGTTCGGGACGAAGATGCACGGGGCGTTCCGCCAGGAGATCATCTTCGCGCACCACTGCTCGGAGGCTGGACGCCCGCAGAGGTGGTTGTCGATCCCGCTCGTGTTGACCTCGCACACCTACGAGAACGGGAAGAACGAGCAGTCGCACCAGGACCCGAGCATGTGCGAGGCGCTGATGGGCGAGCCCGCGGGGGTCTCGCGCGTGGTGTTCCCTGCGGACGCGAACAGCGCGGCGGCGACGATCGAGGCGCTCTATCAGACGCAGGGGCAATTCTGGACGCTGGTCGTGGCGAAGCGGGAGGTCCCCGTGGCCTTCGACGGCACGACGGCGCGCCGGCTCGTCAAGGAGGCCGCGGTGAAGGTGCTCGAGCACGGTACGCCGCAGATCCTGCTGACGGCGATCGGCGCGTACCAGCTCCAGCAGGTGTTGAAGGCCTCGCAGCGGCTTGCGGAGCGGGGCGTCGGGCACCGGGTGATCTACCTGTTCGAGCCCCGGCGGTTTGCGGAGCCGAGGGACAAGGAGGAGCGGGACTGGTGCGTGACGGATGCCGTGCGCGGGGAGTTCTACCCGCCGTCGGTGCAGCCGCGCCTCTACGTGACGCACACGCGGGCGGGGCGGATCCAGGGCCTCCTGCAGGTGATCGACACGGGCCCGAAGACGCTTGCCCTCGGGTACCGCAACGAGGGGGGCACGCTGAACACCGACGGGATGCTCTGGGTGAACCACCAGTCCTGGGCGCACGTGCTGCACTACGGCGCGAAGCTCATGGGGATCCCCCGTGAGAAGCTGCTCTCCGCGGACGAGATGTCCGCGATCGACGGCAAGCGCTCGCCGAACGGGATGATCTTCGCGTAGGGGCAGCCCCAGCGGGTGGCAGCCGAGCCCTCGACTCGACTGCGGCGGCCTGCTATAAGGGATGGGCGGAAGGAGTACACGGATGCCGTCGCCGTTCCCTGGGATCGATCCTTACCTCGAGGGACCGGATTGGGAGGACTTCCACCTCAAACTGATCGCCACGATTTCCGAGCATCTCACTGCATCTGTGCGCCCAAACTACTTCGTTCGCGCCGAGCGACGGGTCTATCTGGAACACGAGGCCGAGTCGGATCCCTCGCAGATCCGTCCCGATGTCGCCGTCCTGCGCAAGGCAGGGAAAAAGGGCTCCAGGCCTGGGGCGGCCGTCGCGCGCGTCGAGGCACCGTCACCGGTGCTCCTCACTCTTCCGATGCCCGAGGAGCATCGCGAGGCATTCCTCGTGCTCCGTCTTCGCGAGACGATGGAAATCGTCACGGTCCTCGAGGTCCTTTCCCCGGCCAACAAGCGTGCGGGGAGCGATGGACGTCGTGAGTACCTCGCGAAACGCGAGTCGGTCTTGCGGAGTGCGACGCACCTCGTCGAGCTGGACCTCCTCCGCGGGGGCAAGCGTCTGCCGACGGTGGAGCCGCTGCCTTCGGGCGACTACTACGCCTTCGTGAGCCGCGGGAACCGGCGCCCGCGCACGGAGGCGTTCGTCTGGAGACTGCGGGATCGGCTGTCGGCCGTGCCGGTGCCGCTGGCGGGAAAGGACCCCGACGTGATGTTGGACCTCCAGGCGACGATAGACAGCACCTACGATCGCGCGGGGTACGACTACTCGCTCGACTACGGTCGCCGCCTGACACCGGGCCTGCGGGACTCGGACGCCGCCTGGGTGCGCGATACGCTTCGGAAGCGCAGCACCACGGGCCGCTGATTCCCCGCGAGGGTCATGACCCCGAGGGGCCTTCGGCCTACTCGCCCGCCTCGCGAACCGTCATCTCCCCGAGGAGCTTCTCCGCCTCCGCAAGCGACGCGCGCGACTCGGGGCCGCTCCCTGCGAGGGTGACGTAGAGCGTCTGCGACCGGCCGAGCGGGATCGCCCACTCGGCGCTCACGGACCCATTCGTGACCCTCCCGCGCCGGTGCGCCTTGCGGCTTCCGATCGTCACCTCCTTCCAGCCCGACCCGTTAGAGCCGAGCTGCTTCCTGAACGCGTCGGAGGCGTACGGCATCGTCCGCATCTCCAGCGTGAACCCTCCCCGTTCCAGCGTGACCGTCGCGAGCTCCCCCACCCCGCGAGACGCCGTCCAACCCGCGGGGATGGGCGCCGAGAGGCCGAGGAGCGGATTCTCGAAGACCCCGGCCCTCACCTGGACGCTTTCTCGCGCGGCGTCGGGCGTCCACGTCTTCCCCCACGCTGCGAACGACTGGACGCGGATGCGCGGCGAGTTCGTCTCGAGGACGGTCTGTCTCCGCCCGAGCGACAGGTCCCTCGGCTGGCCCGGCAGGTGCTCCCACATCAGGATGTACTGCGGGTCCGCCCCGACGCAGTTGACCACGGTGTCGACGTGCATCCACCTCCCTTCGATCCAGACCTGCGACCAGGCATGCCTCCCCCCCTGTTTCGAGAGGAAGACGTACCCCGAGCACTCGCGCACCGGGATCCCGATGGCCCGCGCGAAGGCGTTGAAGAGGGTCGCATGCTCGGAGCAGTCGCCTCCCATCGCCCTCAGCGTCTCCGTGGCCGAGAGCCCGCCGACCGCCGTGTACTGTTTCCGCAGGTTCGTGTGGATCCAGGACGCCAGCCCCCTGACCTGCTCCGTCGGGTCCTCGATTCCACGGATGATCTCCTTCGCCTTCGCGACGATGCGGGGGTCGTCGCTCTGCGCCATCGGCGTCGGATCGAGGAACTCCGCGTGGTCCCCCTCCGTTTCCCGCGCGGCCCTCTCCTCGGCATGCTTGCGTCTGTAGGGCAGCATCGTGATCCGGTAGATCCCCTCGCTCCCCTCGCGTTGGACCTCCACCTTCTGGTACTCGTTCGGCTGGAACAGGTCGCCGTCCGTGTCGCCGCGGACCTTCGCCTCGAGGACCACCTCGTCGAGCGCGTCGAAGCGCGGGAAGGCGAAGTCCATCGAGATGTCGTCCTGCATCGTCGCCGTGTCGCCCGACATCCGCTTCGCGACGGCAGGTGTCTCGGCGCGCAGCTCCTCCCCGCCCACAATCGCGTGCAGGACCACGCCGCGCCCGTCGAGGGTCGCGCGGACGACGTCGAACTCGACCTCGTATGACTCGCCCGGCGCCGCCACGAGCGTCTTCACGGACTTCTCGATGGCCCGCGGCACCCCGAGGTCGAATTCCTGGAACTGCGTCTCGGAGCCCGGAGTGAGCTTGCCCTGGGCGGCGAGGCGCATCAGGAGGAGGTCGTTCGATCCGCAGACCCCCCCCGTGCCGAGGAGGCGGCGCGACTGGCTGGTGCCGTCGAGGAGGGTCGTCACGGTGTAGCCATAGTCCTCCCAGACGACGTCGACGACGGTGGAGCGTCCCTGTTCCTGCTCGACGATGTGCATGTCGAGCACGGAGAGGTCCGCGTCGTCCAGGCGGGCCTCGACAGTCAGCGAGGATTCGCGCGTCATGCGGGCGATCTGGCTCCTGCTGCGGGAGAGGTGCTCCTCGCGGAGAAGGATCCGTCCGTCGGCGTCGAGATGTGCCTCGACGCGGACCCAGCCGACCTTCTGGCCGCCGACGTAGCGGCCGAACCACTGGTCGAGGAGGAACTCGTCCTCTTCCGGAGGCGGGTCTGGTGGGGTCTCCGTCCTTGCGACGGGGTTGGCATGTGAGGCGGGGAGCGCGGGGGGAGGAAGGGGACCGGGCGACGGGGCCTGCGAACTCCGCATGAACCACGCAGCCGCGCCGGCCGCGGCGACGAGGGCGAGCACGGCCAACCACCGTCCCATGGCGGGTTCTCCAGCGACGGCGCCAGCGTAGCAGGCGGGCGGCGCAGGGTCCAGCGCCGCTTCGGACGCGAGGCGCATCGCGTCGAGGACCTCGGGCGGCACTTCGGTCCGGCTGACGCGCTAGTCCGTGTCCAGGACGACCCGCAGCGCGCCGCAGGCCTCGCAGCGTCCGACGACCGTGCCCTCGTCGAAGAAGCCCCAGTTCTCCCAGCGCTCGCACTGCGCCAGGTGGAAGCGCAGGCCGCCGCACTCGCAGCGTAGCGGCTCCACGCTGGCGGGCGGGGCTTCCCCAGGCGTCGTGATCGACACGCCCACCCGCTGCACGCGGCACTTGGGACACGTCACCCAGAGAATGCCCCGGAAGTCGCCACGGTCGTTTTCCGGGTGGTTTTCGATCGTGGCCTCCAGGGCGACGAATCCGCACTGCTCGCACTGGAACGCGTCCAGCCGGTGCGTGCAGTCCTTGTAGGCCTCCGCGTTCAGCCGCTTCTCCGCGAACGCCCGAAGCTCGGCCTCGAAATCGCTCACCTCGTCGCCTCCTCGCGAGGCCGGTCCCCACGGCTCTCCTAACCCAGCGCGCGGCTGCCGAAGACGCGGAGGACTTCGTCGACGGGGACCTCGCCTGCCGACGCGCGAGTCCAGCTCTCCTCGATCATCGTGGGGTGGATCCGCGTCGTCAGGAGCTTCCGGAGCGCGCCCGTGTCGGCCGCGTCCCGGATGACCCCGCGCATGTCCTCGTCGGGGCCGATCCACTCGGCCACCGCGGTCCTCCCGCGGCAGGTCGTCATGTGGCACGCCGCGCACCCCGCCCCCGCGCGCCAGCGAGGCGCCCACGGGACGTGCGCGAGCGCGTGCGGCTCGGGCAGCACTTTGGGGGTCACCGACGTTCCGCAGACCTCGCAGACCTTCCTCAGGAGCCGCTGCGAGAGGATTCCGCCCAGCGCCGAGGCCACCACGAACCGCGGGAGCCCGAGGTCGAGGAGCCGGACGATCGCCTCCACCGCGTCCCCCGCGTGGAGCGTCGCGAGAACGACGTGCCCCGTGAGGCCGGCCTCCAGCGCCACCTCCGCCGTCTCCCGGTCGCGCACCTCCCCGACGAGGAGGACCTCCGGGTCCTGCCTGAGCACGAGGCGGAGCGCCCCCGCAAAGTCCATCCCCGCGCCGCGGTCGACCGGAATCTGCGCCGCGAAGTCGAGCTCGAGCTCCACCGGGTCCTCGATCGTCACGAAGCTCGCGTTCGTCGCCCGACGGCGATGAAGCTCGCCGAGCGCGGCGTACAGCGTCGTGGTCTTCCCGCTGCCCGCCGGGCCGATGACCAGGACCACGCCGCGCCCCGCCTCGATGGCGCGCTCCATGCCCGTCCTTGCGGGCTCCGAGAGCCCCAACTCGGGCCAGCCGCGGAAAAGCGTTCGCCTGTCGAGCACGCGCAGCGCCAGCCGCTCGCCTCGCAAGGTCGCGACGAACGAGACGCGGAGGTCGATCGGCGAGCCGTCGCAGTTCAGCGTGAAGCGCCCCTCCTGGCCCGCCTCCCGCTTGTGCGTGGGGAGTCGCGCGATCACCTTCACCCGCGAGAGGAGCTGGTCGCTCGCCGCGAGCGGAACGCGGGCGATCCGGTGGTAGACGCCGTCGATCCGGAAACGCACCTCGAGCGCCGTGGCCGTGGGCTCGAAGAGGACGTCGCTCGCCTGCTCCCGGATCGCGGTGTGCAGGAGGCGATCGACCACTTGGGATGCTGGGAAGCCCGGGCTGTGCGCCGTCTTCTCGACGTAGCTGGCCAGGTCGCTCCAGGAGGTCTCGCTGAAGGAGAGGTCTGATTCGGTGCTCATGAGGCGGGAGCATACCCCATCGGGTTCGGTCCGGCCAAGACCATCCGCGCGGTCTTCCCATTTGGGGGATTGTACGAAACGGAATTGCCGGCGAAGTTCATGGATCCCCGTGTCGAATCGGATGTCCGTTCGCTTGACGTCGCGGGGCGCGTTGGCGTAATGTCACCCGGCGCAGGATTGGGGGAGGACACCGTGGCAGCACGCGAAGCCGCAGTTCCGATGACCGACGAGATGAGGGCCCAGCTCAAGCTCTCTCCCGACGAGTTCGTCTTCTTCAACCGCCAGCTCGCGTCCATGTGCCGCCTCGACATTCCGCTGGCGGACGGGCTGCTGGCCCTGTCGAAGGAGGTCTCCTCGCGGGCCCTCCGCGACCTGGTCGTCGACGTCCAGATGGACGTTGCCAACGGCACGCGCATCAGCCACGCCACGAAGAGGTACACGAAGGTTTTCCCCACGCTCTACACGGGGATGCTCGAGGCGGGCGAGGTCGCCGGGAACCTCCCCCAGATCCTCGACAACCTGGGGAGCTACTCGCTCTCCGCCCTGCGGATCCGCAAGAAGATCCAGATGGCCCTCCTCTATCCGGCGCTCGTTCTCTTTGTCGTCTTCGTCTTGATGTACTCCGTCTCCATGTTCGTGATCCCGCAGTTCCAGTCCGTCTTCGACAGCGTCGGGGTCGGCGAGCTGCCCGGGGCCACCAGGGTCATCCTGAACATCTCCGCGTTCCTCACGGCGAGGGGCTGGACCTTCCCCGCCGCGGTGGTCCTGCTGGTCGTGGGCGCCTGGGTGGTCTGCAGGACGAAGCCCGTCCGCCACTGGCTCGACCGGGTCGGAGCGAAGCTCCCGCTCTACGGCATCATCGCGCGGACCGGGTCGTACTACCTCTTCTGCCGGACGTTCGGACTCCTCCTGCGCGCTGGGCTGCCGCTCGCGACCAGCCTCGACCTCATGAAGCAGGCCTTTGCGAGGGGCGTCCTCCACCAGGTCTGCTCCGACATGCAGGAGGCCGCAGCGAACGGGGAGAAGATCTCCGACGCGGCCCGCAGCAGCGGCTACTTCCCCGAGACGCTCCTCTGGAAGCTCGGCTTCGGGGAGAAGAAGGGGGACCTCACCCCGGCGCTCGAGGAACTGGCCACCTTCTACGAGTCGGAGACGATCCTCGCCTCCGAACGATTCCAGACCATCCTCGGGCCCCTCGTGGTCAGCCTTGCCGGCCTTGTCGTCGGTCTCGCCTACTTCGCGCTCTTCATCCCGATCCTCAGGATGCAGGAAGTCGTCTCGCACCGGTAGGCGCAGGGGAGTCCCCATGGTCTCACGCGGATCCGTGATCCTCGAGGCGCTCGTGGCGCTCGCCGTCCTCGCGGCGGTGCTGGGCGTCGTCGCCCAGGCCACGGTGCAGCAGGACCGGATGGAGGGAGACGCGCGGCGCGAGGTCGCTGCGCGAGAGGCCCTGCTCGGAGAGATGGAGCGGCTCCGCGCCCTCCCGTTCGATCAGGTCGTCACCAGGCCGCGGACGCCCTTCAAGGACCAGGACGTTCCCGATGCTGCCCTCGCAGTGGACGTCGCCCCAGAGGGGGGCGAGGACCTCTGCCGGGTGAGCGTAACCGTCACCTGGACCTCCTCGCAGGGAAGGCCGCGGTCCCGCACGCTCTCGACGCTGCGCGCCCGCGCGGGGGGGCCGCGATGAGGTCCCCACGCCGCGCGTTCACGCTGATCGAGATGGCCATCGGCCTGATGCTCATCGGGCTCGTGATGACCGTCGCCTACTCGTGGGCGGCCATCTCGGCAAAGACGGCCGACGTCGCGCTCCGCGGCGCGATGCGCACGAGCGACCAGGAGAGGCTCCTGGGGGGCTTGCGGGAGGACCTCGCGCAGGCCGTCCGCATGACGCCCGAGGGGAACGGATTCACGCTCGAGTTGACACGCGAGGACGGCGGGGTCGACCGCGTCCGCTACGCGTGCGTCGAGTGGAAGAAGGGCAAGCGGCTCGTCCGGACGTCCACGCCGTCCTCGGGGGCGCCCTCTGAGCGCCGCGCCGCGTCGGACGTGGAGTCGTGCACGGGCGAACTCGCCGACGGTCGGACGTTCCGCGTGCGGATCACGTGGGCGGGGACGAGGCCGGGCCGCGAGATCGTGATCGAAGTCGTGCGGCGTGTGGGATTGACGGAGTAGGCCATGGTGTCCCGGGTCCGACAACGCGGAAGCGCCCTCCTCGCCGTCGTGGCGATCGGGATCCTGCTCACGGCCACGGTCTGGAGCGGCCTCTCGGTCCTCGCCGCGGAGGCCTCCGTCTCCATCCAGGAGGCCCGGGCGGACGGGGCGCGTGAGGCGGCCGAGGCGGGCCTGCAGTGGGCGATCTCCCGGCTGGAGGCGGACCGCGCCTTCGCGGGCGAGAAGGCGCACGCCATTGGAGCGGGGCAGTTCGACGTGAGCGTCGAGGCGGTCCCCGGCCGCCCGGAGGCGCGCCGCGTCCGCGTCGTCGGCCGCGTGCCCGCGCCCAAGTCGCTCTGGGTCACCTCATCGTTCGCCGGCGTCCTCGAGCGCGTCGAGACGCCGAAGGGCCCCGTCTGGCGCCGCCTCGTCTGGCGTCTCGACGCCTCGACCCGCTAGTGTCTTGTCAGGCCATATTCTGTGGGCTGGAGTCGCGCCCGTAAGGGCGCGGTGGATCACGCCCATAAGGGCG
>ORMF010580642.1_pt1 | contig 30854 bp, 28 predicted proteins | sample 1779871 | NCBI WGS metagenome assembly ORMF01 (sample SAMEA104232316, study PRJEB22302) | groundwater metagenome | biome: forest; feature: aquifer; material: groundwater | place: USA | collected 2011-08-07 | depth 5.4 m | reverse complement strand
TTACCCGAATGGGACTTCTCTCACTACTTGACGCAACACTCAAAATCCATAACCAATCACGAACCGCCGTATACGGAACCGTACGTACGGTGGTGTGAGAGGACGGAGGGGACTAAAATCTATCCCCTCCTCCTACTCGATCACGAGGCGCATACTGAGCAGTCTGAACCAGGATTTGCGTTGTTGTCTGAACCAGGATTTACGTGATTAACGGATTAGCAGGATTTCCTTTGTGATCTAATCATGAAAATCCTATAATCCGTTTAATCGTGGTTCAGACGGCGCCGCCATAGCTCCACCATTTATCGTGGCGTCAATGAATCAGACAAAATGGTCCGTTCAGGGTCACAGGTTGTGACCTTGAAGCGAGGCCAGAATATCAAGTATAAGCCTTACGCCTTTACAGAGCACGGCGTGATTATGGCTGCCACCGCCCTCAATAGTGCGCGGGCGGTCGAGATGAGCGTTTTTGTCGTGAGGACGTTCGTCCGCACGTGAGCGGCGTTGACAAGCAACGAAGAGCTCGCCCAAAAGCTCAGGGAACTTGAGACAGATAAGCCGTAAACTTTAGCCCCCCCGAACTGGTGAGTGAGGAATCGATTCTGCTTGAGCTACAAGATTGGTTTTATTCACTGTCGGAAATCGGTGAATTCACGGTCTCTTTGAGCACTTTCTGCTCAAAATCCCAGATTGCATGAGAAGGCCAAATGCCCATACATTCCCGTAAATTATTGTAATACAGTCAATTATAATGCTCACGTACTATTTCTTGATACTATCTTGAATTCTGGAATCCGACTTGATAAGAAATTTGTAATTTTGTATATTGGTTGAGTCAAATTAAGGAATTCCCAATGAGCTTCTCTGACATAATCACCCCCCGACCCGAAGTCCTCCGAAGAGACGGCATCGATGGTGTCATCGATATCGAAAACCTGAAGGACCAAAAGAAGAAATTTATTGAATCGCGACCGGAAGATTTTCTTGATCTTACATGGCCCACAGCCGATGTGAAGACGGTGTTGCAGCACCTCCATGAGAGGTTCAACAGCGCCGAACGAACGGCCGGACTTTTCTTGCTCGAGGGATTCAAAGGAAGTGGCAAGTCCCACCTGGAACTGCTGGTCTATCATCTCTTCACAAATCGGCCTGTTGCAGATATGTGGTTGAAAAAGCACAGCCTTCAATGTAAACTTCCCGACGATTCAACAGTGTTAATTCAGAAGTTCACTGATTATCCAATCGAGCTGGAACCGATTTGGATGTTGGTTTTTAAGAAGCTCGGTGCTACATCGACTGCTGATCCGGCAACAGTTCCAAACCTTGACCAGCTGCGACAAGCGCTTGCAGGTCGGAGACTGATTCTCATTCTTGATGAGCTGGAGATGGGTATAGAAAGCATCACCAATGAACATGTTCGCAGGCAAAACATTTCGTTCCTGCAACAGTTGAGTGAAGAATCGAATCGCACCGAAAATGCGTCGGTGACAATCCTTGCTTCAGTTTATGATGCAAATAAGGAACCGGGTGATACGTTAAGGAGGGTTCCGCGAATCGACGTTAAGTTCACCGAGCCACTTGACCGACAGAAAGTTGTCCTTCACCGTCTCTTTAAGAATGCTCAGGACATCGAACGAACCAAAGTCGAAGCCATTGTCCAGAGTTTTGTGAACAGTTGGAAGCGAGTTGGCATCAGTGCGGATGAAAAATACGTAGAAAACTTCAATGAAAGCTACCCGTTTACACCTGAACTGCTGGACATGTTTCTCCACCGGGTTCCAAGGCATAATTTTCAAGGGAACCGGGGTCCACTTGGTCTGCTGGCAAGCGTCATACGCAACACACACAAGAAGGTCGATGTGGTCTCAGCTGCCTACGTCGATATCACTGACAATGGTATTCGAAACCGCCTCACGGATCTTGATCCGGGCCAGCCAAAACTCAATTGTGCTCAGGCCGATCTCCGGGACTTACAGCAGTTACCATTTGCCGCGGAAATCGTATCGACGACACTGGCAGGATCATTAACCAGCAGCGGGACTTCTCGAGGAGTGAGCGAACTCGAACTCAGCAGACAGGTTATGAAACCGGGCGATGATTACAACACGTTCCAGGCGACGCTTCAGGCGCTTGATAAGCTTGGCGCATACTTTCAATTTTCAGAAGGCAGCTATTTTTTTGACACGCAGGAGAAACCGTATGCGAAAGTTGAATACGGCGCCTTGAAAATTGATCCAAACGATGCCCGTGAATTTTCACTGAACCGTTGGAAAATGAATGTGTTCAATGACTCGAACGCGGCGGTCTATCGTGACTCATCACAGACAAGAGCGGCTCTGGCCCAGCTGGACAAGAACAGCCTCCGCTTTGTGCTGGCTCCGAAGCGTCTCGACGATACTGAACGAGCATTAATCTATCATGGAACCGAAAACCGGAATCAGATCATCCTCCTTGAACCGAAATCTGATGTCTTTGATGCTCTTAACCATCCCGATCTCGTCAAGTGGGCGCAACTCGCGAAATCGGCAACAGAGTTGCAAGGGTCCGCGACTGATGCTGATCGAAAGAGACAATATGACAAGATAGCTCAGGAGAACACTCGATTTATCGATGAGCAATTTCGTAAGGCAGGACTGAGCTACGTTCTCATTCATATCGCGGGTAACGGAGAACAGGTGCTTCAGTTCGAGCTGGAACCATTGGTTCCAGCATCAAACAGAACGGAGGTATTGACAAAACTACAACAAAGTGTTTTCCCTCGACAACGGTTCGAAGACCATATTCTGGAGTGTTTTCAAAGTGATCAACGACGACTCTTTATCGATCGTACATTCGCTGAAATCAAGAACACATATAGAAAGACTCTTGGGTTTCCAGTTCTGACAGCGGAAACGATTCTGACACAGGCATTCTCTCAGCTGTGCAAAGACAAACGGATCGGCCTGAAAAATAACAGATCCAGACACTGTGGAAGCACACCCATATTCTCCGGCACAGAATGGAATGAGGTGATTGTTGTCGAACCATTTGTCGAAGAAGGTGATGCGCCTTCGTTTCCATTTGATTCTCCAATACGACAAGAGGGTGTTGAGAATCTACAGCCGGAGGTTGCGTCAAGCGAGGGAACGGAAGATATTACCGCGACAGCGCGAGAAAACACGTTTAATTTCCAATCGACAAATGAAGGTTCTGTGAATTTGCTGAGACAACGCGTGGCCGAGAAACTGGGCGATCTCGACGAACCCAAAGTGCACTGGGCGCGATTTACTGTCTTTATTCAGCAATCAAATGCCGAACTCAGCTCGCTCCCGTCCGCGATCAGAGGGTCTATGACAGGGATTGCAAACCTCCATGCGGAAATCGTTTTGGAGAAATCCGGGCAATTCGGAAAGGCACAGGTTGAACAACTCGTGGAACAGCTCCCGTCATTCACGACTGGCCTTTACAAAGCCGAATTGCGGGGATCCTCCAAACCTGTTGAAGCGCCAGCTTCAAAATGAAAACACTATTCGACAAAATCTTTTCGATGCTGACTTCACCAGGTGCCCGGATTCCGTTGATTGAGGGTTGGCTTCGAGACGATGTTTGGTCTTCAGAGCGCTTTGCCAAGCTCGATCCGCAGAACTACCTGGAAAGCGGTGAGAAATCTGTCAAATTCGCCGAGGAGTTGATTCTGTCGGCGGCATGGAGCGTTTATGATGAATTGGTTGCAGCTTCTCAATCATCTGCGAGCATTTTGGAGTTATTGAAGCGGCCAAAGACGGCGGTCGTCGTTTTCGACGGTGTTTCAATACGTGAGGTCCCGCTCATCCTCAAGATGGCTGACCAAACTCAATTCAATGTTCTGGAATCGCGATACGGATACGCCGGCCTACCCAGCGATACGCTTGCCTTTATTGAACAGCGCCTGATCGGTAAACGTATCGGCCCGTCTCAGCTTGAGAGCAGAAAGGAATTGAAGGAGTACAACATCGCGGCACGACACTATGATACACTGATTCGAATGTTTGAACTTCCCGGCGATGGCCGTCCACTGCTTCTCTGGTCGAGTTTTCCCGACGGGACATACATGAACTTCGAAGCCCGCTCATCAGGACATTTTGAGGCAATCGTAAAGCAATTCGATGTTGCATGGAAAAATGTTGTGATGACGATTCCACGGGATTACCGGATCGTGATCACGAGCGATCATGGATATATCTACCTCAATGCCGGATTCGAGTCGGAGACAAAGGCAGACAAGGCGTTGCAGATTCTCCAGAATGATCGATTTCGAATATTCGATGACGGTGAACAAACTGAGGTTGATATTCCGGAACTCCTGGCTCTTCCTGACAAGCGACTTGCCATGCTGCGAGGCCGTATCAAAAACCGGCCCCAGGGTTCGAGTTCAAACAAGGTCTTTCGGCACGGCGGCATGTCTCTCATGGAAATGCTGACGCCGTATATCGTTTTGGAACATTCATCTCTGAAAGGATAAAACATCATGCCGGGAAGAAAAAACACGGGTGAGACCACAAAGGTCAAGATTGGCACGATCCTCGATAAACGCATTGTCGACAAATTGAAAGAACGCGCCATCCGGGACGGCAAGCCGATCAGCGCCATTATTGAAGAGGCCGTGCTCAGATATGAACAGGAGGAATCGCTGGGGAGAGAGCTGCGAATGAAAGCACTCGAGTCTGTCTTTGCGTTAAAGTTCAACATTTCCGATGAGGATTTTCGGGAGATTATGGAGGAGGATTTCTTCGAACAATGAATCTCAATGAGATCAAGAAATCTGAGGTAGTTCTTCTGGATGCCAATATCCTCATCTATGGAGTCTTGCAGAAATCCGACCAATGCATGCGGCTGTTGCGCCGGTGCTCTGAACGAGAGGTGATCGGTATCGTAGGACTCCAGCAGTTTGCAGAGGTCATGCACAGATTAATGATGGTTGAAGCCCGTGAGAACGGCTGGGTGTCGGGAGGAAATCCTGTCAAATCACTTTCGGAACGGCCGGAACGTGTGCGCGCAATGAACCGGTACGCCGATGCAGTCAAAGGCCTACTTGCAAGTGGCTTCAAATTTGAGCCGACCACAAATGAGGACTTTCTCTGTGCTCTATCACTCCAGCGGCAATATGGAGTTCTCACGAACGATGCTCTTTTCCTTGCCATTGCAGAACGTTTGCGCATCGAAGCGATCGCAAGCGCCGACAACACCTTTGCTAAGGTGCGAGGCGTGATACTCTATTCGCCGGATGATTTGCAGGAATAGAAATGTCAGCCGCAAGAAATTACCCATCATTCACATAGGAGATAATCACAATGGCAACAAAAAAAGTATTCGTCAGTTTCGATTACGACAGCGACAAACGCTACAAGTATCTTTTGGAAGCGTGGCATGCAAATCCAGATTTTGAGTTCTTGTTCGCCGACAAGACACCGGATGAGATTGATACAAACAATATCGGTCGTATCAAAGCTGCCTTGACTACCAGAATCAATGATGCCACTTACACTCTTGTCATCATCGGAAAGGATGCCAACAAAACCCACCGGCATTCTAAGCTGATTGGGTTCAAGAATTGGATCAATTTCGAGATTCACCAAAGCAAACTCAACAGGAACAAAATCGTTGCAATCAAGATCGACAGGAGCTACGAGTCTCCTGATGAAATCAGTGGGGCAGGAGCGAGTTGGGCAATGAGCTTTGAACGAGACCCCATCTTGAAAGCACTCAAGGAAGCAAAGTGATGGAGCAACATCAACTGTCGTTGTTGCACGATCATTACAAGGAGACTTTCAACCACATTCAGAATCACTTGAAGTTTCGTGATAGACTCTTTGGCTACGTCCTTGTAATCGTCACCTTCATGCTGTTCCAAATGTATTCACCTTCTGGTTCGGCAGGAGCCATCACAGAGTTACTCACAAAAAAACTTGAGTTGAAAACATCCATCGATATTTCGTTTCTCTCAAGCATTATATGGTTTGCGCTTCTCAGCTTGGTTGTTAGATACTATCAAACTGTCGTTCACATCGAGCGTCAATACGACTATATACACAAGATCGAAGATCTGCTGAGCTCCGAATACGATCGCAATGCTTTTACAAGAGAAGGTGAATCATATTTGAAAAACTACCCTCTGTTTTCTTCCTGGACTTGGATTCTCTATTCCATCGCATTCCCTGCTCTTCTTTCAGTCATTATTGTTGTCAAGATTGTTGGCGAGATCAGGCAAACCGAAGGAATTACTACGCTACTGAGCATTAACGTCATAATTGCCTTGTTTGTTTTACTTTCATCCCTTTTCTATGTTCTTCTATTGCATTTCAAGAAGTGAGTGTCTGCGGCTAACAACACAGACCACGCAACTCCCTTTCGTGATAAGAAATATAGAACACTGATGACACAGATAAAACAAGATTCACACAGATCAGTGCAAATCAGATTTTTCAGTGTCATCAGTGTTCCAAAACCATGAAACGCGCCATCGAAGAATATTTCCCCATCGTTGATATCAACCGTCTCGCGGTGCCGGAGCGGAATGCGTTCAAACCGATCTACACGATGCATAAATGGTTTGCGCGCCGTTCCTCGTCAGTATTCCGAGCCATTTTGCTTGGAGCGATGAAGCCTGCTTTTCAACCTGATGGCAGCAGAACAGACATCATGAAGGAGTTTTACAAGGATCACACGAACGATCCCGACACGAAAGGCAAAGTCATACTCGATCCCTTTATGGGAGGCGGAACGACGGTGGTGGAAGCACTCCGGCTTGGCTGCAAGGTGATCGGCGTCGACCTGAACCCGGTGGCGTGGTTCATAGTGAAGACCGAGGTCGAGCCCGTCGATCTTCCGGAGCTCCGTGCTGCGTTTGATCGACTTGCGAACCGAACGGTAGAATGGTCGGGCAAACCGTTGAAGGAGACTCTTCTCGGTCTCTATAAGACAGTATGTCCCGAGTGCGGCAACAAGGACGCCGATATCATCTACACCTTTTGGGTAAAGTCGGCGCCGTGCACAACTGGCACATGCAATCATTACACGCTGCTCTTTTCAGACTATATTATTTCGCAAAAGAAACCCTCGATACGCTATTACCCGGATTGCGAGTGCCCGAAATGCAAAAACAAGTTCGATTGGGAAGTTGACTCTGCGTCGCTTGTAGGGAATGTCAAGTTAATGATCAACTCGCCGATGTTCTCTGCGGGTGAGGGACGCACGAACATGCGATGGAAATACGCAACGGGAAATAGTGTATCGTGCCCGTGGTGCAATGAGCAGGTGACACCAAAACTCAAATCCACAAAGACGAAACGTAAAAAGGTCCCGCTCTCCGTTCTTTACTGTCCGCACTGCGAAGAAGTGTGGCAGTATCGTGGCGAGCTCGGTGACAAGGTGGAGTGCCCTTCATGCAAGCACGGCTATGACGCAAATGAGGGAAATCTGCCGGACAAAGGAAAATTCATTTGTCGGGGATCATGCGGCGGGAACGTTGACGCAGTCATCGCAGCGATTCGCACACTGCCCGAAGAGAAGTTATTGCCTTTAAAGCCATACGCGCTTGAAGGTTATTGTTCAAAGTGCGCGGGCACAGTTAACAGGGGGATAGTCAAAGGTCTCTTTGACTCTTCTGATGGTGAAGAAGAAGACGATGAGAGCAATTCTCCAACGGAATCTAACGCGCTGCTAAAGAAAAACAATGGTAAATTTTTCAAGCGCATTGGTTCGGTGGACATCGCCCTTATTGGTCGAGCTGAAGAGATTTGGGCCGCTAACCAAAAAGCGCTGCCTTATCCTCAATCTGAAATCCCACCAGGGGCCGAAACCCAACGATTGCTCGAACATCATTATCGTTATTGGCACAACATGTTCAATTCGCGACAGCTGCTGGCGCTGAGCACGTTGTTGAAGGCGATTGATGAGGAGAATAATCAAACACTCAAGGAAATGTTGTTAAGTGGCTTTTTCTCAGCGCTTGAGGGAAACAACACTTTTTGTAGATATACAATATCCGGTGGAAATAAATCTCAAGGGATATTTTCCCGACACGACTACCAACCAAAATTGACGAACACCGAGAATAATGTTTTTGGTGCAGAATTTGGTCACGGTACTTTTATTAATAAATTTGCGTTGGTCCTTGAGGGTAAAAACTACTGCCATCATACGTATGATCGGAAGATCTTAAGAAAGGATAACGGACAAGACCAAATAGTCAATGTCGATAGTCTCGAAACAATCTTGCCCGATAAGTTTGAAAAAGATTTGCGATGTCAATCCTCTGCCGCTGTTTCGGATGTCGGACCAAATCAAGCAGATTGCATAGTAACAGATCCGCCTTACGGAGACAATGTAAATTATTCCGAGCTTGCTGATTTTTTTTATGTCTGGCTCAGGCTCGTTCTTTCTAACGATTATTCACATTTTAAGCCTGAGTACACGCCAAAACTCGAAGAGGTCATTGAAAACAGGACTCGCAACCAAACAGCAGAAGATTACAAGAGCGGTCTACTCAGCGTATTCGTCGAAGCGTTCAGGATATCAAACCCAAACTCGGCGCTCATCTTTACTTTTCATCATGCGGAGGATTCTGCTTGGGAATCTCTGATCGAAGCGGTATGTGGTGCGGGATATTTTGTCGAAGCAGTATATCCAATTCATGGGGAAGCGGAATCGTCTCTGCACTTACAGGACAATGAGGCAATCTCGTACGATCTGATTCATGTCTGCCGTAAACGAGAGAAAGAACTAGAATCTTCGCGCAAGTCGTGGGCGACGATCAAGCAAGAAATTCGTCGCAGAGCTCGCGATGAAGCGCGCTTGATAGAATCAGGCCGATACGGAAATGAAGCCTTGGCGCCTTCTGACATCAACATACTTCTCATTGGCAAATGCCTGGAACTTTACAGTAAGCATTATGGAACAATCATGGATCACGAGGATAAGCCGGTGCCTTTGCCCTATGCGCTCACAGAGATCAAGATGCTAGTGGATCAATTGGTCGCAAAGGACCGTCAATTGCCATCCGAATTGGAAGAACTGGATCCCGCCTCATACGTCTACTTCATGACGTTATGTGGTTTCAAAGAAATCAGCTCTGATGTAATGAGCAAGAACTTGCGAGGTATCATAGAGCCTGGTGAGCTGAAGGACAAAGGTCTCATCATCAAAGGGAGGGAGAATCGAGGGCGAAGCTTTGAGGTGAAACAGCCGGTTGAGCGCATGAATGAATTGAAGCCGCTCTTCCAGGAAACCGTGTCTGATCAAACAAAATTGTTTGAGGATCTGCCCGCAAGTCTTCTTCCCGATGGCCGCCCATTCGTCGACTTGATTCATCTTCTTATAGGTTCAGCTGAACTGGGAGAAAACGTGAGACCCTGGTTAGTGAAATTCAGCGGCAAGCGCCCCCAAATCAGAGCGGCCCTGGATTACCTCATGAGTCATCCGAAGGTGAGCTTCAAAGACTCCGTGAAAAAGGTCCTCAATCTCATGGACGAGCGAACGTTGTTTACCAAGTAATGGCACACAGATGACACAGATCAAACAGATAATCACAGATCAGTGTAAATCAGTCGCATCAGTGTCATCAGTGTTCCATAACAAAGGGAGGACTTATGAACTATCTGCACCAAGAATTGACACAGAAGATCATCGCCTGCTTCTACGAAGTCTACAATCAGCTTGGCTATGGATTCCTTGAAAAAGTCTATGAGCGCGCAATGATGATCGAATTGAATCGGAATGGCCTGTCTGCCCGCAATCAACAGTCGGTTAAGGTCCATTATCGGGAACAATTAGTAGGAGATTACTATGCGGATATCATCGTCGAAGATAAAGTCATTCTCGAGTTGAAAGCCGCGGAAGGGATCGTCGAAGAGCATGAATGCCAGCTCATTAATTATCTCAAAGCGACCGACATGGAAATTGGCTTGCTGCTCAACTTTGGCAAGAAACCGGAGATACGTAGGAAAATATTTACTAACGACAAAAAAGAATTGGCACACAGATGACACAGATTAAACAGATATTCACAGATCAGTGCAGATCAGTAATATCAGTGTTATCTGTGTTCTATTGAGGGAAGCCACATGCCAGGATATTTACTCATCGAACAAAATAAGCTCTCGCCTCCCTTGCCACATGGGAAGGGAGTGCCCGTGAATAAGACTCGAATCGGGATTCTCGATTTTATAAGGTCGTTGGAGGATGATGACTTCCCCTATGACGACAATAGCAGTTTGATGATTGTGGGGATCGAAGACGTATTGCTCGCTGCAAGGCCTGATATGGAAGAGACTGCAAAGGAAATTCGCGCCTCGTTGAACGGTTGCGCAAAGCTCTTCGACAGTCGTAACTGCGCCGATATACAAATTGTATTTAAGCAACCACTTGTGAGAGGCGACAAATTGATGGTCGACCACGTGACGGCACAAATACCGATTTTTTTGATTTTTGGCACGCCGGTTCCGGATACAATCAATGGCCAAGTTGTTTACAGGACAGGGTCATTCAATCTCACCGGTGCGGGAAATTAATTGATAGCAGACAGATGAAGCAAATATTCACATATCAGTGCAAATCTGTCGCATCAGTGTTATCAGTGTTCATTGAGGAAGAAGTGGTGGTGTGGTGTTCTTAACGGATAACAAATCTGTCTATCAGCCAAGAGTTGGTGAACGGGTGCGGATTCGCGGTCGTGAAGACCTTGGCATTGTTGAAGTGTATCGCGTGAGTGATAACTACGGATCCTATCAAGCCGATGTGATGTATGAAGACGTTTCAGGTCGGCATCTGCAAAGCTTTCCAATCGAACGCCTGGAACCTGCACCAGATCTGTGGGAGCGTGTGAAATCTGGCGACTATGACAAAACGGTCGACTTCCTGTTGAAACAGCTTGCCTTTCAGTTCCCGCTCCAAAATGCAGGGGGACAACTTTCAAACAGCAGAACCGATCTTCTTCCTCATCAAATACTCCTAACACGAGACGTGGTTTCAATGCCCCATCGTCGCCTTCTCGTCGCAGATGAGGTGGGGCTGGGCAAAACCATTGAGATGGGTATGATATTGCGGGAACTCATTGCCCGAAATGAAGCCCAACGAATCCTCATTGTCACTCCTGCCGGATTGGTCAAGAATTGGCAGGGTGAATTGCGGGATGCATTCCGTCTGGACTTCGAAATACTTGGCCTCGATTTCAATGACCATTCTGCCGCTTCGTGGGAGTCACACAGTAAAGTCATTGCATCCATTGATACAATGAAGCGACCACAAAGGATGGAGAAATTGCTTGGAGGGCCACGCTGGGATATCGTTGTATTTGACGAAGCACATCACCTGACCCGCATGCGTTACGGAAAGAAAATTCAATCAACCCTCAATTATAAATTTGCGGAGGCGATAAAGAATCACACGCGTGATCTCTTTTTCCTTTCGGCCACACCACATCAAGGGAATTCCTATCAATTTTGGTCGTTAATCCAACTGCTCGACGATTCGCTGTTCGACTCTGAAGAATCTCTTGGCTTGCATCGTGGTTTCTTGAGCAAGGTCATGATAAGGCGTACCAAGCGTGAAGTTACAGATAAAGACGGAAATCCAATCTTTATGCGTCGCCAGGTACAAACGCAGTCGTTCCAACTGGCGATGCGGGAACAAATTTTCTATGATAAACTGACAGAGTACTTAAAAGAAGGTTACACTCGGGCAGGGTTCGGAGAGACTGACGGTAAAACGACAAATGAGCAGCGCGCCATTGGTTTTGTGATGACGACCTTTCAGAAAATCATGTCCTCGAGCATGAGGGCAATTCGACAAGCCCTTCGGCGGCGCTTATTGGTTTTGCTCATTAGACAACAGCTTGAACTTGAGTACAAACGACGCAAAGCATCGTCTGCCGTTAAACTATCAGAAGAAATTCTACGTGTGCAAGACGATATGCGGCAGCTTGCCTCTGAGATAAACGAGATTCCAAATACGCCTTTGAAGCAAGCAGATATAGACACATTCATTGCTCAAGTCAGGCAAAAGGTTAGTCGGGCGTATCAGCCATCAGAAGAAACGACTCAGTGGTCACTCGACGGAGACGAAGGTGGGGACGAGGGAATTTATGCAGACGCAAACATCCCCGATGAAATTTCAAAGGTTTCAGGATTGCTCAAGCTTGTGCCAGAGGGTATCGACCGAAAATTCGATACGCTTACAAGGGCAATAGACACTATTCGGCAGGAAAACAAGAATGAAAAGTTTGTCATCTTTACTCAGTATGTGGAGACGCTCTATTTTATTGAAGAACGCCTGAAATCAATCTATGGTGAACACCAAGTAGTGCATATCAAGGGGGGGCCCCTTGATGACAAGATTGAAGCTAAGGAGCGATTCTGGGATGATAATGGTGCGCAGTTCTTGCTGTGCACGTCGGCGGGGGGAGAAGGCATCAACCTGCAGGTAGGACACATCCTTTTCAACTATGATCTTCCCTGGAATCCGATGGCGGTCGAGCAGCGAATTGGCCGGATACATCGCTACGGACAAAGGGATACAGTCCAGGTGTACAATCTCATTGCCGAAGGCACTGTCGAAGAGAATATCTATCGGATGCTTGACGAAAAGCTGAAAGAAATCGCTTCTCAAATCGGGAAGCTTGATGAGCAAACGGGGGAACCGCGAGAAGATTTTCGTTCGGAGGTTCTCGGCTACATGGGCTCGACACCGAATTATCTCGAATGGTATCGAAACGCGCTTGTGAACAAAGATTATAGCCGAACGGCAAAGGAAATTGAAGTAGCGCTCCGAAACGCATATCAGGCGGTGGATGCGCTCAAGAACCTCACTATGGATATCACAACATTTAATCTTCAGGATTACCTTAATATTGAAGGGAGTTTTTCATTATCCGACCTGAAGCAATTCACCGAAACGGCGATACTTCGGCTTGGCGGGACTGTGCTTCCGAGAGGCGAGTTTTGTCAAATCATTGCACCTAAGCAGTTATTGAAATTTCCGAACATCCTCCCAAAATATGAAACGGCGGCCTTCAACCGCGAAGCCGCGATGAGAAAGCGTTCGGCTGATTTGATGGGGCTGGGTCATCCGCTTGTGGATGCCCTAATCTCGCATTGTCAGGACATTACCGTGCCTGGCGACACTGCATTTTTCCCAAGAACCGTAGCTGAGCAGGAACCGTATGTAATTATCAACACTCTTGTCACCGTCGATCTTGAAGGGGGCAAGCAGCACAAAGAATTCAAGATGGTGCGTGTCAGTCCCACAGGCGACGCACATGTATTATCGGAGGAATGGCTTGTCAACCGGCTTGAAAAACGGTTAACAGAAATAGAGGCAGGAATTTCAAACAACGGAATCAACTGGGAAAAGGTCCGGCAATCATATGAAGGTGCGATTGGGGCTATTCTATCGCAAATAAAAGCGTCATTAGAAAAACCGGTCAGTGCACGTGTGCGGTTGCTCGGGGTGAGCGTGGTGGGATAGAATGGTTCGAGAATGGTTTTCATTTGATCAAGAAAATTAAGAATTACACAAAAGAAAAACTCTGCTCAATATCTTATCAAAGGTCATGAAAAAAATAGCCATCATCCCAGGCGACGGCATTGGAGTCGAGGTAACCCGGGAGGCCGTAAAGGTTCTGGAATTGCTCAGGTCAGGCAGATCACTTGATTTCACGCTTGTGCACTTTGATTTCGGAGCAGAAAAGTACTTGTCGTCCGGAATTTCACTTCCTGCCGAACAGCTCGAGGATTTCCGCAAGAACTACGCGGCGATCTTCCTCGGCGCCCTCGGTGATCCACGAGTACCGGACATGGCTCATGCACGTGATATCCTCTTCGGGATGCGGTTCGGGCTTGATCAATACGTGAACATGAGGCCGGTGAGGCTCTTCGACGAAAAGCTCTGTCCGCTCAAAGGCAAAACGGCAAAAGATATCCAATTTACCGTGTTCCGGGAAAATACAGAGGGACTCTATGTCGGCATTGGAGGGTTTTTTAAGAAAGGAACCTCTGATGAAGTGGCCATCCAGGAAAGCGTGAACACCTACAAGGGAGTGGAGCGGATTATTCGATACGCGTTTGAGTATGCACGGGCAAACGGCCACACAAAAGTCACGATGAGCGATAAAAACAACGCCTTACGTTATGAGGGAGATTTGTGGCAGCGGGTGTTCAAGCAGGTGGGGGAGGCCTATCCGGAGATCGAGAAGGAACATTGGTTTGTTGACGCCCTGGCGATGCAGATGATCAAGAAACCTGAACAGTTTCAGGTGATTGTCATCAACAACATGTTCGGCGATATCGTCACGGACATCGGAGCGCAGCTGCAGGGCGGACTTGGCATGGCCGCGTCCGGGAACATCAATCCGCACGGGGTTTGTATGTTCGAGCCCGTTCACGGCTCGGCGCCGAAATATGCCGGCAAGAACGTCGCGAACCCCTTCGGCGCCATCCTCACTGCCGAGCTGATGTTGGAGCATCTTGGACACAAGAAGGAGGGCGCTCTCGTCGAACAAGCAGTTCGTGAGGCGGTCCGCGAAGATGAGACGACTCAGGATCTTGGAGGGAAACTCTCAACGACCGAGGCGGGAGAGTACGTTTGCAAAGCGCTTGAACGGCTTATCCGGAGCTGATGGCGGCCGGGCCGTCACGTTCCTGGGATCAAGCGTGTTGGCGATGTCTCAATTAAATAATATTTTGAAACGCAGAGACGCCGAGTGTGCAGAGCAATCGCAGAGGGGGAGTTCATAGGTGCCATGCTCTGCGATCCTCTGCGGTCTCTGCGCCTCTGCGTTAAAGAACTAAAATTCAAATTGGGGCCAGGCTTGTTATTCACGAAGATTTTCTTTATGATGGCAACAATGATCTGCGATATTTCAAGAACAGGTGGAGCTCTACCATGGGCATGACAGTTACGGAGAAGATTTTTGCCGCACATTGCGGTCGGGACGATGTGAAAGCGGGCGAGCTTGTCTATGCCAGCGTTGATCTCGTCATGGGGACCGACGTTACTGTTCCGCTAGCCGTCGAAGTGTTCAACCGTATCGGGGCTGAGAATGTTTTTGATAGAGAGAAAATCGCGCTGGTCAATGATCATTTTGTCCCGGCGAAAGACATCCAGGCGGCCGCCCTTTCGAAGACCATGAGAGAATTTGCCGCCAAATATGACATCAAGAATTTTTTTGAGGTCGGCCGCTCAGGCATTTGTCATTGCATCGTCACGGACAAAGGACTTGTGGTCTCGGGCGATCTCGTTATCGGCGCAGATTCCCATACCTGCACGTACGGCGCTCTCGGTGCATTCGCCACCGGCGTCGGGAGCACCGACATGGCTGCCTCCTGGGCGCTCGGCGAGAATTGGTTCAAGGTTCCGCCTTCGATCAAGATTATCTATCGCGGCAAGCTTCCGAACATGGTCAGCGGGAAGGATCTGATTCTCCATACCATCGGTATGCTCGGCGTCGAAGGTGCACTCTATTGCTCGCTGGAATTCACTGGACCGGTGATCGACGAGCTGTCGCTCGCCGATCGTTTCACCATTTGCAACATGGCGATCGAAGCTGGCGCCAAAAGCGGCATCATCGCTGCCGATAAGAAAGCGCTCGAGTATCTGGAAAGCCGTTCGGTTCGGCCTCCTGTCGTTTATCAATCCGATCCGGATGCGAACTATGCAAAGATCATCGAGATCGATGTGACGAATCTTGAACCGCAGATTGCTTTTCCTTATCTGCCGAGCAACGTCAAACCGATCTCCCAGGTTGAGAGGATCAAAATCGACCAGGTGGTGATTGGTTCATGTACAAACGGAAGGATCGAGGATTTCCGCTCGGCCGGCGAAATATTGCATGGCAAAGAAATTTCTCCCGGTGTCCGGCTGATTTGCATCCCTGCAACACAGGAAATCTATCTCCAGCTGCTCGAGGAAGGATTGTTAAAGACCTTCATCGAAGCCGGCGCTACCATAAGTCCGCCAACCTGTGGGCCCTGCATTGGCGGGCACATGGGCATTTTGGCTGAAAACGAGATCGGTTTGTACACGACCAACCGCAATTTCAAGGGCCGGAACGGCCATCCCTCCAGCAAGGTTTACCTCTGCAGTCCGGCTGTGGCTGCCGCATCCGCACTGCGCGGTTATATAGCCGATCCGCGCTAGTCTCATCGAAAAATAGTCGCTGTGCTATTTTTCACTTGACAATCATTTTTTTTTCAATATATTGTTTGTGTACGAAATACTTTCGTACTAACTAATCTCTAACTGTAACAGGATCAATCAGGTCCTGTTATACCGTTCTTTAAAAGCCCTGTACTCATGGACAACTTGTCCAGCCACACCGGGGCGTAATTCCAAAAATTTCAATTCAACGCTATATGAAAGCAGTCGATGGAAGCATCGGCTTCCTTTTGGCGCGCACTGCCCGCAGCATGAAACGGGCTTTGGATACGCGCCTCACTCAACATAACCTCACGGCGACCCAGTATATCGTTCTCTCGGTGCTCTGCGGCGAGGACGGCATCTCGCTCTCCCAGCTCGGGCAGCGGCTCTACTTCGATAACCCGACGATCACCGGTATCATCGATCGGATGGAGCGCGATGGGCTGGTCGAACGGCGGCGCATTGCAGACGACCGGCGGGTGATCAGTATTTTCCTGACACATAAAGGAAAAGCTCTTATCCGGGACCATGATGATCTCGCCGATGAGATCGATGCGCAGGCGATGAACGGAATGACGGGGAAGCAACGCGAGGCGTTTTTAAAGGTGCTGAACAAGATCTGGAAGACGATGAATGAAAAGATTGATTGACAAGGAGATCTTTCGCATCCGGGAGGAGAGAGGCGCCAGCGGCCCGTGGGTACAGCGCGAGAAGAATAAACGGATCGTTTTTCTTTCCGCGACGCGCACGCCGTTCACGCCTGTGGGAGGGGGGCTCAAGGATTTTTCTCCGATCGATCTGGGAGCCATCGCTGCCCGGGCTGCTATCGAGCAAGCCGGGCTCACCGGCCGCACGGAGGTCATCGATGCGGCAATCTTCGGAAACGGGATGCACACGAGCATCGATTCGCACTACGGCGCCCGACATGTGGCTCTCAAGGCGGGTCTTTCTCATTTTTCAACCGCGCTCACGGTGAATCGTATCTGCTGGTCCGGCGGTGAGGCCATCGTTCAGGGCGCCAAGGAACTCTTCTCCGGCGAAGCTGAGGTCGTCCTCGCCGGAGGATATGAAAGCACATCCCAATCGCCTCTCGTTCTTTACGGTGCAGCTCACGGCTTCCCCTTCATGGCCGGCCCCAGGGCGCTCTTTCTTTTCAGAGACGGACTGAATGATACGTTCATCAATACCGATATGATGGGCACGGCAGAGAATCTCGTGCGGCTATACGGCATCACACGGACGGAAGTCGACGAGTTTGCCTGTTCGTCGCAGATGAAAGCGGGCCAGGCGCAGGCCTCATGCCGGCTCTCGAAGGAGATTACTCCGGTAAGGGTGATCGAGAAACGGACCGAACAATTTGTGGACAAAGATGAAAATCCGAGGCCGGAGACAACCCTTGACACGCTGGCGAGGTTGCCCGCCGTGAAACCGGGAGGTGTGCACACAGGCGGCAATTCATCGGGGATCGTCGACGGTGCTGCGGCCGTCGTCATGACGACCGCCGGAAAAGCGAAAGAACTCGGTATTGAACCGATCGGTGAACTCCTCTCGTGGGGAACCGCCGGCGTCGATCCGCACTACATGGGCATCGGACCTGTGCCGGCATCGATCCTTGCCTTGAAGCGTGCCGGACTCACCATCAAGGATCTCGCCCATATCGAAATCAATGAGGCATTTGCAGGGCAGTTCCTCGCGGTCGAACGCGAGCTCGAGCTTGACAGGGAGAAGGTCAATGTGAACGGCGGCGCCATCGCCCTGGGACACCCCCTTGGTGCAACCGGCGCGCGGATGACGACCGCTCTGCTGAAGCTTGGCGGTTTGGGCCTCGCATCGGCCTGCATCGGCGGCGGTCAGGGAGGTGCCCTCGTCGTGGAAGGATTTTCCTGATGCCCCTCACGTGGAACGACATAGAACTTCTGATCGTCGGCGCGGGCACCATGGGAGCCAGCCTGGCCCAGACCTACGCCCAGAATGGGTTCACCGTCGGGATGCTCGATGTCTCCGACGAGATTCTACGGCAAGGGTTTGCTTCGATCGAGCGTGAGCTCGAAAGCGCGAAGGGGAAAGTCTTTTCCCCGCGGGAAATCACGGCCATCCGTCGTCGCATCGTCGGTACAACCAACTATCAGGAGGCGTGCGGGGGAACCCATCTGAGACTTGTCATTGAGGCTGCAACGGAGAAGGTCGAGATCAAGAAAGAAATTTTCAAGTGTCTCGACACACTCACCTCACCGCGTGTTGTCATCGCATCGAACTCATCGTCCCTTGATGTCAACGTTCTGGCAAACGCTACGAAGAGGCCTGACAAGGTTGTCTGGATGCACTACTTCTATCTCCCGCACAAAAATCGCGCCGGCGAATATGCCGGCACAAACACTGCATCGGACGAGAGCAAGGCGATTGCGCGCAGGTATCTGAAGCTCGGCGGAAAAATCCCAACATATGTCCGCTCGAGCCGGAAAGGGGGCGTCGCGGACATCATCTTCGTTGCGCTCTTGCTCGAAGCCACACGAATGCTGGAGGAAGGCTACGACCTTACAACGATCGAAGCCGCGGGGAGGAAAGCTTACAATATTCCGATTGGATTTCTTGAGCTGATGGACGTGACCGGATTGCCTGTCGGTTTGTTCTCCATGCGCTCCTTCTCGGATGCATCCGATCCCGCCGATCCGCTTTTCAAGATCTACGGCAATTTCTTCGCACCACGGCAAAACTATATTGACCTGGTCCGGCAATATGAGAGGGCAACGGATAAAGCCGCGGTTCGCTGGACAAAGGTGGCCAGGGCCGGATCCGCCGCTCCCGATCGAAAGGCCGTCGATGAACTCTCCGAGCGCTTCCTCGCGATCGGTTTCCTCACAGCGGCAGAGTGTGTCGATGCCGGATTGATAACGATGGAGGACACCGAGACTCTCACCCAGAATGCATTCCTGTGGAGTAACGGTCCATTCACCATCATGGACGAACTCGGTATGAATAAGGTTGATGCCGTCGTGCGTCGCCGCGCAGAGCTTGCAAAAGATTTTGGACAGGATTTTCCTCTCTGCGATCTCCTGAGGAAACAAATGGGCAGCCATCGCGGATGGGGGGTTTTCTTGTCGCCGGTGTATACGGAGACTGAGCGTGACGGTGCGATCCGCCGCATCACACTTTCCAACCCGAAGGCGGCCAACGCGATGGATAACAACGTCTTCAAAGAGCTCAAACGCCAATTCGTCGAGGCGAACGACGACGATCGATGCAAGGTCATCATCTTCGATACGGCCCCCGTTAAGACCTTCATCGCCGGAGCTCATGTGCCGACCTTCATCGAACGGATCAAATCGAAAGAATTTGACGCCATTGTTCGCGACACACGCGAATGGCAGGACGTCATCTTCCACGTCATGACCGGCACGCCGAAGGCGAAGATCGCCATCATCGACGGCCAGGCGTTCGGCGGAGGAGTCGAAGTGGCTTGTGCTTTCGCCCTCGATCCGAATTGCATTACGCTCATTACTGGCAGGACCTCCTTCACCCTCCCGGAAACGCGACTTGGCATCTATCCCGGTCTGCGCGGCACACTTACCCTCCCTCAACTCATCTACCGCAAGCTGAAAGACGCTGAAGCGGCGCTCGCCCTCTCCCGTTATTATGTTCTGGCGGGGGGGACGTCAACCTCGTCGCCGCAAATGATCTGTGAACTCGGCTGCGCCGATACGATCGTACCGCAGCATCGGAGGGACGATGCGGCAGAGGTGATCGCGAAGGCCTTGATCGACAACAATGGGAAAACGCTTTCACGCGACCAATTGTCATCGTTGCCCTTTGAGAAATTGGACGCTTCCTGCCGCCCCGAAGAATTGCGAGAGCGGCAGATCGCCGTGGAATTGTTCAGCCAGGCCGACCTGCTGCCGACCCTCTACGCACAGGCGCGGGGCCATCTGCCGGTCTTCTACAGTGGCGAAATGCGATCGTTTGCCGAGCGAACCGTCAGGCGCGTGGCGAGTAATTCTCCTAATGCCGTGTGGATATCTGATCTCCTGATCTCCAAAGGGTTTGAGGGATTTCTCAATGGGGTGGACAATGATACGCTTGCTGAATTTGAACTTGAGCATTATCTCGCCCAGGTCTTCGAGCATCCTGACGCGATGATAGGCCTCTCGGCGATGGTCAAAGGGAAATTTCCGGAATTCAAAAGGAGATACCCTCTTTAGATTTTAGCCGACTGATGACAGATGATGTTACTAAGCACCAAAAGACAAACTCCAAATCTCAAACAATTTGCAAATTCCAATTTTCAAAACCCTTCGGATTTGGGATTTGTGTATTGGAATTTATTTGGAACCTGGAGTTTGAATATTGAGATTTTCATAGCACAAGAAAGTTGATAGTAGTATATGATTAGAGGACGTGTGCACAAATACGGTGATAACGTCGATACGGATGTCATCATTCCCGCCCGCTACTGCACCGCGTTCACGGAGAAAGAGCTTGCTCCCCACTGCCTCGAGGACCTCGATGCGGAGTTTGTCAGGAAGGTCCGGAATGGCGACGTCCTTGTAGCAGGAAGGAATTTTGGCTGCGGCAGTTCCCGCGAGAATGCCCCGATCGCAATCAAAGGCGCCGGCGTTAGTTGTGTCGTGGCGAAATCGTTTGCCCGAATTTTCTTTCGTAACGCCCTCAATATCGGCCTGCCGATTTGCGAGTCGGACGGCGCCGTCGACGAAGCGCAGACGGGGGACGATTTCGAGATTGACCTCACAAACGGGACGATCCGGAACCTGACCAGACAGACTTCATATCGTGTTCCGCCATTTCCTGAAATCATCCAGGAGATCATCCGCGAAGGCGGGATGGTGGAGTTTGCGAAGAAGAGAATAGCGGAGAAGAAAGTCAAAAATCTGTAATCAGACAAAGTTTTAACTAAGGAGAAGTCCATGCTTCCTCAACAACAAGACCTCATCTACGATTGGAATAAGGGCGGCATCGTCGACATGAAAGGCGTCGTCAACATCGAATTTGACGACGAGACACTTCGCGACGGACTCCAGTCGCCGTCAGTGACCGATCCGACGATCGATCAGAAAATCAAGATTCTCCACTTGATGGAAGACCTCGGTATTCAATCTGCCAACATCGGACTGCCGGGGGCCGGCCCGCGCGCATACAACGACACGCTCGAACTCGCCAAGGAGATCGCCCGCTCCAGGATGAAGATCTTTCCGAACTGTGCCGCGCGCACCGTCATTGCCGACATCGACCCGATCATCGACATCTCTCAAAAAGCCGGTATCCCTATCGAGGTCGCATCGTTTGTCGGCTCAAGTCCGATCCGGCAGTTCGTCGAAGGCTGGACCGTCGATACCGTGCTTGACCTGACGGAGAAAGCGGTGAGCTATGTCGTCAGCCACAATCTGCCGAGCATGTACGTCACTGAGGATACTACAAGGGCTCAGCCTGACGATCTCGAGAAACTCTACACTGCCGCCATCGAGTGCGGCGCAAAACGGGTGGTCATCGCGGACACTGTCGGCCATGCGACGCGCACGGGTGCGACGAACATCGTCCGGTTCATGAAGGATGTTATTGAGAACACGGGTGAAGACGTCAAGATCGACTGGCATGGTCACAATGACCGTGGATTTGCCGTGGCTGCGTCGATCGCCGCCATCCGTGCGGGCGTGGATCGCGTTCACGGATGCGCTCTCGGGATCGGCGAGCGCTGCGGGAATGCCTCCATGGATCTTCTTCTGGTCAATCTCAAAATGTGGGGGATCATTGGCAACGACCTCTGCAAGCTCAACGAGTACTGCCGGCTCGTCTCGGAAGCGTGCCATGTTCCCATACCGTTCAATTATCCGGTCATCGGACCCGACGCCTTCCGCACCGCCACCGGCGTGCATGCGGCGGCCGTCATCAAGGCGATCCGGACAGGCAATGATTGGTTAGCGGATATGGTCTATTCGTCTGTCCCTGCGCATATGGTCGGCCGGAAACAGAAAATTGAAATCGGCCCGCTCAGCGGCGAATCCAATGTCATCTTCTGGTTGAAGGATCATGGATTCGAGCTGAGAGACGGTGTGGTGAAGAAAATATTTGATTATGCGAAGCACTCCAATAAAGTCCTCACCGATGACGAATTAGAAACATTCCTTGAAACTGAATGTGCAGAAAGCGAGCGAAAATGAGCCTCGATTGGCTTCCGCGCGACGATCAGCTGAAAGACCACGATCTCTGGGGCGATGAATTTTTCGGCAGCGTCCCCCCCTGCACGACCTACGAGTTGCGTCCCATTCTCGACGGGAAGGGCAAGCCCGTTGAGGGTCTCTACTCTGCATGGATTACGCTGAATAATCCAGCACAGTACAACTCCTACACCACAGAGATGGTGAAGGGGGTGATCGCCGGATTTCATAAGGCATCGATGGACCGGCGAGTCGTGGCAGTCGTGTTCACCGGTTCCGGTGAGAAGGCGTTCTGCACCGGCGGCAATACGAAGGAGTACGCAGAGTATTACGCAAAACGGCCGGCAGAGTATGGCTTGTACATGGATCTTTTCAATGCGATGGTTGATGGGATATTGAACTGCAAGAAGCCAACCATCTGCCGTGTGAACGGGATGCGTGTTGCAGGCGGGCAGGAGATCGGGATGGCATGCGATATCTCGATCTCTGCGGACACGGCGGTGTTCGGCCAGGCAGGCCCCCGCCACGGCTCGGCGCCCGACGGCGGTTCGACGGACTTTCTCCCGTTCTTCCTCAGCATCGAAGATGCGATGTGGAACTGTGTTTCCTGTGAACTCTGGAGCGCGTACAAGATGAAACGACTCGGATTGATCAGCCGCGTCGTTCCTGTGATCAATGAGGCGGGAACATTCAAACGGAATCCTGTTGTCATCACCGATACGTTCGCCGCCGACGGCGAGATCCTCTTTGGCGAATTTGTTCCAGGTGACGCTGGCCGCCTCGCAGGCGAAGCGTTGAAGATCGCAAAGATCGATTTCGCCCTTCTTGACAACGCAGTCAATGATATTCTCTGGCGTTTCACGAACCTCATGCCAAACTGCCTGATGAAATCGATCGACGGGATCCGGCAGAAGAAAAAATTCTTCTGGGATCAAACAAAACTTGCCAATCGCCATTGGCTTGCGGCGAATATGACGGTCGAAGGATTTCTAGGCTTCACCGCGTTCAACACGCGCAAGATGACAGGCCATGACGTGATCGACTTCGTCGCGTACCGTCGGTTCCTTGCCGATGGCCGGCCGATCGATGCGGAGCTGGCGGAACTCGTACTGCCGAAACCGAAATAGGTGGAGCTCGACAACAACATAGCGCTCGTCACCGGCGGGTCTCTCGGCATCGGACGCACAACAGTGCTTGCCCTCGCAGCTGCAGGCGCCGATGTGGCATTCACCTATCTTGGTTACCGGCGCTCGAGAGAAGAAGTCGACGACGTCGTCGGCAAAGTCAAGGGAATGGACCGAAGATGCGTGGCGATCGAATCTGATGTTGCGGACTTCAAGGCCGCGCACGAAGTGGTGCGGGATATCGTCGCGCAGCTCGGCGGCCTTCATATTCTCGTGAACAACGCCGGGATCGCAAAAGACGGCGTGATCTGGAAGATGGAAGAAGAGCAATGGGACGCGGTCATCGATGTGAACCTGAAAGGATGCTTCAATTACATGCGGGCGGCGAGTCCGATCTTTCGCGAACAGAAATTTGGCAAGATCGTCAACATTTCTTCGATCAACGGTATGCGAGGAAAGTTCGGGCAGGCGAACTACGCCGCCTCGAAAGCAGGCATCATCGGGCTCACGAAAGCTGTAGCGACGGAACTTGGCAAGTACGGCGTCAATGTCAATGCCGTTGCACCCGGCATGATTGCAACCGATATGACCGCATCGCTCTCGAAGGAGGTTCAGGAAAACGCACTCTCGGAAATCGTCCTGGGTCGATTTGGTCAGCCCGAAGACGTGGCGAATCTCATCGTGTTTCTGGTCTCCGCGAAAGCGAAGCATATCACCGGCGAGGTCATCAAGGTAGACGGCGGACAATACATATGATGAATGGAGATTACAGATTTCAGATTACGGATTGCGCTCGGCTTGGCATGCTGACGTCGTCATTGTTTCCCTATCTACTGACATCTGTAATCTGTAATCTGTAACCGGAGATTTATGACCGACATCTACGAACGAAATATCAATATCGCAGTCTCGAAGAAGAATGAACATGAGATCGTAACGAAAGCGACGATGCTTGATCTCAACCATCATATTCGAGTTGAGCTTACCATCAATCTTCAGAGCGAATCGATCACCGACGCCCAGGCACAGATGACCAAAGTGCCGTACTCGATTTGCCAGTTAACATTGAACAATATCAGAAAGATCATTGGATTGAAAATTCAACGTGGTATTCATCAAGAGCTTGTTGATAAGCTTGGTCATGCCGAAGGTTGTACACACATGGTTGACCTTGCGATGGAAGCCGTGCGGTTAAGTGCAAACGTCATGGTGGGTTTGACGAAAGTTGGTCCCGAATGGTTTGATCGCGGCGAATTGTCGGAACAACAAATGATCGATCGAGTCAAACCGATTTTACAGAATACATGTTTGCCATTTAAGGATAAACCATGAAACCAACTGACATACTCAAAGAGGAACATCGCGGAATCGAGATCATGCTTTCAATTCTTGATCGGATGTGTCGAAAGTTGGAAACGAACGCGCAGGTTGATGTAACTCATCTTGAACAATCGATCGACTTCTTCAAGGGCTTTGCCGATAAATGTCATCATATGAAAGAGGAAAATCTGTTGTTTCCGGCAATGGAGAAAAGAGGATTTTCGAAAGAAGTGGGACCGATTGCCGTGATGCTTGATGAACACACCATCGGACGAAAATATATTGCGGCGATGACGGAAGCGCTTTCAGCGATGAAGCAGGGAAACATGGGCGCCTCCCCAAGGTTTGTCGATGCCGCACGCGGATATATTTCTCTCCTCTCAGAACATATCGTAAAAGAAGATAATGTGCTCTTTCCGATGGCTGAAATGCACCTTGGCAACGAGGTTCAATTGAACCTGGTGAAGGAGTTTGAGAGAGTGGAGCGGGAAGAGATCGGAGAAGGCAAGCACGAGGAGTATCATGAGCTGTTGAGGAAGTTGAAAGGAATCTACCTGACATGAATACTTTTTCGTTCATTAAGATCGACGATGAAGGCGAGTTCGTCTCGATGGTTCTCAACCGTCCGCCGCTCAATGTCATGAACATCTCCATGATGAAGGAGATCAATTCGGCGCTGGAGGGTCTGCATCATCATCCGGCCGCGAAAGTCCTGTCGCTCAGGGCGGACGGGAAAGCCTTTTCAGCCGGCGTCGATGTTGCCGACCACACTGCCGACAAGGTTGGCGAGATGATGGGCGAATTCCATCGGATGTTCGAGCTTCTGGCGAAATTCAATATTCCGACCATCGCGGTCGTCGACGGCGCCGCCCTCGGCGGGGGCTGCGAGCTCGCCATCGGCTGTGATATGATCGTTGCATCGCCGCGCGCGAAATTCGGACAACCGGAAATCAAAGTAGGTGTGTTTCCCCCGATTGCCGCCGCGCTTCTTCCCCGGCTCATCGGACGAAACCGAACGCTCGAATTTCTCCTGCATGGGGAAGCAATATCGGCCCCCGAAGCCGAGCGGATCGGCTTGATCAATAAGGTCTTCCCGCTTGAAGGTTTTGATCAACATGTCGATGGCTTCATCAGGAGCATCACGACGAACAGCAAGATCATCATCGAGATGACAAAAAAGGCTGTTGATGAAGGCCTCGACTCTTCGTCGTTCGACGCGATCACCAAAGCCGAAAAACTGTATCTCGGTGATATGATGGCAACGCTCGATGCGGCGGAAGGATTGAAGGCATTTCTGGAAAAACGACAACCGGCATGGAGAAACCGATGACGAGCTCCCATCTCAACTTGGAAGAGCGGATCGAGCAAATGCGATCGACCATCGATGATCCTTCATTTCCGACGGTGAAAGAATGGAAGGCCGAAAATCCTGAAGGAAAGGTGGTGGGGATGTTCCCCGTCTACACTCCGTGCGAACTGCCGCATGCGGCAGGCATGCTGCCCGTGGCCGTTCTCGGAGCCGGAGGGAAGATCGAAATCGATCACGCCGATTCGAGGATCCAATCGTTCGTCTGTTCTATCGCAAGATCGACCCTGGAATTGGGATTAAGGGGAAACCTGCAGAATTTCGATGCCTTATGGTTCCCTTCAATCTGCGACGTCGCGAGGAATCTGTCGGGTATCTGGCAGACGAACTTTGCCGGCCAGATGGTCGAGTACATTCATTTTCCGCAGAACATGACTTCGGCCGTCGCTCCGGTTCATTACCGCGCCGAGCTGCAGCGCCTCCTCGATCATCTCGCTGTTCTCTCCGGCAGACAAATCTCCAACGATGCGCTGGTGAACAGCATCGGCGTCTACAATCGAAATCGAGCGCTCTGTTCGTCGCTGTATTCAATCAAACGCGCGACACCCTGGCTGCTCTCCACCTATGAGGCATATATCCTTCTCCGTTACGGAACATTGGTCCCGGTTGAGCTCCACAACCGGCTTCTCGAAGAGGTCATTCCTCTGATCGAGGCGCGTCGCGGAAAGCCGCGCGATTATGTCCGTGTGATGATCGAAGGAAGCTTTTGTGAGCAGCCGCCGCTGGAACTCCTGCAGGTGGTGGAGGAATCGGGTTGTTACATCGTGGATGATGATCTTCTCCTGAACACCCGGTGGTTCAGGGAGAGCGTGCCGGTGAACAACGATGCGCTCCGGGCTCTGGCTGAAAGTTATATCGGGGGAAGCATATATTCCTCGGTCCGTCATTACGGCAACCGGCCTCGAAAGGAACAATTCGTCGACAAAATTCGAAACTGCGATGTCGACGGAGTCATCTTCTGCCAGCCGAAGTTTTGCGAACCAGCGCTCTTTGATTACGTCTTGTTGAAAAATGAATTGGAGAAGCAGGGTATCGCGTACCTGACGTTTGAGTATGAGGAGAAAATGGGAGTCTTCGAGTCGATAAGGACGCAGGTGGAGACATTTGTAGAGAGTGTGATGTTTTTTTCATAGCTGAGCAGAAGGTAATCTTCAACCCCGAACGTGCGGTATAGAAGGTTACCTTCAACAAGGAGATCCATGACCGAAGACAAATTCAAATATCAGGGCGTAGGCCGGGAGTATCAAAAAGAGTTGCTCACCGCATGGTACGACCGTATTCAATCGGCGACGGAGGACGGACGGAAGGTGGCATACCTTTTCGTCCCCGGAAATATCGCGGAGTTCCTGAGGGTGTTCGATTTTGAGCTTGTGTTCCCAGAAGTGAATGCTCTCCAGTGCGGCGTCCGGAAGATGTCCGGCGATCTTATCCTGAAAGCCGAGGACGTCGGCTATTCTTCCGACGTATGTGGATATGTCAAGAACGACATCGGCATGCTGCTTTCGGGAAATATCGGTCCGTCCGGACACAAATTACCCAAACCGGATTTGCTCCTCTGTACCTATTGCGGCTGTATGACCTTCATCAAGTGGTTTGAAGCGCTCTCACATTACTACGACGTGCCGCTGGTCATGCTCGATGTGCCGTATCTTCGCGGGGGGAAGATCGAGGAAGTCGACCGCCAATACGTTGTGGAGCAGCTCAAGGAACTCATTCCGATCTGCGAAAAGATCACCGGCAAGAAATATGATCATGAGAAGCTCATGGAGATCACCCGGCACTCTGCCGAAGCCGAGGATCTCTGGGTGCAGGTTCTTCATTCGGCAAAACACCGCCCTTCGCCGTTCGATTCATATTTCGAAGCGGTTTTCTTCATGGCGCCGATCTACGTTCTCCGCGGATTGCCGGAGTGTACCAGTTACTATCGGGAGGCGATGAAGGAAATTCAGGAACGCATCGATCACGGCGTCGGTCCGATCCCCGAGGAAAAATTTCGTGTTGTTATCGAGGGACCGCCGCCCTGGCCTCATTTCCGTTCGTTCTGGGAACTGTTGAAGAAGTGGGGCGTCTGCGCAGTTGCATCGAGCTACTCGAAGGTTGGCGGATTCTGGGATCACGGTTTTCGTCACGACCCGGCCAATCCGCTCGAAAGCATCGCGGATTACTGCCTGACCTGTTACACGAATCTCAACCTGCCGATGCGCACCGATCTGCTCCGCTCGTACGCCGAGGAATATCATGCCGATGCGATCCTCATCCACTCGGTGAAATCGTGCCGCTCGTTTTCTGTCGGTCAGGCCGACATGCGGGAGCAGTTCACCCGCAGGTGGGATATTCCGACGCTGCTCATCGAAAGCGACCTGGCAGATCCGCGTTATTTTCAAGTAGCACAGCTGAGGAACAGAATAGATGCATTTTTTGAATCGCTTGAGCATAAGCGCTTAGTCAATGCTTAGGTAAATTCCAAATAACAAATCCCAAATTACAAATAAGCTCCAAATGACAAATCCCAAATACCAAACAAATGCCAAGTCCCAAATACCAAATGCCAATAATCACGGATACCATCAGAATACCGAGGGTTTGGAATTTGGATCTTGTCATTTGTTTGGTGCTTGTCCCAAGGGGATGGCTTCGCCAGATATTGGGATTTGGTATTTATTTGTGATTTGGACATTGGGATTTGGGATTTCAACAAGGAATAGGATGTCGAATGTCCTGGGTTGTCAGAATGCATAATATTAACGCAATAACTTCGTCGAGGCAAAGATGCTGGTAGCAGGTGTGGATGTCGGCTCGACACAGACCAAGGCGATCATCCTGAATGAAAACACGGAGATCGTTGCCCGCGGTATTGTCAACACCGGCGCCAACGTTGTGAAAGCCGCCGAGAAGGCCTTTCAATCGGCGAGGCAGATCGCAAAGTTGGAAGAATGGGAAGTTGCCTATGTCGTCGGCACAGGGTACGGTCGATACAAGGTGACGTTCGGTGATGCGCAGATCACCGAGATTTCGTGCCATGCCCGGGGCGCGCATTTCGTGTTTCCAAAGACAAAGACGATTCTCGACATCGGCGGCCAGGACACGAAGGGCATCCGTATCAATGAGAAAGGCGAGGTTGTCGATTTTTGCATGAACGACAAATGTGCTGCAGGTACGGGGCGGTTTCTTGCGGCGGCGGCAGACGTCATGGGCATTTCACTCGATGAGCTCGGCGGCCTCGCGCTGCAATCGCGGAACCCGCTCCGCATCACCAATGTCTGCACGGTCTTCGTTGAAACGGAGATCATGAATCATCTCTCCAAGGGGAAGAAGACGGAGGATATTCTCGCCGGAGTTCATCAGTCCATCGCAGCGCGTTCTGTCAGCCTGCTGCGCCGTGTCGGCCTCGATCCGGAGCTGACCTTCACCGGAGGAGTATCGAAGAACAAGGGGATGGTTGCGGCCCTTGAGGAGAAATTGCAAGCCGCCATTAATGTCAATGATGACTCGCAATTCACAGGGGCGCTCGGCGCTGCTCTCTTTGCCCTCGAGCGGGCGAAGGCACGGCATGATGGAGAGCTGGCAGCGGTCAAGGAGACAAGACAATGAATGCGTTCCCTTTGCTCAACGGTCAGTACCTCGCCGGCATCGATATCGGAACCCGGATGACGAAGTGCGTGATCTTCGATATTCATGCCGATTTGGTTGTGGCGCGAGCTTCGCTTCTTACGCGTCACAACCTTGCTCTGGCGGCGGAGCAGGCGCTCGATGAGGCCTGCCGCAGTCTCCAGATCGAGCCGGCGCGCCTGTCGTACGTCGCATCCACCGGATACGGAAGATATCAGGTTCCGATGCGGAATATTCAGATCACGGATATCACGACACACGCTATCGGGGCGAAATATCTTTTTCCGCGAACGACAAATGTTCTGGATGTCGGGGCGCAGAATGCCAAGGCGATTCGCATCGATGAATACGGTCGCGTTGTGAGATTCAAGATGAACGATAAGTGCGCATCGGGAGCCGGGAGTTTCCTGGAGCGTGTCGCAAAAGGGCTTGAACTGAATCTTGACGAAATCGGCCAGATCTCCCTTCATTCCAAGGATCCGCAGCCGATCAGCTCCATCTGCGCCGTTCTCGCGGAATCGGAAGTGATCAATCTTGTCACGAGCGGATATCCGATCGAGGATATTCTCATGGGCGCACACCTCTCGATCTCCGATCGCATCGTCGCACAGCTCAGGCAGGTCGGGATTGACGGTGAGATTACTCTGACAGGCGGAATCACGAAGAACGTCGGGATGGTGAAGGCGTTGGAACAAAAAGTGGGCAAGCGGCTCAACGTCTGCGACGATTCAGAATTTGCGGGAGCCATCGGAGCGTGCCTGCTCGGACGAAAGAGATTGAAAATGCTCGAAGAACGGAACATGACGGCATATGGCAGGTGACGGATGACAGGTTACGGATGGCAGATGACGGATTACAGTTCAAAGGCTTAGCAGTCAAACGCAAACTACAATAACAATAAGGAAAATTCCATTATGAAATCAATCATTGTTTTACTCAACGCTGCAATAATATTGTTTTCGACTACACTGGTCGCTCTGGAGTTTACCCCTTGCGTGAGACAGAATTTTTGAGTATTAAGGTGGACGTCCCAAAGGAGGGGATGTCCCATGTCAAAGGAACGAAAGAGATTTTCACGTGAGTTCAAGATCAAGATCGTTGAAGCTTATCAGTCGGGTG
>ORMF012271694.1_pt1 | contig 30871 bp, 29 predicted proteins | sample 1779871 | NCBI WGS metagenome assembly ORMF01 (sample SAMEA104232316, study PRJEB22302) | groundwater metagenome | biome: forest; feature: aquifer; material: groundwater | place: USA | collected 2011-08-07 | depth 5.4 m | reverse complement strand
CTCGCCGGCGGCCGGGTGCCCGACGATCTCTTCGGCTCGAACATGCTGCCGCTGCTGCAGGCGGGGCAGGGCGAGGACCGGTTCGCGGTGACCGAGCTGGTGGGCAGCGCCATCGCGCTGCGGACGCCGGAGTGGAAGCTGATCGAGACCACCGCCGGCCGCCGTGAGCTGTATCACCTGACAGCCGATCCGCACGAGCGTCGGGATGTTTCGGGCAACGAGCGCGAGCGGGTCGAGCGGCTGTCATCCGTGTTGCACGGCATCCAGGGTCGCGCGGAGACCCTGGCGAAGAGCGTGACACGGCAGGCGACGACGGTGCGGCCGTCGGTGTTCGACCGCCTCCGCGCGCTCGGGTACATCGGCTCCAGCGGCAGCATCAGCGACCGGTAGGCGCGCCCGCGGTTCCGTCACGTATCGACGAATCCCGGTTCGATCGACACGTCCTCAGCGACCATCTGACGTACGGCGACCTGTTCGGCGCGCTCGAGCGGGCGGCCGACGCCCTTGGTCGCCCGGTCAACCCCACCGTGTACAGCGCCGCGGAGTTCGCGAAGCGCACGCGAGGAGAGAACGCGTTTGTGCAGCGTGTCCTCGAGCAGCCGAAGGTCTGGGTGGTTGGCACGGCGCATGACCTCCCGCGCGCGTCTTGAGCGCCTCGCGGGCCCCGGGAATGTCCTGGCCCAGGAAGCTCCGGATGCGAAGGAGTTCGCGGGCCTCGTGCGTTCGGGGCTCGCGCGGCTGAAGGATGCCGAGAACGACGCGAACTCGCTCGACTTCGATCTGATCTCCGCGTGTCGGACGGTCGCGCAGAGGATTCAGGAACTGGCAGCCCGGTAGCGCCGCCGCGACCGTCGGGAAAGGTGGAGTCGTTGGGCGCGGGCCACCAGTGAGAGCACGCGGACCGAGGACACGCGTTGATCCTGGTACAGCAGAAAACCGGCGGCGTCGTGCGGCCGGCCGGCCGGTTTCCTGGCGGACTGTGTTGGTTGCGGGGGCGTGCAACCGGCGGTACTTGCAGCTGTGGAACGTGGCGGCGTGAAGTCCTAAATGTGTGATTGGATCGCGTCGCCTGGAGCCGTCAAGCGGCATCGTGAGACGCTTTGCCGGCAAGTTCCGTAACGCCTACCACGAAGTCGCGCAACACCAAGCGCTGCTTGCCCACGCCGTCCGCCAAGCGATCGAGCAAGTCCGGACGGATCAGGATCCCTGACCCTCGAATTCGTGGTCGCGCTAGCTCGTACTCGCTAGTCTCGTACTCGGCGCGCCACGTCACAAGTGCGAGCCCGATACCTTCACGATCATGGTAGGTGCACAGCTCGCCAGGATGTATCCCGAGCGAGGCAATCACACCCGCGGTTGGTACGAGCACTGCGGTTGGAACGCCCAGACTGTGACGACCATCGCCGACAAGACGGAACTCACGATCAATGCCTACGAGCGGCTGGCTTCTGGCGAAAACCGATGCCGCCAGGGCGGGATCAACTTCGGCCTTCCACATTCGGAGGTCGCCCGAAGCGATCGGAGGCGCGGCAAACGCCTGTCGATCGTCGACGTCTCGTACCTCTATGACGCAGTACCGCTTGGCAAACAAGTCCTTTTCTTCTCTCCAGTCGGACGATTTGATCCAGCGCTGTTCCATCGTGGCAAGCCACCGCCAACCCCGAAACCTTCCGTGCTCCACAGTCGCCGCCGCGGTGTACGGCTGGACGTTCAATGTGGCGGTAAACACACCGTCTCTTTCTACAGCCTCTTCGACGCCTGAGTTCTCCACGCCGGCTGCCCGATCACGCACCCTGGCCCAGATCGCACTACTGATTCCTGGAGGCGCAGGAATTGGAGGTCGTGGTTGTCGGGTTGCCTCGAGGATGAGCGGGATCTCCGGATCGTCAAGCAGTGCAGACGCAAGCGTGTCCTCCCAATCAACTGCGTTCGTGATCAACTTCCCTGTCCCAAGCATGGCGGCGCGGCCGCCGGCAGCGACCGACTGAAGGGTCCTTTCTATGGACTCTTCATGAATAAGGAATGCGTCAGGCCACCGTTTTCGCGCGCGAGACGCGAGGTCGTCGAGCTGCGAGTTCAGTCGTTTCTTGATTTGTTCGTCCTCGACCAAGGAAGCTACGCGACGTTGGACGGCATTTCGGAGCCTGGGCAACAAGCGCTCGCCCCGTCGCATACGCGAGCCTGCAACATCGCTCAAGAAGGCGTCCAGGCCGTCGGTTTCGTCCGAGTGGCCAACTGTCTCGCCTTTGGGGGTCCAAATCGTGGGATCGACGTCGGCCAGCAGCGCGGGCTCTGGCGGGGCGGACGGTACCAGAGGGAGTTCCTCACCTCGTACCAAGCGACGTGCCAGCGCTCGCACGGTGAGCCATTCTCGCGAGGCGAGTTGACGAAGAACAGGTTGACATGCAACTACGACTGCCTCGCTGCTGTCCCTCGTCGAGTCGATCAAACGAAGCAACCACGTGAGCGTCGCGGCGTCGGAGATCATCGATAGAGCGTCGCTGAAAGCATTCGCCGCGGTGTCTGGCCGCTGGTCGAGAAGCAGCTGCGCGGCGAGGAGCACTCGGCGCTTTCTTTCACGGCTGGGATGAAACAGGCCGCCGAGAACCGCAAACGCAAACGCTCCTCCAAGATCGCCGGGCGCCGCTTCTCCCGTGTCGGGGTCAGGCGGCACGTAGGGACGATCAGGGTCATCATGGTCAGAGACGCGCGGGGCCCGCGCCCCAATCACGGCGCAAGCCTCGTCCCACACGTCAAAAGCAATGTCGATGGAAGTCCTGCCAGTAACGCGTAGCGCCCCGGCGGCGAAGCCAAAGACTACCGCCTGAGAGATTCCATAAGGTCCATAGCTGATCGCCACCGCTCGTTCGATTTCTTCCGCGACAACAGAACGGGCGATACCGGCATCCAAGACTGAAGCGCGTTCAAGAGCGTCCAGCTCTGCCTCACCGCCGAACGTCAGCCAGCCGCCGTGACCGCGCGTGCGCGTCCAGGCCATGGCGTACGCAACCGCTGCGAGTCGGTTCTCACCATGCCGCTCGAGGCCTTCCGCGACAGACCGGATAATACCCGAGCGCTTCCCGAATCCTGCACTCTCGCCGAGCGAACGCAGAATCGATGTCGACTCATGGTGACGTCCATCTGCAGCTAGTTCGATCAAGCGGTATCCGATCGCATTCGCAAATCGTTCCACCGCCCACTCGGGGGACCGCGTGTCGTATGGTCTTCGGCGCCACGCTCTGACTGCGCGCGTGAGACCTGGCAATCCGGGCGGGAGCGACGAGTACGCAAGAGCATCTACCACCGAGGCCGCCGATTGCGCAGCTGCCGAAATGCCTGAAGCTGTTTCTGACGAGACGGGTGATGCCACTTCTTCTCGCACGGACGACACGGTGGGCACATCTGCCGATGCGGCGACGCTGTTTAGACCGGACAACACGTCGTCGTTTTTCGCCAGGAGTTCGGCGCTGTTCGAGTAACTGTACGCAACCGGCCGTTCGTCCCCTCGCGCTAGCAGCCATGTCATGAGCCGACGCGCGGTTTCTCTGTCGTTGCCGATGTCGTCGACCAACTGTTGGATCTGCGTCCCGTCGCGCTCATCGAGAGACTTCCCAAGGGTCAGACGCAGGGCTCCTGAAATCAGAGGATCAACGTGCTCATGCCATTCTTCCCAAACGTCCTCCAGTGCCTCGTCAAGGAGCCAGTTGGGATCGTTGCACCGTCCCAGGAGAGCGGGAACGGCAAGACGAATCGCGGCAACCGGGTCTGCCTTGGCGAGCAGGTCCCACCAACGGCTCCAGGCGCCGCGTGTTTCCTTTCGATCCGTATGCCACGGTATGCGTTCGCACAACCCCTGGACCGCCGCGACACGACGACGACCGCGCGCTGGATCGGCCTTGATCAGTGAAGGAAGCGGATCCAGAAGCTCGTAGATGGTGATGTCCTTGTGAAAACCGTAGGCGGTCAGAAAGGCGCAGGCTTCTCGCCACAACACCTCAGCCTGTTCTGGCTCCTTCGCGTTCAGTGCGAGCCGCGCCGCAATCAGTCGATACTCGGCGAGGTCGCTGTAGTAGCGCCGTGCTGATCCGGTCGCGATTTCCTGAGCAATAAGCGATTCAGCAACCCCATTCCTCGTAGGTGTCGCGCCGTCAACGGCAAGCTTCAGAACGAAATCTGGCGGTAGCGGTCCGCCCAATTCGCCGAACAGCGTGGTGGTTATTGCGTCGCTCACCCTATTGAGAAGACGTATGCCGTTCTCCCAGTCTGCGTCGTCGAGCGACTGCATTGCTCGCGTGATCGTGTCTCGAATCTTGCCGTGCAGGGAGTACAGATCGCACGCTCGAGGATCGCCGGCGAACGGGCGCACATCTTCGGCAAGTAACCCAAGAGCGTGAATTGCCAGCGCCCCTCGGCCGGTATGGGCGCTCTCAGCTCTTGACAAGGCAATCACAAACCGAAGCCAGCAACGGTACCAGCCCTCGCCGACGATGAGTATTTCGGCGAGACGGGTTGCCGTGTCGTCGAGACGGGCGGCCAGCGAGCAGGCATCGAGCCATGTGGCCAGATCGTTGTTCTCGAAACGGACCGACCGTTCTTGTACCCGCCGTGTGAGATCAAGCAGCCGGTCGCGAGCCGCTTCACTCGGTTCCTGCGCAAGAGCGGCGGGATCTACGCCCAAGCGCAGAACGCGATGGACTGCGCCGGACGGGATGCCATGCGCTAGTGCCGCGATCGCCCACTGCCGTGGCGATACCCAATGGCTGTCACCAGGAATTGTCCTGCTGGCGAGTAGCTCTGCGAACGCGAGGCAGGCTTCGCCCGGGCGGTCGAGAGACCCTATCAGCCGGATGATGGCGTCAGCGCCGTGAGTGTCCGCAATTGCAGCCACCACGTCACCAATCGGCAAACTGTCTTGCTCAACCCACGCGGCAAGACGATTCCAGTCGATAGGCGCCGCTGGATCCCACTGCGCTTCGGGTTCATCTGCCTCAGAGCGGCTGGCCTCGTTCTCCCTCTCATTGGGCGCTGGCGACTCCTCTGAGTCCGAGCGATCGCCCGAGGATGCGAGCCTCAGCCTTCCCCGCATCCATGCGAGTTTGACCGCTTGATCCGACGCCTCACCGTAGGCCGTATTGTCAGTCTTGGATTCACGAAGATGCCCAGCCATGTACGCGCGCCACGGCGCAGTTGCGCCGAGGCGATCGACGGCGGCGCACATTTGTAGCCCCGCTCGCGCGGGCATCACGAGGCGCTCATCGTCGAGGAGCCCCGCAGCCAACGTGTCCGCGCCGAGAATCGCCGCTGGAACATCAGCAAATGCGACAAGCGTTGAGTCAAACCGTTCACTTTGATAGGAGTCCGCAGCACGCGCGAGTTCGACGCAGCGAACCACAATGGCCCACTGGTCGAGCGCTGCGGCGGCCCTGACGGTCGTGGCGAGGTTGGCAACGATCGCGGACGAAGGGAACCCTGCCGCAACGGCTCTGATGACGAAATCCTGACCTACGAGCTCGATCACCCGACGGTTGTTGCCAGCTTCAGCCAGGGTCGGCAACAGCGAGCGGAATGCCCGCGGATCAACATAGAGTCCCTTTTGCTGAAGCCAATCGGCGATACGTTCAAGCAACGCGGTGAGCGCCGGAGCGTCGGCGTCGAACGTACTGCGCAAGTACCGGGCAAAGGATTCGTGGTACACGCGAACGCCGCCCTGGGTCGCCCGTTCTACCAACACGGGCGCCAGCACCGCGAGCGCAGCGTCGACACGATGCGCAGCATCCGGCCTAATTTGGCGGAGTTCCGCTCGCGTAACAGCGAAATTCACTAGCGCAACGACGTCCGCCACCCATCCCGCCTCCGCCCCTAATCCGCGGTAAAGGTGCTCGTAGTAGCTCTTCAGCGTGCCATCGAAGAGCGGTAGGCTTCGGACGGTCGCTGCCGGATCAACCAGTGTGTCTGCGCGCCGCAGCGTCTCGCGGCAAAGGTACGTCGCATAGAGAGCATTGCCGGTGGTTCTCTCCTCGAGGGCATCGAGAAAGCGTGTGACTCCCTCGCCGTCTTCCAACAACGGCCGCGCGACAGGCGACACTTCTGAAGGGCCCGGTAGAACGTTCAAACGGACAGCCAGGAGTTCGATTTCCCGTCGGCTTAAACCGGGGACCGCCACGGTCTTGGCTCCGACTTGCTCCAAGGGCTGCAAGTGCGATCCAGGCTGGCTCAGGAGGATCAGGACACTTCCGGCGGGAAGATCCAGGGCAGCCAGGCTCTCGGAAAGGCTCTTGCTCGGATCAAAGCGGTCGCCGGCACGAGCGCGCACTCGAGTGATGTGATCGACGCCATCAACGACGAGCGCTACCTTCCGGTCAGGAGCCTTCGCGAGTGATCGCCGTACGCAGCCCTCAAGCGCCTCTTCGTCGGCTGCGAATCTCGGGCGGTGCTGAACGACCAGCGTTGGGTCTGCAGCGACCAGACGGCCAACCAAGCTACCGAATACCGCTTCTGCCAGAACGCGCTCGTTCCGCTCGCCATCGGCGTCTCCTAGATAACAGTAGTGCTCCGCGGTGAGCCAACCTCCGTCTGAAAGGCGATTCAACACTTGCTGGGAGATCCAGGACTTGCCGTGTCCTGGTGGTCCAACCACGAGTAGGCAGCCACCTCGAGCGGAGAGATCAGTCGCGTCGTCGACGATTTCGTCGACCGTCGACGGTCTCAGCACCTCCAGCTCGTGGTCAACAGGATGAGCGCGTGATACCGCTCCAAAGTCACTTCGCAGCTGTGCTCGTCGCAGTAGCTCTTCGGCCGTCACGACGAGGCGGCGCTGACGCGCGGCGCGAGAGGTCGAGACCATTGCGGCTGCGACATCGACAGCGCTGCGGTCCACATTGGGGAAAGCCTCAGCACCAACATCGGCCCTGACTCGGTTGAGAAGCAAATGTTCAGCGGCGCTTGGTGCGGACAGGTCTGCGCTTGCAGGAGGAGCGCCGACTTCTACGACGAAGTGATGACAGGCCCATTCCAGGTCAAGAAGAGTCAGCGTACCGCCAGCAAGGAATCTGAAGGGCCCGTCGGTGCCACCGGCCGTCGAGCCGTTCCATTGGCTCCAGAGGGCACCCGCATCGAATCGGAATCGGCGCGTGCCAACTCCGAGAACGAATGCGCCAGGATCGTCTTGCTCGATAGGCCTGAGGACTGTTGTGAGGGCAGGGTCAACCGGCGCTACGTCCCTAAACAGAATGCGGTACGAGAATGACTTCGCATGTTGACCCGGCCCATCGCGATCCTCAAGGATGGACGCAATGACGCGATCCAGCCGAAGGTCTCTTGCCTCCGTCGTAAACGTCGTGAGGCTAAGGGGACGATCTACATTCTCGGTGTGCTTGAATTGAGTGCGCTCACGGCGACCGTCAACATCGATGGTGGATAGATCGTCGAACGTGTCGTTGTCGGTTAGCTTCTCGTCTACATGGACCTGCACGACGCTGCCGAGCAACACATCCACGAGGCGACATGCGACCAGCAAGTCCTGATATTCGTAGCCTCGATGCGCGGCGATGAGACTGGCCATATCGAAGGCGGCAGGGCGCGGCGCCCTGCCGCTAGGCCCGAGTTCGCAATGGATTGATCACCCGTACGTTTCCGTAGTTCTGTCCGTCGGACAGATCTTCCGAGTAGAGGATCTCCGCACCAGAAGCCTGGGCTGCTTGAATGACAAGCGCATCCCAGAACGAGATCTGGTACCGCGCTTCCAGGTCCAGCGCCTCCAGAATCGAGTCGGCCCCGTTTACGACAACCTGCCACGCGAGGTAGTCGGACACGATGTCACGCGTGGCCTTCGCGTCCAAAGGTTTCCTCGCCTTCCTGCGCAGGTTGACGGCTAATTCTTGCAGGACCTGTGTACTTACGACACCCGACCTGCTCTCCCACAACTTCTCCACGAGGGCCTTGGCGCGCGCGTGTCTTTCGCCCGCGGCGGTGTCGTGGGCGTACATGAGGATGTTCGTGTCGACGAAGTACCTATCGCTCATGGAGTTCGTCGCGTGACTTGGGCGGCGTCCACTGGAGATCGAGGCCTTCTCGGAGACGGGCCAAGGCACGCCGACGAGCCTTGTCGAACGCCTTTCGCTCCCGCACGATGGCTTCGAGCCGGTCGGTCAGAAGTGCGCTAATCGATCGCCCTTCTTCGGCCGCAACGACGCGCGCCTCCCGCAGAAGATCGGCATCGAGCTTGAGGGTGACGTTGGTTTTCATGACGCCTCCAATGGTAGCACGTGATTCACGTGCTACACATGCTGACGTGCGCGCCTCTGTCGCCGCCCTAGGGGGAACGGGAGGGGGACGCAGCGGGGGAACACAGGTCACGCGCGAAGTGTTCGCCCGCCCGTTCACCTGAGTTCGCACGAATCGCGGTCGATGAGAATGCGCCGCCCTGTGCGACTGCTCTCGCCAACTGCACCCAGCGCTGCCAGATGCTGAACACGTGCGGCGGGCGGCGCTCTGTGCCGCCCGTCAAGTTCGGCGCTGTCGGCGAGGTGGTCGATTGAAGGGGAATCTGGCGGCGATGCTGGGTGCTGCCAAGAATGCGAAGAGGTCGCCAGAAACGGGCGACCTCTCGCTGCAAGTTGTGTTGGTTGCGGGGGCTCGCAGCCGATGATGCTGGCACTTCTCTGCGTGGTCGCCGCATGACGACCTGCGCGTGGGTGTGCAGCCGTGGTCCAGCCTAGCCTACAACACGAATCCTGTCTGAACTGTGATCGCGATGCCTTGGCGGAGGCGTTGCGGCGTGCCGTCGAATGGCTCGAGGAAATCGGCTGCGACTGTGGCACCGACGAGCCAGGCACGTGCGCGTTGTGCGTCGGAAGAGCCGCGCTCGCCGACGTGGCGCCGCGCGTGCCCTGCCGGGCCGCCGCACTGGCGGCACACGTCACGGCGTTGAAGTCGTCGCAGTCGGCGCTGCGGGATCTGCTCGCCTACCCGGAATTGCGCGCGTACGTCGGCAGCATCCTGTATGACCGCGCAGAGGCCGTGCTCGCGGCCCGCGATGCGTTCCACTGCCCGGAGGACCGGAGTTGCGGCGAGACGATCGCGGCGCTACAGACAGCGGCAGAACACGCGCTGAAGTTTCTCCGGGGTGTGGAGTTCGACATCGTCGAGGACGAAGCGTGTAACGTGCGCGTGGGGCTCGAAGTGGCGCTCGCAGGGCGCAGCGCGCGGGAGGCTGGCGATGGCCACGAGTAAGGCCGCGAAGCCTCAGCCGCCGGCGCAGCGCATCACGCGCTTCACGAAGATCCGTTTCGATGGCCGCAAGGTCCTCCTCGAATACGAGGTCACGCGCCCTGGCGGCGGTGAGCCCGACGAGTTCTTGGTGCACTCGAGCGACCCGCCGCTCGGGTCGTTCGTCGCAGCGCTGAGGGCGCTCGTCGAGGACGTCTGCTTCATCTGCGAGTTCCCGGTGTCTGAAGCGTCGCGGTTCACCGTCCGCGGTGTGACGCTGACGCACGACGACGGCCTGGGCGCCGTCATCACCGCGCTGAAGGCGCTTGAAACCGCCGACGTGCCGCTGGTCGTCAACTCGCCGCATCTGCCCGCGAAAGCTCGCGAGAGCGACCCGGGCGGGTTCTGCCTGCCGGCGTGGACGGTGCGGCGAGTTTTGGCGCTGGTTGAAGAAGCGGAACGCTATCTGCGGGGCGATCGCGCGCAGGGTTCGTTGTTCCAGGGCGGGGCGGCGTGAACTGGGCGGCCATGAACTACGTCAAGCGCCTCCGGCGCGAGACGGGCATCAATGGCAACCTGCGTTTCCTGCTGATGATGATTGCCAGCCGCATTCCGAAGGGCCGCATCGAGACCATCCCAACATCGCTGCGCTATTTGTCGTGGACGACGGGCAACGACGAGCGCACGGTGCGAAATCTCCGGAACAAACTCGTGGCCTTGAATGCTGTGCGGATCGGCGACAAAGGGCGCGGGCGCGGGCGGTTTCAGACCTACATTCTCCCGGCGCTCGCGGGGCCGCTCTTCATGGTTCCCGACGACACAGGAAAAGCGGAAACCCCTTCCGGTCTTTCCCCGCCTGGAAAACTGGAAAACGCTTCCGGCTTTTCAATGCCGGGAAAAGCGGAAAATTGTTCCTGTTTTGTGGAGAAAAACCGGAAAGGTCTTCCGAGGGCTGTACGTACAGCTTCTTCTAGAGCTGTACGTACTTCAGAATCTACTACTGCTGCTGCTGGAAAGCCAGTAGCAGCAGAGATTTACCGGATAGCGCTCGACTACCTCGATTGGTTCGGCGTCACTTATTCGGAGCATCACGACGGCGCGAAAGTGACGCTCGATCTCGAGGTCGACGGACCGATTGTCGTGCGCCTGTTGACGACGCCTCAGCGCACCGTCGAGCGGCTGCAGGCAATGACGCTCGCGATGTGGACGGCGACGGCGGCGGAGGACCCCTGGTTGGCGCGCGCGGCCGACCGCGGTCTGCGGTTGCTGAAGCATGCGGCCGATCGGCTCGACCGGATCGTCGGAGAACGCGCGCGCCGGGCGGCGACGCCGGAGCAGCGCGACCAAGCGCAGACACGGCAGGAGGTTCTCAATCGCGCGATCGTGAGGCTCCGTGAGTGTCCGGTCGCGGCGCTGCGTGCGCCTTGTGGCGAGGCGGTGGCGCGATTGCTCGCGGGCGACGACATTGCCGCTGTCGATGCGGCGCTCGTTGCGGCCGCGCGCGGGGCCTGTGATGTCGAGCAGCTCGAGACCGCGGCGCGCCAGGAGTTCATAGCGATGCGCCACCGGTCGTCGGCGGATGGGTTCGAGCGGTTGGTGCAGCAGCAGGTGGACCGGCTGGTTCGGGACCGCGCGCAATTGCCGGACCTGCTATCGCTCGCGAACGTGCTCGACGATGAATGGCGTTTGGCTGGGGCGTTGCGGTGAAGTGGGTTCAAGCGCGCGGGGTTCGGCAGTGTGCCTATGGCTGCGAGATTCCGCGGCGGACGTGGGCATGGTTCGGGCGATGGCATGAGGGTCGTCAGTGGGTCCTCTGCGTGCGCTGCGCCCGCGAGCACTACGAGATGACGCCGCCGGCGCCGGATGCCGCTCGTGTTCGGGACGGCAAGATGGAAGCGCTTGGGAGGGACGCCTGATGCCGATGGCGGCCCGGCGTCCGTGTTCGCATGTGGGTTGTCGGGTGCTGACCGACGAGCGGTTCTGTCGAGAGCATCGGTCAGGTACGGATGAGAGGCATCGATGGGATACCGATCGTCGCCCGGTAGTCCGTCTGCGAGGTCGGCAACTGCAGGCGAGACGCGCGGCGCTCTTTGCGCGCGAGCCGTTCTGCCGGCGCTGTATGGCGCAGGGACGCGCGACGGTCGCGACGATACGAGATCACGTGATTCCGCTCGGTGAGGGTGGCGTCGATGACGACACGAATGTGCAGCCGCTCTGCCAAGCATGCTCGGATGCGAAGACGCACCAAGAATCGAGGCGCGGGTGGATGCGCGGGACGGAGGGCGGCCGCCGACGGGGAGGGGCGGGGTAAATCGCTGGAACCAGATGGTCGGGAAACCGCGCAGGCCTCGTTCGCGGAAGAACGAGGTTTCAAAGGTATTCGTCGGGAAAGGTCAATAGAAACGTCCGGAATGGGACACGGAGCGAAGGATGCCACGAGGGGGAGCACGACCGGGAGCGGGCGCGAAGCCGAAGGGCCGGCACAACATCGTCGACTTCCCGGCGCACGCCACGTCGGCGACCACGCCACTCTCACCCGATGCGGTGGCCTCGCTCCACGAGCCGCCGGCCGACCTGCCCGACGCGCAGAAGGCCATCTGGCGCGTGTACGCGCCGCTGGCGATTGAGCAGCGGACGCTGGCGCTCGCCACAGCGCCAGGGTTCCGCGAGCTGGTCGAACAGATGGCGCTGAAGGACGACATCGCCACGCGGCTGGCGAGATTCGGCGCTGACGGCAAGACGGGGAGCGACCGCGTCAAGCTCTACACCCGGCTCTCTCAGCGCGTCGATGCCAGCCTGGCGCGGTTCAAGTTGACCGCGTTCGGGAAGCCAGCGGACGGCAGCGGTCAGAAGCAGGCCCAGGCGAACCCATGGTCGCAGGTAGCGGGGCAGTGACATGGTGATCGCGTGAGGCCACGCAACTACATCGCGCTCGCGCGTCAGTACGAGGACCAGGTTCTCGACGGGACGATACCGGCCTGTAAGTGGGTGCGCCTCGCCTGCGAGCGGAACCGGCGCGATCGCACGCGGGCCCGAACGAAGACGTTCCCGTACTACTTCGATCGCAAACAAGCCACGAAGATCTGCCGGATGGCGGAGCTGCTGCCGCACGTTAAAGGGCCGAAAGCCAAAATAATCGGGCGCGACGAGGCGAACCGGCCGATCTGGGCAAACATCGCACTCGAGCCACATCAGTGCTGGTTTCTGACGACGCTCTTCGGCTGGCGGCGCGTCGATGACGGGCTGCGTCGATTCCGCGTGGCGCTCTACTTGGTGCCGCGCAAGAACGCCAAGTCTACGCTGGCCGCGATCATCGTGCTCTACATGCTCACGGCTGATGGCGAGAGCGGCGCCGAATGCTACAGCGCCGCGACGACGCGCGAGCAGGCCAAGGTCATCGCGGAGATCGCCTGGGAGATGGCGAACCGCTCGCCGCAGTTCCGCGAGTACTTCGGCGTGAAGCTCGGCGCGAAGACCAGCCGCACACTCTCGGTGCCGGCGACGGCCGGCAAGTTCGCGCCGCTCTCGGCGGATGCCCGTACGCTCGACGCACTGAATATTTCGTTCGCGGCCGTCGATGAGTTGCAGGCGCACCGGACGCGTGACGTGTGGGATGTGGTCGATACGGCGACTGGCGCCAGGCCGCAGCCGCTGATTCTCGCGACGACGACCGCCGGCGTCGACATCGGTGGCATCTGCTACGAGAAGCTGACGTACCTGCAAGGCGTGCTCGACGGCGTCTTCGAGGACGAGCAGTTCTTCGGCATCAACTACACGATCGACGAGGGTGACGACTGGCGGGATCCGGAAGTCCTGCGGAAAGCCAACCCGAACTACAGCATCAGCGTCGACCCGGGCGACCTGGCGCGAAAGGTCCGCGAGGCGCAGCGTTCGCCGGCCGGTGTGAATAACTTCCTCACGAAGCATTGCAACGTCTGGGTGCGAGCCGAATCGACCTGGATGCCGATGGATGAGTGGCGGGCGTGTGGGCAGGAGCAACGCCGGACGCTCGAGGAACTGCGCGACACGCTCTGCTGGATCGGCATCGATCTGGCCGAGACGCGCGACATCATGGCGAAAGTCAAACTGTTTCGCCTGGCGCCGGACGACTACATCTTCTTCGGCGAGTACTACCTGCCCGAGCAGACGATTGCACAGTCACCAATCGCGCAGGTCGCCGGGTGGGTCCGCGACGGCCATCTAATCGAGACGCCGGGCAACATCGCCGACTTCGGCCGGCTCGAAGACGACATCCTCGCCGACTGCGACGACTTCAACGTCCAGGAGATTTGCTTCGACCGCGCGCTCGCGGCGGCGGTGATGCAGTCGCTGCAGCGGAAGCTTGGGGACCAGCCGCCAGTGATCGTCATCAAGCAGTCGGTCGAGGTGATGGATCCCGCGATGAAGGCCGTCGAGCGCCTGGTGCTCGGCCGCCAGTTGCGCCATGACGCCAACCCGGCGATGACGTGGATGGTTAGCAACGTCGTGGTGGAGCGGAACTACAAGGACGAGATCTATCCGCGCAAGGCCGGCGGTAAGGACTCGAACAACAAGATCGACGGCGCTATCGCGCTCTTCAACGCGATGGCGCGGGCGTACGAGCCGACGACCGATGGCACCTCGGCCTATGCCGACGGCCATGGGCTGGTGGTGGTGTGACGCACTGCAGACGTCTGCACATAGCGGAGTAGGGAGATGACGCAAATCGTGGACCTGGCGACACACCCGGAGCCGTACGTGTCGGTCCCTGAACTCGCTGCCTATTGGGGTGTGAGCCAGCGCGCCGTGTATTACCTGATCGCGAAGGGTGCGCTGCCGGCGCTTCGGATCGGACGTACGCTGCGCGTGCCGACCGACGTCGCACAGGCGTTCGGGCGGATCGAAGAGGCTGTTATGGGCCCGATCGCATCCTCGAACTGAAAAAAGTTACTGCAAGGCGCGCATCTGGCGCACCCTCTACAACAACCCTCTCGACATCCCTCCAATCGTACCGCATTCTCGCTTGCGTGAAGTGGCTGCGTCGCCTGTTCGGCGGCATCCCGTGTCTGAGGCGCCGCATCATCGTGAACTTCGTGGACGGGCACACCGCCATCGAAGGCGTGCTGTGGGAACAGCGCGGCGACTGGTTGCTGGTGAAGAGCGCGAAGGCGCTACAGGTAGGCCGCGACCCGTTGCCGATGGATGGCGATCTGGTGATCGAATGCGCACAGGTGTTGTTCGTCCAGCGATTCGAGTCCTGACGCTGATGGCGATCATCTCCAGCTACGGGACGCTCACGGCGGTGACGGCTGCGACGCCGCACGCGCTCTCGAGCGTCTCGACGTCGGGTCCGTTCTACGACGGTTATCGCCGGTCGTACGCCCAGATCTACCAGACGCAGCCGGCGGTGCGGACGGTCATCGACTTCTTTGCCCGCAACATCGCGCAGCTCGGGCTCCATGTGTTCCGCCGCGTCAGCGACACCGACCGCCAGCGGCTGTTCGATCATGACCTCGCGCGCGTGATTGGCCGGCCGAACCCGTGCACCACGCGATATCGCCTGTTCGAGTCGACGGTCCAGGATATCGGCATCTACGCCAACGCCTACTGGCTGAAGGTGCGCGTCGCCGATCGGCTCGGTCTGGTGCGCCTGCCGGCGGCCGAAGTCAGCGTCACGGGCGGCCTGCTGCCGACTGGCTATGTCTGGGAGCCGCAGGCCACCGCGCCGAAACCCTTCGACCCGTCGGAGATTGTCCACTTCCGGCTGTTCGACCCCGTGAACGCCACGGTGGGCTTTCCACCGCTCGAAACGCTCCGGCGCGTGCTGGCTGAAGAGGCGGCCGCGACCGACTACCGCCAGCATTTCTGGAAGAACGCCGCGCGCGTCGAGAGCATCATCGAACGTCCGAAGGATGCCGGGACGTGGAAGGATTCGCAGCGCGATGAATTCCGCCGCCAGTGGCAGGAGTTTGCCGGGAACAAGGCCGGCATGACGCCCGTCCTCGAAGACGGGATGCAACTGAAGGCGATCAGCCAGAACTTCAGGGATTCCGAATACATCAGCGGGCGGAAACTCACGCGCGAAGAGGTGGCCGCGGAATATCACGTCCCGCTACCGATGGTCGGCATTCTTGATCATGCGACGTTCTCGAACGTCAAGGAGCAGCACAAACAGCTCTACCAGGACTGCCTTGGCCCATGGCTCGTGATGCTCGAGGAGGACATCGAGTTGCAGCTCCTGCCAGAGTTCGGGGATGTCGAGGACGTCTACACCGAGTTCAATATCCACGAGAAGTTGAAGGGCTCGTTCGAAGAGCAGATTGACTCGCTGACGAAGTCCACCGGCCGGCCGGTGATGACGGTCAATGAGGCCCGCGCGCGCCTGAACCTGCCGCAAGACCCCGATCCCGAGTCCGACAAGATCGCCCGCAACCTCAACCAGACGACCGAGTCTGGCCGCCAGAAGCCCTCGATCGACCCGAATCAGGCGCGCGCGGTGCTCGGCCGATTCTTCGCGCGCCAGCAGGCGCGCATCGAAAAACAACCGGAGGAGGCGCGCGCGGACCAGTTCGACCTCGCGCGCTGGGACCGCGAACTCGCGGCCGACCTGCGACCGTTGCTCGGCGATCGGGCCGACGCCGGCGCGCAGCACCTCAACCGCGGCACGCTGACGGCGCTGCAAGTCGGATCGGCCGCCTGGCCGGCCTCCCGCGTCGACGCCACCGTCGCCGAGTGGCTCGAGGAGGCTGCCCGTGTCTGACCGCTATGCCCGGACGATGCAGGCGATCCGCGAGCATCCGTGGGCGATCGTGCCGTCGATGCTCGAGACCATCCTCGAGGTCGTGGAGGCTCACGCGGCCGGCGGCCGGCTGTCGGCCACCGAGATCCAGGCGCGCCTCGGCGACCGGAAGGATCCCGGGCCCGCCGTGATGCGCAGCGGCCCAGTCGCGGTCCTGGCGTTGCACGGCGTGATGGCGCAGCGGATGAATCTCTTCATGGAGATCAGCGGCGGCACGTCGACGGAACTCTTCGGGAAGGCCTTTGACCAAGTGATCGCCGACCCGGAGGTACAGGCCATCGTGCTGAGTATCGACTCGCCGGGTGGCTCGGTCTTCGGGACCGAGGAACTGGCGCAGAAGATCTTCGCCGCGCGCGGCACCAAGCCGATCGTCGCGGTCGCCGACAGCCTGGCGGCGAGCGCGGCCTACTACGTCGGCTCGCAGGCTGATCAGTTCGTCGTCACGCCCTCCGGCATGGTGGGCAGCATCGGCGTCGTCATGACGCATGACGATGTCTCGAAGGCGAATGAGGCGGCCGGCATCAAGACGACGGTTATTGCGCTGCCGCTCGCGAAAGTGATCGGTCACCCCTACGAGGCGCTGAGCGACGAGGCGCGCGCCGAGATCGAGGCACGCATCGCTCCCTACTACGACCTGTTCGCCAAGGCGGTGGCCCGCGGCCGCGGCGTCGCCGTGAAGGACGTCAAGGACGGGTACGGCCAAGGCCGACTGCTGGCGGCGCTACCCGCGAAGGCGGCCGGGATGGTCGACCGCATCGAATCGCTGGCCGATGTCATCGACCGGTTGTCGTCGCCGCAGGGGCGACGCGCCGTGCTCTCGGCACGCTCGCACGAGGCCTCACCGACCACGGCCCAGGAGCCTGTACCGGCCACGGCCCAGGAGTCGAGCCCCTGGCGGGACGTGTTGCAATTCGAACTCGATACCTTGTGACGGAGAACATCATGCTCACCGAACGACTCACGGTCCGACCGTTCCTCGTCGCGTTCTTCGCCGGCCTGATGGCACTGGCGCCGACGAACGTCTATCAGATCTGCCGACGGGGCGTCGGCACCCTCGAAATCGAGCCGTGGCTGCGGCGCACGTCCGACGCGGTCCGCGCGGTCGCCCAGCTCTCGATCGCGTGGTTCGCGCGGCTCTGGCGTGTCCGCGTTGCATTCGCCTGCGCGGCCGTGCTGCTGGCGCTGCTCGTCGCCGACCTGTCTGCGAGTCATGGGCAGGTGCTGCTGGCAATCGCGGGCGCGCCCGCGATCGTCCGGCCGCAGCTCGTCGCCGAACTCGAGCAGGCGAAGAAGAACGCGCAGGAGGTGATGACCGCCGCCGAGAATGAGAACCGCGAGCTGACCGCGGAGGAGCGGACGAAGGTCCAGCAGCATCTCGACGATGCCAAGCGCATGAAGACGCGGATCGACGGCATCAACGGCGACGAGGAGCTGCGCAAGCAGATCGCGGCGCTCGGCGGCGGCAAGGAGCGCGAGCCCTTCAAGCCCGGCGAGTCAGCCGAGAAGACGAAGGGGCTGAGCGTCGGCCAGCAGTTCGTGCGCTCCGACGTCTACGCGGCGATCCGCGACGGGCGGCACCGCAACGGCGGTTTCACGATGTCGCTGGAAGTCGAGGCGGCCACGCTGACCGAGGATGCCGCGTCCGGCGGCGACCTGGTGCAGCCGCAGGTTCGGCCCGGCATCCTTCCGATGATGACCCGGCGGATCATGGTGACGGATCTCATCGCGCCAGGAACGACTGAAAGCAACACGATCGAGTACCTCGAGGAGACCACGTTCACCAACGCCGCCGCGGTGCGCGCGGAAGGCGCGGCGGCCGCGGAGTCCACGCTGGTGTTCGACCGGAAGGTCACGACCGTGCGGTCGGTCTCGCACTTCCTGCCCGTCACGAACGAGATGCTCGAGGACGTGGGCCAGGCGCAGAGCTACGTCGACGGGCGTCTCCGCCTCGGGCTGGCATTGGCGCACGAAGACCAGCTCCTGAACGGCACCGGCGTCGCGCCGAACGTACAGGGCATCTACACGCACGCCAGCCTGCACGCGGCGCAGGCGCGCGGCGCCGACTCGAACGCCGACGCGGTCTTCAAGCAGATCATGGCGCTGGCGACGGACTCGTTCATCTTCCCGGACGGGATCGTCATCAATCCGTCGAACTGGCAGACAATCGTCCTCGCGAAGGATGGCAACGGCCAGTACTACGGGCAGGGGCCGTTCTCACCGGTGCAGGTGCCGGTCCTGTGGGGCCTGCCGGCGTCCGTCACGCCGGTCATCACCGCGACGAACGCCCTCGTCGGTGCGTTCATGCAGGGCGCGCAGCGGTTCACGCGGCGCGGCGCGACCGTGACGGCCTCGAACAGCCACAGCGATTACTTCACGAAGCGCCTGGTGGCGATCCTGGCGGAGCTCCGTGAGGCGCTGGCGATCTACCGGCCGGGCGCGTTCGGTAAGGTGACCGGCCTCAACTAGGTCGCCGATGTTTTCTGATTCGCCCGGGCCATGCCCCATCTGCGGCACGGCCCACACCGCGTGCCCCGGCGCCCGTGACGACAGCACGGGCGTCGGGGTGACGCGGGGCGTCATCGTTCGGCAGGCGCCGCAGCGCGATGCGCAGCTCGCGGCCTCAGCGTCGGTCGCGGCGCCGGCCGCGACGGTGTCCACGCCGACGGCCAGCTCGCCGGCACATATGAACAGCCGCGCCCCGCGTCGGACGACGCGGCCCGGGAGGACATGATGGGCGGGGAAACAACGAAGACTTACAGGGACACGGGCGGCGATCGTCAAGTGATCGCCGCGGGCGGCGCGCTCCACTTCGCCAGCCAGAAGGCCGAAACGAAGAGCGCGGACTTCACGGCCGCCGAGGGTGACGTGGGGCAGCGCATCGACATCGACACGGACGCGGTGGTCGTCACGTTGCCCGCGACAGTTGCCGGTATGGCGTTCACCTTCGTCAATGCGGGCGCGGACGGCACGGTCGGCTTCAGCCTCTCGCCGGCCGAGCTGGACAAGATCATGGGTTGCGGCCTGACGGCGGCCGACAACAAGGACCTGATCAACACGAAGGCGACCGCCAAGAAGAACGATCAAGTGACCATCCTCGGCGACGGCGTGAACGGCTGGTACATCCAGCGGATGGTCGGCACCTGGGCGCGCGAGGCGTAGGCGCTTCGAAGGGCCGTGATGGACACGTGGGATCTCGGGGCGGCGTTCACGTTGGTCGGTCCAGCACCGGCGGAGCCGATCACGGTGGCCGAGGTCAAGGGACACCTGCGCATCAATCCGGGCCAGACATTCGAGGACGCTCTGATTGGCACCTATATCGCGGCCGCGCGTAGTCGGTTCGAGGCGGTGACCGGGCGCCAGATCATCCGGGCGGACTTCGACCTGTACCTGGATCGGTTCCCGCTAGGCCGCACGCCGCTCACGGTCCGGAAAACGCCGCTCGTCAGCGTCAGCGCGATCAAGTGGTACGACACCGCCGACGTCGAGACGACGATCGCGCCGGCGGACTACCTCGTGGACACGGTGCGGGAGCCAGGGCGGATCCTGCTCCGCGGCGCAGCGTCCTGGCCGACCGGGCTCCGCGAGGTCCAGGGTGCCCGCATCCGGCTCACGGCCGGTGCGGTTGTAGATGTCGCGGCGGTGGACGGCGCGGTCAAGCGTGTGCTCTATGACCTCGTGGCCGCGTACTACCGCCGCGGCGGGCAAGATCCCGCGGAAGTCGATGCGTGGCTGGCGCCTTTTACGCTGGTGAGCCTGGCATGACGACGTTCGGGATCGGCGAGATGACGGAGCGGCTCAGCCTCCAGCGGAGCGATCCAGTGCCGACCGCCCTGTCGTCGGTGACGCGTAGCGGCACGACGGCCACGGCGACGACGGCCGCGGCACACGGCTACGCGAGCGGCGACCTCGTCACGATCGCCGGCGCGACGCCGGTCGGCTACAACGGCAAGGTGCAGATCGTGGTCACCGGCCCGACGACGTTCACGTTTTCGGTGGAGGGCAGTCTGGCGACGCCGGCGATCGGAACGATCACGGCGGTGTACGCCAGTGATCCCCAGCGCGGTCGACGGATCACCTGGACGACGCTCGACACCGTGTGGGCCGAGCGGGTGCCGCTGCGCGCGAGTGAGAGCCTGCAGCTCGCGGCGCTGCAGCCGCTCGAGGTATCCCGATTCCGGATCCACGCGCGCGCGGACGTCACGCCTGGCATGCGCGCGTTGTGGACGCCGAATTGGCCGCCAGGCTCCGCCACGCGCACGCTCGACATCGCGAGCGTCCAACCCGGCCGCGAACCCGAGTGGCAGTACCTTGAATGCACGGAGGCGCCGGCGGTATGAGCCATACGCACGAGCCGCTGTCGGACCTGCTCGGGGCGGTCGCCGGCGCGATCGACGTGCCGGCGGTGACGAGCGTCGCGGTGGGCGGCGTGCACGACGACACGCCGGAAAGCCCGACATATCCCTGGATCCGGGTGACCGCGCGCGCGAAACCGATCGGACCCATCGCGGCCCAGACGATCTGGCGCTGTGACGTCGAGATCCACGTCTACGACCAATACCAGGGCGACAGCCAGGCGCTCGGCCTGGTCAACACGATCGTCGGGCTCCTGCACTACCAGGCGCTGACGGTCGAGGGCTGGACGGCGATCCTGGCATCGCTCGACGACGAGGGCTTCTACCCGCTGCCGCCCGAGGAGATCGCGGGACAGGTGACGCGGGAGTGGGTGGTGCCGTTCACGGTGCAAATGGAGCGGGCGGCCTGATGGGACTCCTGCAGCGCGCGGCGCGCACGCTCGCCGACCGGCTCGGCGGCGACGATCAGAGGACGCCGGCGCCATCGCCCGGCAGCGCGTGCCCGCAGTGCGGCGCGCCGGCGACGCGGAAGATCGAGTATCCCGATGGGTTTGGCCCCAAGGACAAGCGGCAGATCCTGTGCGGGGCGTGCGGCTATGAGTATCCGAGACGCAGTGCAGACGTCTGCACGGGAGCGTGAGCGAGGCCCGCGATGCGAAAGCGTGAGATATCGGACGGATCGAAATACATCGCGACCGTGGAGTTGACGAGCAAGGCCGGCGAGGTGCTCGCGGCGCCGGGGCAGGCGTGCGATCGCGTGCCGGGCTCGAGCCTGTCGTGGCTGCTCGCGCAGGGCCTGATTGCGCCGGCGCCGATCGATGACCCCGCCCCCGCAGAAAGTGGTGAGTGATGGCGAAGTACGGCAGCGCCAGCGTTGCGTTCTTTCTCGTCGATGGGCTGAACCTGCTCGGCTACAGTACGGATCTCTCCGACGGCAAGGAGGCGCTGACCGAGGATGTGCAGGCGCTGGGCGACATCTGGCCGAAGCCGATCCCGACCGGCACGAAGAAGGCCGAGTTCGCCCAGGCTGGCTACTACGATGACGAGACCGACGGCATCCATCAGGCGCTGAACGAGCAGCAGGGCGTCAGCCGCGTGCTCTGCTTCGGCTACGCGACCAACGCGATTGGCAAGCCGTTCGGCGGATTCGCTGGCGCCTACGCCCAGAAATACGCGCGGCTCACGTCGCGTAACGGACTACACAAGGCCAACGCGGCATATGAGATCAGCGGCGCGGCCGACGACGGCGTCATCCTGCACGAGCTGTCGGAGGAAGCCGGCGACTACGACGGCACGGGCGCCGACTCGCACGACACGGCCGACGAGACGTTCATCCCGGCGATCGCGGTGACGAGTTCATCGGTCGGGAATCCGTCGGTCATCACCTGCTCGAGTCCACACGGCATCACGACGGGCGAGAAGGTCGTCATCGCGGGACACGCCGGGTCGACGCCGAGCCTCAATGGCGAGCAGGTCGCGACCGTCATCAGCGCGACGACGTTCTCGGTCCCGGTGAACGTCACGGCCGGCGGGACGAGCGGGGCAGTGAAGCGGGTCGCGACCGCCAACGGCGCGAGCGGGTATCTGCAGGTGACGGCGATCACGCTCAGCGGCCGGCCGAGCGTGACGATCAAGATCCGGCACAGCGCGGACGATGCGACGTATGCGGACCTGATCACGTTCACGGCGGTCACCGCGCGGGGCGCCGAGCGGAAGACGGTCGCCGGCACCGTGAACCGCCATCTCGCCACGAGCGTGACCTGGGGCGGCGCCGGCGGCTCGCCAAAGGTGACCTATCTGGTGGGCCTGGCGAGGAGTTGATCGTGCCGATGCGATTGAACGCGGACCTGATGGCGGAGATCGCGGACCTCGCGCTGCGCGCGGAGCGGATGTTCCTGCGGTGTCAGTTCGACGCCGACACGCCGGCGGAGATCGAATGGGCCGAGGCCGGCAAGCGACACGCCCGCGGGCTCAGCAAGATCGTGCGCGAGCTGCCCGCGCGGCCGACGGTTGCGGCGCAGATGCCGCCGTAACAGCACTCAATTCCGAGAGACACCGGAACAGGCCCGCCATTCACGCCTCGCCATCCTGGCCACGCCGAATGAGCCGCCCTGGAACAGGGACCTTTCCAGAGGAGCAGGCGCATGGCGAAGTACGGATCCAATGTCTTCGCGCTGTCATTCGGCGGCAACGTCATGACGGCGCACATCCAGTCGATCAACGGCTTCGACGTCGAAGCCAACACCCAGGATAGCCAGCCCTTCGGCGACGTCTGGGCGAAAGTGCTGCCGACCGGCACGAAGAAGGCCGCCGATCTCGTCGTCGGTGGGCTGTACGACGATGCGGCCGGCGGGCCGAGCGCGGTGTTTCTCGCGGCGATGCCGACGGGTCCGGCGACCGCGGCGTCAGCGGTGGTGCTGACGTGGGGCGCGGCGAAGACGAGTTCGTTCGATGCGTACTGCGTGAAATTCGCGCGCAAGGTGACGCGCAACGGCATCACGGAGTACGAAGCCACGATCCGGCCGACCGGCACCGTCTCCGAGGCGTAAGGGATCCCAGAGCGGCGCCCGCGGGCGCGCTCGATCGCGTGTTTCCACGGTGGCGAGTCTTCGCGCGCACGTCCGCGCGCCACGCTCGCCGCCCTCATCACACGGAGAAGTGCTCCATGGCGCTCGTATCCTTTCTCCCCCCGGTGGCCGTCCCGATTCCGCACGAACCCGGCAACCGCTTCGTCTTCCGCAAGCCCCGCGGCGAAGTGATCCGCGAGGCCCGCAAGATCGCGGAATCCGACGGACGCAAGAGCGTCCGCGATTTCGGCGCCGAGATCTTCAAGGCGCTCCGCGAAGACGGCGACGATGACCGCCTGGCGCGACGCGCCAAGCGGCTGGCCGCCGAGCAGGAGTACGACCCCGACCAGTTCGACCGCCTGACGCTGCTGCGGGCGTCAATCGTCGACTGGATCGGGCCGGCCTACGAAGACCCCGAGACCCACGAGCCGATCGCGGTCAGCGAGACGGGGATCGCGGATCTCGACGAGGAGACGGCCCGTTGGGCCCACCACTACATCGTCGACCTGATCAAGCCGTCGACGACGAAGGAGGCCGACAAAAGCGCTCCTGCTGCGGCTGCACCAGGCGCTTGATGATCCGCACGCGCCGGTGCCTCTGGAGTGGGTGGTGTCGCAGATCTGTGAAGAATTTCCAGGGACACTGCCCACGCGCGCGCTGTGGGAGCTGGAGCACGACCCCGACTGTCTCGTCCTGACCATCATCCGGCTCAGGGCCTACGCGCGGACCAAGGCACAGATCGAGGCCGCGAAGACATCGGATGAGATGCCGACGGGACCGATGGCCGACCTGGTGACGGACATCATGACGGACCTGACGCGCGCACGGGTCGAACGCGCCATCGCGGCGCGTCTCGCGGCTGGCGAGGAGTCGTAGCGATGTCGGCGAGTTCCCAGGCCAGGGCGGCGCGCGGCGAGTTCACAGCGGCCGCGCGGCGTCTCGGCCGCGATCGCGCGTCGACGCTCGAGGGGCTCGAGTTGGAATGCGAGCGGGTCGACGCTTTTATCGCCAACGCGAGCGGGGGTCTCCTCGAACTCGTCGAGCAAGAAACCGACGCAATGCACCAGGACGCGCAGAGCCGCGCGCGATTCGGCGCCACCGGCCGATATCGCGAAGCCATCAAGCAGAAGGTGTTCGACGACCCGGATGGGCCGAAGGGGAGCGTCTTCGTGATCCAGGGGCCGTGGGTGCGGAACCTGCAGCAGCGCTGGCCGAAGAACCTACCATTCTGGCTCGAGTACGGGACGCGGAAGATGGATCCGCGCCCGCACCTGATTCCGGCATTCCACGCCGCGCGCGAACGGTTCAACCGCGGCGTCAATAAGCTGCTGCAGGAGTTCGCCGCGTGAGCAGCATCGTCCACACGATTCGCCTCGTCGCGTCGGCCAGCGCCGCGATCGCGGAAGTGCAGAAGTATGGCGAGGCGATCGTCGGCACGGCGCAGACGGTAGACAGGCACGCGAACGTGCTGAGCGGCGACAAGCTGCTGAAGTCGGCGAACGAGTGGACAGCCGCCGTCGCGAAGATGGGCGGCGCCTCGCACGACCTGGCCTCCTCCGAGCAGATCCTCGCGGGCGCGAGCAAGCTCACCGCGACGGAAAAAGAGCGACTGAATCGCACGCTCGAGCAGGCGATCGAGAAATATCGAGCGCTCGGACACGACGCGCCGCCGGCCATGCTGGCGCTCGCGGAGGCGACGCGCCAAGCCGATGAGCCGACCGGGAGCCTGGCCGATCGCGTCACGGCGGTGGTGGCAGCCTCCGCGGCGGCGGATGCCGCGATTCGACAGGTGGCGGCGCAGGTGACCGACTGGACCGATGCCTCCTCGGAGCAGGAGGACGCGCTGGTGCGGATGAACACGGCCCTCCGCGCGCAAGGCACGTACACGCCGGAGCTGTCGCAGCAGTACGCGGACCTCGCGGGCCAGTACCAGCGGACGACCAAATATGGGGATGAGCTGATCGAGAGCATGGTGGCGCTCCTAGTGCAGATCGGTGACGTGGCGCCGAAAGACATGCAGGCGGCGCTCACGGCCTCGACTGATCTTGCTGCGGGTCTCCGGATCGACTTGAACTCGGCGACGATGCTCGTCGCCAAAGCCCTGGAAGGCAACACCGGCGCGCTGTCTCGCTATGGCATCCAGATCGACGATGCCGCGCTGCGCACCAAGGGGGCGCAGGCGGTGTTCGAGGCGATCGCCGACAAGATGGGCGGGCAAGCGACCGCCCAGGCGCAGACCTTCTCGGGACAGATGGCCGTAGTCGGCAACGTGGTCGGCGATGTCAAGGAAATACTCGGCCAATTGCTCGCTGAGGGCGTGACGCCGCTCACGCGAGGCTTCATGAGCTTACCTGAGCCAGTCCGTACGACGATCACGGTCATCGGGCTACTCGCCGGAGTGGCTGGCACCGGCGGTGCGGCCGTAGCCGCGATTGTCGCGGCCGGCAAGCTCGCATTGCCCCTGTTCGGCGTGCAGGTGCCCGCCGCACTCGGAACCGCGGCAACCGCCGGAGGTGCGCTCGCGAGCACGCTGCTGTCCGTTGTGCTGCCCGCCCTCGCGGTCGTCGCGACCGCGTTGGCCGCGTGGGAGATCGGGCGATGGATCGCAGGGCTGACGGGTGCGGACGACGCGGTCGAGCGCCTCGCTGGTGGGCTGATGGGACTCTCAGCCGCCGAGATCGAGGCGAGTCATGCGGCACGCGAGCATGCGGCCATGATGATCGAGCTGGCTCCGCTCATCGACCAGGCCAACAAGGGCCTTGAGAAGCAGCGCGCCACGATCGAGGCCCGCGCCGCGCACGCGCTCGCGATGGACTGGAACGAGGCCGAGCGCATCGGGAAGGAACTCACGCAGTCGGCCGAGAAGATGGCCGCGGCGCTCGAGGAAATCAATTCGGCCGGTCGTGGTTGGAAGGGCACGCTCGAGACGATCAACGGCGCGGTGATCGAGGCGGTGAAGTATTACCTCGATGCGGGCGTAGCCCAGAACACGCTCGCGACCGCCTACGAGCTGACGGCCACGCAGGTGAAGGCAGTGGCCTCCGCGCTGGCCGAAGAGAAGGCGGCGCTCGAGGTGTCGAAGCAGAGCGCGATCGAGACGACGAAGCTCTGGGAGCAGTTCTTCGCGCTGAGGATCCAGCACGGGGGCACGGCCACCGATGCGCAGATCGCGCAGGTCGACGCATGGTTCAACGCCGAAGTTGCGAAGCTGAAAGAAAGCGACGCGAACTGGGTGGACCACTACAACGCGCTCGTGTCCGTGGCCGGCGAGATGACGCAGTCGGTGCTCGTCGACTGGAAGGCGATCGCCGACCACTCGCGGGCGGCGCTGCAGCAGACCGCCGACAAGGCGCAGGCGACGTTCCGCTACATGCTCGACCACGCGGACCAGTTCTCGGCCGAGACGATCGCGCAGTTCTGGCGCACCGCGGAAGAGGCGCAGCGCGCGGCTGACAACTGGGGCCTCTCGTTCGGCGGCGCTCTCGATGCGGTCGCCGCGAAGTCGGCGACGACGGCCGGCGAGGTGGTGCGGACCTGGGCGGACGCGATGGGGCAGGTGTCACGGGGTCTCGGGACACTCAGCTTTACGCTGCAGAATCCGTACGCGCTCAGCGGCAACATGAGTCCGGAGGAGATGGCGGCGCGCGCGCGGGAACTCGGCGGGCGCGTGGCGCGCGACGACTACAACAACCCCTACGTCTATGTGGCCGACAAGAACGCGCCGGGGCGCGCCGCGGGAGGCCCGGTGATGGCCGGCGAGGCCTACACCGTCGGCGAGCGCGGACCGGAGTTGTTCGTGCCGCGTCAGTCCGGCGCCATCGTGCCGATCGGCGGGGGCGGAATGTCCATCACGATCCAGGTGACGCAGCCGCTCGGGACGCCCGATGCGATCGCGCGGGCGGTCGGTGACGCGTTCGCGGCGCGGATGCGGAGCCTCGGCATGCGCCAGCCGATCGCCATCTGATGCCTGTCTTGACGCCGGCCCGCCTCGGGATTGCGCGCCTGGGCGCGACGCGGCTGGGGTATCCCGTCGCGGGAGGCGCGGTGCTGCCACGGTATGCCCTCCTCGGCGTGGCGCGGCTCGGCGCCACGCGGCTGAATTGGCATGGCCCGCAGGTGTACGTGTCGATCGGTGGCGTGCAGTACGCGACGGCTCGACCGGTGGCAGCGCAGTATGTCGTCGACGGCTCGCTCAGCATCACGGACACGCTGAACGAGACGCCAAACACGGCGCGCCTGACCACGCATGGGTTCATCCCCACCGTGGGACAGGACGTGATCGTCACGCTCGGATCGCGGAACAACCTTCGGCGTGAGTTTGGTGGGCGGATTCTCTCATTGGATCAGCGCTACGTCGGTACGCCCGCCAACTATCAGCACGACCTCAATCTCATCGACTTCACCTGGGGGCTGAACAAGCGGAAGGTGCGGCAGCGGTACACCGCGACGACAGTCGCGGTCATTGCGGCCGATCTGGTCAGCACGTATGCCTCTGGCTACACCGTGCAGATCGCCGCGGACATCGGTGCGGCGGCGATCGATGAAATCACCTTTACCGAGACGGATCTGACGGCGTGCCTCACGCAGCTAACGAAACGTGTGGGCGGCGACTGGTACTGCGATTATCACAAGGTCGTCAAAGTGTTCTATCGCGATGCCTCGGTGACCGACCCGACGATCCTCAACGCCGTGCATCGGACGTTGACCGTCTTCGCGGTGACACGGGATCTGAGCCAAGTGCTGACGCGGGTCTCTGTCGAAGGCGGGGGCGTCACCGCGGCGGCGAATGTCGCCGTCGGCGAGACGATCCTGCCGCTCGATGGAGATGCCGGCTGGTACCCGCCGGCCGGCGGGACGGTCGTCTCCGGGCCGCAGCGGATCACCTACACGGGCGTCGCGCCTGGCGGCGGCGGTGGGCTGGTCGGGCCGGGTGCGGCGCCGACGGCGATGCCAACCCTCACGCTCGCCAGCGGAGCCGGCATCGAGTCGGGCTCGCACGACTACGCGGTGACGTTCGTGACCGCATCCGGAGAGTCGAAGCCGAGTCCGATCGCGACGATTGCGGTGGGCGCCCTCTCGGCCCCGGCGAGCGCACCCGTGGCTGGCGCGCCGACGATCGGGACCGGACCCAATCCGGGCAGCCATGACTACGCCGTGACCTTTGTGACCGCGAGCGGAGAAACCCCGGCCGGGCCGAGCGTGACCAAGGCGACCGGTCTGACGGCGGCCCCGGGTACATCGCCCACACCTGGGACGCCGACAGATGGCGCGGGCGTTGACGACGGCTCTCACGATTACGCTGTGACATTTGTCACGAGCATCGGCGAGACGACGCCGAGCCCGATCAGTGGACAGGTGGTGACGAGTTCTGTTGCCGCACCGACTACGATTGGAATTGCTACAGCTGGATCTTTTGGGAGTTCGCATTTGGCGCCTGGCGGAACGTACTCATGGAAATACACGTTCCGTCGCAATGCCGATGGGGCTGAAACGCTTCCCAGCCCGGCGACGAACGCCATTACCGCGAACGCGGCGGGAAGTTCGTCGTTCGTTTCGTTGAGTGGGTGCCAGGCGCCTCCGTCTGGATACTCGCGAGCGTGGTACCGGACAACCAATGGCGGAGGAACGTGGAAAAAGTGCGACGATCCGAGCGTGCTGTTTTACGGGCGCGAAGTACCTAGTGAGGGATGGTTTAACGATGGCAGCGCTGATGTCTCACTCGGTGCTGCTGCGCCGGCAACGAATGGGGCAGCCGTGCAACATGTCCCTATCAGCGGCATCCCAACTGGCGACGCGAACGTCACGAGCCGGAAACTCTATCGGCGCTCCGGCGGCGCGGGCCTGAAGCTCGTCACGACGATCGCGAACAACACGGCGACGACGTACACCGATACGACGGCGAATGCGAGCCTGGGCGCCGCGCCGCCGGCCACGAGCACCGCCTACCTGCAGCGCATCCCGCTCACCGCCATTCCGACGGGCGGCGCCCTGGTGACGAGCCGGAAGATCTATCGCACGGCGGCTGGGAGCGCGCAGTTGAAGCTCGCCGCGACACTGGCCGACAACACCGCGACGGCCTGGACCGACACGGTCACTGACGCGGGCCTTGGGGCCAACGTCCCGACCGCGAACACGGCGACGGCGAATCAGGTCGCGGTGTCGAGCATCCCGATCGGTGCGGCCGCGGTGACGAGCCGAAAACTGTACCGGACGGCGGCGGCCGGATCGCAGTTGAAGCTACTGGCGACGATCGCGGACAACACGACCACGACCTATACCGACACCACGGCCGATGCCGGTCTCGGGGCCAACGTCCCGACGGCTGACAGCTCCGGGCTGACGCAGCCATCCGGCAACGTGCCGGCGCAATCGACGAGCCTGATCGTCGCCGGCACTGGAGCCTTCTCGGCGGCGGGTGGGTGGGCGGTCATCGGCAATGGCGCCCAGGTGATCCGCTACACCGGCCTCTCGGCGACGGCGCTTACGGGCATCCCGGCGACGGGCGCCGGCGCGATCGTCGCGACCATTGGCTACAACTCAACGGTGACCGCGGCGCCGCAACTGACGGGCATCCCCGCCAGTGGCGCCGGCGCGATTCGGCATCCGATCCTCAAGGGCGACGAGGTCAATCTCTGGGTCCAAGTGGATGACGTCGCGGCGCAGACGGCACTCGCCGCGCTCATCGGCGGCGATGGCATCCAAGAGGACACCATCCAAGATCGCCGGCTCTCGGCCACGGAAGCGCGGGCGCGTGGCGAGGCCTGGCTCGCGATCCGACGCGACGTCCACCTGACCCTGCGGTATCAGACGCGCGACATCAACACCCGCGCCGGGCGCACGCAGGCGGTGAACCTGGGACCCCCGTTCAATCTCACCGCGGACTTCATGATCCAGACGGTCACGGAGTCAGCCTTCGCGCCGGCGCTCTTCCCCACGTTCGACGTGACGGCGTCGTCCGTGCGGTTCTCGTTCGACGACTTCCTGAGACTGATTAAGAAGGCGGCATGACATGGCGATAAGTCGATCGTGGGTGGGCACCGATGACGATGGGAGCGGCACCACCGGCACCGTGGTCAACGTGGCGTACATCACGGCGCTCTGCGATGCGATCGATGCGGCGATCGCGGCCGGGACACCGAACAATCTCGCCTACGATCTCCTCCCGGACGCGGATGGCACGCGCAAGCTCGGGAGCGCGGCGAAGAGCTGGGATGGGTCAGAGCTGATCAATCTGTCGGCGAACGCGCTGGCGAGCGGCACGGTGCCCGATGCGCGGCTCAGTGCCGCTGTTGCGTTGCTCACCGGCACGCAGACGCTGACCGACAAGCGAGTCACGCCGCGCACCACGACCATCACGTCGTCAGCCACACCGACGATCAACACCGACGCGTGCGACGACGTGACCATCACCGCGCTCGCGACGGCGATTACGTCGATGACGACGAATTTGTCTGGGACCCCGACGAACTTCCAAAAGCTGATCGTTCGCATCAAGGACGACGGCACCGCGCGGGCCATTACGTGGGGCGCGGCGTTTGCCGCGAAGGGTACCGCATTGCCGACGACCACGGTCGCCACCAAACTGCTGACGGTTGGGTTCATCTACGACACGGTGGCTGGGACGTGGGGCTGCGTCGCGTCGGCGCAAGAGGCATAGATGTCGCAGACCGTGTACACCACCGCGACCACCGGCACGACGTTCGTCGTGCCCGCAGGCGTGACATCGATCGCCGTCAAAGCCTGGGGCGGGGGCGGCGCCGCGGACAGCAACGCCAATGCGGGCGGTGGCGCTGGGTTCGCCGGGGCCACCGTGAGTGTGACGCCAGGAGAGTCGCTCACGGTCCGCGTGGGGGGCGGTGGCACCGTTCCGGGGGCCGCCGGCGGCGGTGGGGGTGGCGGGTATTCGGGCCTCTTCCGGAGTGCGACGCCGCTCGTGATTGCCGGTGGGGGTGGCGGGGGGTCGGGCG
>ORMF010102025.1_pt1 | contig 30886 bp, 18 predicted proteins | sample 1779871 | NCBI WGS metagenome assembly ORMF01 (sample SAMEA104232316, study PRJEB22302) | groundwater metagenome | biome: forest; feature: aquifer; material: groundwater | place: USA | collected 2011-08-07 | depth 5.4 m | reverse complement strand
TGCGGCTCTACGACATTCCCGATGCGATCCAAGATGTGCAAGACGACATCATGAAGGCAATCCTTTCTTGTGAAACCACCGGCAAGCCGTACAAAATCACACCGCAGGAATTGAAGTTCTACCGCACGCTCGGCATTCCCCTTCCCTGCATTTCACCGGATGAGCGTCATAGGCAGCGACTTGCACGACGCAATCCGCGTCACCTCTGGGATCGCACGTGCGCAAAGTGTCAGAAACCCATTGAAACCACCTACTCTCCTGAGCGAACGGAGATCGTTGTTTGCGAGGAATGCTACTTAAAAGAAGTGTACTAATTTTTTATGCAACAGAAGTGTACCAACTGCGGCCAGACATTTGAGATCACATCCGAGGACCTCGCGTTCTATGACAAAATTTCACCGATGATCGGCGGTGAAAAACAGTCGTTGCCGCCACCGACGCACTGTCCGGACTGCCGGCAACAGCGCAGGCTGTCTTTTCGGAATGAAAGAACTTTGTATCACCGAAAATGTGATTTGAGCGGCAAGCAGATCATTTCCAATTTTGCGGCGGACGCGAAAAATCCGGTGTACGCCTTCGAGGAATGGTGGAGTGACAAATGGGATGCGCGCACGTATGGAAAAAATGTGGATCTGAACCGCTCCTTCTTTGAGCAACTTGCAGAGCTGCAGGCAGTAGTCCCGCAACTGGCACTCTCCGTCTGGAATTCCGAAAACAGCGACTACTGCAATTACGTCGGCAACGTGAAAAACAGCTACCTGATCTTCGGCTCGGTGTATTCCGAAGATTGTTACTACGGCTCGCCGTACTACTCCAGAAATGCCGTCGATACCCTCGTAGTACGCAAGTGCGAGCGATGCTATGAATGCATCGACTGCCGCGAATTGTACGAATGCTTCTGGTGCCGCGACTGTCACAGCTCACAAAATCTCCTCTACTGCTACGACCTGCAGGGCTGTCACGATTGCATCGGCTGCGCGGGGCTGCGCAAGAAGAATTTTTGCATCTTAAACGAGCAGTACGACAAAGAAGAATATGAGAAGAGAAAGAAGGAACTGGACCTAAGCAATCCCGAGACACATCAGCATCTGTCTGAAGCATTGCGAAATTTATCTCTGCAAATCCCCCACCGCTTCATGCAGAGCGGGCAGACAGAAAACGTCAGCGGTAACTACGTCTACGAGTCGAAGAATGTCCACAACGCCTATTACGCAGACCGCTGCGAAGATTGCCGCTACTGCGCACAGGTCGTCGATCTGAAGGATTGCTACGATAACAATTTCACAGAAGAGAATGAGCTGTGCTACGAATATCTAGGCGCCTATCAGAACCAGCGTCTGCTCTTCTCCCGCTTCTGCAACCGGGTGTCGGACTCGTTTTGCTGTGACGCCTGTTTCGCATCAAAAAATCTTTTTGGCTGCACCGGCATTCGGAACGGTGAGTACTGCATTCTCAATAAGCAGTACACCAAAGAGGAATATCAAGAGCTTGTCCCAAAAATCATCGCATCCATGCAGGCATCAAAAGAGTGGGGGGAATTTTTGCCGACAAGCATGAGCCCGTTCGGATACAACGAAACAGTCGCGCATGAATATTTTCCCTTGTCCGAAAAGGAAGCGACCAAGCATAGATGGAAATGGAAGCACGAGCAGGATGGGACCGACAAATATTTGGGCCCCGTCGTCGATGTTCCCCGTGATCCGACGGAAGCTGACGAATCGATCTGTAAAAAAGTACTTCTCTGTCAGAAAACTGGCCGACCGTACAAACTGATTCCGCAGGAACTGGCCTTCTACAAAGCTCTGCACATTCCCATTCCCCGCGTCTGTCCCGATCAGCGCCACAAGGAACGCATGTCGAAGCGCAATCCGCGTCATCTGTGGAAACGCAATTGTGCGAAATGCAGTAAAACGATTGAGACGACGTACGCACCGGAAAGACCCGAGATCGTCTATTGTGACGAATGTTACTTAAAAGAAGTGTACTAATTTTTTATACATGTTCGTCGCCACTCAGCATGACACCTTATCTCTGACGATGACACTTTACTCCCTCAGAATGACACCTTCCTGTACCAACTGCGGCCAGACATTTGAGATCACATCCGAGGACCTCGCGTTCCTCGACAAGTTGTCACCCATCATTGGCGGAAAAAAACAGGACCTTCCGGCACCAGCGTTCTGTCCCATGTGCCGCAGGCAGCGACGGTACGCATTCCGTAACGAACGCAATCTCTACCACCGCAAGTGCGCGAAGACCGGCAAGCAGATTATTTCACAGTTTGCGAATCCTGATGTAAAGGTCTATCTGAACAGCGAGTGGTGGAGTGATTCATGGAACGGACTCGATTTCGGACGCGACGTCGACTTTTCACGCCCATTCTTCGATCAATTGCAGGAACTGCGGCTTGCTGTTCCGCACCCGTGTGTCGCCAACGATTCCTCAAACGTGAATAGCGACTACGCAAACCAGACCGGCTATCTCAAAAACTGTTACCTCCTCTTCGATTCCGATTACGATGATTCCTGCCTCTATCTGCAGTCCGGAAAACACTGCGTCTCGTGTACCGACTCATTGCTCCTCTTCCACTGCGAACTCTGTCACGACTGTATCGACTGCTCACACTGCTACCGCTGCGTCTATCTGCAGGATTGTGAAAACTGCAGCGACAGTTACTTCCTGCGCGACTGCAAGGGCTGCAAATGGTGCTTCGGGTGCTCAGGGCTGCGTAACAAAGAGTACTGCATGTTCAACGAAGTACTGCCGAAAGACGAGTACCTGAAACGCATTGCCGCTTTCCGGCTGGCAACCGACAGCGGGATGAAGCACGCGAAGGAACAGATACGTGCATGGTTCCTGAAACATCCCGTGAAGGAACATCACAACGTCTCCGCCGAAGGCAGCACAGGCGATTATCTGGCGAACACGCAGAATCTTTTCCGGTGTTTCGACTGCAAAGACGCGCGCGATTGCCGCTACTGCACCAGCGTCAGCGATAACGCCACGGACTGCATGGACTACGATATCTTCGGCTTCAACGCCGAACTCCTCTATGACGTCATAACGTCCGGCTACAATACATCGCGGGTCCTCTTCTCTTTCGACTGTTGGTCCGGTGTCCACGACCTTCTGTACTGCGACACATGCCCACATTCGTCCTACCTCTTCGGGTGCGTCGGACTCAAGAAGAACAAGTACTGCGTACTCAACAAGCAGTACACGAAGGAAGAGTACGAAGAGCTGGTGCCGAAGATCATCGCGCATATGAGAAAAACAGGTGAATGGGGGCACTTCCTGCCAATCGAAAAGAGCTTCTTTGGATACAACGAAACTGCAGCAGATCAGCACTTCCCGCTGACGAGAAAAGAAGTGGAAAAGCGCGGCTGGCGTTGGTTCGAGGAACCGGAGAAGAAGGATCAGTACCTTGGTCCGCCCGCTGCGATACCGGACGACATCGCGGATGTATCCGACGATATTCTGAAGCAGATCCTTCTCTGCGAAGCGACAGGGAAGCCGTACAAGATCATCCCGCAGGAACTCACGTTCTACCGTGAAATGCAGCTCCCCATCCCGCGCCTGTGTCCCGAACGGCGTCATCAGGAGCGGTTTGAAGACAGAAACCCGCGCAGACTTTGGGAGCGAACCTGTGCAAAGTGTCAAAAACCGATCACTACCAGCTATTCACCTGATCGCCCCGAAATCGTGTACTGCGAAGAGTGTTACCTCGCTACCGTCTACTGATCATGCAGAACTGCGCACACTGTTCGGCCACATTCGAGGTCACGCAGGAGGACCTCACCCTCCTCGACAAGTTGTCGCCGATCATCGGCGGCAAGAAGCAACAGCTGCCGCCACCGACGCTCTGTCCGGATTGCAGGCAACAACGACGATGTACATTCCGCAACGAAAGGAAATTGTATCACCGAAAATGCGATAAAAGCGGCAAGCAGATGGTTTCGATGTACGCCCCCGATTCACCATTCACGGTCTACCACCCGCAGGAATGGTGGAGTGATGGATGGGATCCCTTCTCGTACGGCAAAGATTTTGATTTTAGTCGCCCCTTCTTTGAGCAATATGCTGAGTTGATGCGGGAGGTTCCACGTGCATCGCTATTCGGAAAGAACAATGAGAACAGTGACTTCACCAACCACACTGACAACGCGAAAAATTGTTACATGTGTATGGACACCGGCAATTCGCAGGATACGTACTACTCGAAGTGGATGATAAACACGAAAGACTGCTGCGACTGCTATCAGCTGGAAAAAAGTGAGTGGTGTTACGAATCTCAGTACAGCGTGAATTTGCATGATGCGGTGTACTGCTTTCTCTGTGATCAATGCTCAAATGTGGCATTTTGTTACGACTGCGTCGATTGTCACGATTGCATCCTGAGCTGCCATATGCGGCATAAGAGGTTCTGCATTTTTAATGAACAACTCACCGAAGATGAATATCGCAAACGAAGAAAAGAGCTGAATCTTAATGTATGGACGGTATTCAAAGAAGTGCAGAAAAAATATGAGGAAATGCGCCTGCAGACATTCCACCGCCCTACAATTGTCATGTTTTCGGAACAATCGAGCGGAGATTTCGTCTACCACTGCAACAACGTGCACTATTCCTACGGTGTCATTGAGTCACAGGATTGCACGTACTGCTACGATGCGGGATTTTTGCGCGATTGTATGGATTGCTACGAGCCGGCATTCGATTGTGAATTGCAGTACGAAGCACATGCCTGCAATCGCGGAAAATATCTGATCAGCGCTTCAGTTTGCTACGACGTACACAACTGTTTCTACTGTGATTCCTGCCACAACAGCAAAAACCTGTTCGGTTGTATTGGAATCAAAAGCGGCAATTATTGCATTCTCAATAAACAGTATTCAAAAGAGGAATATGAAATACTCGTGCCGAAGATCATTGCACACATGCGAAAAACCCCACTTCGCTCCTCGGACGGGAGCTTCGCGGGGCAAGAGTGGGGCGAATTCTTCCCGTCATCAATTTCACCCTTCACATACAATGAATCTCTGGCACAGGATTACTTCCCGCTCTCCAAAGAGCAGGTTCTCGCGCACAAATGGCAATGGCGTGATGAAGAGGATGAATCTCAAAAGTATCTGGGTCCTCCCGTGGTGATCGCCGATGACATTGCAATGGTTGACGGAAAACTCACGAGTCAGATCCTCCGCTGCGAAGTCACAGAGAGGCTCTACAAAATCATCCCACAGGAGCTCGCTTTCTATAAAAAAATAGGCGTACCCGTCCCCCGCACGTGCCCCGACCAGCGACACAAAGAACGTCTTGCAAGAACGAACCCCCGCAGGCTCTTCGATCGTTCATGCGCTAAATGCAAAAAGGCGATACGCTCGACGTTTGCCCCTGATCGTCCCGAGATCGTCTACTGTGAAGAATGTTACCTCGCTTCCGTCTATTAATCATGCAGAACTGCACACAATGTTCGGCGCCATTTGAAATCACGAAAGATGATCTGAAATTTCTCGATGACATCTCTCCAATATTTAACGGGAAAAAGGAATCTATCCCACCACCATCCCTCTGCCCTATGTGCCGCAAGCAGCGAAGACTCGCATGGCGCAATGAACGGACGCTCTACCACCGCAAGTGCGACCTCACGGGCAAACAGATCATCTCCGTCTTCTCACAGGACAAGCCGAACAAAGTGTACCGGCAACAGGAGTGGTGGACCGACCGCTGGGACGCTCTGAGTTACGGCAGAAATATGGATTTCAATAAACCATTCTTCGAGCAGCTCCATGCGCTGCTCATGGACGTCCCGCACATGAACGTCATCGGGGAGGCGAACGAAAACTGCGACTACTGCAACCTGATCGCAAACTGCAAGGACTGCTATCTGGTCTTCGAAAGCAGCAACAATGAAGATTGTCTCTATGGCTACTGGCTACAGAAATGTAACGACTGCTGTGATGTCTCGTACTCGCACGAGTCACGCTTCTGCTACGAAGTCGATAACTGTTACAACTGTCACTCACTCCGCTGGTCCCGCAACTGCACCAACTGTCACGACAGTGCATTCCTTTACGACTGCATCGGATGTAAGAACTGTCTCTTCAGCATGAATCTGCGGCAGAAAGAATATGTCATCTTCAATGTGCAATATTCAAAGCAGGAGTACGAAGAAAAAGCCGCTGAATTCCGACGGGGCTCGCATGCATCGGTAGAACAGATGAAGCAGGCGTTCGATGATTTCCTCCTTAAAGCACCACATCGTGCGACGCAGTTTGTGAATGCAGAAAATTGCACGGGAGATTATGTCCAGAACAGTAAGAACTGCATTGATTGTTTCCACGCACACGAGGCGGAAGACTGCAAAAACGGAGAACATGTGTGGCGTGGATCGAAGAATAATCGCGATGTCAGCACCGTCGGCCGCGACGCCGAATGGATCTACGAAGCCATCAACACGGGCATCGGTTCAAAGAATAATATGTATACGATCCAATGCTGGTCGGGAACCAATGATCTCCTCTACTGCTACGACTGCTTTTCCTCCCATCACTGCTTCGGCTGCTCGGGCATGAAACATCAGCAGTACTGCATTCTCAATAAGCAGTATTCAAAGGAAGAATATGAAAAGCTCATGCCGAAGATCATTGCACACATGAGAAAAACAAGGGAATTCGGAGAATTTTTCCCGGCTGAACGGTCATTCTTCGGTTACAACGAAACAGTAGCACAGGAATATTTCCCGCTGACAAAAGAGGAGGTACTCATCCGCGGGTGGAAGTGGAAAGACGATGAGGCTGCGGAACAAAAGTACATGGGACCAAAAAGCGAAATTCCGGATGAAATTACAGAAGCTTCCGATGACATCACCAAACAAATTTTGCTCTGTGAGGTCACCGGCAAACCATACAAGATCATTCCTCAGGAACTGAAGTTCTATCGGGAGATGGGAATTCCCATTCCGCGAAAATGCGCTGATCAAAGGCATAAAGAGCGTATGGCACTTAGAAATCCTCAGAAATTGTGGAATCGTACGTGTACGAAATGCAAAAAAGCCATCCGGACGACGTATGCGCCCGATCGGCCGGAGATCGTTTATTGCGAAGATTGTTATCTGAAACAGGTATACTGATTCTATGCAAAAGATATGCGGACAATGTTCGGCGGAATTCGGGATTACTGAAGATGATCTCGCATTTCATGACAAACTTTCTCCGGTCTTCGGCGGGAAGAAGGAACTCATACCTCCGCCTCTGCTCTGCCCCGATTGCCGGCTGCAGCGCCGGCTCGCGCACCGGAACGAAAAAAGTCTGTACCACCGCACCTGCGATAAAACCGGAAAACAGATCATCTCGATCTACGCACCCGAACGCCCGGTCGTCGTCTACGAAAAGAACGAATGGTGGAGTGACGGATGGAGCGGCTTCGACTACGCCCGTGAAATTGATTTTTCCCGGTCATTCCTGGAACAGTTTTCTGAACTTCAGCGGACCGTGCCGCGGATGTCGCTGCAGCAGGAGCATAATGAAAACAGCGACTACAGCAGCAATGTTTCACACCTTAAGAACTGCTACCTGCTCTTCTCTGCCGATTTCAGTCAGGATTGCGCCTACGGAGTCTGGGTGGAGCGGAGCCGCGACTGCATCGATACGTTCTGTATCGATGAATGCGAGCACTCCTACGAATGCGTATTCTGCCAAAAACTCTACGGGTGCCGTTTCGCATATGACAGCTCACAGTGCAGCGATTGCGCCTTCATTCTTGACTGCCGCGGTTGCAAAAACTGCTTCCTGTGCTGGGGGCTGCGGAACAAAGAGCATTGCATCGCAAACGTCCAGTATACGAAGGAAGAGTACCAAAAGAAAATGCGGGAATTCCCTCTTTCTTCCTACCGCAACACGGAAGCTGCCGGGAAGCAGTTTGTCGAGATGCTTATGAAGGCCCCCCGACAGTCCATGCGCAAACACGGGAGCATTGTGGAAAGCACGGGCGATTTGCTTCAGAACTGCGGCAACTGCAAAAATTGTTACGAACTGCGCGAAGGCCGTGACTGCGTGAACAGCATCGGCTTCCAGGCCACCGATGCCCGCGACTGCACCTACGTGATGGGTGAATTGGGCTACGAAAATTGCGAGTGTTTCCCGATGCCGCAGCACTCGGCCTTCAACCTTAACTGCTACACAGGAAACGACCTCTACTACTGCGACATGTGCATGCAAAATTGTAAAAACTGTTTCGGGTGCGTTGGTCTCAAGCATGCGCAATACTGCATTTTGAACAGACAATACACGAAAGAGGAGTATGAAATTCTCGTGCCGAAAATTATCGGGCAGATGAGGAGCACCGGCGCGTGGGGGGAATTTTTACCGATGAATTACAGTTTGTTTGGCTACAACGAATCAGAGGCGCAGCACTATTTCCCGCTGGAAAAAAATACGGCGCTGGAACGGGGCCTGCCATGGACCGGACAGACGGAAGGAAAAAAGAAAGAGAGGAAGACATCGCCCGTGGAATTGCCTGACGACATCGCCGATGTGGATGATGCACTCTCTGAAAAAATCCTGACGTGCGTCGTGAGTGGCAAGCAGTACAAAGTAATTCCGCAGGAGCTGAAATTTTACAAAAAAATGGGGATACCCGTTCCCAGGAAATCACCCGATCAGCGTCATCTGGAGCGCATGGCCCAGAGAAACCCGCGTCATTTGTGGGAACGACAGTGTATGAAGTGTAAAAAAACGATTCAGACAACCTACGCACCCAACCGGCCGGAAATCGTTTACTGTGAGGAATGTTACCTGAAAGAGGTATACTGATCTCCTATGTTTCAGAAATGTCAGGACTGCGGCACGGACTTCGAGATCACCCGGAAGCATCTCGACTTCTATGATTCTGTATCGCCGGTCTTCGGCGGAACGAAATGCGCATTGCCGCCACCCGTCTCGTGTCCGCCGTGCAGACAACAGCGACGAAACTCATGGCGCAACGAACGCGTCCTCTATAAGCGGAAGTGCGGATTGTGTAAAAAATCGATGATCTCGCTCTTTCCTGAAGATTCTCCCTACGTCGTCTATTGCAACCGCTGCTACTGGGCGGATACGTGGTCACCGCATGAGGGATTTGCGTACGACTTCAGCAAGCCTTTCGGAGAGCAATTCGACCGGCTCCTCAAAGTTTCTCCGATTCTCGGCACGATTCATGTGAACGCGGAGAACAGCGACTGGTGCAACCGTGTGTACGACAGCCGCAACAATTACCTCTCGGTCATCGTTCTGTTCGGATCGGAAAATGTTACACACGGCTACTACAGCATTTCCTGCAAAGATATCTGCGATACGGCGATGTGCCAGTACGCCGAACTATCGTATGAGCTCGTCGACGGAGAAAAGTGTTACAACTGTTATTTTTCGACCCGCATGCGCAACTGCAGTGCCTGCTGGTTCTCGCAGGATTGCACTGGTTGCCGCAACTGCTTCCAATGCAAAAATTTACGGCAGAAGGAATACTGCATCCGCAACGCACAGGTGACAAAGGAAGAATATGAGAAATACATGAAGAGCATCCATACCGGAAGTTTTGCGGCAGTGGAGAGGCTCCGGAAAGAATCCGACAAATTCTTTCTCACATTGCCGAATCGTGCCGCACTTGTCATCGATTGCGAGAACTGTACGGGTGCAAATATTTATCACTGCAAGGATTGCGATGAGACATTTACCTTCTATGAATCGGAAAAAATGCAGTTCTGTTCCTTCGGTGAAAAATCACATGACTGCATGGATTGTTATGGTCAGGGTGCGGGTGAATTCTGCTACGAATGTCAGGGTTTCTTAAGTTCAAATCAGAATATTTTTTGCAATGATTGTGCGGGTAATGCGAACATTGCCTACTCACACCAACTTAATGCCAACTCCTCGGAGTGTTTCGGTTGCGTTGGATTAAAAAAAGCCAAATACCGGATTCTAAATAAACAGTACACACAGAAAGAATATGAAGCGTTGATGCCAAAGATTATTGCTCACATGCAGTCAACCGGCGAATGGGGACGGTGGCTCTTGCCCGCGCTTTCGCCGCACGGATATAACGAGACGGTCGCGCAGGAATACTTCCCGCTCACAAAAGACGAAGCTGTGAAAAAAGGATTCCGATGGCGGGATAAAGATCCGGCTGACTATCAGCCCGCTTCTGTCGAGATTCCGGACGACATCTCAGATGTGCGTGACACTTTGACGTCGGCTACTCTCGCCTGCAATGACTGTGGCAAAAATTACCGGATCATTGCACAGGAACTGACCTTCTACCGGCAGCATGCCCTTCCCGTGCCGCGAAAGTGTCCGGATTGCCGCCATCTTGCACGCATTCTCCGCCGCCCGCCGCCACGCCTATGGGAGTGGACATGCGCGCACTGCAATAAAAGCACGCTGAGCAGTTACGCTCCTGAGCGACCGGAGATCATCTATTGCGAAACGTGCTATCTCCAGACAGTTTATTAAAGAGGAATGCTACCTGAAAGAGGTATACTGAAGACGTGCAGCAAATCTGCGAAGAATGCTCGGCTCAATTCGATATCAGTCCTATTGATGTTGCGTTTTATAAAGAAATCGGAGCACCACATCCGGCGCAATGTCCGGCATGCCGTTCACAGATACGCTGCATGCACCGCAATGAGCGTAATCTTTATAAAAGGGAATGTAATCTGTGCCAGAAAAATATCGTCTCGATGTACGCGCGCCTCAGTCCATTTCCCGTCTACTGCCCTGCATGTTTCTACAGTGACAAATGGAATCCGCTTGATTTCGGGATGGAATACAAGGAAGGAACTCCATTCTTCGGTCAGCTGAAGGATCTCTACGAGAGAGTCCCCCGCCTCTCCATCATGAACAAACAATCAGAGAACAGCGATTACTGCAACTATTCCTACGCAAACAAAAATTGTTACCTGACTGCCGGCAGCCATTACGAGGAAGATTGTCTGTATGGAGCCTACTCAACAAAAAACAGAGATTGCCTCGATAGTCTCTGGATCTACGAAAGTGAACTTCTCTACGAGTGCATGTTTTCGAAGAATTGTTACCGGTCGTTTTTTCTCGATCACTGCGAAGATTGCAGAGATTGCCTCTTTTCCCGTGATCTGAAAGGCTGCTCTGACTGTCTCTTCTCCGCAAATCTGCGGCAAAAGAAATTCTGCGTTTTCAATGAGCAGAAAACCGAATCGGAGTACCAAAAAATTCTCAGCGACCTCCAGTTACACACGTTCCCCGGTCTTGAAGCAGCTCAAAATCTTTATAAAACAGATCTCCCGATGCGCTTCCCTGTCCGTGCACTGTATCTCGTACAATGTGAAAATTGCGAAGGCGACATGCTGAGTAACTGCAAAAATATGCGTCAATGTTTTTACGGCTCTGACAGTGAGGACTGCGCGTACGGCACGCAAATCTCCGGCACATACAACTCCATGGACATCGACAACATAGGATACGACCGAAGCGAGCGTCTGTATCAGTCGATCGGATGCTTGGGACTCTTTGATTGCGTCGCATGCAATGCCTGCTGGAACGGCAGCGGCCTACGGTACTGTCAGTACTGCTTTTCCTGCAAAGACTCGTTCGGCTGTGTTTCTTTGCAGCAGCAGGATCACTGCATCCTGAACAAAAAATACTCAGAAGAGGAATATGAAAGCATCAGGGGAAAAATAAAAGCTGAGATGATGTCTGCAAACACGTGGGGAACATTTTTCCCGCCGGAGTTATCTCCGTTCGGCTACAACGAATCGGTGGCACAGGACTGGGTCCCTCTACAGAAAGCAGAGGCAATGTCGAAAGGATATAAATGGAAGGAAGACGAAAAAATGTCGGATTTTTCAAAGATCATCGATACCGCGGCACTTCCGGACAGCATCGACGATATTCCGGACGACGTCCTCAACTGGGGCATCCGCTGCGCTCTGACAAAGCGTCCGTACAAAATCGTCAGCAAAGAACTGAATTTCTACAGAAACATGCGGCTGCCGGTTCCCCGCATCCATCCGGACGAACGCCATCGGGAGCGTAAGGCGCTGCGCAATCCGCGCAAACTCTGGAACCGGCAATGTGCCAAGTGCAGCAAAGAAATTCAGACGACCTACCAGCCTTCGCGACCTGAGATTGTTTACTGTGAAGAATGTTATCTTTCTACCGTTTACTGACACGGGACCATTCTTCGCGTGATACCACGGCCTGACGCAGAATGCGGGTCAACAATTCTGCTCCGATGTCTCCTTCATGGGGATTGGGAACATGAACATCGACGTCTCCACGGGACATAAATTGATGACGACCACCTGAAAAAGGGCCTTCAAAACCGAGCAGATGGAGCCGCCTGATCAGCATCCTCCGCGAAACGGGTCCCAATTTATTCATGCAGCGAGCAGCGCGTTGAGATCGAATTTTCGGGTCGTCGGAACAAATTGCTGCTTGCGAATTTTCACGAGCAGCCACTCCTCAAGTACTTCGCGCAGCTGCACTTCGCATTGTTTACGCGTCGACGCCTCGGCCCACACTCCCTGAAACCCCTTTATCGAGCCGAAATGCCGCTTGCCGGGCAATCGCTCAAAGCGTGCTTTTGTCCTCATGATGTACTCGACGTACTTGGTAAACATACTTTCATTGTACGCTGCCGATAGCCGTTTTGCAATGAATTGCCGGATGAAAGAGGTATACTGATATCCAATGCAAAAGACGTGCAAACAATGTTCGGCCAGTTTTGAAATCACAGATGACGATCTTGCGTTCTACGACAAAGTCTCACCGGTCTATGCGGGAGAGAAGTATCCAATTCCGGAGCCGATGCTATGTCCGGAATGCCGCTTTCAGCGCCGGATGATCTGGCGGAGAGAACGCTCTCTCAAAAACAGGAGTTGTAGCAGTTGCGGCAAGTCCATCATCTCGATGCATACAGCCGATGCGGAGTATCCTGTCTACTGCCTTCCTTGCTGGTGGAGCGATGCATTTGATCCTCTGGAGTATGGACAACAGGTGGATCCTGATTGTTCTTTTTTTGAACAGTTCAGCGAGCTCATGAAGCGGGTACCGCAGATCACAATGATGAATGACAACGAGATTGGGAGTGAAAATTGTGAGTATTGCCATGATTTTGCAGCCGGAAAGAACTGCTATCTGATCATGGGTGCCTGGGAATTACAGGATTGCTACTACTGCGATTGCAATTGCTTAAGGAGCCGGCATCTTTTCGACTGTTCAGGCGTTCATTACTCGGAACTTGTCTGCGATTCACTCGGCAGCCAGCATCTGTACCGGTGCAGCGGTCTCGATCACTGTGAAAACTGCAGCGACTGCAAGTTCGGTGGCGATCTGAAGGGATGTAAAGACTGTATCGGCTGCTTCGGACTGCGTCAGAAACGGTTCTGCATTTTCAATGAACAGTACACCGAAGAAGAGTATCGAAAGAAACTTTTGGCATTGCAGCTCGACACATTTGCCGGATACAAAGCGTTTCGGGAACGATATGAATCGTGGATACTCCGGTTTCCGCGCAAGTGTGTGCATCTGGTGAACTGCGAAAACTGCGTCGGGGACGATCTCTTCAACTGCAAAGACGTCGTGATGGGTTTTCAGCAGGACGGTGCTGAGTACTGCAAGTTCATCGTTCATGGCGATGCTCCCAAAAATTGTTACGATGTCAGTCAGAATGGCCGCGGAGAGTGGTGTTACGAAGGCTGTACTCCGGATAATTCGTACATGACACACTTCACAACATGGTGTTGGCACGACAAAAATGTGCTCTACAGCGACAACTGTCACCACTGCGAACACCTTCTTGGATGCATCTCCCTCAAGCGAAAAAAGTATTGCATCTTCAACATTCAGTATACGAAAGAAGAGTACGAGGCTCTGGCGGGGAAAATTCTCGAACGTATGATCCGTGACGGAGAGTGGGGAGAATTTTTCCCGATGAGCATGAGTCCGTATTGCTACAATGAAACCGCAGCACAGGAGTATTTTCCGTTGAGGAAAGATGCTGTGATGTCTCTCGGACTTCGATGGCGCGACGTTGACGCTCGGGCACTTGCGGAGCAAACAATCGCCATTCCCGAAGCAATCGGAGATGTGACGGATTCCATTGTTGATGCGGTTCTGTCCTGCGGGCGATGTAAACGAAACTTCAAAATTCTGAAACAGGAACTCGCTTTCTATCGTGATCTCGCGATTCCGATTCCTCATTTTTGTTACGAGTGTCGCTGGACTGAGCGTGTGAAGCGCCGGAACCCACGGAAACTCTGGCAGCGTGCGTGCGCGAAATGCAGTCAGCAGATGTGGACAAGCTACCCGCCCGAAAGGCCGGAAATCGTCTATTGTGAATCGTGCTATCTGAAAGAGGTATACTGACCCCATGGAGAAGACGTGCCGCATCACGGGCCAGACATTCGGGACAACCGCGGAGGAAATGGTGATGCGCAAAAAACTGGGCGTCGACGGTGAACCCGACATGCATCCTATCTTCCGGTTCATGCTCCTCGGCGCATTCTGGCAGCAATGGAATCTCTACAAGCGCTCCTGCGGGAAGACCGGAAAGCCGATCGTTTCGGTGTATCCGGAGGATTGTCCCTACCCCGTCTGGCACAAGGACGAGTGGGTGACGCATGCTGATCCCCCTGGCAGTGATTTTGATACCGGAAAACCCGTCTTTCCGCAGCTCTGGGACATCTTCACGCGCTCCCCTATCGCCCATAATATGGGTGTCGGCAACGAGAACTGCGAGTACACGGATGACTGGTGGTACTCGAAAAACTGCTATCTCTGTCACTCCGGCTATAAATGCGAGGACCTGCGCTACTGCTACCGCACGATCAACACGAAGGATTCGCAGTTCTGCGTTTTTACCTTCGACAGTGAGCGCTGCGTCGATCTGCTGAACAGCCACGGATGTTTCCGCGTCCTCTTTTCGTACAATTGCTGGCAGTGCAGTGACTCTGCCTTCCTCTACGACTGCCGCAACTGCACCAGCTGCATGTTCAGTTCCAATCTGCGAAACAAGCAGTACTGTTTCGGGAACGAGCAGCTGACAAAAGAAGAATATGAGCGAAAAATTTCTGAGTGGGACTGCCGGTCGCACGCGGTGTACGAACGCGGGAAGGACGCCTTCCGGGAAATGATGCGCGTGCGTGCATGGCACCGGTCGATCTTCATCGACCGGTCAGAGCATTCGACGGGGAACTATCTGGACGAATGCAAAAATTGCACAAATTGTTATTTCCTGTCGAGCGGAATGGAAAATTGCGTGAATGTGCTGCGCGCAGGGGAAGCGACGGACTGTCTCGACTGCATCGGCCCCGCATTCAAAACAGCACTCGTGTACCTGACGACGAACCCGCAGGATCAGTGTTACGATGTGCGCTATTGTTACAATGTCATTCAGTGCAGATGGGCGGAGTACTGCGCGCACTGCTTCCAGTGTGAGCATTGCTTCGGGTGCTGCGGTCTCACAGGGAAGAAGTATCACATTCTGAACAAACCATATTCTCCGGATGCATACGAGCAGGAGAAGCAGCGGATTATCGCAGCCATGAAGGAGAGCGGTGAGTACGGGCAGTTTTTCCCCGGTTACTTCGCAGCGACTCCGTACGAGGAAACCATTTCGGGCTTTTACTGGCCCCTCGATCAAAAACAGTCGGAGACGTTCGGCTTCCGGACAAGGCAGCGTACAGCGACACGACCCGAAGGAGCGCTGGACCCTTCCGGCATTCCCGACAGAAGCGACGCAGCGGAAAGTTCGGTCACAAAAAAAATATTCTGGGACGCACAGGCACAGCGGCCCTTTCAGCTTCAGGAAAGCGACATTGCCTTCGCGCGGGATACGGGTGCCCCCCTGTCCCGCATGTACTACGCCCGCAGGATTCAGGAAAATTTCCGCCTCATCCCCTTCAACGGCACAACGCGCAGGACGACCTGTGCACACTGTAAAACCGAAACCCCCACCAGTTGGCCGGAGGAATACGATGGCCGGATTCTCTGCGAGGACTGTTACCTGAAAGAAGTGTACTAAAGAGGCCTGCCCACCGTAGCTCCGGAGGAGCGAAGGCGGGGATACTGACCTCCCATGCAAAAGATGTGCACTCAATGCTCGGCACCATTTGAAGTCACAGATGACGATATCGTTTTCTACGATGCCGTTTCTCCGGTGATCGCAGAAGTAAAATATTCTCTGCCTCCGCCAACAAAATGTCCTGCATGTCGCTATCGGCAACGTCTGACATGGCGGAATGAGCGCAATCTCTACAAGCGTACATGCGCCGCAACGAGGAAACCGATCGTCAGCATCTGGTCACCGGAAAAGAAATCTCCGCCGGTCTACGAACAGGCGTACTGGTGGTCGGATAAATGGGATGCGCGGGACTACGGCAGAGAGATGGATTTCAGCCGTCCGTTCTTTGAGCAGTGGGCAGAACTATTCCATACGGTGCCGCAGATCGCGATGAACAATCAAATGAGTGAAAACTGCGAGTACACCAATCAGTCGCAGAACAACAAAGACTGCTACATGATTTTCTGCTGCGACGGGGCGCGGGATTGCATGCACTGCATGTGGCTCAACAGATGCACCAATTGCGTCGATTGTTCCTATCTCGAAGACAGCGAACTGTGTTACGAAATTCTCAACGGGAAGAATTGTTACCGATGCACATTCTCGAGGAATCTTGAGAATTGTTCCGACGTACACTTCTCCAAAAATTGCATCGGATGTAAAAATTGTATCGGATGTGTGAATCTCCGGAATAAGGAATATTACTTCTTCAATGAGAAATGTACGAAAGAAGATTACGAAAAGAGGCTTCAGGAAGCCACAATCAATCACCAGTCCGGCATCAGTGCTGCACGCGCACAATCCGCGGAATTCTTCACGACATTCCCCTCGAAATACTACACGGGAGCGAACGGCGAGAACTTCGCGGGAGACTACCTCATCAACGTCAAGAATACCTTCGACTGCTTCAATTCACGCCACACAGAAAATCTTAAACACTGTCAGGACGTTTGGCGCGCGCGGAATTGTCAGGACATGACCGAGACGGTGGAGAATGATTTCTGCTACTCGATCGAAGGGTCTGCCTTCTCCATGAACACACTCTTCTCCAAAAAATTCTGCGATCTCAGCAATGCTCTCTACTGCTCCCACTGCAATTTCTCGAAGAATTTGTTCGGCTGCGTCAGTCTGAATCATGGCCAATATTGCATTCTCAACAAGCAGTACACGAAAGAAGAATATGAATCACTTGTTCCCAAAATTATTGAACACATGCGGAAGACCCCACTTCGCTCCGCGGACGGGAGCTTCGCGGGGCAGGAGTGGGGTGAGCATTTCCCGTTGAATTTTTCACCCTTCGGCTACAACGAAACCGTCGCGCAGGAATACTTTCCTCTTTCTGAGGAAGAAGCAGTGAAACAGGGCTATCACTGGCGCGCTCCGCACGACGACGTTTCGAGTGCCTCAAAAATTATTCCAGCTTCCAGCCTCCCCGACTCCCTGAGTGACACGCCTGATGATGTGATGAACTGGGCCATTCAATGCGAAGTGACGGGGCGCCCCTTCAGAATCATCAGACAGGAACTGGATTTCTACAAACGCACAGCGCTCCCGATCCCCCATCTGCATCCCGATGAACGCTACCGTCGCAGAATGGCACTGCGCAATCCGCGCAGGCTTTGGGATCGCGAATGCATGAAGTGCAGGAAAGCAATTCAGACCACCTACTCACCACAGCAGTCTGACATTGTGTACTGTGAAGAGTGTTATCTGAAAGGGGTAGAGTAAAGTTCAGATCAACGGCTCACTGAAGCCGCCCTCCGTCGGTCGGCCCTGGGTCCAGAGAAGATCAAACCAGACCCGCATAGCCTGCGCGATAGAGCGGTGCTCGAGGCGGATGATCGTTCCCTCGCGGTCGTAGGTCAGGAAAAAAACAGTGTCGCCGCTGATGACGGTATTCCCGGGGAATTCCACACCTGAAGGAAAGAGCCGGATAGCGTAGTGCTCATGCTGATGAACATTCTGGATGTACCGCTTCGCTGCGGGTCCGTCGACGAGTAAATCTTTACCGGTCAGCTCCCTGCCTCTGCGCAGAAGTGTTTTCGTGTAGTCCGGCCCGAATGCCTGTTCCGCCGCCTGCGGATTAAAAAGTCCGTAGTAGCGAGAGCCCAGGACATCTCTGTACACATGCTTCATGCCTTCCGGCCCGTGCAGTGTTGTGATGCGCGCCTGTTCGACGAGCGGGTGCCGGAGAGATTCGAGATAGGGAAGGGAGCCCCGCACGAGAGGCTTGAGCGTCCGCAGCTCCTCTTCCCGTCCTTCGATGTAGGAAAGAAGACGGTCGGGCGGCTCCGCTATGAAGTGGAGTACCTTGCCGCGTTCCACCTCCGCTACGAGTCCTTTCTCCTGAAGACTCCGCAACACGAGATAGGTATGACTGCGCGATTGTTTCGCGGCCTTCGCGATGGCGCTCGCGCGGGCCATGCGCAGTTGCAGGAGCACCAGATAGACGGCGACCTCCCGCTCATCGAGATTGAGACGCTTGAGGAGTGTGGCGATTGCCTGCTCGCGCGGATTGAATCCTGATGAAAGAGTCATGTTGTCTATAATTGTAGACAAAACAATCTCTATTGTCCAGTTAGCAATGAAGCATAACGAAAAGTCAATCTGGGCAATTGTTCAATGTTGTTTTACAATGACCGCATGTCTCCGGTCCAATCCTGTCGCCAGTGCCGGCAATCCTTTGAAATCACGAAAGACGATCTCGCTTTCTATGAAAAAGTCGCACCCGTGATTGCAGGAAAGAAGGAAACTTTTCCCCCGCCGACTCTCTGCCCCGACTGCCGCACGCAGAGGAAACTCGCGTATCGCAACGAACGCCTCTTTCACAGGCGGACATCCGACTGCACGGGAGAAAGTATCATTTCTATTTACGCCGCCGACAATCCGCACAAAGTGTATGAACTCGACGAGTGGTGGAAAGATTCGTGGGATCCGCTCGACCATGGACGCGATTTTGATTTTTCCCGTCCGTTCTTCGACCAGTTCGCGGAACTCTACCGCGCGATCCCCCACCCCGCACTCGTGAACATCAATAATGAGAACTGCGACTACGTAAACCAGTGCGGCTACTCAAAAAATTGCTACATGGCAGTGAAGACGGATTACAGCGAGGACTGTCTCTACACCGATACCTGTATCACTTCAAAACAATGCATGGACAGTCTGAACGTTACCGACTGTGAACTCTGTTACGAATGTGTGAATTGTTCCAAATGCTACAGCACATTCTATTCTGCGGACTGCAGCAATTGTTCGGATTGTTTCTTCTCGCTCTACTGCCGCGGCTGCCGCAACTGCTTCGGGTGCAGCGGGCTGCGCAGTGCCCAGTATCACATTTTCAATGAGCCTGTCGGCAAAGAAAAATTCGAACGCTTCATGAAGGAAGTGTCCTGGTCACCGGAATCCATCGCAGAGTACCGCAAGCTTGCGGACGCACAGAAGCTCAGCAAACCTCATCCGCATGCGATCATGACGAACTGCGAGAACTGCACCGGTGATTACCTGACCAACTGCAAGAATGCCGCGTACTGCTTCGACTCCAAGGAAATTGAAGATTCGAAGTACCTCATAGCAGTGCCCAACAAAATGAAGGACGCGTACGACATTGTCGGCGGACTCGGGGAATTGCTCTACGATTCATTCTCCGTCGGACCGGGATACCACTGCCTGTGCTGCGGACACTGCTGGGACAGCGTGTCGGAGCTCCTGTACTGCATGTTCTGCATGAAAGGATCAATGAATTTATTCGGCTGCGCGGGTCTGACACACAAACAATTCTGCATCATGAACAAGCAGTACTCGCAGCAGGAGTATGAAGCGCTTGTTCCGAAGATCATTAAACACATGCGCAAAACCGGTGAATGGGGCGAATTCTTCCCGGCCTCAATGAGTCCGTTCCCGTACAACGAGACGGTCGCGCAGGAACAATTCCCGCTCACGCGTGACGCAGCCATCAAAGGAGGCTGGCAGTGGAGAGAGGTGAAAGACGAGGTTCCGCAGGTAGCAAAAATCATCCCCGGCACGGAGCTGCCCTCCGACATCAAAGACATCCCCGATGACGTTCTCAGCTGGGCCATCAGGTGTGAACAGAGCGGCCGGCCGTTCCGCATCGTCAAGCAGGAACTGGATTTCTATAGGCAGCACTCACTTCCCCTGCCCCGTGTTCATCCGGACGTGCGTCATCAGCGCCGTATGAAGCTGCGAAATCCACGCCGTCTATGGCCGCGAAAATGTGATAAGTGCAAAAAAGAAATTCAGACAACCTATGCTCCTGAGCGCCCTGAAATTATTTACTGCAATGATTGTTACCTAAAAGAAGTATACTGAGCCTATGAAGAAAAATTGTCACCAATGTCAGTCGGCCTTTGAAGTCACGGAGGATGACCTCGCGTTCTACGACCGTGTCTCGCCGTCCTTTAACGGGAATAAATATGCCATTCCTCCGCCGACGCTCTGTCCCGATTGCCGGCAACAGCGTCGCCTCGTGTACTGCAATGAGATGTACTTTTATCAGACCACCTGTGACCTGTGTGAGAAAAAAATGATCACGGAATTCCCGCCCGGACAGAAGAGAACCATTTACTGCCGCGAGTGCTGGCAGGGCGACGCGTGGGATTCCCGCGACTACGGACAGGACATTGATTTCTCACAGCCATTCTTCGATCAGATACGCGAACTGAAAGACAGAGTTCCGGTGCAGAATCTTCTGAGCGAAGGGACCAATCAGAACTCCGAGTACATCCACTACGCCGGCTTCTCCAAAAACTGTTACCTCATCATGCACGCTGACTTCTGCGAAGACTGTTATTACGGCTACGGATTCAAGAAGAACCGTTCCTGCGTCGATGGCTTCTACAACCTCGGCTGCGAACTCTGCTATGACTGCGTGGACTGCCACAAATGCTACGACCTCACCGCAAGTCAGGACTGCTCCAACTGCAATGCAGGAGCATTTCTGCGCGACTGCAGCGGCTGCAACAATTGTTTTCTTTGTACAGGTCTGCGCAACAAAGAGTTCTGTTTTGAGAATCAACAATTATCAAAAGATGAGTATCAGAAGAAAATAGCAGGCATCGATCTGCGTTCGCATGAGCAATATCAGGCGTGCCGTGCACGACTCAAAGAGCTGGAAGGGAAACACACCTTCAAAGAATTCCAGGGATACAATCTGGAAAACTGCTCAGGCAATCATCTCTACAACTGTAAAAACGTCCACGAATCGTTCGATTGTGAAGACGTCGAAACGGGGAAGTTCCTCTATCAGGTCGTCACCGGCGCGAAGGATGTGTACGACACGTACCAGTACGGTCTCAAGCTGAGCGAATCGTACGAGTGCTCCATCGCGGGCAATGACTGTTACCATGTCCTCTTCTGCCATAATGCGCACGTCAGTTGTTCCGATGTTGCGTACTGCTGGAAAGTGCAAAGCACGCGAAACTGCTTCGGCTGCGCGAATATGCATCACAAACAATTCTGCATTCTGAACAAGCAGTACACGGAGGAACAGTACATGGAATTGGTCCCGAAAGTGATCGAACACATGAAGAAGAATGGGGAATGGGGCGAACTCTTTCCGAACTCTTTCTCACCCTTCGGGTACAATAAAACGTCCGCACAACTCTACTATCCGCTCACGAAAAATCAGGCAATGAAAGAGGATACCGCATGGGACGATTACGAGCCGCCGCCCGCACAGTCGAGTAAAACCATTCCCGCAGGGTCGCTCCCCGATAACAGCAAAGACATTCCCGATGACATCGTAAACTGGGCCATCGTCTGCGAAGCGACCGGAAAACTCTTCCGCATCACGCAGCAGGAACTGGCGTTCTATCGACAAAAAAATATCGCGATCCCCCGCCGGTCACCCGTCCAGCGCCACCTCGACCGCTTCCACCGCCGCAATCCCCGGACGTTCTGGAAGAGGAACTGCGCGAAGTGCAGCAAAGAGATGCAGACGACCTATTCACCGGATCGACCCGAGATTGTCTATTGTGAAGAATGCTATTTGAAGGAAGTATACTGATACTCATGAAGCAGGACTGTCGTCAGTGTAAAGCACCGTTCGACATCACGGACGAGGATCTGGCGTTCCTCGCAAAACTGGCGCCCGTGATTGCCGGCAACGCGCAGATCCTCCCGCCCCCGACGCTCTGCCCCGACTGCAGACAGCAGCGGCGCTGTGCGTTCCGTAATGATCAGAACTACTATCGCAACACCTGTTGCCTCTGCAAAAAATCCCTGATTTCGATTTACTCACCGGACAAAAAAATTCAGGTGCTCTGTGACGACTGTTTCTGGAGCGACCGCTTCGATCCTCTGCAGTACGGAAGAGATTTTGATGATTCGAGGCCGTTCTTTGAGCAATTTGCGGAACTGAAAGCGGGCGTGCCGCGTCTCGCGATTTACCACACACAGAGCGAGAATGCCGAGTACACGGTCCACAGTTCCCGCAACCGGAACTGTTACATGGCCAGTTCCCTCGTCGACTGCGAAGAGGTGCATTTCAGCGATTTCACCTTCAACTCGCGCGACTGCATGGACGTCTTCTCCTGCGAACACATGGAACTCTGCTACGAATGCCTGCACAGCGAGAAATGCTTCGGGAGCGATTTCCTCGAGCTCTGCTTCAATACATCCGGTTCGATGTACTGCTTCGACTGCAAGGGCTGCACGGATTGTATCGGATGCTCGGGCCAGAGAAATAAGACGAACTGGATCCTCAATACGGCTGCTTCAAAGGAGGAGTGTGCGGCAACACTTGTGAAACTGAGGACTGACCCTGCCTTCCGGGATTCATTCGTGAAGAAATATGAAGAGCTGAAGCTGCGCACTCCCAAACCCGCCGCATGGCTCGTCGGCTGTGAAAATAGCAGCGGCAATTACCTGATGTTTTCGAAAAACGTGCAGCATGGCTTCAACATGAAACACTCCGAAGATTGCCGTCACGTGTTCGAGGGGCACAAAGACACCGACTGCTGCGACATCATGCGCATCGGGATGGGGGAGATGCTCTACGAGTGCGCGGCGATCGTCGAGTCGCAGCTGAGCGTGTTCTGTAACCTCACGTACCAGTGTGACAACGTGATTCTTTCCGACAATTGTCAGACCTGCAGCTCGTGCTTCGGCTGCATGAGCGGCAAGAAAAATCGCTACTGCATCCTCAATAAGCAATATTCAAAGGAGGAATACGAGCGGCTCGTCCCGAAGATCATTGAACACATGCGTCACGATGGAGATGGCGCTGCCATGAACCCGAACCCGCAGGTGAGTGGTTCATGGGGGGAATTCTTCCCGGTCACCCTCTCGCCTTTTGGCTACAACGAGACAAAAGCGCAGGAGTGGTTTCCGCTTGAATCAAAGGAAGCGCTGGCACGAGGGTGGAAATGGTCAGGCTATGAGCAGCCGCTCCCGAAGGGCATCAAAACAATTCCCGCATCACAGCTTCCGGCAAACATCGCGGACATTCCCGATGACGTGCTGGAGTGGGCAATACTCTGCGAAGCGACGGACAAACCCTTCCGTATCATCCCGCAGGAACTCGCGTTCTACAGAAAAAAGGGCCTGCCACTCCCGCATCGCAGTCCCCAAAAGCGCCACCGCGACAGAATTGCGAAGCAGAATCCCCCGCGATTGTATGACCGCACCTGCGCGAAATGCAGGAAAGCGATTCAGACGACGTACGCTCCCGATCGGCCTGAGATTGTTTATTGTGAAGAGTGTTATCTAAAAGAGGTATACTAACAATCCTATGGAACGATCCTGCAAGGAATGCCGGGCAACATTCACGATTGGCGATAACGATCTCGCGTTCTACGAGAAAATCTCTCCGACGTTTAACGGTAAGCAGGAATTGATTCCTCCGCCTCTGCACTGTCCCGAATGCAGGCAGCGCAAACGTGTCGCACAGGGAAATTTAGTCCATTTGTATAAAAGAAAATGCGACTTAACCGGAGTGGAAATGGTCACAAACTATCACCCCGATGCTCCGTACAAGGTCTACAAGCAAACGGCATGGTGGTCGGACAAATGGGACGCAATGGAGTATGGAAGAGACTTTGATTTCTCACGGCCATTCTTTGAGCAGTACGCTGAACTTCTTCTTGTCGTTCCTCGCTACAGTCTCCATACCACCTACGAGTTTGATGAAAATGCGGAATACACAAATTACGCGACGACAAATAAAAATTCTTACCTGATCTTCGACTCGGATTTTAATGAGAATTGCTACTACTGCTTCAGTATGAATCATTGTGTGAGTTGCATGGACTGTTTCCGAACGCGCAAGAGTGAGTTGTGTTTCGGATGCATTGATTCGTGGCACTGTTATAACAGCGCTTTCCTGCAGGATTGTGAGAACTGCAGCGACAGCGTGTTCCTCAAGAACTGCATCGGCTGCAAAAATTGCCTGATGTGCAGCAACCTGAGAAATAAAGAGTACTACGTGGAAAACAAACAGGTCACGAAAGAAGAATTTGAGAAATTCCGCGCACTCCTCAATGCATCATCGACCGTGGAAGCGGCACGTGATCGCTTTGATGCATTGAAATTGGAGTATCCACAGCGATTCATGCACGGGGTGAACAATGAAGACGTGCTCGGCGACTACCTCACCAACTGCAAAAATGCGGAATATTGCTTTGATTCCTCGGATCTCTGGGACTGCAAGTACAGCTATCAGGGGTGGGAGGCACTCAAGGATTCCATGGATGTACAGGAACTTGGCATGGCAGAGCTGATATTTGAATCGTGCTACGGCGGCTTCAATTCACAACGCCTCCTCTTCTGCTCACATTGCTTTGGCTCCCACGATCTTCTCTACTGCACATACTGCGTGCATTCCGGAAATTTGTTCGGATGTGTCGGCCTGAATAGAAAGGAATACTGCATTTTCAATAAGCAGTACACGAAGGAAGAGTATGAAATACTCGTTCCGAAGATCATCGAACACATGCGTCATGACAACGATGGCGCTGCCATGAACCCTAACCCGCAGGTGAGTGGTTCATGGGGAGAGTTCTTCCCCATTGCGATTGCATCGTTTGCCTACAATGAAACGCTGGCACAGGATTTCTTCCCCATGGAAAAGAAAGATGCCATTGCGAAGGGTTACAAGTGGCGCGATGAAGATAAGAGGGATTTCAAGCCTGCAACCATGGAATTGCCGGACGCGACGGGAAATCTGAAAGACAGTGTGACAAAAGAAATTTTGGCCTGCAAAACTTGCGGAAGAAATTTTAAAATCATTCCGCAGGAGCTTCTATTGCTGCGACAGATCAGCGTTCCTCCTCCGCATGAGTGCTTCTTCTGCAGACACAAGAAACGCTTCGCGCAACGCAATTCCCGCACGATCCACAACCGCATCTGTGCGCAGTGCAGCAAAGCGATTCAGACGACGTATGCGCCCGATCGCCCGGAAATAGTTTATTGTGAAGAATGTTACCTGAAGGAGGTATACTGAGTCCGTGCAAAAAAGCTGCAAACAATGCTCGGCGACATTCGAAGTAACGGATGACGATCTCGTGTTCTACGCAAAGGTGTCACCAATCTTTCACGGAAAGAAAGAACTCATTCCCCCGCCGACGCTGTGTCCGGAGTGCCGCAGCCGCAGACGGATGATCTGGCGCAACGAGCGGTGCCTGTACACGCGGCCGTGCGGTTTGTGCAAAAAAAATAAAGTATCAATGTTTAAGACCGAGACGGACATCCACGCGTACTGCCACGATTGTTTTTACGGCGACGGATGGGATGCGCTCACGTACGGACGGGACTACGACTTCACACAAAGCTTCTTTGTGAACATGGAACACCTCCTGCATGACGTTCCCCTGATGATGCTCTATCAATCGGGCTTAAACGAAAACTGCGAATTCACCAACTACTTCGGACCGGACTCCCGCAACTGTTACCTCATCTACAACAGCGGCCGCGATGAAGACTGTTCCTACTCGCGCGGACTCATCGAGTCGAAATTCTGTCTCGACATGCTCATCGGCAACGGGAATCAGTTCTGCTGCGAGTGTGTAAACGCGAGCGACTGTTACAGCGTCTTCTTCTCGCAGAATGTGGCGCAATGCAAAGAGAGTGCGATTCTCTTCAATTGCCGGCGGTGCACCCACTGTTTCGGGTGTACCAATCTCGTCCAGAAGGAGTATCACCTCTTCAATGAACCCTGCACGCCGGAGGAGTTTAGTGCGCACATGTCGCAGTTGCAATCGGCTTCTTTCGTCGCCGAGATGCGGAAGAAACTCGCGGTGCTGGAGCGCAACTGCATCCACCGCGAGAATAATAATATCAACGCCGAGAACTGCACGGGCGATTACCTCACATCCTCCAAAAAATGCGAGGACTGTTACGAATCGAAAGGATCGGAGGACTGCAAGCGGCTGCTGTGTTCCAAGCTCTGCAAAGACTCACAGGATCTCTTCGGTTTCGGCTACGATTCACAGCTTCTCTATGAATCAGTCGGCTCGGGCCTCAGCACGCAGGTTGTCTTTTCATGGATCTGCGAGACCTCCAATGACTCCTACTACTGCATGCAGTGCGCCAGTCTGGACCACTGTTTCGGCTGCGTCTCCCTGCGTCACAAGAAGTACTGCATTTTCAATAAGCAGTACACGAAAGAGGAGTACGAAGAACTCGTGCCGAAGATCATCGAAAAAATGAGAGCGACCCCACTTCGCTCCTCGGACGGGAGCTCCGCGGGGCAGGAATGGGGAGAATTCCTGCCATGGTCCATGAGTCCATTTGCTTATAATGAAACAGTCGCGCAGGAGTTTTTGCCCCTCACGAAAAAGGAAGCACTTGGCTATGGTTTCCACTGGAACGATGCGCCGCCGCCGGTGCCGGCCGCGACCAAAACCATCCCCGCTTCGTCTCTGCCTGATTCTCTCACTGACGTGCCGGACGATATTCTCAACTGGGCCATCACCTGTGAAAAAACGGAAAAACCTTTCAAGCTGACGAAGCAGGAACTCGATTTCTATCGCACCCATCATCTTCCGGTCCCGCATTTCCATCCCGACGAGCGTCATCGCCTCCGGATGGCACTGCGCAACCCCTGCAAACTGTGGAGCCGTACATGTGCAAAGTGCCAGAAGAAGATTCAGACAACGTATGCGCCTGATAGACCTGAAATTGTGTATTGCGAAGAATGTTATATGAAAGAGGTATACTAACGGTCGATGCAAAAAACGTGTAAGCAATGCTCGGCAGCTTTCGACGTGACGGAGGACGATCTCGCTTTTTACGACAAAGTTTCGCCTGTGTTCAACGGAAAGAAAGAACCGATTCCCCCGCCACTGCATTGTCCGCAATGCAGACTGCGTCGCAGACTGACATTCAGAAACCCGATTCACGTTTTCCTCAGAAATTCTTCGCTATCGGGAAAGCAGATATTTTCCATGTGGCCCGCGAACACAAGATTCCCCGTCTACAGCAATAGTGAATGGTGGGGTGAAGCGTGGGATCCCCTGCAGTACGGTATTGAGACAGATTCGTCACGCTCATTTTTTGAGCAATTTGAATTGATGAAAGAAAAAATTCCGCATTACGCGCTGTCGATCGGACTCACGGAAAACAGCGATTACTGCAACAACGCCAATCATCTGAAAAATTGTTACATGGTGTTCAACACGGAACATGCCGAAGACGGCATGTACTGTGAGATGATGAATAGTTCACGTTCGTGCGTAGACTGTACCTATGCGAGCAACTCCGAGCTCTGCTATCAGTGCATCTGGTGTTCGCACTGCTACAACGTGCAAAACGCGGAGGACTGCGATAATTGCAGTGAGAGTGCTTACCTTCTCCAGTGCAGATCCTGCACGCATTGCTTCGGATGCGTGAACCTCCGTCACAAAAATTACTGCATCTTCAACGAACAAAAAACGAAAGAGGAATATGAAAACTTTATCCAATCACTCCGGAAAGAATCGTATGCCTGGCATTCTGAAATGAAGCAGAAATTCGGGCAGTTCTGCCTGCAATTTCCGCGGCCGCATGCGGTTGCCATCAATGCACACGATTCCTCCGGGAATCATATGTCGAATGTCCGGAATGTTGCCGATGCCTTCTATGTTGCTGATGCGGAGTTTCTTTCGAATTGCCTCAATATTTTTGAAGCAAGTCACTGCCGTGATTATTCCGTTTGGGGATCGCACGCAGAGCAAATCTATGAAGCGATCAGCTGCGGAACGAACGTGCAGAATTTACTTTTCTGTTACGAGTGCTGGGACGGCAGCGCAGATCTGCAGTACTGTTTCAACTGCATCGGGTGTCAGTACTGTTTCGCGTGCTGCAACCTTCATAAAAAGAGCTTCTGCATCTTCAACAAACAATATTCCAAAGAGGAGTACAACATGCTTGTTCCGAAGATTATTGAGCAGATGAGAAAAACCGGCGAGTGGGGGGAATTTTTTCCGATGCACACAGCACCGGGTCCGTATAATTGTTCCATCGCGCAGCGCTATTTCCCGATCACAAAGAAAGAAGCGGAGAAGCAGGGGCTACGGTGGTACGACGAAGAACTCCCGGAAGCGCCGCTCGCAATCGATGCATCGCAGCTTCCGGATGGCCTGCCAAAAACAGATGACCCGATCATCGTGCGAAGCGAACAATCGGGAAAACCATTTAAGATCACTCCACAGGAAATTAAACGCTATCGGCAGTTCGATATCCCCCTCCCCCGCATGACCTACGACGAACGGATGGAAGAACGGACAAAAAAACTCGGCGGCATCCGCCTCTACGACCGAACCTGCGCCAAAACGGGCAAACCTATCAAAACCGCATATCCGCCCGATTCTCGGTATATTGTCTGGGATAAGGATACCTACGATCAGGAATTCGGAGGCTAGGAAGGCATGGAGAAAAGCCAAAAATACGGTATAATTAGGTCTAATCATGGCTCTCCGCTACCTCCACATCGTCATTCCGCAGGGCACGGAAGGAAATGCGAAACTGGAATCCAAATTTCAGGAAATGCTCGTGAACCTGTGGAATACGTTTACGGGCAGGCAGATTTCCCTCGAGTACTTCGGCTACAACCAGTACACGTACTTCTACGTCGTGCTGGAGGAGTCGCTGCTCGAGACGGTGGAAGGATTGATTTACTCAAGCTTTCCGGAGGCCGAAATCCGCGAATCGCAGGATTACACGCAGATCTTTGATCCCAAAAAGCAGCACATCGCAGGCGCGTCGCTGTCGCTCCATCACCGCGATATCTATCCGATCAAAACGTACGACCTGTTTGAAGAGGACAGCGGCTCGCTCCTCTACTCCGTGATTTCCAAAATCGGGCCGAGCGATCAGGTGTGGATACAGATCGTCACCGAGCCCCGCAACGACACGGGCTTCTTCCATTTCATGCGCGGCATCGGTCACCGCATCGCGAACTTCTTCCACTTCTTCAGTATCCGCGACCGCATGCGCGAGGGTGGCAGAAAATCGATCCAGCACGTCCGGCACGAACGGGCGAACGAGAAAGCGACCATCAAGCCGTTCAACGTCAGCATCCGCTGCGCGTACATCGCTCCCACGGAAGCCGAGGCCTCGCGCAAACTGTCTGCCGTTCTCTCCAGCTTCTCGCAGTTTAACGATAAGGACATCAACTCGTTCCACGGACACGAAGACCACAAAATGGCGGCGTTCGTCTCCAATTTCCGGGCGCGCGCCCGGGGGGAGAGATTCATCCTGAATGCAAAGGAAGTGGCTACCCTCTACCATTTTCCGAATGCCGACGCGGTGCCGCACGTCGTCCACGTCCTCGCGCGAAAATCCGAGCCGCCGCAGGACCTGCCGAAGGCCGGCGAGAAGGACGTCAGCTCCTTCGGCGTCACGAACTACCACAACAACTTCGTGCCCTTCGGCATCAGGAGAAGCGACCGCCGCCGGCACCTCTACACGATCGGAAAATCCGGCTCCGGCAAAAGTAAACTGCTGGAACTGCTCATCAACGAAGATCTGAAAAACGGAGAAGGAGTCGCCGTCATCGACCCCCACGGCGACCTCATCGACAACATCATGCGCTACATCCCGAAGCACCGCATTCAGGACGTCGTCCTCCTCGACCCCGCGGACATCGATTTCCCGATCGCCTTCAACCCTCTGGAAAAAGTGAGCGAGGCCCAGAAGATGCAGGTGACGATCGGCTTCCTCCAGATTTTCAAGAAGCTCTTCGGCAACAACTGGAGCGACCGTCTGGAGCACGTGCTGCGCTACACGACCCTCGCGCTCCTCGACAGCCCCAACACGACAGTCCTCAGCATCCTCAAAATGCTCACGGATAAGAACTACCGCCAGAAGATCGTCGCCCGCATTCAGGACAGTGTCGTGAAGAGCTTCTGGGTCTCGGAATTCGCTGCATGGAGCGAAAAATTCGATGCCGATGCCATCACGCCGCTGCTCAACAAAGTTGGGCAATTTGTCGCAACGAACATGATCCGCAACATGATCGGTCAGCCTGTTACCAAGTTTAACATCCGCGAGATCATGGATCAGAAAAAAATTCTGCTCATGAAAGTCAGTAAGGGACTCCTCGGGGAAGAGAACTCATCACTCATCGGCGCGATGTTTATCACGAAGCTCTATCAGGCGGCGATGGAGAGAGCGGACACGCCCGAGGATCAGCGGACGGATTTCTACCTGTACGTCGACGAGTTCCAGAACTTCGCCACCGACACCTTCGCCGAAATTCTCAGCGAGGCCCGCAAATACCGTCTCAACCTGACGATCGCACACCAGTACATGGGACAGCTGAGCGACGTCGTCCGCAAAACCGTCTTCGGCAACGTCGGCTCCATGGTCAGCTTCCGCG
>ORMF011293992.1_pt1 | contig 30906 bp, 31 predicted proteins | sample 1779871 | NCBI WGS metagenome assembly ORMF01 (sample SAMEA104232316, study PRJEB22302) | groundwater metagenome | biome: forest; feature: aquifer; material: groundwater | place: USA | collected 2011-08-07 | depth 5.4 m | reverse complement strand
GGCGGTGCGATGCACCTCGCCGCGGCGCTCGGCAAGCCGATCGTGTGCCTGTTCGGGGACTCCGATCCGAGCCGGTGGCGCCCCTGGGGCGTGCCGCACGAATTGCTCCAACCCGCGTCGCGCGACGTGGCCGACATCATGGTAGAAGACGTCGTGCAGGCCCATCGGCGACTATGCGCGAGACTCCCGGCGAATCCCGTGAAATGAACCTGCTGCCCGACGCCGTGCCGCTCGGCGAGGTCCGCCGCGCGCTCGTGATCAAGCTTCGACATCACGGCGACGTGCTGCTCGCGAGCCCGGTAATCTCGGTGCTCAAGCGCCACGCACCGGGAGTCGCCATTGACGCCCTCGTCTATGCCGACACCGCGCAGATGCTCTCGCTGCATCCGGGATTGGACCAGCTGCACCTCGTCGGGCGCGACTGGAAGGCCGCGGGTGGGTTCACGCGCCTGGCTGCGGAATGGGCGCTTTACCGGCGACTCGCCGCGCGCCGCTACGATCTGCTGATCCATCTGAGCGAAAGCTGGCGGGGCGCATGGCTCGCGCGCCTGCTGGGCGCGCGCTGGACGGTCGCTCCCGAGCGCAAGGGCGCAAGCCGTCGCTGGCGCGCGAGTTTCACGCACCTGGTTCGCTCGCCGCTCATCGGCGGGCGCCACGTGGTCGAGTCCAACCTCGACGCGCTGCGCCGCATCGGCCTGCAACCCGCGCCGCAGGAGCGCGAACTGGTGCTCGAGCCGGGCGACGAGGCGCGCCTTGCGGTGCAGGCGCTCATCGACGCCAACGGACTTCAGGACAGGCGCTTCGTGCACATTCATCCGACTTCGCGCTGGCGGTTCAAGGGCTGGAACTCCGCCGGCTGGGCGGAGATCGTCCGGCGCCTGCAGTCCGACGGTTGGCCGGTCGTGATGACTGCTGCGCCGGAGTCTGCCGAAACCTCGATGACCGCGGCACTGCAGCGGCAGCTCGAACGGCCGGTGATCGACTTCAGCGGCCGCCTGAGCTTGAAGGAACTCGCCGCGCTCACGGCGAGGGCGCGGCTCTTCGTAGGCGTCGATTCCGCCCCGATGCACATCGCGGCGGCGATGCGAACGCCGGCGGTCGCGCTATTCGGCCCTTCGGGGTTCGACCTCTGGGGCCCCTGGGGAACTCCGCGCGAGGGCCGGCACCGTGTCGTCGCGAGCACGCGCCACGGCTGCCGGCCTTGCGGACTCGACGGCTGCGGCGGCGGCAAGGTGAGCGACTGCCTGGAAACCCTGGAAACCGATCGCGTCTGGGAGGCGGTGCGCGCCGAACTCGGCGCGCCGTGAACCCGCGCTCAGGCGCGCGCCACCTGCCGATAGATGGACTCCATGCGATCGAGCATCCGCTCGTAGGAGAAGTTTTCCACGCAGTGCTTGCGGGCCGCTTCGCCGAGTTCCAGGCGCAGGCCTTCGGTCTCCGCGAGGCGCCGAATCGCCGCAGCCAGAGCGCGCGCGTCCTGCGGCGGCACCACGAGCGCGGTCGAATCGTGCGTGGCGAGTTCCGCGATGCTTCCCACGTTCGTCGTCACGCAGGGCAGCGCGCAAAGCATCGCCTGCACCAGCGCCTGCGGCACTCCCTCGTTGGCGAACGACGGCAGCGCGAAGACATCGAGCGCGTGCAGCCAGGGCAGGACGTCGGCCTGGTTGCCCGGCAGACGCACGCGCTCCTCGAGCCCGAGCGCCTCGATTCGCGCGCGCAGGACCTCTCGCATCGGGCCGTCGCCGACGATCACGAGTTCGATCGTCTCGGGCAGTTGCGCGAGCGCCTCGATGAGCGTGAGATGCCCCTTCCAGCTGCGAAGCGTCGCCACGATGCCGACGAGAATCGGCGCGGGAGAGAGCCCCAGCGCGGCGCGCGCCGCGGCGCGCGAACCGGGCCGAAAGTGTCCGGCGTCGATTCCGGTGGGCACCGAAACGATCCGTCGCGCATCGAACCCATTCGCCTCGATGAGCTGCCGTCGCAGCGCCTCCCCAGTCGTGACGATCATCGTGGTCGCGCTCTGGTAGAGCCAGCGCGAAAGCGCATTGCGCGGGACCGCGGCGGAAATGTGGCGCGTGCGCACCACCGGCACCGCCCCGCTGCCGAACCGCCGCGCGAGCGCCACCAGCCACGAATCGGTCGAGCTGTGCGTGTTCACGAGGTCGCAGCGATGCTCGCGAAGCCAGCCCGAGATGGCACGCAGCCCGGCGAGATTCTTGCGCGCGATCGGCAGCGTCTCTACCGGGACATCCCACGCGGCCGCCTCGACGGCGAGGCGGGCGCCATGCGCGCAGAGCACGCGAACCCGATGGCCGCGCCGCGCCAGGCCCTGCGATTCCGACAGGATCCGGATCTCCTGCCCACCCCAACCGAGCGAGGACTCGGTATGAACGATCGAAAGCGGGGTCACGCCTCGGTGGCGAACTGGATGCGGTAGAGCCGTGCGTAGAGGCCCTCCCGCGCGAGCAGCTCGGCGTGGGTCCCCGATTCGACGATGCGCCCGCTTGCGAGCACGGCGATGCGGTCGGCGCGCTCGATGGTGGAGAGCCGGTGCGCGATCACGATCGTGGTGCGCCCGCGCATCAGCACTTCGAGCGCCGCCTGCACCAGGCGCTCGGATTCGGAATCGAGCGACGAGGTCGCCTCGTCGAGGATCAGCACCGGCGCATTCTTCAGCAGCGCGCGTGCGATCGCCAGACGCTGGCGCTGCCCGCCCGAGAGCCGCAGTCCGTTCTCGCCGATGAGCGTGCCCAGACCCTCCGGCGTCTGGCGAATGTATTCCATCGCGTGGGCGGCTTCGGCGGCCGCGATCACCTCCGCTTCGGAGGCGCCGCTCATGCGCCCGTAAGCGATGTTGGCGCGGATCGAGTCGTTGAACAGCACCACGTCCTGCGACACCAGCGCGATGTTGGCGCGCAGGCTTTCCAGCGCCAGATCCTGGAGGTCGTGGCCGTCGAGCAGGATGCGGCCCCCCGAAGGCGCGTAGAACCGCGGCAGCAGGTTGACGAGCGTGGTCTTTCCGCCGCCCGAGGGACCGACCAGCGCCACGGTCTCGCCGGGATGCACTTCGAGGCTGACCCCGGCAAGCGCCGCCGCGGTGCGCGTCGGGTAGGTGAAGCTCACGTCGTCGTAGACGATTCCGCCGCGCGCGCGCTCGATGCGCCGGGTGCCGCGATCTTCCTCGACCGGCGAGTCGATCATGCCGAACACGCTTTCGGCGGCTGCGAGGCCGCGCTGCAGCGGTGCGTTGACGTCGGTGAGGCGCTTCAGCGGGGCGAGCAGCATCAGCGTCGCGGTGATGAAGGAGGCGAATTCGCCGACCGTGGTGCGGTTGGAAATCGACTCCTCGAGCGCGATGTAGACGATGATCGCAAGCGCCACCGCCGCCAGCATCTGCGTGATCGGCACGGTGGCCGCGGCTGGAACGGTCTGGCGCATGTTGAAGCCGCGCAGCTTCTGGTTGGCGCGCTCGAAGCGCCGCGCCTCGTACTCCTGGCCGCCGAAGACCTTGACCACGCGCTGGCACTCGATGGTTTCCTCGAGAACGTGAACCAGGTCTCCCATGGCGTGCTGCGACTCGCGCGCCATGCGCCGCAGCCGCTTCGAGAACAGCCGAACCACGAGCGCGATCGCCGGCCCGACCAACAACGCGATCAGGGTCAGTTTCCAGTTGAGGTAGAACAGCCATCCGAGCAGCCCGAGCACCGCGATCGAATCCCGCACCGCTACGGTGAGCACCGTGGTCGCCGCGGCGGTCACGCCGCCGACGTCGTAGGCGATGCGCGACAGCAGCACCCCGGAGCTGTGATCGTCGAAGAAACGCGTCGGCATGCGTATCAGGCGAGCGAACATCGCCGCGCGCAGATCGAGCACGACGCGATTGCCGACCCAGGACACGAGGTACGAGGACGCGAAGCTCAGCAGGCCGCGGGCGAGAAAGATCGCCACCAGCGCACCGGCAAAGAACTGCGGCGAAAGCTCGGGAGACCGGCCCTGGCCGAATCCGCCGTCGAGCAGCGGCTTCATGAGCGCCGGAAACAGGGGCTCGGTCGCCGCCGCGGCGACCATGCACAGGATCGAAAGCGCGAACGCCCGCGCATGCGGGCGCACGTACGACAGCAACCGCAGGTAGAGTTCTCGGGTCGAGCCGGGCGCACTCATGCCCGCTCCGGGAGCATCAGGCGCGCGTAGAGACCCGCGAGTCGCTCCGCCATCGGCCCGAGACCATAGGGTTCGGCGCTGGCGCGGGCCGCTGCCACCATGTCCCCGGCGCGCGCGCGCTCGGCAGCGACTCGCATCAGCGCCGCCAGGCCGGCCACGTCGTCCGGATCGCAGACCCAGCCATTCTCGCCCTCGCGCACCAGTTCCGCCGCGCCGCTGCGGCGGCTGACGATGACCGGCACACCCATGGCGAGCGCCTCGAGCGCGGCGTTGGGAAACGGGTCATAGAGGGTCGGAAGGATAAAGCAATCGGCCGCGGCGTAGAGCGGCCTCACGTCCTCGACGCCGTCGAGCAGGCGCACGCGCGCGCCGATTCCCAGCCGTCCGGCGAGCGCGCCGTAGGCACGCGCATCCCGGTCATGGCCAGCCACCACGAGTTTTCCCTTCGGCAACCCTGCAAGGGCCCGAATCGCGGTCGCCAGACCCTTGCGCGCGAAACCGGAGCCGACGAACAGGAAGCTCGTTCCCGGTTCGCGCGACGGACTTCGCGCCAGCGGTCGAAAAAGCTCGAGATCGACGCCGTTGTAGATCACCGGGAGTTTTTCCGGCGGCAGGCCGAAATGGCGCTCGATTTCCGCGCGCACCATGCGGGAGTTGCACACCACTGCGCGCAACGCCGGGTGCGCAAAGAGCCGGCGTTCGGCCTCGCAGACGTAGCGGTGGTAGGGGCTTGCACGCAGCGCGAACCGCTCGAGCGGCGGGGCTGCTGCGGTGCGGTACTCGAGCCACTGGCGGTGCACGCCATCGCCGGCGCGGTAGATGTCGCACCCCGGGATGCGCTCGTGCGATTGCACCAGGTCGAAACGCCCGCGTTCCCAGGCCGCACGCGCGGCGCGAGCAAATCCGGCGTCGCGCCAGAGGCTACCCAGATACGGTGGATCGACGCTCAGCACGCGCCGCCCCGGCGAATCTTTCCAGCGTCGCGTGATAAGCGTGACCTCGGCGCCGGCGCGCTCGAGCGCGTCGAGCGCGCGCTCGACGAAGCGCTCCGCCCCGCCGTACGCGTTGTAGCGCTGCCGGACCAGCGCTATGCGCACGCTAATTGGCGTCGCCGAGAACCTGTTGCATCGCCTCCATGACCTTCTCTACGGAACTGCAAGTAAGGCATTCGCTCACCTTGCCGCAGCAGCTTTGCGGCGAGCACGCGTGCCAGCCACCCTAGCCGATCAGCACCCCTCAGCATGCAGCGGAAGATAGCACGTCAGCATAGATGAACCCGTCCCGCTCGCTTACAGCCCCGGCGCACGATCCGACGGGCGCGGCGAACATCGGTCCGTCGAACGCGAAGGTGTGGAATTCGCCGCGTTCGCCGCAGGGGTCGATGCCCTCGGGAATTGCAGCGACGAACCGTGGATCGAAGACACGTCCTGCCCATTCGTGCGGTGCCTGCTTTGCGTCCACGCAAACAATCCAAGCGCGCAATCCACGCGCCGTCATTTCCTCCGCAAGCGGTCGGGTGGGCCGGCCCCAGAGCGGGAAGAGCAGTTCGACGTCGCTTCCCGCGAACTGGCGCTCTCGGTAGCGGCGGATGTCCTCGAGGAAAAGATCGCCGAACGCGATGTGGGTGATGCCGCGGCGCCGTGCCTGGGCGACGAACCGCGCGATTGCGGCCTCGTACACTGCGTTCGGGCAGGGGTGTGGAACTGCGATCTTGTGCAGCGGCAGACCAGCCTGCCTCGCTTGCGCGTCCAGGAGCGAAGCGCGCACCGCATGCACGGTCACGCGCCCGAGATGTTCGTTCACGGTCGTGAAAAGACCCGCCACCTCGACGTCCGCCGCGCTGCGCAACAAGTGCAGAGTCCAAGCGCTGTCCTTGCCGCTCGACCAGGCGATGAGCGCGCGCTTACGCGCCTGAAGTCCTTCGTCCATCCACCCAACCGCCGATGATCCGGTGCAACTCCCGCACGCCGTCGGTGAGCGCCGCGGGACCGGGTTGCAGAATTTCCGCCGACTTGATCTCGAAAAGCTGGCCATCCCGCACTGCGGGGACATCGCTCCAGCCCGAGCGCGCCCGGATTTTCTCAGCACGGAACTTTTTCCCGCACCAGGACCCGAGGATGATGTCGGGCCGCCGCCGCGCGACTTCGCCGGGGTCCGAGACGGTGCGTCCATACGCATCCGGCGAGCGCGACAACTCCGGAAAGATGTCGTCGCCGCCGGCGATGTCGATCAGCTCCGAGACCCAGCGGATGCCCGAAATGAGCGGCTCGTCCCATTCCTCGAAATAGACGCGCGGGCGTACCTGAAACCGGCTCGCCTGCACACGGATCGCCTCCAGGCCGGTACTCAGCTCGGCGACGAGCCGCGCGCCGCGCTCGGCCGCCGCCACAATCGCGGACAGCGTCTGGATCATCCCGAGGATTTCCTCGACCGAACGCTGGTTGAACACGAAGACGTTGAGGCCGTGCTTGATGAGATCGCGCGCAATCTCGGCCTGAATGTCGGAGAACCCGACGACGAGATCGGGCTTGAGGGCGAGGATTTTGTCCACCCGTGCCGAGGTAAACGCCGAAACGCGCGGCTTCTCGCGGCGCGCGCGCGCCGGGCGCACGGTATACCCGGAGATGCCGACGACGCGACGCTCTTCGCCGAGAAGATAGAGCGTCTCGGTCGTCTCCTCGGTCAGGCAGACGATGCGCGCGGGCCCGGCGGGGCTCATGCCCTCTGCGAAGACCGCACGCGCGCGGCGAGAAATGCGTGCACCAGCGCCGCGAGCGCCACATAAAGCAGCGCGCCTGACAGGTACGGCGGGTAGTACTTCGCGACCCGCGCCGCGTACTCCGTCCAGCTCATCTCGGAGAAGTACCCCGACAGGAGGTAGAAACTGCCGTTGGAGACGAAGAACGCCGCCGATACTCCGGCGAGGAGTGCGCCGAGCAACGGGCCGAACGTCCGCCAGTCGGGTCGGCTGCGGCGCGCGTACCAGACACCGGCATACCAAGTGCAAGCGTAGGTTGGAACGAGGAAAGCGTACGCCGGCGTAACACACCAGTCGCTCACGCCGCCGTAGGCGATCGCCAGATAATCGATCAACGCAGCCCCGGCGAGATGGGCGGCGAACCACCCTGGACGACTCAGGTAGAACCCTCCAAGCAGGAACACGGCGAGCGAAGCATCGGGCAAATGCGTCGCGGAACCGAAGTGATGAAAGCGCGTCGCGGCCATGAGCAGAACGAGACCAAGGCCTATGAGGAGGTGCCAATCGTACTTACGAACACCGTTCATTCATCCCCTCCGCAGGTAAGGCATAATCAAATCGAGGTTTAATTCGCGTTCAATGCTGTCGGCAAGCCGTTCGAGGCTCGCTTCGCGCTTGGCGTTCAAGTCTATTCCTTGCGCGCCGGCGAGCCCCGCCCAGGCGAGGATCGCCGCGCAGGCTTCCGGCCGATCGAACAGCCCGTGCGCGTAGGTTGCCAGGATCTGCCCGTCATCGGAGAGCGCGCCGTCTGGCCGGCCTTCCAGGATCGCGGCAGGCCGATCGAGTGAGCGTCCCTTCGATACGCCCATGTGGATCTCGTAGCCGGAGACCGGCGCCGTACGTGTCGATCCCGGGAAAAGCACGCCTTCGACATTTTGCAACCGCTTCTCCTTGCTGAGCACGGTGTCGAACTCCAACAGTCCGAGACCGCGCCGGCTTCCCGCGACGCCTTCGATGCCGGCGGGGTCATGAATCCAGCGGCCGAGCATCTGCATTCCGCCGCAGATCGCGACCAGCTTGCCGCCATACCGCAGATGTTTCAGCAGCGTGCCCGCCCAACCCTGCGATTCGAGAAAGTCCAGGTCGGCGCGCACGCTCTTGCTCCCCGGAAGCACGACCAGATCTGCGTCCGGCAGCGCTTCGCCCGGTCCGACAAATCGCAGTTCGATCTCCGGGTGCAGGCGAAGCGGGTCGAAATCGGTATGGTTGCTGATGCGCGGATAGACCGGCACCGCGACGCGAAACAGCCCGTCCGGTCCCGCGGCGCGCTCCGGGAGCGCGTCCTCGGCGTCGAGCGCGAGCCCCTCGAGGTACGGAAGCACGCCGAGCACCGGCTTGCCGGTGCGCGCTTCGATCCAGTCGAGCCCGGGCGCAAGAAGCGAGCGTGCACCGCGAAAGCGGTTGATCACAAAACCAATCACACGCGCGCGCTCCGCATGACTCAGGCACTCGAGCGTGCCGACGATCTGCGCGAATACTCCGCCCCGATCGATGTCGGCGAGGAGCAGCACCGGGCAGTCTGCCGCCTCGGCAAAACCCATGTTGGCGATGTCGTTCGCCCGGAGATTCACTTCGGCGGGGCTCCCGGCGCCCTCGACGATTACGACCTCGAACTCTCCACGCAGCCGCGCGAACGCATCGAGCACCGCGCCAAGAAAGCGCGACTTGAGATCCTGGTAGGCGCTCGCATCGAGCTCGGCGTGCGGCCGCCCGCAAACTACGATCTGCGCCCGGCTGTCGCTCACGGGCTTGATCAGGACAGGATTCATGTCGGTGAGCGCCGGCGTGCGCCCCGCCTGCGCCTGCAACGCCTGCGCGCGGCCGATTTCGCCGCCGTCCGAGGCGACTGCGCTGTTCAGCGACATGTTCTGCGGCTTGAACGGTGCGACGCGCGTGCCGCGCCGCGCGAGTAGACGGCAAAACCCGGCGACCAGCGTGCTCTTGCCGGCGCCGGAACTGGTCCCCTGCACCATCAGCGTCCTGTCGGCCCGGTAGTGCCTTCTCACGAGAAGCTCAGAACTGGTGGCTGAGATTGACGCTGAGCTTGCGCCCCTGCGTGTTGTAGCCGGCGGCGAGCGTGTACTGCTTGTCGAGCGCGTTTTCCAGGCGCGCGGAAAGCGCGGTCTGCTTGCCAAACTGGTAGCGCGCGGTGAGATTCACCAGCTCGTAAGGCGCCAGCTCCACCCTTGAAAACGTGACGATCTGGTTGTCGAAGCGTCTGCCACTCGCGAGCAGCTCCGCGCCCAGCCGCCACGGGCCGAAGTCCCTGGCGATACCAAGGCTGCCGAACGTTTTCGAGCGCCGGATGAGCTGGACGTTCGTGGTCGCCGTGTGCTGATTCGGGTCCTGTAGCGTGACGCTCGCCTTCACGTCGGCACCGGCGAGCGTACCGCGGTACGAGATCTCGACCCCGTCGATCACCGCGCGGTCGAGGTTGACGATCGGAAATGGGTTGATGAGGTCGGCAATACGCGTGTGGAATCCCGCGACGCGCAGCAAATGCTCTCCGGCCGCGTATTGCACGCCCAGCTCGAGACTGCGCGATCGCTCCGGCCGCAGATTCGGATTGCCGAACCCGAAGGGAAAGAACAGCTCGTTGAAGGTCGGCGCGCGGAAGGCGCTGGCGCTGGCCGCGGTGAAGCGCAAGTGCTTTGTCAGATCGAAGCCGTAGCCGGCGAAATGCGTGCGCGCCGCGCCGAAATCGGAATAATCCTCGTTGCGCGCATGGAACTGTAGCGCGTGGCGTCCGAAGCGGCCTTGATAACCGACGAAGAGCGCGCCCACGTCGCGCCCCGTGCGGTTGTACGCAGTCGTGCTCTGCACCGATTGGTGCAGTTTCTCGAGCCCGATACTGGCGTTCTGTTCGCTGCCGAGCGTGACGTCGTTTTGCCACGTAAGCTGGGAGTTGCGGCTCTTGGTGCGACTGGTGATCGCGCCGTTCAGGTGGGCATCGAACTGGTCGCGGCCCTGCGAGTAGCTCAGCTTCGACAGCCAGCGCGCGGCGACGCGGTTGTGCGTGTAGAGCGACCAGGTCCCGACGCGCGCGTCCGCGGCGTGCCGGTCGTCCACCGAGGCGGCGAAAGCGTTGTCGAATTCGACCTGTCCGTCGCTGGAGAAGTAGCGCACGCCAGCGACGTGCTCGGCGTTGAAACGGTGTGTGAGGTCCGCCGAGAGCGATAGGTTGCGGTAGCCGTCTCGATCGGGATTGGTGGTCGGCGAGTTGGCTGGATTCTGCGCCGAGAAGCCCGCGCTGGCGTAGTGCGACAGGTTGACCGAGAAGCGCGTGCCGCCCGCTGCCCCAGAATAGCCTGCCCGCAAGCGCTGCGTACCCTGCTCGCCCGCCCCGATATCGACGCTCGCGCGGGACTCGCCTTGGCCGCGCTGCGTGAACACCTGGATCACGCCGCCGATCGCGCCCGAGCCGTACAGGCTGGAGACGTTGCCGCGCACGATTTCCACGCGCTCGATCTGATCGAGCATCAGTTGGTCCAGCGCCGTAGCACCGGTCGTCAGGCTGGACACGCGCATCCCGTCGATCAGCACCAGCACCTGGTTGGTTGCGGCGCCGCGCAGAAAGATCGAGCTGGTCGTGCCGATACCGCCGTTCTGCGAGAACTCGAAGCCCGCCTCGCGGCGCAGCAATGCAGGCAAATCGACCGCTCCCGAGTCGCGGATCTCGTTCGCGGTGATGATCGTGCTGTGCGGGATCGCGTCGCGCACGGGCTGCTCGGTGCGCGTCGCGGTAACGACCACTGTGTCGTTCGATTGGGCGAACGCGGGCAGCGCGGCAATAACGGAAAGTCCGGCGAGAATGCCGGTGGCGACATGGCGCATTTCAATTCCTCCCGGCGTCGTCCCCGACGCCTCAAGCAGGTTGAGAAAAAAGCGACAAGGCCGGTCTCCGGGCTCACGAAGGGTGGAGCGGACTCCACCGGGGCGTACGGCCTTCCCGCGAAAAATTCGCAGTGGCCAGCAGGTACGCCGCCTCGCTTACCGTTGCGGGGGCAGCACAGGGATCGCGGCGCCTGGATCGACTCCGCTCACCTGTTTCCCGTTTCATCCCGCGGGAGCGAATCTCCCGCCGGGACACCTTGAAGCGTGCAGCGCCGATATTATACGCACCGGATGCGCCCGATTTTGACTGCCATCATGTTCCTCGCCATTGTCGGTGCGCACGCCGAAGTGCGCGTGATCGACGACTATGGGCGCAGCGTCGCACTGGCGCGACCGGCCGGGCGCGTCGTCAGTCTTGCGCCGCACCTCACCGAGCTGCTGTACGCCGCGGGAGCGGGCGGGCGCCTGGTCGGCGCGATCGAGCACAGCGACTATCCCGAGGCGGCCCGGGGATTGCCGCGGATCGGAAGCGAAACCGGAATCAATCTCGAGGCGCTGCTGCGCCTGAAGCCGGACCTGGTGGCGGCCTGGCCCAACGCCGGCAGCCGGCGCGCCGTCGATCGCATCGCGGCACTCGGCGTACCCGTGTACCGCTCCGAGCCGCGCGAACTCGACGATGTCGCGCGCACGCTGCTCGCGCTGGGCGTGCTGACGGGCACGCGCCCCGCCGCGGAGGCGGCGGCGCAGGCATTCCGCGAGCGCGTCGCCGCGTTGCGCAAGATGCATACGGCGAAACCGGTCGTCCGCGTGTTCTACGAGGTGTGGAACCGCCCGCTCATGACGGTGAACGGTGCGCACCTGATCAGCAAGGTCATGGCGCTGTGCGGAGGCGAAAACGTCTTCGCTGCGCTGCCGGTCATCGCTCCGCCGATCGACCGCGAGGCGGTGCTGCGGGCGAATCCGGAAGTGATCGTGGCGAGCGGCATCGACGGCCGCGACCCGATCTGGCTGCAGGATTGGCGCGCGTTTCCCCAACTGACCGCGGTCGCGCGGGGAAACCTGTATGCCATCGCGCCGGACCTGATGCAGCGCCACACGCCGCGCATTCTCGAGGGCGCCGAGCGCCTGTGCGGCGCACTGGACGAGGCGCGCAGCCGCCGCTAGGAGCCCCTGCGCGAGCCGCCCGCGCAAGGTAAAGAATCACATTCAGATTGCCTTGCTGTTTCTTGACCTAGCGGCGGATTTGCAACATATTGTCCGCCCGTGGAAGCCGAGTTCGCATCGCTCGAAACCAAGGTATCGCAACTCGCGAGCCTTTGCGAACGGCTTCGGGGCGAGGCGGTCGAGCTGCGCCAGCAGCTGGTTGCCGTGCAGCAGGAAAACCGGCGCCTCTCCGAGCGCATCGAAGCCGCGCGGGCGCGCCTCGAGCAACTCATCGTACGACTGCCCGACTGAGGCGCATGGCGACCGTGCACAAAACCCTGGAAGTGAACATCTTCGGCCGCAGCTATCGCGTCGCCTGCGAAGACAGCGAGCGCGAAGCGCTGCTGCAGGCGGTGGCGTTCGTCGACGGCAAAATGAACGAGGTGCGCAAGTCCGGAAAGGTCTCCGGCACCGAGCGCATCGCGGTCATGGTGGCGCTCAACGTGGCGCACGAACTGCTCGCCACCAAGATGGGCGGGGGATACGACGTCGGGCACCTGAAGCGCCGCATCGCGGCCATCGAGTCCAAGGTCGAGGCCGCGCTCGCCAGCCAGGAAAAACTGTTCTAGCGGTACAAGCGGTACAATCCAATCGCCCTCTGCTGTGCTCGACACGGGCCCTAATTTTCCGAACCGATAGCTTCCTAAGGTTGCGGAACCAGGCGTCACTGTTGCGATCGTCCCACGCTTTGCGTGCCGGACGAACCTGATGTGACCGGAACGCAACCACCCTGTTTGGCGGGGTTCGGGAGCCGGGTCCACCGGCACGAGCGGAGGGTATGAGAACCCTTGACGCGTTGCACTGCGACACCGCGTGGCGCAGTGCAACGCAAACTTTCGGAAAATTCAAAACCGTGTCGTACTGGCTGATGAAGTCGGAGCCGGGCGAGTGCTCGATCGACGACGTGCTGGCGGCACCGGGTCGCACCGTCCCTTGGAGCGGCGTTCGCAACTACCAGGCGCGCAATTATTTGCGCGACTCGATGCGTCCAGGCGATGGCGTGCTGTTCTTTCACTCGAGCTGCCCGAAACCCGGCATCGCCGGGATCGCCGAAGTCGCTTCGGCGCCCTGCCCTGACGAAACGCAGTTCGACCCCGCGAGTCCGTACTTCGATCCGAAGGCGACTCGGATTTCGCCTCGCTGGTTCCAGGTCGGAGTTCGCGCGCTCAGAAAAACGCCGCTCATCGAACTGGCCGAGCTGCGAAAGCATCGCCCGCTCGCCAAACTGTGGGTGCTGCGCCGGGGCAACCGGCTCTCGATCACGCCGGTCACCGCAGCCGAATGGCGATACATCACCGGTAAACTGCTCGCGTGACCCCGCTCGCGAACGATACTTTCCTGCGCGCGCTCGCGCGCGAACCGACCGACTACACACCGGTGTGGCTGATGCGCCAGGCCGGCCGCTACCTGCCCGAGTACAACGCGCTGCGCGCGCGCGCGGGAAGTTTCCTTGCGCTGGCGAAGACGCCGGCGCTCGCCTGCGAAGTCACGCTGCAGCCGCTGGAACGCTTTCCGCTCGATGCGGCGATCCTGTTTTCCGACATCCTCACCGTGCCCGATGCGATGGGCTTGGGCCTGTCCTTCGCCGAAGGTGAAGGGCCGCGGTTTGCGCGACCGTTGCGTGACGAGGCGGAGATCCGGCGCCTCGCCGCGCCCGATCCCGCGGCCGAGCTGGGGTACGTGCTCGACGCGGTGCGCCAGATCCGCGCACAGCTCGCGGGAAAGATTCCCCTGATCGGGTTTTCGGGCAGCCCCTATACGCTCGCTTGCTACATGGTCGAGGGTTCCGGCAGTTCGGACTTCCACAGGCTGAAGAAGATGCTCTACACGCGTCCCGATCTGCTGCATCGCATTCTGGAAGTCAATGCGATTGCAGTCGGCCAGTATCTCGACGCGCAGATCGAAGCCGGCGCGCAGGCGGTGATGATGTTCGATACCTGGGGCGGAAACCTGAGCGCGGGCGCGTACGAGGAGTTCTCGCTCGGCTACGCGCGCCGCGCGCTCGGCAGCCTGAGACGCGAGCGCGACGGCCGCAAAGTCCCCGCGATCCTGTTCACCAAGGGCGGCGGCCAGTGGCTCGAGCAGATGGCGGCGAGCGGCTTCGATGCCCTGGGCCTGGATTGGACCACCGATATTGCCCTGGCTCGCGAGCGGGTCGGTTCACGCGTGGCATTGCAGGGCAACCTGGATCCGGCAACGCTTTACGCGACCCCCGAGCGTGTTCGCGCCGAGGCCAGGCGCATTCTGGATTCTTACGGACCGCACCCCGGACATGTCTTCAACCTCGGACATGGAATCACGCCCCAAGCGAGCGTCGAAGCGGTGTCGGCGCTGGTGGATGAAGTGCGCACTTACAGTCGCGTGCAGCGCGCAGAATTGCGTTCCGCGGGGCGCTCAGCCACGAACACCGGCTGAGCTATTCACAAACCGGTCGGTGGCCGGGAAATCCCCCGCCTCGCCCCCGGCTCTCCACAAACAACTCCAACTATTTGAAAATAAAAGAACAAAATTCATTTCACGAGGGTGCGGCCAGGAATCGCACGGGGGGCGGATGGCCAGAGCTCACAGTTCGGGCCGGTTTACCCACAAACTTATCCACACAAAGCTCCGAACCGCCGGATTTCCCTTGCTGGCCAAGACCTACTACCAAAGTCCCAATACCGAATTGAGCTTCGGTGAGTAAGCCATTGCAGTGACTCTGAAAGATGACGCCTCTGAGACCGGCGTCCCTCTGTCGATGAATCTGGTGCGTGTAGCGCTCGACGTTCCGCTGCCCACACTGTTCGATTATCGGCTGCCGGAGGGCTTGATCGTCGAACGCGGCGACCGCATCGCGGTGCCGTTCGGCGCGCGGGAACGCGTGGGCGTCGCGCTGGAGCTCACCCAAGTGAGCGAACTTCAGCCGCAACGCCTGAAACCGGTCTCTCGGGTGCTCACCGATGCGCCGCGGCTCGATTCCGCGTGGCTGGAGTTCATGGGCTTTCTGTCCGGCTACTACCACCGCCCGCTTGGGGAAACGGTGGTGCATTCGCTGCCCCCGCGGCTTCGCTCGCTGAAGCCGCTCCCGCGCAAGATCCGCGGCAACGATCCGCCGGCGCCGCTGCGCTCCGATTTCGTCGCCCGGAATACGCTGACCGCGGCTCAGGCCGACGCCCTCTCCGGAATCCAGGCCTCGCTCGGCCGGTTCGAGCCCCATTTGCTCCATGGCGTGACCGGCAGCGGCAAAACCGAGGTCTACCTGCACCTCGTAGCGCAGACGCTTGCGCGCGGCGCCCAGGCGCTGCTGCTGGTTCCCGAGATCGGCCTGACCCCGCAGTTCGAGGCGCGCGTGCGCGAAGCGTTTCCGCAGACCCGGGTATCGATCCTGCACAGCGGCCTGGAGGCCGCCGAGCGCACTGGCGCCTGGCTCGCGGCCGCGCGCGGTGAAGCCGGGATCGTGCTGGGCACCCGTCTTGCCTTGCTCACGCCGATGCCGCGTCTCGGCCTGATCGTGGTCGACGAAGAGCACGACACCTCGTTCAAGCAGCAGGAAGGCCTTCGCTATTCGGCGCGCGACGGCGCAGTGGTGCGCGCCAAGCTCGCGGCCTGCCCGATCGTTCTTGGCACGGCGACCCCGTCGCTCGAGACCTGGCAGAACGCCCTCGCGGGACGCTACCGGACGATTTCCCTGCCGGAGCGGGCGATCGCCGGATCCCGGCTGCCGAGCCTGCGCACGATCGATCTTCGCGTCGAAGCCGTCGAACAGGGGTTCGCGGGCAGCGCGATCGACGCGATCCGCGTGCGGCTCGCGCGCGGCGAGCAGAGCCTCGTGTTCATCAACCGCCGCGGCTATGCGCCGGTGCTGGCCTGCGACGCCTGTGGCTGGGCGGCGGGCTGCACGCGCTGCAGCGTGCGGCTCGTGGTGCACGCGGCCGATCGGCGCCTGCGCTGCCACCATTGCGGTGCCGAAGCGCCGATTCCGCACGCCTGCCCGACCTGCGGCAACCTCGATCTGCGGGCGATGGGCCGCGGCACGCAGCGCGTCGAAGAAACGCTCTCGGCGCGATTTCCGGGCGCGCGCGTGCTGCGGATCGACCGCGACACGACGCGCCGCCGACACGAGCTGGAGAACGCGCTCGAGGGCGTCCGTCGCGGCGACAGCGACATCCTCGTGGGCACGCAACTGCTGGCGAAGGGTCACGATTTTCCGGCGCTCACGCTGGTCGCTGTCCTGAACGCGGACCAGGCGCTCTTTTCCACCGACTACCGCGCCGCCGAGCGGCTGTTCGCGACGCTTGCACAGGTGTCGGGGCGCGCCGGCCGCCGCGAACAACCTGGCGAGGTGCTGCTGCAGACGCGCTTTCCCGGGCATCCACTCTTCGCCGCGCTCGCCCGGCACGATTACGCCGGGTTCGCTGCCGCGCAGCTCGCCGAGCGCGAAGCGGCGGGATTTCCGCCGTTCGTGTTCGAAGCGGCGCTGCGCGCCGAAGCACCGAAGCTCGAGGCCGCGCTCGGGTTCCTGAAATCCGCCGCGCTCGCGGTGTCTGCGGAGGACGCAGTGCGCATCTACGATCCCGTGCCGCACGTCATCACGCGCCGCGCCGGAGCCGAGCGCGCGCAGCTTCTGATGCAGTCGGCCTCGCGACCGGCGCTTCAGCAGCACCTCTCCAGGCTCGCCGCCTGGCTGCACGGCGCCAAGGCGCGGCGCATTCGCTGGCATCTCGACGTCGATCCGATCGAGTTCGACTGACGCGCCCCGCGAAGCCCGAGTGGCGCGGTTTATAATTCGCGCCCTTTCCCATGGACACCCGGACCTCCGTTGCCGCGTTGCTGCGCGAGGCGCTCGCGCGCATCGCGCCGGAGGCGGCCGACGTCGAAATCGTCCTCGAGCAACCGCGCGATCCCGCGCACGGCGATCTCGCGTGCAACGTCGCGCTGCAGATCGGCAAGCGCCTGAAGCGAAATCCGCGGCAGGTCGCCACGGCGCTGGTGGAGGCTCTGCGCGCGCTCCCGGATTTCGCCGCAGGTCCCCTCGAGAGCGCCGAAGTCGCGGGACCGGGATTCGTCAACCTGCGCGTTTCCGCGCGCGCCAAGCAGGCGGTCGTCCCCGAGGTGCTTCGGCAGGGCGATCGCTACGGTTGCGCAGCCGCGCCCGCGACGGGCCGCATCCAGATCGAGTTCGTTTCCGCGAATCCGACCGGGCCGCTGCACGTCGGGCACGGGCGGCAGGCCGCGCTGGGGGACGCGATCGCGATGCTGTTCGAATCGCAGGGTCACGCGGTGACGCGGGAGTTCTATTACAACGACACCGGCGTGCAGATTCGCAACCTGACGCTGTCGGTCCAGGCGCGCGCGCGCGGAATGCGTCCGGGCGACGCGGGCTGGCCTGCGGACGCCTACAACGGCGAGTATGTCCAGGACATCGCGCAGGATTTTCTCGCGCGCAAGTCGGTGCACGCGGCCGACGGCGTGGCGGTCACCGGAAGCGGCGATGCCGCGGACCTCGAGTCGATCGAGCGGTTCGCGGTCACCTACCTGCGCCGCGAGCAGGACCTGGACCTGCAGCGCCTGGGCGTCGAGTTCGACGTCTACACGCTCGAGTCGAGCCTGTACACGGAGGGCCGCGTCGAGGCCGCGGTGAGGCGGCTCACCGAGAACGGCAAGACCTACGAGAAGGACGGCGCGCTTTGGCTGCGCACCACCGAATACGGCGACGACAAGGACCGGGTGGTTCGCAAGTCCGATGGCGCGTACACCTATTTCGTTCCCGACGTCGCGTATCACGTCAGCAAATGGCAGCGCGGCTTCGAGCGCGTCGTGAACGTGCAGGGAAGCGACCATCACAGCACCGTGACGCGGGTGCGCGCGGGACTGCAGGCGCTCGACATCGGCATCCCGCCCGGCTACCCGGATTACGTGATTCACAGCATGGTGCGGGTGATGCGCGGCGGCGAAGAAGTCAAGATCTCCAAGCGCGCCGGTTCGTACGTCACGCTGCGCGACCTGGTCGACTGGGTCGGCCGCGATGCGACGCGCTTTTTCCTGGTCTCGCGCCGTGCCGATTCGGAATTCACTTTCGATGTCGACCTCGCGCTCGCCCGGAGCGACGAGAACCCCGTGTACTACGTGCAGTACGCGCACGCGCGCGTGTGCAGCGTGTTCGCGCAGTGGGGCGGCGACGCGACGGCGCTGCGCGGAGTTTCGGTCGCGCCGCTCGGCGGTGCGCGCGAACTCGCGCTGGCGCAGCAACTGGCCGCATTTCCCGCCCTGGTGCGCGCGGCCGCGTTCGAATTCGCGCCGCATGCGCTCGCGTTCCACCTGCGCGAACTCGCGGCGACATTCCACAGCTACTATAATGCCGAGCGGATCCTGGTCGATGACGAGCAGGTTCGCGGCGCGCGCCTGGCGCTGTGCGCGGCCGTGCGCCAGGTGCTGGCGAACGGATTGGCACTGCTCGGCGTCAGCGCGCCGGAGAGAATGTGATGGCGAAGCCTGCGAAGAGCCCCCCGCGCAACCGCTCCGGCGGCGGATTCCTGCTCGGCGTGTTCATCGGGCTGATTCTGGGACTGGGCATTGCGGTGGGCGTGGCGTTCTACCTCAACAAGACGCCGCTGCCGTTCCTGTCGAAGGCGAAGCCCGTGCCGGGCAAGGACGCGGCCGACGGAACGCCGCCGGTCTCCGGACTTCCGCAACCGGGAACTTCGGGCGCCGCAGCCAAACCAACCGAGAAGCCGCGCTTCGATTTCTACAGGATCCTGCAGGGCACCGAGGAGCCGGTCACCGAAAAGGACCTGAAGGAGGCCGCGCGCAGCCCGAAAAGTCAGCCGGGCGGCGCAAGGGACGTTTATTACATCCAGGCCGGGTCGTTTCCCAACCCGGCCGACGCGGATAATCAGAAGGCGCGGCTGGCGATCCTCGGTTTCGAATCGAGCGTCGAGCCGATGGTCCTGCCCGACAAGGGCCCCTGGTATCGCGTGCGGCTCGGGCCGTTCAGCCGCATCGAGGACCTGAGCCGGGTGCGCCAGGCGCTCGCGCAGAACGGAGTCGAGGCGAGCCTCGTGAGACTGAAGGAAACAAGGACGAACTGACGCATGAACCGGACCCGCCGCAGCACCGTTATCGCCCTGGCGCTCGCCGCCATCGGCGCCCCGCGCCTGGCGCTCGCGCAACAGCCGGGCGTCAACTACAGCGTGTTGAAACCCGAGCAGCCGGTGCACGCGGCTCAGGGCAAGATCGAAGTGCTCGAATTCTTCTGGTACGGCTGCATTCACTGCTACAACCTCGAGCCTGCGATCGAGCAGTGGCTGCGCAAGCTGCCGCCGGACGTGCAGTTCCGTCGAATACCGGCGGTCTTCAACGACCGCTGGGGACACGACGCTGCGATCTTCTATTCGTTCGAGGCGATGGGGGTCGGAGAACGCCTGCACCGGCCGCTATTCGATGCGATTCACGTGGATCGCCTGCGCACCGACGATTCCAAAGCACTCAATGCCTGGCTGGAGAAGCAGGGTGTGGACGCGAAGCGCTTCGAGGACGTGATGAAGTCCTTCGGCGTGCAGAGCAAGCTGCGCCAGGCGCGCCAGGTCACCGTCGCCTACGGCATCGACGGTACGCCGGCGATGGCGGTTCACGGGCGCTACAGCATCAGTACCGACCAGGGCGGCAGCCTTCGAGGCATGCTGTCGGTGGTCGATCACCTCATCCCGCTCGCCCGCAAGGGCCTGTCGGCCGCACGCTAGGGTGCTGAGTCACAAGTTCGCATACGAATAGTCCGCGTTTTTTGTCCGATCTCATGATTCCCCGCGCTTCTCGCCGTTGCGGGGAATCATGAGACACCGAAGCAGCCCGCGGGGACGGACATGGCCCACCGCGCACCGCCGTGTTTGCAGTGTCTCGGGACTTCGGCAAAATCGGCCGAAGTCCCGAGATCGAAGAAAACCATCACGGATTTCGGACTCAGCACGCTAGGGTTTCATTGCCGGCGTCGCGTCGGGCGCAGGCCGCCGCCAACTGAAGCGCAGCGGGGCGAGCGTCTCGCCCGCTCCGAGCCAGGCCTCGATTCCACCGCGGTACCAGTAGACCTGGCGATAGCCGAGCGCCACCGCGCGCAGCGCAGCGTTGTACGAAAGCCAGCAACGCACGCCCTGGCAGAAGAACGCGATCGGCCGGTCCAGGTCGCCCTGGGTCGCGGCCTGCAGCAACCGCGCGAGCTGCGGCTGCACTCCGTCGGCCATCGAAACCCCGCGCCCCGCGCCGGGCAGCCAGATTGCGCCGGGCAGCGAGTCGTGCGCCTCCCCGCCGAGAACGTCAAATACGAGCAGCCGGCGCGCGGCGTCGCCCCGCAGACGCAGGCGCAACTCTTCGGTGAGCAGGACCTTCGCACCCGGAATTTCCCGCGGAGTCGGCGATGAAAGCGCCGTCACGCGCAAGTTCGCGCTCGGTGCGACGCCGAAGTCCTCGTCCTCCGCGGCGCGCACGTCGGTCGAGGCCAGCACGACGCCAAGGAGCAGCAGCCACGGAAACAGTCGCATGCGCAAAGGCTAGGACTTTCGCGTGCGTGACGCAATCCGGGTAGACTGCCTGTCGTCCGAATTCCGGCGTTTCCGCATGAAGACCCTGTTTTCCCGCGCCTGCTCGTTCCTGCTGATCGCCCTGGCGAGCGCCGCCGTTTCGGCGCAACCGGTCGCCGGGCGCGAATATCGCGTCATCGATCCGCCGCGCCCGCTCGCGCGCAGCGAGCGCATCGAAGTGATCGAGTTTTTTTCCTACGGCTGCCCGGTGTGCTACGCGGCCGAACCCTACCTCACGCGCTGGAAGGCGAAGCGCGAAGCGGAGATCGAGCTCAAGCGCATCCCCTCGCCGCTGCCGGCGGCCTGGGCGCCGTTTGCCCGGCTTTACTACGCGCTCGAAGCCATCGGCCTGCTCGAGCGCCTGCATTGGCCGGTGTTCGACAACCATCATTTCGACGGCCGGCGGCTGAACAGCGAAACGAATCTGCTCGAATGGCTGGGAAGGAACGATGTCGATGTGCTGCTCGTCAAGCAGGCCATGGATTCGCCCGAAGTCGCCGCCAAGGTCGCTACCGCCCGCGCACTGCTCGACACCTACGATGTCGAGGGCGTGCCGACTTTCGTGATCGACGGCCGCTACTTCACGACGGCGCGGCTCGCAGGCGGCGTTCCGGAGGTGGTCGAGGTGGTCGATTTCCTCGTCGAGCGGGCGCGCGAGGAGCGTGGCAGGAAGTGACCCTGGGGTCGGAATGACGTCCCCGGTCCGTCGTGCCCGCGTTTTCATCCACGCCGCGAAGTCCCTCTGACCGTCCGGTCCTCGGGTGACGCTGAACCCGGTATTCATCACCGGAGCGTCCTCGGGAATCGGCGCGGCGCTTGCGCGCCACTACGCGCGCTCCGGCACCGTGATCGGCCTCGCCGCCCGCCGCCGCGCGGAACTGGAAACGCTCGCCGCGACCCTGCCGGGAGAAACCGCCGTCTATCCGCTCGACGTCACCGACGCGCCGGCGCTCGAGGCGGCGGCGCGCGATTTTTTGCGCCGTTTCGGCGCTCCGGCGCTGGTGATCGCGAACGCGGGCGCATCGACCGGCACGCTCGGCGAAGACGCCGCGGACATCGTCAAATTGCAGCGTCTTCTGGCGATCAACACCGCGGGACTCGCCGCGACGCTGTCGGGGTTCGCGCCGGCAATGCGCGCGGCCGGCCGCGGAACGCTTTGCGGCATCGCGAGCGTCGCCGGACTGAGGGGAATTCCCGGCGCGGGCGCCTACAGCGCGTCGAAGGCCGCCGCCATCGCCTGGCTCGAAGCGCTGCGCATCGAAATGCGCGGCAGCGGCGTTGCGGTGGTGACGATTTGCCCCGGGTACGTCGACACACCGATGACGCAAGGCAACCGCTTCCGCATGCCGTTCCTGTTGTCGGCCGACGAATCCGCGCGGCGCATCGCGCGCGCCATCGACGCGCGTCGCCGGTTCGCGGTGATCCCCTGGCAGATGGCGATCGTCGGGCGACTCATGCGGTTTGCGCCCGCGGCACTGTTCGACCGGCTTGCGGCGGGCACGGGCCGCAAACCGCGGAACGCAAAACTCTAGGCGCCTGCGCGGCTCAGGCGACAGGCTTCTTCGCGCTCAGCCGCAGCGTCGCGTAGCTGCCCGGGGCATCTTCCAGCACCTTCAGCTTCCCGTCGCCCGGAGTGCGCGCCGGCACCTTGGAGGCGCCCTTCGCGTCGGCGTTTCGCGAGTCGATCCAAGCCTGCCAATCCACCCACCACGAGCCCGGATGCTGGTCCGCGCCCTCGAACCACTCGTCCGGCGATTCCGGCAGCGCCGCGTTGGTCCAGAAGTGGTATTTCTTCGCCGCGGGCGGATTCACGATTCCTGCGATGTGACCCGATCCGCCGAGGACGAAGCGCACTTTGCCGCCGAGATAGCGCGCGCCGCGATAAGTCGTCATCCAGGGCGCGATGTGGTCCTCGACCGTCGAGATGAAATAGGCGGGAATCCTGACCTTCGAGAGATCGACCGGTTCGCCGGCGAGCGTGATGCCACCCGGTACGCCGAGCAGGTTCTTCATGTACATGTTGCGCAGGTAGAAGCTGTGCATCTTCGCGGGCATCCGGGTCGAATCGGAGTTCCAGTACAGCAGGTCGAAGGGAAACGGATCCTTGCCGAGCAGGTAGTTGTTGATCACGAACGACCACACCAGATCGTTTGCCCGCAGCAGGTTGAAGGTGCCCGCCATCTCCGAGCCCTCGAGATAGCCGCGCTCGTTCATCTTTTTCTCGAGGTTCTGCACCTGCTGCTCGTCGATGAACACGCCGAGTTCGCCCGGCGCCGAGAAATCGAGCAGGCTGACGAAGAAGGTCGCCGCTGCGACGCGATCGTCGCCCTTCGCCGCCAGGTGCGACAGCGTGCATCCGAGCAGCGTGCCGCCCAGGCAGTAACCGATGAAGTTCACCTTGTTCTCGCCGGTGGCCCGCTCGACCGCGTCGAGCGCCGCGAGCGAACCCTCGAGCAGGTAGTCCTCGAAGCCCTTCTGCGCGAGGCGCGCATCCGGGTTGACCCAGGAAATCACGAACACCGTGTGCCCCTGGTCGACGGCCCACTTGATGAACGAGTTCTTCTCGCGCAGATCGAGGATGTAGTACTTGTTGATCCACGGCGGCATGATGATGAGCGGCCTGCGGTAGACCTCCGCCGTGGCGGGCTGGTACTGGATCAGTTGCATGAGATCGGTCTGGAACACCACCTTGCCGGGCGTCGTCGCGACGTTCTTGCCGAGCTGGAAGGCGGCCTCGTCGGTCATGCTGATGCGCAGCTGCCCTTCGCCCTTCTCGACGTCGGAGAGAAGATTGTTCAAGCCCTTGAGCAGGTTCTGGCCGCCGCTCGCGACCGTCTCGCGCAGCACCTGCGGGTTGGTGAGCACGAAATTCGACGGCGCGAGCGCATCGACGTACTGGCGGGTGAAGAAAGCGACCTTCTTCTGCGACTCCTCGGGCAGCCCGTCCACGTTGGCCACCGCGTGCTGGATGTGACGCGAGGCGATCAGGTACGACTGCTTGATGAAATCGAACAGGAAATTGCTGTCCCAGTCGCTGTCCTTGAACCGCGAGTCGCTGCGCGCGGGCTGCGCCACGGGCCTGGACTCGACGCCGAACAGCTTCAGCCAGCTCGACTGCCAAAGCTGCATGTAGTCGAACATCATGTTCGTCGAGGCGCTCGCGAGCGCCAGCGGATTGGAGAACATTCGCGCATAGAGATCCATGTACGCCTTCGCGATGCCCAGCTCGTCGCTCACCGCCGCGGACACGCTGTTCGCGACGTGGCGCTGCGCGAATTCGCTCAGAATGTGCGCGGAGCGCTCGGCCACCTGGCGGCAGACCTTGTGCATTTCCTCGGGATTGACTGCGGGCTTGGCGATCTCCATGTCTTGAATCTCCCTGTCAGGCGGCGGCGTATCGGATCACGCGGTCGGGGCCGATTTCGCGGCGCAGGTGACCGGCGTAGTGCAGGCAATGCAGGTGCGCGATGGCCTCGCCCATGGCGAAGAACACCTGGTTGCCGTCGAGCTTGCGGCGAAACAGCACCTCGAGCACGTCGGCCGCGCTGCGCGGTGCACTCCTGCAGGCCGCCTGCAGCGCTTCCAGGCGCGTCGCATGGTGCGCCTCGAGCGCAGCGACCCGCGCTTGCGCGCCGCGAAACGGCACCCCGTGCGACGGCAGCACGAGGACGTTCCCGTCGAGATCCCGGTAACGGCGGATCGAATCCAGGAACAGCCGCAGCGGGTCGGAATCGGGATCGACCGGCCGAACCGAGATGTTGGTCGATATCTTGGGCAGCAGCATGTCGCCCGAAATCAGCAGGTTCAGCTCCTGGCAGTACAGCGACGCGTGTTCGGGCGCGTGCCCGTAGCCGACGATCACCTGCCAAGGGTGCTCGCCGATGCGAACCTGTTCGCCCTCCAGCAGGCGGCGATGTTCTGCGGGAAATTCGGGCACCAGCTTGCGGTACAGGTCGCCCCGCGCAAGCAGCGTTGCCGTGCCCTGATCGCCGAGCCCGTTCGCCCGGAACAGGGCGGCAAAGGCTTCGGCCGAAAAACTCGCCACGCCGTGCAGCACTGCGTGCGCAGTGAGGAATTCGCCGCGCGTCATCCACGCCTGGATGCCGAAACGCCCGCAGAGCCACGCCGCGTTGCCGGCGTGATCGGGATGGTAGTGCGTCACCACCACCCGCCGCACCGACCGGCCGTTCAACCCGCTCGCGAACACCTGTTCCCACAGCGCGCGCGTCGCGGCATTGCCCAATCCCGAATCGACGATGGTCCAGGCATCGCCGTCCTCGATCAGCCACAGGTTGATGTGGTCCAGCTCGAACGGCAGCGGCATGCGCAGCCAGCGAACGCCCGGCGCGACTTCGACCGCGGCACCGGGCCCGGGAAGCTGTGCGAAGGGGAATTCGATCGGGGAATGGTCGGCCATCGGCTAGAATGCAACTGACTCCAGGGTGCCGCTGAACGTTGCTGCGCCCGGCATTGTAGAGGTTTTTCTGCATCGCAGCATCGCCCGTCCCCGAATGCCCCCCGCGAACTCAGCCATCGGACGCGACGAAGACAAAGAACGCGCCGAATACTCGATCGGCGAGTTGGCGCGCGAGTTCGACGTCACCCCGCGCACCATCCGCTTTTACGAAGACCAGGGCCTGCTCGCGCCGCGCCGCGATGGCCAGCGCCGAATCTACGCGCCGCGCGACCGCACGCGGCTCAAGCTCACGCTGCGCGGCAAGCGGCTTGGGTTGACGCTCTCGGAAATCAAGGAATTGGTCGAACTGTACGAGCCGGGGCGCGACGAGCGGCCGCAACTCGAGCGTTTTCTCGCGGTGCTGACGCAGCACAAGCGCGCGCTCGAGCAGCAGCGCACCGATCTCGAAGCGCAGCTCGCAGAAATCGCCACTTTCGAGAAACGCATCCGGCAGCGGCTCGGTGGCCGCCGGGACGCCTAGTTCACATTGACGTTTACGTAAACGTCAAGTAGGGTAGCCGGCCGATGAACGCCACCGTCCAAGCGCCCGCCCCGGCGCCCCGGTTCGAGCCGCAGGATCCGGGTTTCGCCGCGCGGGTTCGCGCCAGTTTCGCGCGGCAGCAGGCGATGCGCCTGATCGGCGCGAGCCTCGTGCTGGTCGAACCGGGGTTCTGCGAAATCCACTTGCCGTGGCGCGAAGACCTCACGCAGCAAAAAGGCTACGTCCACGGCGGGGTCGTCGGCATGATCGCGGATTCGGCCTGCGGTTACGCGGCGTATTCGCTCATGCCTGCAAGCGCATCGCTCGTCACCGTGGAGTACAAGATCAACATGCTCGCGCCTGCGCGCCGCGGGCTGCTCGTCGCGCGCGGCGAAGTGGTCAAACCGGGACGCACGCTCAGCATCGCGAGCGGCGAGGTATTCCTGCGGCGCGAGGGTCACAACACGCTCGTCGCTGCGATGCAGCAGACGCTGATGATGCTGCCCGACACCCCAGACACGCCGGAGTGAAGCCGATGGAACTGCCCTTTCTCAGGTTCGACCACGGCGAGACGATCGCGCTGCTCCGGGAGAGCGTGCGCGATTTCGCGCAACGCGAGATCGCCCCGCGCGCCGCCGACATCGACCGCGCCAACGAGTTTCCCGCGGATCTCTGGCGCAAGTTCGGTGCGCTCGGGCTGCTCGGCATCACGGTCGACGAGGCCTACGGTGGCAGCCGTATGGGGTATCTCGCGCACATCGTGGCGATGGAGGAGATTTCGCGCGCCTCGGCTTCGGTCGGCCTGTCCTACGGCGCGCATTCCAACCTCTGCGTCAACCAGATTCGACGCAACGGCAGCGACGTGCAGAAGCGCCGTTACCTGCCGCAACTCATCGCGGGCGAAACCGTGGGCGCGCTCGCGATGAGCGAGCCCGGCGCCGGGTCCGATGTCGTCGGCATGCGGCTGCGCGCGGAGCGCCGCGGCGAGCGCTACCTGCTGAACGGCAACAAGATGTGGATCACCAACGGCCCCGACGCCGACGTGCTGGTGGTGTACGCGAAGACCGATGCCGAAGCCGGACCGCGGGGCATCACCGCGTTTCTCGTCGAGAAAGGGATGAAGGGATTCAGCACGGCACAGAAACTCGACAAGCTCGGCATGCGCGGCTCGAACACCTGCGAACTGGTATTCCGCGACTGCGAGGTGCCGGCGGAAAACCTGCTCGGTGCCGAAGGCGGCGGCGTCAACGTGCTGATGAGCGGACTCGACTATGAGCGCGCGGTGCTCGCCGGCGGCCCGCTCGGGCTGATGGCCGCCTGCCTCGATCTGGTCGTGCCCTACGTGCACGAGCGCAAGCAGTTCGGCCAGCCGATCGGGGAGTTCCAGCTGATGCAGGGCAAGCTCGCCGACATGTACGTGACGTTCTCGGCCTGCCGCGCCTACGTCTACGCCGTCGGCGGGGCACTCGATCGCGGCGAAACGACGCGCAAGGACGCGGCCGGCGCGATCCTCTACGCCGCCGAGAAGGCCACCTGGATGGCGGGCGAATCGATCCAGGCGCTCGGCGGCATGGGTTACATCAACGAGACGCCCGCAGGGCGCCTCTGGCGCGACGCGAAACTCTACGAAATCGGCGCCGGCACGTCCGAAATCCGCCGCTGGCTGATCGGCCGCGAGCTGTTCGCCGAGACGGCCTGAGGTAAGTGCCTTGTTCGAAACCTACCGCGGCGTGGTGTACCCGTGGCAATGCGACCACATGGGACACCTGAACGTGATGTGGTACGTAGGCAAGTTCGACGAGGCGACCTGGAATCTGTTTTGTGCCGTCGGCCTCACGCCGTCCTATCTGCGCGAGCGGAACCGCGGCATGGCGGCCGTACAGCAGAACATCGGCTACCGGCGCGAACTGAACGCGGGCGACGTCGTTTTCGTGCGCTCCGCGGTACTGGAAGCGCGCTCACGGGTGCTGCGTTTCGTGCACGAGATGCGCAACGCCGAAACGGACGAAATCGCCGCGGTGTGCGAACTGACCGGCGTGCACATCGACGCCACGGCGCGCCGCGCTTCGCCGCTGCCGGAAGCGGTGCTCGCACTCGCGCGCGAACGGATCCGACCGTATGATCTGCATCCCCCGAAAGAAAGGCCAACGCCATGAGCCATGACGCGATCGTGATCGTTTCCGCCGCCCGCACGCCGATGGGCGGATTCCAGGGCGAACTGAAGGGTTTTGCCGCGCCGGGACTCGGCGCTGCGGCGATCCGCGCCGCGGTGGAGCGCGCCAGGATCGCGCCCGAGGACGTCGGCGAAGTGATCATGGGCTGCGTGCTGCCCGCGGGCCAGGGCCAGGCGCCCGCGCGTCAGGCCTCGCTCGGTGCGGGGCTCTCGCTCGCCGCCGGTTGCACCACGGTGAACAAGATGTGCGGCTCGGGCATGAAATCCGCGATGCTCGCGCACGACCTGCTGCTCGCCGGATCGGCCGAAGTCGTCGTCGCCGGCGGCATGGAGTCGATGTCGAACGCGCCCTACCTGCTGCCGAAAGCGCGCACCGGCTATCGCATGGGGCACCAGCAGGTGCTCGATCACATGTTCTACGACGGCCTCGAGGACGCCTACGACAAGGGACGGCTGATGGGCACCTACGCCGAGGACTGCGCGCAGAAGTACGCGTTCTCGCGCGAGGCGCAGGACCGGTTCGCGATCGACTCGCTCACGCGCGCAAGGACTGCCAACCGCGACGGCTCGTTTGCCTGGGAAATCACGCCGCTCGCGATCAAATCCGGCAAGGACGAGAAATTCGTCGAGATGGACGAGCAGCCGTTCAAGGCGAACCTGGAAAAGATTCCGACCCTCAAGCCCGCGTTCCGCAAGGACGGCACGGTGACCGCCGCGAATTCCTCCTCGATTTCCGATGGCGCGGCGGCGCTCGTCATGATGCGGCGCTCGGTCGCCGAGAAGCGCGGCCTGGCGCCGATCGCGACCGTCATCGGCCACGCGACCCACGCGCAGGAGCCCGGCTGGTTCACGACCGCGCCGGTGGGCGCGATTGCCAAGCTCTTTGCAAGGACGGGATGGAATGCCGGGCAGGTGGATCTGTACGAAATCAACGAAGCCTTCGCCGTGGTCACGATGGCGGCGATGAAGGAGCACGGGCTGCCGCACGATCGCGTCAACATCCACGGCGGTGCCTGCGCGCTCGGACACCCGATCGGCGCCTCCGGCGCGCGCATTCTCGTCACGCTCATCGGCGCATTGCGCAAGACCGGCGGCCGGCGGGGCGTGGCGTCGCTGTGCATCGGCGGCGGAGAGGCGACCGCGATGGCGCTGGAGCTCGCGTGAAGAAGGCTTCGCGCGCGACCCTGCAACTGCTTCTGGACCGCGCGCGGTTCGTCCGCTTCTATGGCTTTCGCGTCGTCAAGGTCGGAGACGGCAGTTGCATGCTCGAGCTTCCGCACCGCAAGAGCCTGGAGCGCCCGGGCGGCATCATCAACGGGCCCTCGCTCATGGCGGCGGCTGATTGCGCGATGTGGCTTGCGATCAAGGGCCGCTTCGGCCTGGAATTCGACGCCCTCACCTCGGAGCTGAACACCGCGTTCCTCGCGCCGGCGAAGGGCGAGCACGTGTATTGCAGCGCGCGCATCCTGCGAGCGGGCCGGCGGCGCATCTACGGCACCGCCGAGTGCCACAACCGCGCCGGACGGCTCTTTACCCACCACACCGTCACCTACGTCCAGCCCGACTGAGATGGCGGCTTGCGAACAGCACGAGATGATCCGAGACACGGTGCGGCGCTTTGCGCGCGCGCACCTGATGCCGAACGCCGCGCAGTGGGACCGCGAGCACCTCTTCCCGCGCGAAGCGCTGTCGCAAATCGGCGCCATGGGACTGATGGGCGTCGCGATTCCCGAAGCGCACGGCGGCGCGGGCATGGATCACACTTCGCTCGCGATCGTGATCGAGGAACTCGCCGCGGGAGACGGCGCGACCTCGACCATCGTTCAGGTGAACAATCTCGTCGCCGGAATCCTCCTCGGCAATGCAAGCGCCGGGCAGAAAACGCAATGGCTGCGGCCGATCGCAAGCGGCGGGATGCTCGGCGCCTTCGCGCTCACCGAGCCGCACACCGGCTCGGACGCAAGCGCGCTCGCGACGCGCGCCGAACGCTGCGAGGACGGCTGGCGGCTGAACGGCGTCAAGCAATTCATCACTTCGGGCAAGAACGCCGAAATGGCGATCGTGTTCGCGGTGAGCGACCGCACCGCCGGGAAGAAAGGCATCAGCGCGTTCATCGTGCCGACGCGCTCGCCGGGCTACCGGGTGGCGCGCGTCGAGGAGAAATCCGGCCAGCACGCCTCCGACACGGCGCAGATCGTGCTCGAGAACTGCGTCGTCGGCGCGGACCACCTGCTCGGCGCGGCGGGCCTCGGCTACCGCATCGCGCTCTCCAACCTGGAATCCGGGCGCATCAACGTCGCCGCGCAGTCGGTCGGCATGGCGCAGTCGGCGCTCGATGCGGCGCTCGCCTACGCGCACGAGCGGCGCAGCTTCGGCAAGCCGCTGATCGAGCACCAGGCGGTCAATTTCCGGCTCGCCGACATGGCCACGCAGATCGAGGCCGCACGACAGCTCTATCTGTACGCCGCGCGCCTGCGCGACGACGGCGCGCCGTGCCTGAAGGAAGCGTCGATGGCGAAGCTCTTCGCCTCCGAAATGGCCGAGCGCGTGTGCTCGGACGCGATCCAGATCCACGGCGGCTATGGCTACGTGTCCGACTTTCCGGTCGAGCGCATCTGGCGCGACGTCCGCGTGACCAAGATCTACGAAGGCGCGAGCGATATTCAGCGCCTGGTGATTGGTCGTGCGTTGGCGGCACGATAACGGTGCCGCGGTGGCCGCTGATTGCGAACGCGCGTGCCGATTTTGCCGTTCATCGACCTCCTGACTTGGCAGGATGATTCTCCCTGCGAAGTCAGGAGACCATGGAAAATCCAATGCGCACCGCGGATCGCATGACGCGCCGGGTATCCGGGAGTGCCCCGATGCAGGCGCTTGTGCCGATTTTGACGTTCATCGATCTCCTGACTTGGCAGGATGATTCTCCCTGCCAAGTCAGGAGACCATGGAAAATCCAATGCGCACCGCGGATCGCATGACGCACCGGCTTTCCGGGAGTGCCCCGTTGCAGCCGTTTCTGCCGATTTTGACGTTCATCGATCTCCTGACTTGGCAGGATGATTCTCCCTGCCAAGTCAGGAGACCATGGAAAATCCAATGCGCACCGCGGATCGCATGACGCACCGGCTTTCCGGGAGTGCCCCGATGCAGCCGTTTCTGCCGATTTTGACGTTCATCGATCTCCTGACTTGGCAGGATGATTCTCCCTGCCAAGTCAGGAGACCATGGAAAATCCAATGCGCACCTCGGACCGCATGACGCGCCGGCTTTCCGGGAGTGCCCCGTTGCGGC
>ORMF011626422.1_pt1 | contig 30915 bp, 16 predicted proteins | sample 1779871 | NCBI WGS metagenome assembly ORMF01 (sample SAMEA104232316, study PRJEB22302) | groundwater metagenome | biome: forest; feature: aquifer; material: groundwater | place: USA | collected 2011-08-07 | depth 5.4 m | reverse complement strand
CGAAGCCAGCCGTGTTCACGCTTACGCATTACGGTCTGCCTGCTCGATTCAAAGAGCTTCACATAATTACGTCACCGCAATATGTGTCTTTTTCACTACCGTTTGAACGGGAAATTAACGGGTTGGATTTTAACCAACTGATATATAAACGCTTCTTGACGCACCTGAGATCACAAAGAATCTTTATATTTAATTTGTAAATATATTAATTTATCTTGGTGCACTTTGTGCCTCTGCGTGAGATATAATTTCTCTATAATAGCTATATGCTAACATTTAGTCTAATTCGTTGTTAAAATAATTTTCATTCTATGTGGTGCATATTTCAAATTTTGCGTAACATCAATTATAATTCTTTTGCTATTTTTATAATTTGTTGAGTCCATTTACTCTTAGGTTCAACGATCGAAAAAAGATTTTCACTACCAAGTCTTGCAATGTTTTTGTCATAAAACATAAGCCCTGCGACTTTACATTCGAATTTCTTTTCTATCTCTTTAGTTATATATTCCCCATCATAATCTTGAGGAACAAGATTAACCACTATCAAAATATTCTTCACTCCTAATTTTTTAGCAATTTCAATTGTAATTGCAGTACCAGCAAAATCCTGCTTATCCATTCTTGTTACAATAAGAAGCGTGTCAGCAACAGCCATTGAAATAAGGGTTTCTTCATTAAATCCTGGATGAGTATCTATAATTAAAAAATCAGCTTTTAGAAATTTATTTGTTTCACGAAATATATCTGTGTATACCTCTATATCATATCCATTTTTTAAAAGAGAGGCAATAGCGTTGTATGACATGTCACATGGTGCCAAGTATAGTTTACCTAAGCTATTGTTAAACTTAGAAGATAAATCAATCAAAATATCTTCAAGTTTGCTTTTTTTTAAAAGATAATCTGTAAGTGTTGCAAGCTTTTTAGGAGTATGCCCTAATAATATATGCAATCCAGGCGACTGCAAATCTGAATCAAAGATGCAAACTTTTCTGTTTTGTGAATACAAAATATATCCAAGATTTGCTGAAATATTGGATTTACCTGTTCCACCTCTAAAAGAATGTACTGTTATTATTTTTCCCATAACATACTTGGATTAAAGATTTAAACTCAATGAACTGCTCTTATCCATCTCAACAACTTTAAGTTTAGCATAAATAAAGTAGAAAAAAATAAAAATAAAAAAATTACAAGTTTTTTATTGCTATAGAAAGTCCAGTGTGCCTATTAGTAATCTCTCTTTCTAAAATAGAAATAAAAGTCATGTTATTTATTTCATATTTAGAAATAACTGGAGAAATAATCTTTTCCTTTAGTTTAGAATCCAAAATTCTATATTGAGTTATTTCAGAAAATCTATTTTGTTCGAGCCTTTCAATAAAAAATTCTTTATCTTCAGGGTGGATATAATTTGAAATCCAATTTTTAAATCCAGCTTTGCCTATAAAGTATTTTTTATCTTTACCTGATATATTTTCAATATTACCAGAGACCGAAATTATACGTTTTCCATTTAAATCAACAGCCCAAAAAACTTCTTGAGATTTTTCAAGCATACTGTTAAGCATATTCTGTTCTATCTCACGCTTCCTCCTCTCTGTTATATCAACAATATATCCCAAAAGGCCGGTGACCTTACCTTTATTATTTATTAATGGAATTTTTGAAAAAAGTCCCCACCGCTGTTTTCTGCTGCCAGGGATAAAATCTTCATAATCTGTTACAGGCTCTCCTGTATCTATAGCCTTTAGATCAATAGATGTGTTTTTATCAGCTTCAATTACGCTAAAAAAATCGTCATCTTTTTTTCCAGACACGTCGTAGTTTTCTGAGAGAGAAAGATTTTGATTAAATGCTTTATTCGCTGCGATATAATTAAGAGTAATATCCTTGATATATATAAGTGAGGAATTGTATACCAGCAGTGCATTAAGAAGAACAGCAGACTGGTTAAATGCTGAAGAGAGCTTGTGGAGCTCATTGATTATTATCTTTTCATGTTTTACTTCAATTGAATTATAATTTGCGAAAGTCGACCATAGTTCAGAGATGCTTCCTATTTCTTTAAATGAATGTCCAGTAGTAATATGTATGTCTGAAATCTGATTTACTTCTATTTCAAGACAATTACATAAATGCCTTATTTTTGCCTCAGCTGGGATAATTTTTCTATTTTCCCAATTCCAGACTGTCTGCCAATTTATATTTAAAATCTCAGCAACATTTTTAAGCGAAAGCTTTTTCTGTTTTCTAATTGTTTTAAATTTATCTGCGTAAAATTCCATAAATAACCCAAAATTTACAATATCTATTATTCTAGTATTAATATTTAATTATTCAATAAAATATATCTAATAATTCATTATATCTATTATTTAACTAAGCAAAAATAAAAATTACAGCTTTTTTATGTAAATTTTACATATTTTTTATCTAAATCGTACCCTTTTCATCATAGAAACATAAAAAAAATGAAATAACGTTTAGATTCTTCCATAGATTCATAAAATAGTATAAAGGAAACATGTTATGTTCAAGAATTCAAAACATCTTTATTTAGTATATGCAGTTATACTTATATCATTTTTTGCATTGCTGCCTGTCAGCTTTGCAACAAGCTCTACTTCATGGCAGGAGCTTGGAAGTACTTTTCCTTTCAACTACACATCTGCAACATCAAACATACAAAACGGCAATGTTCAGCTCGTTGTCGGTTTCGTGAATGGTGTAATCGAATACTACAATCCGTCAACTCAGACATGGATAAACATTCCAAGTCCAGCACCGAAAGGCGGGACTGCTGTAACTGCATTATGGTGCGATTGGAATAATACTATAAATGCCGACGGAACTATAAACAGTAATGTTCCCGACGTTCTCGCTGGATATGCTGATGGTTCTGTTTGGTATTATAAAGCAAATCAAAACGGATCTGGGACATGGAGTTCACTAGGAACGCCAAATTCTAATGAACAAGTTACTAAGTTTGGCGGAATATCAATAGATTCTTCAAACAATCTTACTGGCTGCAATGCTGAAAGTGCCATAGTTCCACCAGGTGCAGTGACACCTGCAGATTATACAAATAAACAACTGTGGACTTATTCTGACGGATGTTCATTTAATAATCTTGCAAATAATATTTTAGCTGACGCTATCGACACGAATTCTCCTGGATGGGCGACTTCTAGTGAATTATCTTATATAAATAATGGAAGTCCTATTTCATTCAGTCTCAGCAACTCATTTGAAAATGCATGCAGTATTGATGGAGATGATTATTTTTTTGCAGGCCAATCAGGAGATACAAATATTTATTCTTACTGGGGTAGCACAGTACAAACTATTTCAACTGGCGAGAGTGCTGGACCTGAAAACTATCCATATATATCGGGGAATAAAAATTCTGATGGGAGTGTGGGAGCAATAGTTGCAGACAACGCTATTCGTTATTTTACTGCTTCAGCAGGAGTAGCCAATTTGACTGCACAAGGAGATCTTTGGAGTGATCCTGATAATACCTCATTTAACGGTATTAACGTATATTGGTCGAATAATTATCCAGTTAGTTTTATTGCTGGTTTAATAAATGGCGATTTAGTATGGACGCTGCCTAATAATACAACTCCAACCGTCATTTCGGCTCCACCGAATTTTTCTTCTGACTATCAAGATAATCATTCTATGACATTTGCATCAGCACAAGTTGGTGCTGCCGTAGAAATATTTAATAATGATGGCAATTGCTACATATACACTATGACTCAGCCGATTATAGTACCTCCTGTTGCCAACCCAATTACTCTGAATGTATATGTATCTGGAAATCTAACAACAGGAACATATAACTTAGCTCAAGTGACAAATGTGCCAAACGGACTTTACTCTATAACGGAGACTCCAAGCTCAAATCAAATTTATATTGATGATACAGATTGTGAATATGCATTGCCATATACTCTTGGGACACTTGGCGGACCAGAAACTTATACCGCAGAATATCAGGTTATTGCCCCTTATGGTGCCAGAGCAAGCTCAACTTTTACAGTAGTGTTGGATCCTTCTATTATTGCAAATAATGTTAGCTATGGGATAAATACATTCCGTGGGACATTTGGTTCTGTCAATATTGCTGATTATGTAAATGGATGTACCGATGGATCTACATATTCAATAACTTTCCCATGTGCCTTTGGAACCAATGTATATGGTTCAACTATTCAAGTATCAAATGTTACAGATAAAACTAATTACACAGGTTCTTATACAGTACAAAATCAATATGGGTATACTGAAAATGGAAGCATAGATGTATACGGTTATTTTTTTGTAGGTCCATAAAATAAAAGGAAATTAACTATGAAAACAAAAATACTTTTGTCGATATCCCTGATGCTTGGAATAGGGCTGACATATATGACAGCAGCCACTGTAAAGAGTGGAATATCAGGAACAACTCAAAACATAGTAACAGTGAGTAATGCTTACAACGGCACTGGGCTTGCTGAAACATCTGAGTTTGTATCTATGCTGTCATCTAATGTTACTCAAACTGACACAATACAGACACTTGCTCTATTTTCTGAAAATGCAGCAATAAAAGATAAATCGTCTCAATCAAAGCTTACAGATGCCCTTGAATATTTTTTAGCATATTACAGCGGAACAAATAACACTTGGACAGAAATTCCACTCCCAGCTGGATATAATCCATCAACGCTTCAAAATTTATTAGTTTCAAATCCGCCAATTGTATCGTGGGGAACTGATGGTATTCCAAACATTACGTTGACATGTCAGACATGGAATGGAAACGGTTTTACTACTTCTTTATTTAATTACGCCTATTCTACTGCGCAAAAGTCCTATGTTTGGTCATCAAATTTCGCAGAAGGAATTCCAAATATATCTTCTTACGTAATTTGTAATTTTTCACCTTGGGAGCAGACATGCTTGGCTGCGTTGGCTAACTCAGATGGCAATATATATTATTTTGTTGCATCTGGTACTCCATTTTATATTGGTCCAAGTTCGTCATGGAGTTGTGGAACGCCATCAGTTATGAGTTCTAATTTTTCAACGATGCAGACAGATATTTCTCCAAGTATTGTGGTAGGAAATACAGCAGATACATTGTATTACTACAAAGGCGGCACAGACAATGATTACCATGAAAATTGGTCTACTCTTCCTACTCTTCCAAATACTACATCACAAATCTTTGCAATGAATGTTAATTTTAACATTCATGCAAATAATTTATTCCCTCAAATAGTTATTGAACTTAATAATGGCCAAATTTACTATTTTGATGGGGTTTCAAGTGCTTCAACTTGGACATTGGAATATACTCCGCCAGCTGGAGATGCTCCTTCTTACATTAATATTTTTTGGTACCAAAATTCAACTAATTCTGAACTGCCTGCCATATATGCAGTATATACAGATAATTCAGAATACAGTTCTGTATACATAAATACCAATTTAGCTATTTCATTGCTGACTGTACCGACAACAGGAAATACATATCCAATTTGGAATAACTTCGGAGGTTATCCCTCTATCCTCAGCTATAATTCAGGCAATACAGGAGAACTTGTACTTAATAACAATTACTATTGGTATAATCTTTCTTCAATAATTCCATCTATTTCTGGGACTGCACCTGTATTGTGTGGAATAGAAAATGAGTCAAGCGTAATTCAAAATAGTAAAAAAAATGATAAACTGAGTGCTGCTGTTCCATCACAACAAAGTGTTTTATACAGAAATACTTTTGTATCTAGTTTAGTATTCAGCAATAATACCGCTGTTTATTATATCTCGCCAGAAATTACGGGTATTAATTGGATACAGGGTAATTGGTATCAAAATACTGCAATAGCAGAAAATGTCTCTGTTATTAATAACCAGCTTTATGGAATAGCAGTTGATTCTGGATTTACTTCATGGGAATCTTCTTTGCAAAACAATACATGGAATGATCAATCTTTTCCGACAGTTTTTCAGAATATGCAAAGTGTGTCAATTCTCCCAATTTGGTCAACTTTCTCATCTCAAACATCTCAACTTGCAGCTGGACTGATATTCACGAATACTAGTTCAGATTCGGGTATGATGCTCATGCAGAATAATACTTTCTTGAATAATGGAAATTATATCAGTGGTTATGGCCCTGGTTTCAATTATATCACATTAAATGAATACAATGGAGCAATTGAATCCATAATAGCAGATACAAAGAGCTCAGAATTTTATTCCCTGATGAATGATGGAGTATATCCTGACGGTGCAGAAAAATATGTTTACTCACAAGCTCTTGTTACACAGCCTGAATTATGGACTAATGCTGGTATAAACGCTATAAATACATATTGGTACAATGGTACTCCGTACACAATGGCAGCAAGCAATAGTACACCATCAAGTTTAATAGTATATGAAGGTGGAACTACAGATACTTCAATTGCTTTACCTCACGCTGAAAACAATTCTACGATAACAGCATTAAGCTGTTATTACACAGGAAATACTCTTTTAGCTGTTGTCGGTTTTTCAGATGGAAGTGTGTGGTTTTATAATAATTCTACAACTCAGTGGAGCGAAATATCAGATGCAGGGACTCAATCTGCTATAAGTATATTGAAAGTAGATTGGAATGATTATCAGCAAACTTCAGCTTACCCATCCATTCTATCCACAGATATAGGTGGGAATATATATCTTTTCTCAACATCTGAAACCTTATCTATGACAGGACCATCACCAATTCAAAATATTACTGCATTATTTGTAGATTGGAATACAGCTGATTCGATACCTTATATAGCAGCTCAAACAAATAGTAATGTCTATCTTTTAACAAATTAAAAATATTAAATAAAAAGGGAAGTTAAAAATGTTTAAAATTAAAAAATCAGTAATAATTTTGATTGGAGGTATGATTTTTTCATTGACACCAATTCTTTCGGCATCAAAGATCTTATCAGCTGTTGATCCAGCTATACCAGTTAACCCTCAAGTAGGGGCTAATCAATCTGTTGTAAATGCGCAAGCTTTCCAAGTTACAGGCGTAGATGGAGATGCTTCAGGAAGTCCAACATATACTTACGGACAATTAGCAGTGAATAACAATGCCTCAAATTCAGGCACTCTTTATGCTAATTTTGGTGATACTTCTACAGCTTCTTTGGCTGCAACAAACGGTTATGGGCAGGGAATACCATTAGAATCCAATGCACCGTTAACTGCGACATTTTCAGGCCAGCCAAATGGAGAGGCCGAAATGGCTGTTGTTCCAGAACCAAGTGCTGGAATTTGTGGAACTCTTCAAGATGGAGCAACTATTGTACCATCCAATATCTACATGGCATATTATCAAAACGGTTCAGGGTCTTTAGGTCTTCCGACATATTATAATCCTCAGCCTGTTCAAACAGGAGCAGCAGGATTGAGCTCACCGATACAAGTGTATCCAAATTGGTACTCTTCTACGCCGGGATTAAGCAGCTTGGCTGAAGTGTCAACAAGCGATATAGGACAAATCACTGGCGGCCAATATAATGAAATACTCTCTTCTACAAATTCGTATTTCCCAATCGGACTTACTTTTTCAGGAATAGCATATCCAGTATTTGGCACAACGTCATTGTCATCAGCATGTAAAGTTGCATCTATCCTTGCTTCTGACGCAGGACTGACTCAATTTTTCTTAAATGCTGTAAATTCCAATGGACAGAACTGCCTCTATTTTGTAGCAAATGCCGGCACTGCTAATGTGCATGCCTATATGGTAGCACAAGGAACAGAGCCGTGGAATGCATTTATTTACAACAATTTTCAGCCGACAGTTACCGCATCAACTGCAATTTATTCACAAGATAATAATTCATCAATACTACCTACAATAATAAATACAAATCAATATGATGCATATTGGCCATCTACTCTGCAAACTGGTACCCAGTTTTTATCATATGCTGTAAATCCTATTTTAATGACATACAGCTCAACAGCCGCTGCAGTTGCTGTAAGCAATGGCAGTCTTAATGGTACAACAATAACAAATAATAAGAATACATACACGATTGACTCTACAAACAATATAGACACTACAGGTGATTACACAGTTAATGGATATACTTCTGCCACTATTCCTGATGCAAATACAGCATATCTTAGCGATCCAGGAATTGAATCCACAGATCCATTTGACAGCAATTATGCAGTGAAATCTTTAAATGTTAATTCTAATACTCCATTTTTAAATGCCAACAGCACCCAAACTTCACTTTTATATCTTAAAGACAAAAACGGATGGAATATTTCAACTCCATTTGGATTAAATAGTGCAGCTGCAGGTTCTATTATAAATAATACTTCAGAGTTCTTTTGGATGAATCCATGGAATTCAGTTCTTAGCGCTATTAACATTGAATGGCTGCCTATTACATCGTCTACTTCCAACAGTTACGCTGATAATATTGAATCTATCGCTGCAGGAAATACAACTCAAAATTCAAACGGAACCTCAACTCTAAATATTTATTATTACAATCAAGGATATCTTAATTCTACAAGAAATATAACCGCCCCTTTTAATCAAGATTCTGTTCCTTTAAATTCAAGCGGTGCGCTAACCTCAATACTATCTAATGGGACATCTGGAAAACCTTATCCAGATTCAACTTTGGCTTTTACCAAGGAAAATATGGGGGGATATATTCTTGAATTTACTCCAACATTTACTGATAATAATATCACTCCAAGTGAGATATATATAGCTGAATCACAAACGGGCAACGCTAATGTTTTAAACAGCATTTTAAATAATACCCCTTCTGAACAGCCAACTCAATATGTTTCTGGAGAGCAATATACTTTATCTCTTACAGAGCCTGCAGCTCCCGAACTTCAGGTAGATACAAACTCCACAGACAATCCAAAATTTACTGTTACAGGCAATACATATACTTCTGGCAATTACACGATTACATTTACTGCAAATTCTAATTTCAATTCAAATGACGTAGATGTCTTCCCTCTTGTTACATTAAATTCAATCCTTGCAGCAGATAGCCCATGCCAGGGAACAACATCTCTTACCAGCGGAACTACTTACATTGCTTATTTAACAACACCTATAGATCCCAATTACATTTACTCTGTACTTACAAATGAGTCAAGTATCACATTTACAGTAGGAAGTTCAACTTTTAGTGCAAGTCAGGCAAATGTAATTCCGCAAGGAAGTACAGAACCTGTATCTCTATCATCGGTATTAACAACCGGACAAACTCAAATCTATACAGCAAATACAACTTATACAGTCTACGCATCTGAGCCATTAAAACCATCTATCACACCAGATATTCCAACTGTATCTGTTTCTAATATTTCAACTGGAATTTCATCTGTACCGACATGGTCTAATCTTTCCACTTCATCAAACCCAAATACTATAGGCTTTACTGCAACTACTTTATTTAATGCTTCAGATGTTTATGTTGAGCCATCAGGAACGGCGGCACAAGTGCTTTTATCCTCCTTAATTACTGCTGGAGGAACAACATACACAAGCGGGCAACAATACACAGTGGATTTAACTGCACTATTGAATGTAAATGATTTAATGACTAACTCTAACTTCCAAATGCCTTCTATAATTTACTCACAAGGGCAATTTAATTTAACATTCACTGCAGCAGATAATTTCAATGCATCTGAAATAACTGTAACTCCAATGGCAGCATTAAGTAATGTACTAGAAGCTGGACAACCTACGAGATATTCAGCAGCTACTTCAGTAACGTTAAGAGTTACTAAACCATTAAAAACATACATGTATACTGAGTTAACCGCCAACAACACTCTATCTTTTACAGCAAATTCATCTTTTACTGCTAATCAGGCAGTTATCACAGCTTCAGGGCTGCCAGCTGATACATTTCTTTCATCACTGCTCATGCCAGGACAATCTAACACCTACACTAGTGGAACATCTGTAACCGTCAATATCACTCAGGCTCTTGTCAGCCCAGTTTTTAGTGCAGCAATACCTAATTTTACAGTTAGTGATCTCTCTGTTGATAATATCACTCCAATAACATTTTCTAATGTTACTGCAACTCCATATTCTATAACATTTACAACTAACTCAGCCTCAGATGCAGCAGACCTTAATGTTACACCTGCGTCATCTTCGACAGCTGTTGCCTTAAATACAATTATGCCATATGGAGAAACTACATCATTTACCAGCGGGAATACATATACTTGTTATTTAACGAAAAAAGTAAACAACACAATAACGGACACTACTGCAGGTGATACTCAGCCAAGCAATATAACAACAGCCCAACAGCCATTTATAGTTTTTACCCCAGCAACATCGTTCTTGTTGACAAATGCTTCTGGATACACACTAGGAGGAAATTCGATATTACTGTCAACCATCTCCAGCGATCCATCATCTCAACTGTCTAGTAATACTAATTTTCTTCCTACAGAGAGAGATCTTCTAAATTTAACGCAGCCTTTGAGCTTAACAAGTGGAATATCTGTATCAGCGTCTAATGCAGCTTCTATACAATACTCATACGTCCCTGAAACAAGCTCATATCTTATTACAAATGAAGCTAATACTCCTAATCTGACTTTTATGGGCTCCCCTGATTCAGTCAATACTGAAAATATCCCATATTCTGGATATGCGACAACTACAGCTCCAAACACCAACGATATGTGTGTATGGGGATATAACAGCACTTCAAGTCTTTACTTATGGAGCATAGAGGCTGGAAACAACAATTCGACATGGATTCAGCTTGCAGTAATAAGCTCTGCCGCTGCTGAACCAACATCAACTAATGAAGATTGGTATACAGGAGATCAGATAGTTGCTTCACTGCCCAATTGGGGCACAAATGGTGGGTTAAATGGAATATTATTTGAAGTCTATGATTCTGCAAACAATGTTTATTTTTTAATGGACATAGATGATACTGGTGCATCAACAATATACTATCTTCCTTCAGGTTACGATTCAACTTTTACGTCTATTGACGATTTAAATATAACATTTAATAAAGATGGCACCGTCAATATGATGAACATATCCGAGCCTGTATTCCCGCTTGTAGATTATTATTATTCAAATGGAACCTGGGTAAATGTAGCAACTCCTTACACATCAAACGACAGTGCTGTATCAGTAACCCTCTTAGGACCTACTGGCAACAAAAATATTTATATGTATAAAATTGCGGTTACAAACCCGATGCCTATAACAAATGATCAAATGTTTGAAGGTGCAGATTGTTCAGAACCATGGGATGCCCTAAATGGCTTTCATACTAATGTTATCACAGACGCTATAGAATTTACTGCGAACTCTAACTTTTCTGATGCTGATATTGATGTCACTCCATCATCAGGCACAAATCAGGGAAAAGTAGTTGCACTTGCTACTGAACTTGCTCCAGGACAACCTTCTCTCTATTTAAAAGGGCAGACATATGTACTACAGCTTACGGATCCTGTACAAAATTCTATTACGGTTGACATCTCAGCCAAAGATGATCCCCTATTCGCCAATGTTAATAATTTTTCTGAAACAGAAGTGCCATTAGATGGACTCAAGTATAATAATTCACCCAGTGTCACGTTCACAGCTGAATCAAATTTTTCAGCATCTGATTTAGATATTACCTCATCAGTTACTCTGTCTTCTCTTTTGGCTGCAAATCAAGTCGAGACTTATGTAACTGGTACTACATATACTTTAGTATTAACCAGTTTGCCTAACAATCCATCTCTTACTGCGAATGCATCAGCAACTGATAATCCAACTTTTTCTCAAGTTAGCTTCACAAATCTCGGCGTTGTTCCAAGACCATATTCATTTTACTGGGAAGGACCAAGCTCATTCACAAATAATGCCAATAACGGACAAGGAAATGTGACGGTAAAACAGATGGCATATGAAGTCAATCCTCAAGGCGAACAGGTAAATGAAGTTAATTTAGCTGCTTCCACAGCATTTCTGCCATATGTTTCAGAGCAGGCATTTAATGAATTAACGGCAAACTACAAAGTATCAGTAATCCCGCAAAATAAGTCTCTCTCAATAGTTGACACTGGAGTTTCAGCCTCACCATTCATTGTCTCGATAACAGACAATTATGGTAACTCAATTCCATATACTCCAGAAAATCCTGGAATTTATTCTTTATTATCAATATGGAATGTTATTCCTAGTTCAACAGGATCGGGGTCTGTTTACGTACCTGCATCGTCTGATTCATTGCTAGCCAATAATAATAAAACCCTTGCATCACAAAGCAATGACTTGGCATCAATAGCATTAAGTGGTTCAAACACTCTATTTCCAAGGTACGGAACACCGATTCAAAATACACCTACTAATGGTGAAATATTTTACGCATATGCAGCTGGAAATACGATCACTTCACCTCAAATAGGAGCAACTTTAGGAGGTGAACAACCTACAGCTGTTGATTCTGGCTGCAATTACACTATAAATGATTACTCGTCAGAAAGTTTAACGCCGAATTCTACAAATACAGTCACCAGCTTATCTATACAAAACAGTGCAACTCATCTGTCGCTGCCTTACATAGGAGCTTCGTTTTATCCAAATTATGAATTAACGCAGCTTTCTCCTGCCTCTAGCTCAACAACACCAGGTTACGGAATTTATTTTCTGCTGCCAATTGGCTATAATCCACAAAGCATAAACGAAAGATTTGATTTTGCCGCATTAGAGCCGGCGATAATGACGAATCTTCAAGAAACTGATTTTACAGGAGTCTCATCTATAACTTTTACAAACTCATATTTAATGCAGACAAATCAAGCAAACCAAGGTCAACCAAATACATTCAGTATACTTGATTCAAACGCTGTGACTGAATTTTCTTCAAATTCAACAATCAATGATTACGATTACATATTTGACACTTATGGAGACTGCCTCACTTCTGTTATCGGAAAAAACGGTCCTTCTGTGCCAAGTATTAACATGCCTAACAACTATTCTTCAAGTGTAGACACTCAAACAAAAATGGGTGATCTCCTAGATTCTAATAATATGCAGATTGAATTAGTAAACAATACTTCAACTCCAGAAGTATTTACAAGTTCAAAGACATCTAACAATTCATCTGAAGTTCCATTTGGAGCAAATCAGGAAGGTGGAATATTCATGCCTCCTGAAAAAAATTATGCTTATATGATCTTTACAATTGCAGGAACTGGAGGAGTTGTCGATGATAGTGATATTGATGTTACATATGGCAGCTCATCAGCAGAACCATTAAATACACTTTTAGTTTCAGGTCCTACCTCATATGTAGTTGGATATACATATACAGTTTATCTGAATATAACTTCCTCACCTTCCACTCCTAAACTTACTATTTCAGGGGCTTCAGCTGGCGAAACAGTCAATTTGATATCATCAGGATGCGGCAATGGCGAACAATCATATTCTCCGTCTGTTCTTGAATGTTATACAGCCCTTCAGCCAAATGCATATCTAAGTGATAGCGACAATAGCACATCAACGCCTAATTCCAGTTATGATCTTAGTAGCAGTGTAAACGGAACAGGAAGTGCAGTTATAGTAGGGATAGATGCCGATGATCTCTTTACTAATAATAATTTAGCTGAAAACGACTTAGAATATGTGTCGGGACCAATTAACGGAAGAGCAAATCAACTTTATGATAGCCAAAGTACGGTAACAAATAATAATTATAATGATATGAATGAACTTCATATAACGTCACCTTCTGCCAGCAAAACTCCCTCGCAGATAACAAATTGGGGGATATGCATGTATAACAATAATGATTATACTGTAAACGACTATACTAATGCATGCGAAAGTGCAATTACAGAAGGACCGTTTAGCTCAGATTCAGGAGCTGAATTTTCTCTTTCTGCTCCGTTTTATACTAACTCTAATAACCAGCTAAGTACTGTTTTATACGGAGAAAATATAAGCGGACTTGACGGTGTATCCAATAATTTTGGTTATTTATACATCTCAGCTCAATCTACAACTAAACCTACGCCAGAAACATCTTTATTAACATACTTAATTTAAATAAGGGGATATTATATGAAAAAACAGGTCATAAAACTTACACTATTTCTAATTTTATCACTGTTTATATCAGTGCCGTTTGCTATGGCAGGAACGGGATTCTACATCACGATTACGAATATGACACCATCAATCATGTATATCGATAACGGATGTGATGTTTCCTGCGATAACGCAAGTTTCCCTTCCAATATTTTTGGTGGAAGCTATATAGAATTAAAACCATTTTCTTATACACGCATATATGCCGAAGGAAGCGGAGATGAGGCAGCAGACTTTCAATGGGTTGGCTTTGAAATTCAAGAAGGGTCTCAAGCATCCAGCAGTAATAATGATCAATTTGTTATCGGTACAATACCAAATCCATACAATACGTTCGATGTAATCTCAGGAGCAACTGGCCACCACGGATGGAATGATGAAAACCCCAATTATCAATACAGTTACCAGCTTGTACCATATGCATCCTCTGCAACTTGCGCTTCAACTTTTAATTTTGTCGGAGCAGTACTGCCTGCTGGAAACATTGGGACATCACCAGTATTACCTCAAATACCAGTCTCTATGGCATTTATTGGGACAACTATAGGCTATTACGATACAGCATATGTTGACATAACATTAGAACCTAGCACCTATTCAAATAATACACTTAATGATAATAATAATTTTTGGACACAAGGTTAAAACAAAAATATTGAATTGTCTTGGTGAACTTTGTGCCTCTGTGTGAGATATAAATATTTTTCACACTAAGCCGCTAAGAGCACAAAGAATAAAATAATAACGATTTAAGGTCAATACGTAAAAAAAGGAAATAAAATGAAAAAGGGCAACAAAACTATAGGATTCTTTATTATGCTGGCAGGGATGGTGATTATCACATTCATGCCTGTAATAACAGAGGCGTCAGTTCAAACGAATTCTCGACATTATAAAGATGTTGAAACAACGCAAAAATCAGTTTCGGTCGCTGATACGCCTACAGGAACTCTGACTTATTTTTACAATGGTCAAACGCTTATGGATGCTGAAGATGACAACGGCAACATGAGTTCGTACCTTGGAAAAGCTGTGAGAAGCATAATAAATGAAAGCTCAAAAACTGTGATTCAGACAAATTTTCTCCCGTACAATGGCAAAAGCATTGTCAGTGAAACAGATGAAACAGGCTTAAATGTGGTCGACTCTTATGACTATTCACCATACGGGAAGCCAATTTATACTGGCAGTTCAGCTCAATCAAATTCAACTCTATCAATTTTTAGCAATCCGTTAATGTATAACGGCTACTACTACGATGCAGAATCAGGTCTCTACTACTTAAATGCACGCTACTACTCGCCTGAGTTGATGATGTTCATCTCGATGGACACCTACGATCTATCAAACAGATATGGATATGCAAACGGCAATCCTATTTGGTACAGCGACCCCACAGGACATTTTTCATTGGCTAATTTACTTATTAACCTTGTTGTAACTGTTGCAATGATAGCTCTTCTTGCCGTACCGGCAGCCGGAGAAGTAACTGATGCTGGATTAGCCACAGTGCAGGCTGGAATCGATGCTGAGACGGCAGATACTGCTGCTACTGCTGCTGAAGAAGGTGCTGATGCTGCTGAAACAACTGCAACTAATTCTAAAAATGCTCTACAAGAATTTACTAATCAAATAAACACTAAAATTGAAAATGACCAAGCCATTACAGATCAAGAGGTAACCCAAGGTCAGAACTTGTTTAAAACATCAACAACTGACAAAACAAATGCTACAGGTGCTAGAAATGCAGCAAATAATTTACGAGCTCAATCAAATGCAGTTCAAGAAAATATAGCCAAAGCCGAGAAAGTAGCATCGCGCGATCAATGGGAACAAATAAGAGATCAGGGAAGAAGCACATGGCAGTCTGGCACTAATGCTGTTACAAAAGATGGAGTTTCAAAGAATGTTTTATGCACATTCAGCAGAGGAACACAAAGTCTGGGAGGCAAGATAATAAGAGGTGGTCTCATTGTTGCTGGAGCTGGTGTAGAACAGGCTGGTAATGCCACGAATAATCAGGTCTTAACATTTGTAGGAACAGGTTTGTCAGCTGTTGGTGCTTTGGGAGGAATGTATGCTACAGGGTGGAAATCGTTGAATTTTGCAGGGAACGTTGGCGCTGCTACAGGAGGCGGCGTAACAGACTATTTCTTTGATGCATCAGGAGAAGAGGATCATGGGGGGGGAAACTACGCCTCAAATAATAGTCCAGCAAATAGTACAGCATCTAATTATATAAACAATTTATACTAACCAATAAAAAGGATAACGTATGAACAAGAAAAGAAAAATTAACTCAAAGTTAGCCGTTTTCACGATGATTCCGGCAATTTCACTATTCGCTTTTGCTCCAGGATTAGCCTTTGCAGGCACATCTGAAAGCAATTCTAACATCTCTGTCTATGTAGCTTCAAATTCAAATCAAAGCTATGGTGACACAGCAGATGCTGTGTCGACATATGCCCAAAAAGCAGTAAAAACAGCAGATGCCATGAACAAAAAAATTAATTCTGCCAATTCATCAAATGCAGCTCCTCTGGCTTATACAGACGGGAGTAGTACGCAGTCTGCCAACGCATCGTTTGCAAGCAATTACAGCTTAGGAGTTACCGGCACAGTTAATCCTCAGACCGGCCAGCTTCAGCTTGCAGTAGACAATATAAATCTACCTGGACCACAGGCAAACATATCCGCAGTTAATTTAGGAATATCAAATAATGCTCCTACTTCTGATGGCAATATCTACGGATTCCCAGCAGGATGGGCTCCTGATATTCCGTATATTCTACCTGCTGAAACTTCATCAGGGACTACTCAACAAACTATCTATATGGGAGCGGGTCAAAGTTATATAATATCAATGGGATACACAAGCGCTGATGGTTTCCAAAGCAATCTCTTATATCTACCAGGAAGATCATGTCAGTTTGAAGCTGTAGCTCCAACGAATAAAACATTTACATATCCAAATACATCAAATACGGAAACTATTTCATACTCATATACATTGACAACTTCACAAGGTGATATTTTCTACTTTGACCAAGGCGGCAAGCTTGAAGCACAGTCTGATAATTGGGGAAACAGTATAGTTTATACATACACTGCGGATCCATCTCAACAGGCTCCAATAAATCAACTTACTCCGACACAATGTCAGTTACATACAATAGTAGGATTTTATGGTCCTCCACAACAAGTAGGATATACATATGTAAATAACTCAACGACAAACACTGTAACTGTAAGTCTGCCTGATGGGAAAAATGTTATTTATGACTTTCCAACGACAAATAATCAATCTCAACAGATTCTCAATATCACATCACCACAAGGAAGAACAACTTCTGTAACGCAAAACTTTATTGCTGACACAGCTCAGTCTGGTCAAATGGTGCCTAGCACTACTGTAATCGCAAATCCCAACGGTGGCTCTGTTACATACACTTACGGCTATAATCAGATAAATGGCGGGATAATGTTCAATGAGGAAGAAGGTGATGTATTAACTAACTACTATTTCCCTGCTGTTGCCCAAATCGTCACAACACCAGGCTTTAATCAGCCGCCAATAACTCAAACATACAACTATAATCCTACGGCATATACACTTCAAAATGGAACAGTAGTGCCTGTCAGCAACAATGCTCACAGCTTTACAGGCGGCGGATCTGTCGGAGGCATAGTAAACAGTTATTCAAGTTTAGCAGATAATCTTATGCAGGCATTAGGAGATTCTGCGCAAAATTATACATATGCTACAGCAATTACTACGCAGGGAACAGATTCTACAAACACAGTTACAACAACTACAATGTATAATTTCCTGCACCTGCCTACTCTTTCGGTTACAACAACACCCTCCTCAACACAAAGCGGATTAGAAGGAGCAGCTTCGACTCCAAATGTAGTGAACTATGCTGTTACTCAATATCAGGGAGATAGTTCAGGATCATGGGGAAATTATAACAATTTGGCATCAAATTATAATCTGCCGACACAGGTTACAACTACGACATATGATAATTCACAAGTCAGTACAAAACAGGTTACCACCCAGTTCAACGTATATGGACAGCCTCTAAATGTAAATACATACGACTCATTAAATGGTTCACCTGTTAATGTATGCAATGTCAATTACTCATATTATACACCATCTTCATCTATAACCATGGCCCCTTACAGCGGACTCTTTAATACACAAATAACAACATATACAACAAATATAAATCAAGCTGAAGAAAGTTTAACCGCTGGAAACAGTGCACAGTCTCTAAACACACCGATAGGAACTACATCTACTGTAACAATACAGAATGCGCAAGTGCCTACAGAAATCGGAACTACGGGAAATTACTATTCGCCTACAGCTACAAAAACTGTTCAATCAGGCTCTTTATCAGCCACAGCTGGAGCTTCAAGTGAGTCCACTATGACTACAAGTGTCCAATATAATAATAACGGTCTGCCTACAAGCCAGACACAAACACTGGGCGGAGCTGCATTGACAGCGACAGAAGGCAACACTACGCCAACATCTGCTACAACTACATCTACATATACATATGGCAGCCAAACAGTAAACGGAGTAACAACTCCTACACTCACAACAACAGCGACAAATCCAATAGGACTTACCTCATCTGAAACAATAGATCTCTTCAACGGATGGATTTTGTCAGAAACAGATACAAGCGGCAATACAACAAACTATACGTATTCCGACAACGGATTAACTGTAACAATGAGCATACCTGGGACTACAGGAACTATTACTCAAAACAACAGTGCAAATCCTAATGAAGTTACTATTACAAATTCACTGACAGACTCTAGTGAAACAATAATATCAGATGGGCTTGGCAGAAAGCTATCTGATACTGTAACTGATGCAAACGGCATTTCCTCTACCACATCATATGCATACAATGCACTTGGAAAACCTGAAACAGAAACACTGCCTAATGGTAGAACTGTCTCGTATCAGTATGAAACATGGACAGGACAAGCTACATCAGAAACTGATGAGCTTGGCAATACTCAGTCTATTTCCTATAACTACGCCGCAAATACATCAAGTACATCACTAAGCTCTCCTGAGCCTTCATCATCGGGGGCCCTACTCGGAACTTTTGCAACGGCCCCTACAGCTATGGGAAACGTCATACAGAAGCTTAATCTCTGCCAGACAACACCTGTTTATAATATTGCCCTAAACTCGACACAATACGATGACCAAGGTAATACACTTTCAACACAATCGTATGTTGGAACAACAGTTCAAAATGGCTATTATAATGGGATAAACCAAATGGTTTCAAATAATTTGAATCCAACTACTTCACAACTTGCAGATGCAAACTCAACTCCGCTTATATCATCATCATACACATACGACATAACAGGCAAGCCGGCTGCTTATTCCATCTCAACAGCAGATGGCGGAAACGGACATTCTACGTGGACAAGAAATCTTTACGGGGATATAGAAACAAGAACCACTACATTTACCTCTGTCCCAAGTGATATGATACTTTCGACAGCGGCCCTCCCATCAGAAATAAAAACGTACAACGCAGCAGGGCAGGCAACTCAAATTCAAAACCCTCAGGGACAAATTGAATCTTACACCTATGATAGTGCTGGTCAAATTAAAACAATGACTGATTTCTCTGGAGAAACGTACACATATAATTATGAAATGCTTGGCGGCAAAGAAATATTGCAAAATGAACAATTGCCTGACGGTTCAACTATTGCATATACTTATATAACAACACCAGGTGAAACATATGGAGAAGTCCAAACAGTTATACAAAAGACTTCTACGCAAACTCTCTCAGAAACAACATACAGTTATTCTTATTCTGAAAATTCAAACGGAGTATGGCAGAATACAGTAACAACAACAGAGACAGATGGGGTCAATGGAAAATCAGCATCAATGACTCAAGTCTATGACTTTGTAAATAGTCAATGGCTGCTTGATAATTATACTGATTTTGCTGGAGCAAACTTCCAATACACTTACTACAACCAGCCTGATTTACCGCAAAGCGACGTAAAAAGCGTTACTCAAACATATAACGGCAATACAATTGCAAGCGAAAATATCTACTATTATAATGGCGAAGCAAATGGTGCAATGTATGCCGACGGTTCTACTCCTTCTGGAATAATGTATACTACATATACAAACGGCAACCCTAATTATATCTACATTGCATATACATATCAGAATGTAGGCGCTTCAACAGCTAATCTAAAAGGATCACCTGCTCCTGCACCGACGCCTCAGCAACTGCCGGCACCAAAGCTGCAATCCATAACTGTAACAAATCCTACAGGCAGTATTATTACTATGTCATATTACCAATATGATGTTCAGGGAAATGAAACTGGTATAGGCACATACTCACAACTTCCTGATTCTGCAGGCAATGATAATTATAAAGTGTACACTTACGATGATCTAGGCCACCTGGCTTCGGCAGATGTATATAGTGTAATCTATAATCCTCAAACTACCACAGAACCAGCTGATCTACTACAAGGAACAACTGAATATTCGAGTGACCAATACACATATGACTGTAATAACAATGTTCTTACAAATATTCATACTGATTATACAACAACTCCACAAACCACTGTAACTACTAACTATTTTTATAATAGTTTAAATCAGTTGCAAACTGTAGAAACAAGTGCAGGAACAATTTATACACCATCATATAACAGTGCTGGTGACATGATTGGATTATCCTATACTCCTTCTGCAGGCGGTTTGAGCGGTTCGCCGTATTATCAGTCATTTACATTCAATCCTGAAAATCAATTAACAGAATTTCAACAGTATCCTACTGCTGTCTACACCTCTGGAGAAACTCCAGTAATAGACTATTCGTATACATACTGGTCTGACGGAGAAAGAATGTCAAAAACAAACAATCAATATAACTCATAACTTATAAATGGTTAGTGCTGTTTTAAGCAGACAGCCTAACCTCTTAAAACTATAAATAAAGGTTACCCATTGGTGTGAGATATAAATTAAATATTTTTTCTCACAAAGCCACGAAGAACACAAAGAGTGCAAATAATGAATTCTAAATGTTTAATTATGAATTTTATAAATAAAAAATTTGAATTGTCTTGGTGAACTTTATGCCTTGAGTGAATGGCAATGAACGGGCGTGAGAAAACTCTAAATAAAAAGTTAGTGAATATCAGTGTTGATAAGTGGTGAATAAATTCTCTGAGTTCTCAGTGAGCTCGGTGGTTGATAAAAGAATCAATGCGTAACCTATGTTCATAAAATTAAGGTGGTTTTAAGAGGTTAAAATAATTCATAAAACATAAAGGAATAATTATGAAACAAAAATTATCAATTTTAATGGTGCCGGTAATGGCGGTTTATACGCTTCTGCCGTGCGTGTCGCAGGCTGTATCTATAAGTTCCCCCTTTTTGAACAAAACTCATCTGGTGCATTCGGTGCAGCAAAGTGCTATACCGCCAACCGACACCATTACCTATTTTTATAACGGTTCTACACTCATAAACGCCGAAGACGACAACGGCGATATGAGCACCTACCTTGACAGAACCGTGAGAACGATTGTCAACGTGAATACCCAGACAGTAGAGGATACCCAGTGCCTCTTTACCGACGGCAAAAACGTCATATCCCAAACCGACAGCACTGGAACAAACGTCACATCTACTCAACAGTACAATGCCTTTGGTCAGCCCGTCTCTTACACTTCTTCTACAAATAAACAAATTAACAAATTAACAAATCAACAGCTCAACATTTTAACCAATCCCTTCCAATACGACGGTTACTACAACGATAGTGAATCAGGCCTTTACTACCTCAACGCCCGTTACTACTCCCCTACTTTAATGCAGTTCATCTCTATGGACACCTACGACCTCGCCAACCGCTATGCCTACAGCGACGGCAACCCAATCGGCAATGAAGACCCCACTGGTCACAGTGTAATGTCTGTACTTAACTCAATCAGTTATATTCTTAATTTTGGATTTGTTGCTGGTGGCATTTCTAAGATAATGAAAGCAGCTGGAGCAGGAAATAAAGCCATCGAGATTACAGGTATGACAATAGCAACAGTTTTAGCTATAGCACAAACATGGTATGGTTTAGGAGGGCTTAAAATCCTATCTGCCGTAAAGGATGCATCTACTATCAATAAAATAGCGAGAGTTGGTGCAGGACTTGATGCATTATCAGGTGGTGGACAGTTAGTTAATACATTTGGCAATCAAATCTATGGAGGAAAAGCTACACAATATGTAGGAGCAGCTCTAGATGTTCTTAATGTGGCAGCTATTGGAACTAACTTATGTTCTATTCATTATCAGCTTTACACAACTAGTAAAATTGGACGCCAACCTGATTTTGGCTCAAACTTAAAAGGGAAAAATGGATTTCTTGATTTAGAACAAAAGAATCTCAAAGCCAGGTTTACAATGGAAAAAGCTAAAAATTTAGAATCGGAGGACCTAAACATATCGAATAATAAGGACCTAAACATATCGAATAATAAGGACCTAAACATATCGAATAATAAGGACCTAAACATATCGAATAATAAGGACCTAAACATATCGAATAATGAGGCATCAATATTAAATAAATCAATTAATGATAGTTTAAATACTATCCTTAAAAAACAAGTCATAGTAAAACAACTGATACTACAATGAAACAAAAATTATCAATTTTGATGGTGCCGGTAATGGCGTTTTATACGCTTTTACCGTGCGTGTCGCAGGCTGTATCTATAAGTTCCCCCTTTTTGAACAAAACTCAGCTAGTGCATTCAGTACAGCAGAACACTATGCCGCCAACCGGCACCATTACCTATTTTTACAACGGTTCTACTCTCATGAACGCAGAAGATGATAACGGCGACATGAGCACCTACCTTGACAGAACCGTGAGGACGATTGTAAGCGTGAATACCCAGACAGTAGAGGATACCCAGTGCTTATTTACCGATGGGAAAAACGTCATATCCCAAACCGACAGCACTGGGACAAATATTACCTCTACGCAGCAGTACAACGCCTTCGGCCAACCCGTCTCTTACACTTCTTCTACAAATAAACAAATTAACAAATTAACAAATCAACAGCTCAACATTTTAACCAATCCCTTCCAATACGACGGATACTACCTTGACTCTGAATCAGGTCTTTACTACCTCAATGCCCGTTATTACTCCCCTACGCTGATGCAGTTCATCTCTATGGACAGCTACGACCTCGCCAACCGCTACGCCTATTCAGACGGCAATCCTATTGGTAATGAAGACCCAACAGGTCACAACGCTGTACTAAATTTTTTCGGTATAAACACAGATAATGATGAAGATATTATTACGAGTGGTAGTACTGCTTTATTAGGTCTAATTATGTTTGGGGCTGAAAAAGAGACATTAAGCTTGCTTGTAAACGTTTTGACTTATGCACAAGCTGGTATGTCCAATTACAATTTTGAAGGTGGTGCAAAAAAATATTTAACAATCGCTTCTGATGTTTTCTCTTTCGCTCCAGTTGGAGTAGGGGCTGTAAAAACTGGTACCCACTTTTGGAAAGGTATTGAAGGAGAAGGCAATAGATCTTTAAACATTACTGACTTAAAAAAGAGTATAGAAACCCTAGATAATGATAATTCAATTTATGCCGTAGTGAGAAAGAAAAATGATATACATGCTTATGGTCTTAACATTACTAAAAAAGATGACAACCTAATTGTACATAGAATTGATATTGGAGCTCAAACTCCGGGTTCAGCATCAGGGAAAAGTTTAATTCCATTCAATAATAAATATCAAGCAACAATTAAAGAAATAGGCAATTTTGATATTCAAAAAGGACTCTCAAACCGACATTTATACTACTCAAGAGAGTATTCTAATGGTGAGACTATTAATAGTATTGTGACTAATTTTAACGCTAAGCACAAATGGACTGGGTATCATATTTTAGGAAATAATTGTAAAGCAGGACAGATTGAATTAATTAAAAATTTAAAGGTAGAGTCTGATAATAACATTTCTATTTTATCAGAAGGATAATACTAACCAATGAGACACAAACAAAAATTATCAATTTTAATGGTGCCGGTAATGGCGTTTTATACGCTTCTGCCGTGCGTGTCACAGGCTAAAGTTATAAGTTCCCCCTTTTTGAACAAAACTCAGCCGGTGCATTCGGTGCAGCAAGCTGTTATTCCGCCAACTGGCACCATTACCTATTTTTATAACGGTTCTACACTCATGAATGCCGAAGATGACAACGGCAATATGAGTACATATCTTGACAGAACAGTGAGGACTATCGTAGACGTGAACACGAAGACCGTACTTGACACCCAATGCATCTTCACCGACGGCAAAAATGCCATATCCCAGACTGACAGCACTGGTACAAACGTCACCTCCACCCAGCAGTACAACGCATTCGGCCAGCCCGTCTCTTACACTTCTTCTACAAATAAACAAATTAACAAATTAACAAATCAACAGCTCAACATTTTAACCAATCCCTTCCAATATGACGGCTACTATTACGATCAAGAATCCGGTCTCTACTACCTCAACGCTCGTTACTACTCCCCTACCCTCATGCAGTTCATTTCTATGGACACCTATGACATAGCTAACCGCTATAGCTACTGCGACGGCAATCCTATCGGCAACGAAGACCCCACCGGTCATTTTTCAGTATCAAGTTTAATAAATGGAGTCATAGAAGATACTGATGCTGCTGCCGATGCCATGACAGGAGATGAGGCAGGAGCAGTAATAAATGCAATAATGTCAGGAGGAAGTTACTATAATGCTGCTAATAGTAATGAAAATAATTGGGCTTTAACAGGGGAAGTGGCAGCAACAGGATTGTTTGATATTGGAATAAATATGTGGAATGCAAAATTAATATCAAAAGGAATGACGTGTAATAACGTTGAGTATACTGACATAACAGGACAAGTTCATGTTAAAGGTACTGGAACGAACACACCATATTTAGGTGTCAACAATCCTGTCCCTAACAAAACTTTGACTCAAGAGGACATCAATAAGATGGGAGAGAATCGAATTGATACAGTTACTTATGATGAATTACAAGTAGGCGATAAAGTGTATGCATTAGGAGGAAAAACTATAGATGGTGCTGTTACAAATTCAACTTTAATAAAACAATCTACATACGATAGTCTAGTTTTAAATAATCAATTATTTGATCCTATTACTAAGGCTAAATGGAGTAATAAAATAGAAGGTGGAGCGTTCGAAACTAGAGTTATTGGCAAATCTGCAAATAGAACTCCTATTCAGAATAGTGGATATTTTGAAAAGCTAAGCCGTTTTTACAGCAAAGATGAAAATACTTATTCAACGAAAGGCGATATTGAATTTGGCTTTACAAATACAATGAGAATGGAACATCCATGGAGGGCTAATTTGCTTAGAGGCGGCCATGCACTTGCAATGAATTCTTATGCAGCATACAACTATTCAGGCAATAATGGAGATGTTTTATTTGCGACTGGTGGAGAACTTCCGAATATAGCATACTATGGGTCATTTATGCTTTCAGCCATTTTCGGTGGCGAATAAAATAAATATAAGTAGATAAAATATTATGAAAACATTAAAGTTTAAAAATAAAATATTTTTTATCAAAAAGCCGCAGAGAGCACAAAGAGTGGAAATGATGAATTGTAAATGTTTAATTATCAATTTAATGAATAAAAATAAAACTTGAATTTTCTTGGTGAACTTTGTGCCTCTGTGTGAGATATAAATTAAATATTTTTTCATACAAAGCCGCGAAAAACACAAAGAAGAAAATAGATAAAAATTCTCTGAGTTCTCAGTGAGCTCGGTGGTTGATAAAAACGTACACGTTAGCATATATATATATCAAAAAAGGGAAATGAAAATGAAACAAAAAGCGATCCAAACTGTCCTGTTGGCTAGTTCTATGCTGGCCTATGTAATGCTACCATGCATTTCACAGGCTGAAGTAGTCCAAAACACAGCACAAACAACTTCATCAACGGTTAACACTCCACAACAGACCACCATACCGCCAACCGGCACCATTACATATTTCTATAACGGCAGCACCCTCGTGAATGCCGAAGATGACAACGGCGATATGAGCACATATCTAAGCAGAACAGTGAGGACTATCGTAGACGTGAACACGAAGACCGTACTTGACACCCAAGGCATCTTCACCGACGGTAAAAATGCCATATCACAGACAGACAGCACAGGCACAAACGTCACCTCAACCCAGCAGTACAATGCATTCGGACAACCAGTAAATCAGAATCCAAACACAAATTCCCAACTGAGCATTGCAACCAATCCTTTTCAATACGACGGATATTACAACGATAGCGAATCAGGTCTCGACTACCTCAACGCCCGTTACTACTCCCCTACCCTTATGCAGTTCATATCTATGGATACCTATGACCTTGCCAACCGCTACGGCTACTGTGACGGCAACCCCATCGGCAATGACGACCCACTTGGTCACAGTATAGTACAAACAATTGCCAGCGGCTTAGCTTTGGCTGGAATGATGGTTGCAGCAGCTTCTTCAGGGCAAACAGAGATATTGGCATACATGTTCTCAAATTTAGCATACTCGGGAGGACAGATATCTACAGATGCATATAACAAAAATTGGAGCGGTGTTATAGGGAATATTCTCTTTTTTGCGGCAGGCATAATTGGAACATCAGGAGCCATTCCAAAAGCTTTCGCACAGCTTAATGACGACCATCCTTTTATTCAAATTTTAGGAAAATTTAATAATCCAGAGAACAGTACAATAGATAATCTAGGAACTATAGAGTACGCAACAATGCAAAAAGGAAAAACAGGTCCATTATCAAGAATGCAAACTAGAATGGGATGGGTTCAAAATCGAACAAAAACCCCTTCTACAATAACAGGTGTTTTAGGTGGTATGGGAGCAGGAATAGCCAACGCCCCACACACAAATAATGAAGGTTACAATATAGGTGTAGGAGCAGCATATGCTGCAGTGGGGGCAGCGGCAGGCTTTCTATCTGGCAAAATATATGGAATATATAACGCAAAAACTCCCACTGAAAATGCACCATGGCAATTTGTTAAAAATGCACTGATAAAATCAGCGTCAAGCGGCATAGTAGCTGGGGCAAGCTCAGCTCTTGACCAAATTATCAATGATAAAGAAGATAACGCAAGCTCTTCCACACTTGGCATTTCACTTGCAGGTGACTTTGCTTCACCAATAATCTTAGCTGTTGCATCAGGATTAACGCAAAATTACCAACAGTATGGAACTGGTGCTGCTGGTGTCATAGGAAATTATTCTCGTTATGCATATCTGGATGCTAAGACTAACTACATTGGCCAATTATTTAGTATTGGACCAATGGGATTAGTCAATAATCTTAATCCAACAAATGGAATTATCTAAAAATTACAAAGAACTAAAATGAAACAAAAATTATCAATTTTAATGGTGCCGATAATGGCGTTTTATACGCTTTTGCCATGTATGTCGCAGGCAGCACCTGCAGAGTACAAATCTGTGCAATCTGCGAAATCCATCTGCCATGATGCATATCATGGTGCGGATAGTATTCAGCCTACCAATACTATCACATATTTTTATAACGGAAATACACTCATAAACGCTGAAGACGACAACGGCAACATGAGCACGTACTTGGATAGAACCGTGAGGACGATTGTGAACGTGAATACTCAGACGGTGGAAAAGACCCAATGTCTATTTACAGACGGTAAGAGTGTTGTATCACAAACCGACAGCACTGGTACAAATATCACCTCTACACAGCAATACAACTCCTTCGGTCAGCCCGTCTCTTACACTTCTTCTACAAATAAACAAATTAACAAATTAACAAATCAACAGCTCAACATTTTAACCAATCCTTTCCAATACGACGGCTACTATTACGACCAAGAATCAGGCCTTTACTACCTCAATGCGCGTTACTACTCTTCAACGCTTATGCAGTTCATCTCTATGGACACCTATGACCTCGCCAACCGTTACGCCTACTGCGACGGCAACCCCATCGGCAATATCGATCCAACTGGTCATAATGTATGGAGTAATATTTTAAATACTCTCAATAATAAAATTGTTATGGATATTGCAGATGGTGTAGGAATATTGGGTTCTCTAGCTTCTTTTGATATACCGATGTTTATGACATCAGCGGCAGATTTAATAAATAACAATGCAGGGATTTATTCTGATAAAAATTATATAAATGATGCTATTTCAACAGTAAATCTATTTCAATTTGGAGAAGATGCTTTCAGAATTGGACGAGGAATTTATAGAAATAATGTGAAAAATTTCTTTTCTAATAAAACAAAGGGAACAATTTTTGTTGATATAGATAAAAATCTTATTTTTAATAAAGCTAGTAAAATAGGAAAACAAGGCGGAAAGATTCCATCTGCATTTACAGAAGAGAATAAGTTAGATCTTCCTGCTGGCTCACATGATAAATATATTGATAATATTAATGTTTATTTTAATAAAAGACTAGCAACTAAGCTTAAAGACTGGCAACGTAGTGGATATACTATACGAGGGTTATCTACAGGAAAGTGGACTGAGACAGGGTTTAATACCTTTGCCAATCAAATAGATAATGATTTTAAATGGGATTCATGGACATCTTCTACGCATGATTCAGATGGTGGTATAGGCTTAAATGGTGTATGGGGACATTTCAAATATTCAAGCAAAATCAAATCAAACTTAACCATTACCTCAAAATTTAATTATATGAAAAAATTTAAAGGTCCAAAACTTCTTTTAGATGATCAACCTTACCATAGGTGGGGCGCAAGGCTTGCAGGAGGGTATGCAGCAGGAGCTTACACAAATAAAATGGTTGAAACTTTAGAACAGTTTTAATTTCAGGATGTGTAACTACTCAGCTACCTATAAGAATTTGAGTTAACCTCAAAAAGTTGATTGATTTTAAAATTATACACTGGAAAAGTTAATTTCACCACCTATAAGTTCAATTATGAATGAACAGTACTACATAAAGCTGATACAAGAAAAAGATCTTTTAATTGAAGAGCTAACTAATAAACTTATCTCACTTGAGAAGCAGATGAAAGAGTTGGTTTTAGATAATAAGCGTCTTCGTGATATTATTTCTAAAAACAGCTCTAACAGCAGTAAACCACCTTCCTCTGATTATGGTAAAAAACATCAAGTATCAGAGGGAAAAGTCCTAGAAAAACAGGAGGTCAGCAAGGTCATGAAGGAACTACACTTAAGCAGACAGATACACCTGACGTAAAAATTAACCATACACCAACTCATTGTTCTTGTGGTTGCTGCATAGAAGATATAAAATCAGATAAATCCGAAATACGTCAAGTAATTGAAATACCTGCAGTAAAGTACACGGTAACAGAGCATATAAATGAACATAAAATTTGTCCAAATTGCGGAAATATTGTTCAAGGCACATTTCCAAACAATGTAAAGGCTCCAGTGAGTTATGGAACTAATACGAAAGCTTTTGTTTCATATATAATGAATTACCAACTGCTTCCTTTCCAAAGAGCACAAGAACTTTTGATGAACGTGTTCAGCTTACCAATAAGCGAAGGAACTCTTGCAAATATTAGAAATGAGCTGGCTGGAAAATTAAATCAATTTGTAGAACACAGTAGAGATGAATTATCTAAAAGCCCTGTAATCAACAATGATGAAACAAGTATAAATATAAATGGAGTAAGATACTGGCTTCATGTTGCATCAAATAAGTTTATTACTCTTCTTTTTCCACACGCTAAGAGAGGAAAGGAAGCTGTAGATGCCTTTGGTATACTTTCAAGTTATAACGGCATCGCTGTTCATGATTGTTGGAAAACATACTTTACATATAGGAATTGTCAACATGCCTTATGCAACGCACATATTCTTAGAGAGTTGAAGTTTTTTACTGAACAGGATAAATACCTATGGTCAGACAGACTTGCAAAATTACTTATAGAGATAAAAGACCTTTGTGATAATAATAGGTTTAAAGGAGTTAATTTTCTTTCAGATGATGTATTAAATATCGTTGAGAATGGATATGATATTATTGTTAAAGATGGTTTTGTTGAACTTCTTTCAAGAGGTACCATAGAAGAAAACATAAAAGCTTATAATTTGCTAAAACGTTTAAGATATCGCAAAGCAAATATTCTTTATTTTGCTTATAATTTTAATGTCCCGTTTGACAATAACCAAGCCGAACAAGACTTGAGAATGGAAAAATTAAGACAAAAAATTTCAGGCGTTATAAAGAATTTTGAAAACGCCTTGAACATAACAAAAATAAGAAGTTACCTTAAAACTTCTCGCAAAAATAACATTAATGTTTTGGATGCATTCGCCTCGGCTTTTGCAGGAAATCCATTTATACCAAAACGCTGTTAAGCTAACCCACCTGAGTAGTTACAAATTTTTAACTCGGATCAAATTAACGAAGAAATAATACCAATTCCATAAAATAATTTCATATATTCGCCCATGTTCTAGTCGCAATACTTTTTATCAATCCAGTTGTTTCTGTAAACTTTTTCCATGCATTACATGATGCATCAACTATTTCTTCGTAATTTTTAAAAACTCT
>ORMF010276436.1_pt1 | contig 30987 bp, 35 predicted proteins | sample 1779871 | NCBI WGS metagenome assembly ORMF01 (sample SAMEA104232316, study PRJEB22302) | groundwater metagenome | biome: forest; feature: aquifer; material: groundwater | place: USA | collected 2011-08-07 | depth 5.4 m | reverse complement strand
TATACAACGACGAGGCCCAGACAACTTTTACTATCACCTATAAGGCGGCGGACACCAATGAGGTCGCGCGCATCGTTAAAACTGACGCCCTTTCGGTCATAAGAAAAGAATTCGATTTCGAGACGGCTCAGGCCAGGGAATTTGACGGCGTCACGCAAACGGCCACGTACAGGTTCAGCGTAGACAACTGGCGCGTCGCGCCGGAGTACCGTCTGGCGATGGGGCGCGTCGAAGAGCTCAAGCTGTGGGACGGAAGTGGGACTCTGTGGATAGAACTGTCGCGCGCTCCTGAGGAACTTCTAAGATCGGTGAGCCAACCCTACCTTCAGGCTTTTTTGAACACTGCCCATGCGACCACGGGCCTCACTCAGAGCTTTATCGGCGGCAACGTCAACAACAACCCTTACGGCACTTACACCTATGACATGGCGCTTTTCGCCATAGGCGATTTCAGCGTCAACAGCGACCATATTGTGAACACCTACGCGCTGAACCGCGCCTCCGCGGTCGACGCGGCCAGACCCGCTACCTACAATACCGACTATAACCCTCGTTGGGGCCTTTACAATAATGTGCGCATAGCCAACTTCACACAGCCCAACTGGTGGGACACTTGGGACTGGAGCATACACGGCGGTCCTAGCGCCTGGATAGGCATGGCGGCGCTACAGGACTACATGCGCGGCCGTGATGACGTGCCCAACGCTTATGTTTTCGCCGAGCAGAGGGCGAGTTTTCTGGTCTCCATGCAGGACACCGACGGCGGCATACGCATGGGACCGCAGCTGCAGTTTCACCCCAACGGTACCAGTTTTTATTGGAACCTCAAGTCCACGGAAAACAACATGAGCGCGCTTTATTTTCTCGAGGCGTTCGCCAGCATCACCACCGACCCTACGCTTAAGGCCAAGTACCAGTTGGCCGCCGACAAAATCTACACCTGGCTCAAGACTATGTACGATAAAAACGAAAACGCATTTCACCGCGGCGCCGTGTATACGGGCGGTGTCTGGGTGAAAGACGCCCACAGCCTTTATGCCTCGGATACGGCCAATTGGGCCCCGATGGAGCGTATGCTCAACGACAGCTTTTTCGGCGCCACGCGCGCGGCCCGCTTGACAGAACTGGACGAGATGCTGGACGCGGTGGTCACCAAGACCGGCGTTTACATGAGCTCGCCCGACGGACCTCAGCTTGTAGGCATCAGCTACTCACCCAGCTCCAAGGCGCTGGTCAAACCCGGTTTTCCGGGGATTGTCGGCGTGGTTTCCATCGAATGGTCCTCACAGTACGCTCTCAGACGCCTGCGCATGTCCCAGGAATGGGCCAGGCTCGGAGACTCCGCACGTGCCGCGGCGGATTTAAACGCTTACAATCAGATGGTCACACGCCTGGGCACCTATTTCACCAACGGCGTGGCCCCTTACGCGGTCTGGGGCGACGGCAGCATCGCCGGAAATGTGGCCACAGGCCACGGCTGGAGGACGCCCAATTCCACGGCGTCTCTGGCCAGCAGCTATTACATCTACGCGCTGTCCGGATACGACCCGCTTTTGCTTCGCGGCGAGATCTAAATCCCCTCGATTTGAAGCGTCACCCCGTTTTTTAGCCCCCCTCCCGCTTCTGCCTGGATAATTGACATAGCAGCTTATATATGTTACAATTCTTTCGATATATATAATAGTAGATTACTCATATAAGAGAGCCTGTATGGACCATTTAGACAAACTCGAAAACCAGTCGATATTCATTCTGCGCGAGGCCCATAAAAAATTCAAAAAACTGGCTATGCTCTGGTCCGTCGGGAAGGATTCCAACGTGCTGCTGTGGCTGGCGCGCAAGGCGTTTCTTGGCCACGTGCCCATCCCTCTGGTGCACATCGACACAAGCTACAAGATGCCCGAAATGATAGAGTTTCGCGATCGCTTCGCCAAGGAATGGGGCCTGAACCTGATCGTCGGGCAAAACACCAAGGCGCTGGGTGAAGGCATGCAATACACCCAAGGCCGCATCAACTGCTGCAGCGCGCTGAAGACGGCGGGACTTCAGCAGATCATGGAAACCTACGACTACAAGGGGCTGATCCTGGGCATACGGCGCGACGAGGAATCGACGCGCGCCAAGGAACGCTATTTTTCCCCGCGCGACAAGAACTTCGAATGGGATTTCAAGGACCAGCCGCCGGAGCTCTGGGACCAGTTCAAGACCAATTTCGACGAGAACACGCACATCCGTATTCATCCATTGTTGCACTGGACAGAAGTCAATGTTTGGGAATACATCAAGCGCGAGAACATCCCTGTGGTGAGCCTGTATTTTTCAAAAAACGGGAAACGTTACCGCAGTCTTGGCTGCGCACCCTGCACGTTTCCCGTGGAGTCGTCGGCAAGCACTATCGACGAAATCATCACCGAGCTTAAACAAGGCAAAACGTCTGAACGCGCCGGCCGCGCTCAGGACCAGGAAGACACGTATGCTATGCAGAGGCTGAGACAGAAAGGGTACATGTGATGATCGCCACCGACGCACCCGTCCATCAGGATTCGGGTACGGAAACGCTCAAGATCGTCATGGTGGGTCATGTGGACCACGGCAAATCCACACTGGTCGGCAGGATACTGCATGAGACCGGCTTCATCCCCGAGTCCAAGATCAACCACGTGAAGAAAGTCTGCGACGACCAGGGTAAGGGGTTTGAATTCGCTTTCCTTCTGGACGCGCTGGAAGAGGAGCGCGACCAGGGCATCACCATCGACGTGTCGCAGATGTTTTTCAAGACCAAAAAGCGAAACTACGTGATTATCGACGCGCCCGGACACAAGGAATTTTTGAAAAATATGATCTCGGGCGCCTCCAACGCCGACGTGGCGTTTCTTTTGATAGACGCCGAGGAGGGCATACAGGAGCAGACGCAGCGCCACGCGTATCTGTTGTCGCTTTTGGGCATCAAGCAGATAGCCATCGTCGTGAACAAAATGGACCTGGTGGGTTATTCCGAAAATGTGTTCAACTCAACCCGAGAGGTCTATAGCAAATACCTGCGGACCATAGGCGTCACGGCCCGTACGTTCATCCCGATCTCCGCCTATCACGGCGAAAACGTATCTTCCAAAAGCTCGAAAATGCCCTGGTATCAGGGGCAGAGCATACTGGAGATACTCGACAACTTCGCCGCGCATGACGACAGGTCGCTTTTACCTTTCCGGTTTCCTGTGCAGGACGTTTATAAATTCGACAAGCGGCGCATCATTGCCGGACGCGTCGAGACCGGCAGGGTGGCCGTGGGGGACGAGGTGCTGTTTCTGCCGTCAGGCAAGTCCACGCGCGTGAAGACCATAGAAAAGTGGAATTCCGAGGCGCCGACCGCCGCCGAGGCCGGGCAGTCGGTCGGGTTCACTATGGAGGAGCAGATATTCGTGGAGCGCGGCGACATCGGCTGCCTGCCCAAAGAAAGGCCCATGATCTCGGACCGCTTCCAGGCCAATATCTTCTGGATGGGCAACAAGCACCTGGAAAAAGGCGGTAAGTATATTTTGAAACTCGCGACACAGGAGATAGAGTGCGTGGTCGAGTCGATACTCAAAGTGATCAACTCCTCCACACTTGAGGAGATATCCAAGAATGCCGCCAGTGTCGCCAAGAACGAGGTGGCCGAGATGATACTGTCCACCAAAAAGCCGATAGTGTTCGATACTTTCGACGAGGTCCCGGAGACCGGACGTTTCGTGCTGGTGCATGAGCACGACGTGCGTGGAGGGGGCATCATTTTGAAACGGGCCGAGCCCATACTCGGGATGAACATTTAATGATAACGAAAAAAGACCTCCCCCCACTGAACATCGAATACGAAAAGGCATCGGCCGTAGCGCTGTTGGTCTGGGCGCTCAAGACATTCGCGCCCAAGATAGCGCTGGCCTCGTCTTTCGGCGCCGAAGACATGGTGCTGATAGACATCCTGAGCAAACTTAAGCCCCAGATCCGTGTGTTCACGCTGGATACCGGTCGCCTCAACGAAGAGACGTATGAGGTAATGGACCGCGTTCGCCGCAGGTATCAAATCCCTGTCGAGACGTATTTCCCGCAGGCCGAAAAGGTGCAAGCGCTCGAGAGGCAGAAGGGTTTTTATTCTTTCCGCGAGTCGGTGGACAACAGGAAAGAATGCTGCGCACTACGCAAGGTGGAGCCTCTGGGCCGCGCGCTGCAGGGACTGGACGCGTGGGTCACCGGACTTCGCCGCTCGCAGTCGGCGACGCGCATTGAGGTGCAAAAGATAGAGCCGGACGCCGCTCGCGAAGGCCTTTTTAAGATCAACCCGCTGGCGGACTGGAGTCAGGAGGACGTCTGGAATTACATCAAAAAAAACGATGTACCTCACAACAAGCTGCATGACCAGGGCTATCCTTCTATAGGTTGCGCGCCATGCACGCGCGCGGTGGGGCCCGGCGAGGACGTGCGCGCCGGCCGCTGGTGGTGGGAAAACCCCGACCACAAAGAGTGCGGCCTGCACCCGCCCAAAAAGGACAAATGAGAATTGCTTTAAAGCGCGTGCATAAAAGCTTTGAACAAAACGGACAGCGTATTCAGGTGCTGCATGATGTGAATTTCAGCATCGAGGAAGGCGAGTTTATCTGCGTGATCGGTCCCTCCGGTTGCGGCAAGTCGACGCTGATCTCTCTGATCTCGGGCCTGGAGTTCCCCGACTCGGGCGAGGTGTTCGTCGACTCGAAAATAGTTGAAGGTCCGTCGCGCGACGTACTCATGGTTTTTCAGGAAGCGGCGCTGTTTCCGTGGCTGAGCGTCATCGACAACGTTGAGTTTGGCCTCAAGATTGCCGGCGTGCCGCAACAAGAGAGGAAGGAGCGCGCGCTTGAGGCAATCAAGATGGTGCATCTTTCGCGTTTTATCAATGCGCAGCCGCATCAGCTTTCGGGCGGCATGCGCCAGCGCGCGGCGATAGCGCGGGCCTTGGTGATGGACCCCAAGATACTTTTGATGGACGAGCCTTTCGCGGCGCTGGACGCGCAGACGCGGCAGATGATGCAGGAAGAGCTGCAGGACATCTGGCAGAAGACCAAAAAAACGGTGCTGTTCGTGACGCACAACGTGCGTGAGGCGACATTCCTGTCCGACCGTGTGCTCGAGATCACGGCGCGGCCCGGTACCATCAAAAAAGAATACCCGATACACATCGCGCGCCCGCGCCGCGAGCAGGACCCCGCTCTTTTGGCCGTTCAGACAAAGATCATGGGTTCTCTCAAGGACGAGATCAGCAAGGTGGCCAAAGAGCAGCTCGACATCGATTACACCGTTTCCAAAGACGGCGTGCTGACGCCTGTGGACAGGAACGTGGGGAGCAACATCTAGTGATACGTATTCCCGAGACCATTTATCAGATTATGCTGGACCACGCGCACAAGGGGTTTCCCAACGAGGCCTGCGGCATACTCGCCGGAAAAGGCGCCGCCCAAGGCGACAAGACGGTCAGCGATTTTTTCCCCATGCGCAACCTGGACGAGTCCAGCATCAGTTATTTCATGGACCCCAAGGAGCAGTTGGCCGTGTTTAAAAAAATGCGCGAGCACGGCGTCGAGATGACGGGAATTTTCCATTCGCACGTGGCCAGTCAGGCCTATCCTTCACAGAAGGACGTGCGTCTGGCGTTTTATCCCGAAGTCAGCTACCTGATCGTGTCGTTGTCCGAGAAGGGCCATCCGGTGCTCAAGTCTTTCCATATCCAGGATGAAGTCGTCAAAGAGGAGGAAGTGCGCATTGACTGAAACGGCGTCCAACGAGTTCATTAAAATCAGATTGAACGGCAAAGAGACCGAGATCAAGACAGGTCTGAGCGTTACCGACCTTTTGCTTAAATGGAAGATCCGGGCGGAGCTGGTCACCGTCGAGGTGAACGAAAACATTCTGCAGAAACTGGACTACGACACCACACGGATCAAGGCCGGCGACAACGTCGAATTCGTGTTTTATATGGGCGGAGGAGCTTAAAGCCATGAAGGAGAACTCATGAACAACAAAGTCAGCACCAGCATCCTGGACCTGATCGGCAACACGCCCATGGTAAAGCTCATGAAGGTGCCGGAAAAAAATTCAGCGGCCATTTACGCGAAGCTCGAGATGTTCAATCCGGGCGGCAGCGTTAAAGACCGCATCGCGCTGAACATGATCGAGCAGGCCGAAAAAAAAGGCCTACTCAAACCCAGCTCGGTGATCGTGGAGCCGACCAGCGGCAACACCGGCATAGGACTGGCCATCGTGGGAAGCGTGAAGGGTTATAAAGTGATACTGACCATGCCCGAAGGCATGAGCCAGGAGCGCATACAGATCCTGCAAAGCTTCGGAGCGGAAGTGATTTTGACCCCGGCCAAGGAAGGCATGGTAGGCGCTGTGGAGAAGGCGCGCGACATCGTCGCCTCGATGAAGGACGCGTTCATGCCTCAGCAGTTCGTGAACCCGGACAACCCGGCCATGCACCGCAAGACTACGGCCAGAGAGATACTGCGCGACACCGACGGCAACATCGACGCGTTCGTCGCGGGCGTGGGCACAGGCGGCACTATCACCGGGGTGGGCGAGGTGCTGAAAAAACACAACCCCAAAATCAAGATCGTGGCCATAGAGCCCAAGACGTCGAACGTGCTTTCAGGCGGCAAGGCGGGTCCGCACATGATACAGGGCATTGGCGCAGGTTTCGTGCCGGACGTGCTCAACCGCGAGGTCATCGACGAGATCATACCCATCGACGATCAAGAGGCCTATCAGATGGCCAAGCGGCTGTCGCGCGAGGAAGGCATCTTCGCCGGTATCTCCAGCGGCGCGGCATGCGCGGCGGCGCTGCGTGTGGCCAAGACTCTGGGAGCGGGCAAGACGCTGGTGGTGATATTTCCCGACTCAGGCGAGCGGTATTTGAGCATCGAGCCTTATTTCAATCTCGGATAAGCGGCCCCTTTGAAAAGCTCCGTTGTTTTAAAAAACAAAGAATTGGTTTTCCGCGTCCTCAGGCAGGCGGTGTTTTACGCGCTGCTCATAGGCCTGTGGAAGTTTTTATTCGCGCTGAGGCTGTGGCCGCAGTATCTTTTTCCCTCGCCCGAGCAGGTACTGGTGACGCTGGTCGAAGGGTTCAAGGACAAAAGTTTTATCATAGGCATAGGCGTGAGCATGAAGCGCCTGCTGATCGGCTACGGCGTCTCGGTGGTGTTCGGCGTGCTGCTGGGCCTGGTCATAGGCAAGGTGCGCGTACTGGACGAGACCGTCGGAGGTTTTATCGTGGGACTTCAGACGCTGCCCAGTATCTGCTGGCTGCCTCTGGCCATTCTGTGGTTCGGCTTGAGCGAATCGGCGATCACCTTCGTTGTGATCATGGGCTCGCTTCTTTCCATCACCATTGCCACCGACAGCGGCGTGAAAAACATACAGCCGATTTACCTGCGTGCCGGTCAAAATATGGGCGCCAAGGGTTACGGCCTTTTTTTAAACGTAGTGCTTCCGGCGGCGTTTCCTACGGTGCTCATGGGCCTCAAGCAAGGGTGGTCGTTCGCTTGGCGATCGTTGATGGCGGGCGAGATCCTGTTCGTGAGTCTGGGGCTGGGACATTTACTCAACATGGGCCGTGAGCTCAACGATATGAGCCAGGTCATCGCCGTCATGATAGTCATCATCGTTATTGGTATTGTCATGGAAAGCCTGGTGTTCGGGGCGGCAGAAAGAAAAGTGCGCGCTATTTGGGGAGTGGACAGGCAATGAAAAAGACACGCTCGTGGATAGCCGGGGGGGCATTACTTGTGGCGGTATCCGTCTGGGGCGCGCTTACCAGCGACGCCAAGCAAGAGGTGGTGCGTATCGGCTATTTTCCCAATCTGACGCACGCGCAGGCGCTCATCGGTGACACAAGCGGCGCTTTCCAGAAGGCCTTCGGCGACACAAAAATCGATTTCAAACTTTTCAACGCGGGCCCCTCGGTGATCGAGGCGCTTTTCGCGGGGAAGATGGACATCGCCTATATAGGACCAAGCCCCGCCATCAACGGCTATGTGAAATCTCAGGGCGACGCGCTGCGCGTGATCGCCGGCTCCGCGAGCGGCGGCGCCGCGCTGGTGGTGCGCCAGGACGCGGGCATAGTCAAACCGGAGGATTTTAAAGGAAAGAAAATCGCCTCGCCGCAGCTGGGCAACACGCAGGATGTGGCACTGCGTTCCTGGATACAAAAACAGGGTTTCAAGACCAAAGAAAACGGAGGCGATGTGCGCGTGCTGCCTTTGGCCAATGCCGACCAGGTGACGCTGTTTATGAAAAAGGAAATCGACGGTGCCTGGACCGTGGAGCCCTGGGTGTCTATACTCGAGCAGACGGCGGACGGTAAGGTGTTTCTCGAAGAACGTTCGCTGTGGCCTGGAGGCAGGTACGCGACGACACTGGTGATAGCCAACAAAAAATTCCTGGAGGCCAACCCCAAGGCCGTAAAAAATTTTTTAGCCGTGCATGACCAGCTCATCGACTGGATCAAGGCCCATCCGGACCAGGCCAAGACGCTGCTAGGCGAGGCTCTGGAAAAAAAGACAGGCAAAGCGATACCGCGCGCCGTGCTGGACTCGGCCTTTAAACGCCTGGACTTCGAGGTCTGGCCGCCGGAGACGGCGATTTTGACACAGGCCCGTGCGGCGTTTGAGGCCGGCTATTTGAAAAAAAGCCCCGACCTGACGAATCTGGTGGACACCAAGCTATTAGAGGAAGTGCTGGCCGCCAAAGCCCTGGCCCCCACGGTGGCTCAAGGAATTATTGAAACCGCTGACCAAAAGTGATAGACTAAACGTCCAAAATAAGTCTATGAATATATTTCTAAATATAGGTAAATGAATGAGTTATGTTAAAGGCTTAAAATGCCGGGAATGTCACCGCTACTACCCCACCGAGGCCCTGTATGTCTGCGAATTCTGCTTCGGGTCGCTGGAAGTGGACTATGACTATGACCGTATCAAAACTGTCCTGTCCCGGGAGAAGATAAGCCAAGGCCCCAAAAGCATTTGGCGATACAGGGAGCTTTTGCCCATAGACGGCGATCCCACGGTAGGGTTTCACGCGGGTTTCACGCCGCTTTTTAGGGCGGACAACCTGGCCCGTGAACTGGGCATGAAAGAGCTGTACATCAAAGACGACTCGGTGTGTCATCCGACACTTTCTTTCAAGGACCGAGTCGTGGCCGTGGCGCTGACCAAGGCCAAAGAGCTGGGTTTTAGCACCGTGGCCTGCGCTTCCACGGGGAATCTGGCCGGGTCGGTGAGCGCGCAGGCGGCCTGGGCGGGCCTGAACCGTTTTATATTTATCCCCGCGGATCTGGAAGTCGGCAAAATCGTGGGTTCGTTGACCTACGCGCCGAACCTGGTGGCCGTCGAAGGCAACTATGACGACGTCAACCGCCTCTGCGCGGAGATAGCCAACAAATACCGGTGGGCGTTCGTGAACATCAACATCCGGCCCTATTACGCCGAAGGCTCCAAGACCTACGGCTATGAAGTGATGGAGCAGCTGGGGTGGTGCACGCCGCGGCACATCGTGGTCCCCGTGGCCAGCGGGTCCTTGCTTGTGAAAATCTGGAAGTCATTCAATGAGTTTAAAAAACTGGGACTGATAGACAAAGTGGACTCAAAGGTTTACGCGGCGCAGGCCGAAGGCTGCTCTCCGGTCACCACCGCGTTTCGCGATAAAAGCGAGATCATTAAACCTGTAAAACCCAAGACCATCGCCAAATCACTGGCAATAGGCAATCCCGCCGACGGTCCCTACGCGCTGGACGCGTTGCGCGAGTCCGGCGGTGCCGCTGAGAGCGTGACCGACGACGAGATCGTGCAGGCGATAAAACTCTTGGCCCGTACCGAGGGCATCTTTACCGAGACCGCCGGCGGTGTCACTGTGGCTACCACCAAAAAACTGGTCGAAAACGGCGTGATCCCCAAAGACGAATCCTGTGTGATCTGCATCACCGGCAACGGTTTGAAGACGCAGGAAGCGGTAAGCGACCACATAGGCAAACCTTACCGCATCAAGCCCAGCGTTGATTCGTTCGAGCAGGCGCTCAGGGGAGAAACCAAGATCAAACAGGAAGTCTGGCAGTCCCGATGACGGTCGCGAAAGCTTAACGGAGGAAACCCCATGGCAGTCAAAGTCAGAATCCCTACCCCTTTACAGAAACTCACGAACAACCAGGGCGAGCTCCAGTGCGACGCCCCGACGATCGACGCGCTTTTGGCGGACCTGGAAAAGAAACATCCGGGCATCAAAGAGAGATTGTGCGACGCCGACGGCAAACTCAGGCGCTTTGTGAACGTGTATGTGAATGAGGAAGACATCCGTTTTCTGCAGGGCCAGGACACAAAACTCAAAGACGGCGACGACATCTCCATCATCCCGGCCATCGCCGGAGGCGCGACCGTGGGCTTGTCGAAAAAAAGGGTGACGCTGGTGTTTCCACAGGACCAGATCAAAGAACCGGCCGTTTTTATGATGGCCAAGCGGTTTGACATCATGCCCAACATCCGCAAGGCGCGTGTGACCGAGACTGTCGGCGAGATGACGCTTGAGCTCGAAGGTACGGAAAAGAACCTAGTTGAAGGGATCAAGTTTCTGGAGTCGCGCGGTATCAAGGTGGAACCGGTGAGCGGGGAAAGCGCGCTTTAAGGCGGGGCGCCTGAAGAGGGTGTTTTGAAATTTCTGCGTTTTGTTCTTTTTTTCCTGATCCCCCCGGTACTGGCGTTCATCGGGGGCTATCAGTTGACGGAACGGTGGTTCCGACTGAAGCTCGTCCCTTTCCCTTTTCATTTTTACGGTATTGCCGTGGGGCTGGCATCGGCCTGTTGGACGGTGGCGATACTCAGTTTTATCAGAGGAGTCGCACGGCCCGAAGGCCGTCCCCCACGGAACGGGTTTAATCACGGAGGAAAATCATGAAAACAGCGTTGGCGCTTTTGATCGCATTCACGTTCGTGGCCTGGCCGTCGTTCGCGCGGGCCTCCACTGACCAGCTCGACCAGATCCAGGCATCGCAGACCGAGATCATCAAGCGGCTCGACGAGATCAAGGAAGAACTGCGCGTCATTAAAGTCAGGATCTCTCTCGGATGAAATTTTCCACACGCACGCTGTACGGACTCAAGGCCGTACTCGTGCTGGCCGGTCGTTTTGGCCAGGGATCGCTTTCGGTCTCGCAGATTGCCAAGAAAGAAGGGATCTCGGTGGCGTACCTCGAGCAGATACTGAACACGCTGAAGAAAAAAGGTTTCGTCAAAAGCGTGCGCGGTCCGCAGGGCGGCTACGTGCTTTCTAAAAAGCCCTCGGAGATCACGCTGGAGGTGCTGTTTCACACGCTCGAAGACGGCAGCTTCCCCGAGACCGAGCAGCGTCTCAGCATCTCCACGGATACCAGTGAGATAGCGATAGGCAATTTCGTGTTTTGGAAAAAATTACGCGCGTCCATCAACGAGGGCCTGGCCGGAGGGACGCTGAAAGAGCTGATGGACGAGGCGCGGAGGCTTAAAAAAACCAAGCCCCAATCCTCGCACTACGCTTTAAACATTTAAAACATGCGTTCGAAGCAAAGCCTTAGGCTTGAGATGAGAGGGCGCCTGTTGTCCCAGGACGCGGCGGCCCGCCAGGAAAAAAGCCGGCGCATCGCCGAAAAGTTTTTGGCACTGGACGCGTTCAAGAGAGCGCGTTGTGTGGCATTTTACGTTTCGCGCGCCGAGGAAGTGGACACGGGTTTTCTGATTGATCAGGCGTTGGCGCTGGGAAAGAGGGCGGTGGTCCCTGTGTGCCATTTGGAAAGGATCGAGCTCAGCTTGTACGCGATACGCGGGCGCGAGGGTCTGCAAAAAAGCGCTCTCGGTATCCTTGAGCCCCCGATCGAAAAGGACAACCGCGTGGAAGCGCGCGAGGTGGACCTGGTCGTGGTCCCGGGCGTGGTTTTTGACAAACAAAATCAAAGGATAGGTCAGGGCAAGGGGTTTTATGACCGTTTCCTGACCAAGCTCAGGCCCGACACTTATAAGGTCGGGCTCGCTTTTTCATTTCAAATGGTGGACCGGCTGCCGGTGGAGAGTTTCGATGTGGCGCTGGACAACGTGTTGACGGATTAAGGAAGAGTGTTATGGATGTGAACGCGATTTATATCGCAGGTGGCGCGCTGGCGCTGGCCGTGGTTTTTTCGATGGCCGGTTATTTCGTGAGAAAGTTTTACGCCGAGCGTCTCATACGCACGGCCGAGTCCAAGGCGCGCGCTATTTTGGTGACTGCCAAACGCGAGGCCGAGGACCTGGAGAGGCAGACCGAAAAAGACAGCCGTCAGGCCATCGCCAAGGTCCAGAGCGAGTTCGAGAACTCAATCGCGCAGAAAAAGCGCGATTTGGAAAACCGTGAAAAGGTCGTGCAGCACAAGGAAGACACCATCGATCAGAGGTTGCAGGCCATAGAAAAGAAGGACCGGGAAGCGCTGTTTAAGTTCCAGGAGGCCGCGCTGAAGGAAAAGACGCTGCTGGAAAAGGAAAAAAACCTTGAGAGACTGACGGCCGAAGAAAAGGCCGCGCTTGAGCGCGTATCAGCGTTGGACACCGATGAGGCTAAAAAACAGCTGCTCAAGCGCATGGAGGTTGACCTGCGTATCGACACCGGCCGCCTTATCAAAGACATCGAGCATAGTGCCAGGGAAGAGGCCGACAAAAAGGCCAAAAAAATCCTGAGCCTGGCCATGCAACGCTGCGCGGCCGCACACGCGGTGGAATCGACGGTGACCGTCGTCAGTCTTCCCAACGAGGAGATGAAGGGGCGTCTGATAGGCAAGGACGGCAGAAACATCAAGACCTTCGAGACGCTCACGGGCGTGGACCTGGTCATCGATGATACGCCGGGCGCGGTGGTGCTGTCGGCCTTCGACGGCGTGCGCCGCGAAGTGGCCAAGATCGCGCTGGAGGAGTTGATGCAGGACGGGCGCATACAGCCGGCCCGTATTGAAGAAGTGGTGCAAAAAACCAAGAAAAACATGGAGAACGTGCTCAGGGAACAGGGCGAAAAAGCGCTGATGGACGCCAACCTCACCAACGTGCACCCCGAAGTAGTGAAACTTTTGGGACGCCTGCGTTACCGCTCAAGCTACGGGCAGAACGTGCTGGACCACTCGCTGGAAGTGGCGCATCTGATGAACGTGATCGCGGGGGAGATGGGACTGGACGCGGTGTTGGCGCGCCGGGCCGGCCTCTTGCACGATCTTGGCAAGGCGGTGAGCCATGACGTCGAAGGGCCGCACGCCTTGATTGGCGGCGAACTGGCCAGGCGCTACGGTGAGCATCCGGACGTAGTGCACGGCATCGAGGCGCATCATGAAGACATCGGGATGAAATCACTGTGGCCGATGCTGGTGCAGGCGGCTGATGCCTTGAGCGCCGCGCGTCCCGGCGCGCGCAGGGAAAGCCTGGAAAATTACGTCAAGCGCCTGGAAAAACTGGAAGAGATCACCGACAAGCACCCTGGCGTCGAAAAGTCCTACGCGATACAGGGTGGGCGAGAGATACGCGTGCTGGTACGTCCGGACCGCGTGCCCGAAGAGGCGCTGCCGGCCCTGGCGCGCGAGATCTCCAAAAAAATTGAGACCACGCTGCAATTTCCGGGACAGATCAAGGTTGTCGTGATACGCGAGACGCGCGTCGAAGATCTGGCCAAGTAGACTTAAAAGGATTTTATGCTTAAGATTTTGATGATCGGCGATACCTACGGCGACCCGGGGCGCCGGGCGGTAGAGCTTCTGGTCGGCGGCATGAAACAGCGCGGTGAGGTAGACTTCGTAGTCTGCAACGCCGAGAACGCGGCCGGCGGCGCCGGCATCACCGAGGGCGTGGCCAGGGAGCTTTTTAAAAACGGTTGCGACGTGCTCACCGGCGGCGACCATTTCTTCGACAAGAAAAAAGAGGTGGAGGAGTACGTCAAACGCGAGCCGCGCCTGGTGCGTCCGGCCAATTTTCCCAAGTCACTTCCCGGCTCCGGTTCCTGTGTCGTCGAGTGCAAGGGTGTGCGTATCGGCGTAATCCACGTGGCGGGCCAGGTATTCATGCGCTATCATTTCAGCTCGCCTTTTCTTGCCGCCGACGAGGAAATCGAAAAAGTCAAAAAGCAGGGCGCGCAGGTCATCCTCGTCGACATGCATGCTGAGGCCACCAGCGAAAAGACGGCGATCTCCTGGTATCTCGACGGCCGTGTCGCGGCCGTGGTCGGCACGCACACACATGTACAGACGGCCGACGAGCGCGTCAGCGCCAATGGCACGGCCTGTCTTTCGGACCTGGGCATGACCGGTCCTTATGACTCGGTGATCGGCGCCGAAAAAGGCCCGATCATAGAAAAATTCCTGACCCAGCTCAACACCAAAAAAGAAGTCGCCAAGAACGACGTGAGGCTATCGGGGGCGGTAGTGACCGTGGACGCCCACACCGGCAAGGCCGTCGCGATAGAGCGCGTGCATAAGAAGATATGAACGGGGCAGACCTTAAAACCGAACGCCTGATTTTTTCAGTCTCAGACATCACGCGCAACGTCCGCTTCACGCTGGAAGCGAATTTTTCAAACGTCTGGGTGGAAGGCGAGATCTCGGGTCTCAAACGCCACACGTCCGGCCACATGTATTTTTGCCTGAAGGATGAGTTTTCGCAGATACAGTGCGTGATGTTTCGCAAAGAAAACCAGGTACTGCCTTTTGATTTGAACGACGGGCAGCATGTCCTGTGTTTCGGGCGCGTCAGCGTTTACGCCGTGCGCGGCCAGTACCAGCTGTATGTGGAGCGCATGGAGCCCAAGGGTGTCGGCGCGCTGGGGCTGCGTTTTGAGCAGCTCAAGGAAAAACTCAGGCTTGAGGGGCTTTTTGCCGAAGAGCGCAAAAGGCCCATCCCTTTTTTGCCGTCGCGCATCGGCGTGGTCACTTCGCTTGACGGGGCTGCGCTGCACGATATCCTGCATGTTTTAAACAGACGTTTTTCGAATGTCAGCGTTTTGATTTACCCGGTGCCGGTGCAGGGCAACACAGCCGCCGCCTGCATCGCCGCGGCGATAGACGACCTGAACCGCCTCGAGGCGGCGGACGTCCTCATTGTCGGCCGCGGCGGCGGCAGCCTCGAGGACCTGTGGGCCTTCAACGAGGAGATCGTGGCGCGGGCCATAGTCCGTTCAGGTATCCCGGTAATCTCGGCGGTAGGCCACGAGGTAGATTTTACCATCGCTGATTTCGCGGCCGACATTCGCGCGGCGACGCCTTCGGCCGCGGCGGAGATTGTAATGCCTCTTAAAGAGGATCTGCTCCTCAGGCTGAGCGAGCTCAAGGCCCGGAGCGCACAGGCGATACTGGCCCGTATCAAATTTTTAAAACAGGGGCTCGAGGACCTGCGCGCCAGCCGTGGTCTCGGCGACCCTCTGGCCTATTTCGACAGGCAGTCCCAACGGCTGGACGAGCTTTCAAAAGGCATCCGAGGCCTGATCGAGACGCTGGTTCTATTTAAAAAAGAAAGACTCGCGTCGCTGATCGGCAAACTCGACGCGCTGGGTCCGTTGGCCGTCCTGAAAAGGGGTTTCAGTGTCACGATGACGCACCCGGGCGGCAAGGTCCTGGTATCAACGCGGAGACTGAGGGCTGGTGATCAGGTCAGGACGCGGCTCAGCCAAGGTTGGTTTATCAGCCAGGTGAAGGAAATCAAGCCATAACCACGGAGAACTCCATGAATCAGGAAAACAAGGAAATCGCCTTTGAGGCGGCGCTGAAAAAACTCGAAAATATAGTCCAGAACCTGGAAAACGGCGAGTTGTCGTTGGAAGAGGCGCTTAAGCAATACGAAGAGGGTGTGCGCATGGCGGACCTGTGCTCAAAGCGCCTGGGCGAGGCCGAAAAGAAAGTGGAAGTGTTGATGAAGACCGGTGGCGGAAAGTTCAAGACCGAACCGTTTGAAGACAGCGGCGAAGGCAAACCCAAAAAGAAAAAAAATTAAAACCGCCTACGACATGGACATCCAGTCCCGTCTCAACAAACAGTCCAAAAAGATAAATCGCGCGCTCGAGGCCTATCTGCCGCCCCAGGCGGATCTGCCTTCGCCATTGGGTGGGGCGTTGCGCTACGCGGTGCTGGGCGGCGGCAAACGGGTGAGGCCTATATTTACTTTGGAGGCCTGTCTGGCCGTGGGAGGCGACGAAGGGACAGTGATGCCCGCCGCCTGCGCCATTGAGTTTATACATAACTATTCTTTGGTGCATGACGACATGCCCTGCATGGATGATGACAGGGAGCGTAGAGGCCTGCCGACCTGTCACGTCAAATACGGCGAAGATATGGCACTTTTGGTGGGGGACGCGCTTCTGACGCTGGCGTTCAAGGTTTTGACCACTGTGAACGGCAAGGGCTCCGCTGAGACGCTGAGGCGCCAGCTTTCAGCCGCTCACATGGTGGCCGAGGCGGCGGGCCTGCACGGCATGGTCGGCGGGCAGGCCGTGGACATGGTTTATCAAAAGAAGGAAAAAGACCTCCCGACCATAGAATTCATAAACACCCATAAGACGGGGGCCCTGATCGCCGCGTCGGTGCGGACGGGCGCTTACCTGGGAGGTGGCTCCGCGGCCCAGGTCGAGGCGCTGTACCGCTACGGCAAGTACACGGGGCTTCTGTTTCAAATTGTGGATGACATTCTGGACGGTGAAGGGTATGCTAAGCTTGTAGGCATGGCAGAGGCCAAAAAACACGCCGCGGCCCTCCTTTTAAAGGCTAAAAAAGAACTTTCTTCATTCGGCAAAAGAGCTGATACCCTAAAAGCGCTGGCCGATTTCGTTTATACCAGGAAAATTTAGCATGGGCCCCCTTTTACAATCGATTAACAGCCCCGCGGACGTTAAAAGACTGCCCAAAGAGCGTTTGCCCGAGCTGGCTCGCGAGCTACGCGACTACATCATCGAGGTCGTGTCCGTCAACGGCGGTCACCTGGGTGCAGCGCTGGGGGCCGTGGATTTGACGCTGGCGCTTCATTATTGTTTCACCACCCCCGAAGACACCCTGGTCTGGGACGTCGGCCATCAGGTGCACGCGCATAAAATACTCACCGGACGCAAAGAAGCGTTCAAGACCTTCAGGCTGCACGGCGGCTTAAGCGGATTTTCCAATAAAGATGAAAGCAAGCACGATCCTTTTACCACTGGCCACGGCGGCGCCTCGATATCCACATCTCTGGGCATCGCGGTAGGTCATCGCATTTTGAAGCAAAACAGCAAAGTCGTCGCCGTGATCGGTGACGCGTCGCTGGTCAGCGGCATGGCCTTCGAGGCCGTGAACCACGCCGGACACCTAAAGGACAACCTCATCGTTGTCTTAAACGACAACGAGATGAGCATATCGCCGACCGTCGGAGCGCTGAGCAAGTCGTTCAACCGCTTTCTCTCCAGCGGGTTTTACAACCACCTGCGCGAGGACATAGTCTCAGGGCTCAAAAAAATACCGCGTGTCGGCAACCAGATGGTAGCCAAGGCGAAAAAAATCGACGAGGGGCTCAAGCACCTCTTTGTGCCCGGTCTTATTTTTGAAGAGCTGGGTTTTCGTTATTTCGGGCCGCTGGACGGGCACAACATCGACGGTTTGATACAGATTTTGGAAAACGTCTCCAAGATCAAAGGGCCGATCATGCTGCATCTGGTGACTAAAAAAGGGAAGGGCTATCATATCGCCGAGAGCGACCCGGCGCGCTGGCATGCCTCGACGCCTTTCGACGTGGCCACGGGCCGGATCAAAAAGCCGTCCACGTCACGTACCTACACTCAGGTGTTCGGAGAAACGGCGACAGCGTTGGCCTCCGAAGACGGGCGCGTCATCGCGATCACGGCGGCGATGTGCGAAGGCACGGGCCTGGTCGAGTTTTCAAAAAAATTTCCCGAGAGATTTTTCGACGTAGGCATCGCTGAGGAGCACGGCGTTTCTTTCGCGGCGGGGCTGAGTAAGACCGGCATCCGGCCTTTGGTCGCGATCTATTCCACGTTTTTGCAGCGCGCGCACGACCAGATCATCCACGACGTGGCACTTCAGGAGCTGCCCGTGATATTCTGCCTGGACCGGGCGGGGCTTGTCGGCGAGGACGGCCCGACGCATCATGGTGTGTTTGACATCGCCTATTTAAGGAAAGTGCCGGGCATGACGGTGCTCGCGCCGCGTGACGGACGGGAGCTTGAAGCGATGCTGAGATACGCGGTGCGCCACGAGCAAGGGCCCATCGCTGTGCGTTACCCGCGCGGCGCGGTGGCCGAGGAAAGCGGTTCGGCGTTGAAAGATGTGACGCCCCCAACGCTTAAGAAGGCAACCGCCGAGGTTCTTAAAAATGGAAACGATGTGGCGCTGTTGGCCGTCGGCAGCATGACCTACGTGGCGTATGAAGCGGCCGCGCTTTTGGAAAAAGAAGGTGTTGAGGCGACGGTGGTCAATATGCGTTTCATCAAGCCCATGGATGAGGCGCTGGTGCTGAAGCTCGCGCGCCAGATGCCGCTTTTGGTGACGCTGGAAGAGGGATCGCTGACCGGAGGGTTTGGGAGCGCCGTGCTGGAGTTGGTGGAAAACACCACTGAGCTCAAGGCGCCGCGTATCAGGACTCTGGGCATCCCCGACCGTTTCATCGAGCACGGTCGGAGGGACTTACTTTTAGACTCTTTGGGCCTAAGCCCGCAAAAAATCAAAGAAGAAGTACTTCGACTTTTGAAAGCCCCCCACGCCGTGGCCTCGAACGGCCACGCGGTTTCCAGGAAAGATCTGATACAAAATTCTTAAGGAACGAAAAAGGCGGGAAAAAATTAGCTCAGCGACACTGCGTCGTTGATAGCAATGGTTTTGCCGGGCTGGAGGTCTTTGATATTGCAGGCGGCCATCACGTCACGCACCTCGAGCACGGTCAGCGTGGCGACTTTTTTGCCGTCTTTTTTCACGGACAGCACCGTGTCGCTCTTGATGTTGTCCGCCTTACCCAGATCCACCACCACGAAACCGTGGTCTTCGTTCACCGCCAGCACGCGGCCTTCTTTTTTAACGGGCTTCTCCGTCAGGGCCGGCGCGACGGGATTGGCGTTTTCTAAGCTGATGGCTCCCAGGTCCACCGAGTTCCACTGCTCATCCAAGGCCCTGCGCATCTGGGCCAGTGGCTGTTCGAGAGAGGGACGCGTGGCGCCGATTTGCGCCAATTGGTCCTGCATTGTCTTGTAAATCCTGTCGAGTTTTTCAGACAGCTGCCTGTTTTGTCCTAAAAGCCGCGCGATCTCCTGGTCTTTTTCATTGAGTGCCGAGGATAGGTCCCCGGGGACCGGCGTCTGACCTCCCGGCGCCCTCAGCTGCTCGATCTCTTTGGCCTTATGGATCAGCATCTCTTCAAGATAAACCTTCTCTTCCTGCAAGGATTTGATCTGGCCCTCGTATTTCAGCCTATCGGCGCCGAGGGTGTCGCTGTTTTTCGCCAAAAGCTCCCTGTCGTTGTCTATTTTTTTAAACTTTTCGTCCAAGAGCAATGTCTCTTCGCGTGCGGTGTCCAGAGATTTTTGAAGCCGCCGCGTCTCGGAAGATAGTTGAAGGTTTTTTCTCTCAAGGACACCGTTGCGTGTGAACAGGAAAAAACTGGAGGCGGCGAATACAGGGATGAGAAGGTAAACCAGGCCTTTGCGGATAAATTCTGAAGCCAATGAAGCAAGATATCCTAACATAGGTCGATGCTAACATAAACGCGCCGAGCAGTCAATTCACTTAAGTCGAAAACAGCGCTTGTTTTATGTTATAATCCGACCATGATTCCTTTGTTTGGCAAATTTCTCATTTTGCTCGGAATCGCGCTCATCCTGGCAGGGGTTCTGACGCTGACCCACTTCCATGTCCCCTGGCTCGGCCGTCTTCCCGGTGATATCACGATTAAACGGGAGACCCTCTCGTTTTATTTTCCTTTGACCACCTGTATCTTGGTCAGCGCCCTGGCGACTCTCGTGATGACGCTGTTCCGAAAATGACCACCGGCATGAAACCGGTTTACCTGACTTTTTTCGGTCATCTGGAGGAGTTACGCAGGCGGATTTTGACAGCGCTGGCCGCGGTGGGAGTGGCCGCGGTAGGAGGGTATTTCATCTCCGAGCGGCTGCTTGATTTTTTGACGCGTCCGCTGGGCGCCTCGAGCCGGCCGCTTTATTTTTTTTCGCCTCAAGAAGCCTTTCTGGTCAGGCTCAAAATCGCTTTATTTTTTGGCCTGGTCGCCGCCTCTCCGGTGGTGATAGCGCAGGCCTGGCTTTTTGTATCACCGGCGCTGTACGGCAACGAGCGCAAGGCCGTAGCGCCTCTGGTGGTGGTGACCAGCGTTCTTTTTTTGACAGGCATCGTGTTTGCTTATTATCTGGTGATGCCTGTGGCGCTTCAGTTTCTTTTGGGCATGCAGACCGGATTTCTGGTACCGATGATATCGGTGACGGACTATCTGAGCTTTTTGACGGCCATGCTTTTGGCTTTCGGCATCGCTTTCAACATGCCGGTGTTCGTGATGGCCTTCGTGGTCTCGGGCGTGTGGAGCGCGCGGGACTTGAACCGCTACCAGAGACACGCGGTTGTTTTGATCTTCATCTTGGCCGCCGTGATGACGCCAGGGCCGGACATCGCCAGTCAGCTCTTGTTGGCGTTACCCCTGGTTGCTCTGTTTGAGCTGAGCGTTTTGGCCGCCGTTATTTTTGGGAAAAAGAAATGAACCTTACATTGTTGGTTTACTGTCTGTTTTTGGCCGCCGTGTCCTGGGCCTTTTATGCCGGTTTCAAATACACGCGCATGATATCAAACATTTTTTTAAGCCTGGTCTATAACCCGTCGCTGGAGACGCCGGTATCCTCGCGCGGGGAGAGGGTGACCATCCTGGACTCCGCCGACAAAGAGATCGACGCGCTATTCGTCGAGCGCAAGCGTGCCTCGAAGCTGGTACTTTTCTGCCACGAGTCCGGCGCGACCAAGGAGTCTTGGGAAAAATATGCCTATTTCCTGCCGGCGCAGGGGTTTCATCTGCTGAGCCTGGACATACACGACAAGGCCTCCGAGGCGTCTTCTAATGCGCTGAGTCAGTGGCCCACCGAGCAGGACATGCAAAAGCTGCTTACCGTTGTGCGCTGGGCCAAAAGGGTGCTGGGTCCGGACCTGAGCATCGTGTTGTTCGGCGTATCCAACGGCGCGGACTTGGCGCTGGCCGCTTCGTTTCATGACCCGGCCGTCAAAGGTGTCATCGCTGACGGGCTTTTTTCGATGAAGGAGGTATTCCGTGATTACATACGCAAATGGGCGCCCATCCTTGTGCGTCCGAATCTGTTCGGCGAGAAATACCCGCGCTGGGTCTTAAGCCTGTTCTCCGAGCTGGGCTTCTGGTACAGCCAGAAAAAATCGGGGCTTAAGTTTATCGACGTGGAAAAACTGCTTAAGAAAAAACATGTGCCGGTGCTGATGATACACGGCGAATGTGACGACTACATCCCGCCCACCCATCAGAAATTCTTGGAAAAGATCTGTCGTAAGAACGGCCTCGAGCGCCTGGTGGTGCCGAAGGCCGGCCACAACGAGGCCATCGCGCTGGGTCGTCAGTCTTATGAAAAGAAGATATCCGAATTCATGGTCTCTTTGAAATGATGGCGCGCGTCCTGCTTCTTGCCGTCTGCCTGGGTCTGACCCTCGCGCCGGCGTATGCCGAAGCGCCGCCGGCTAGTGATGCGGCCGCGCGCCTGGACACGGCGCTGCGTGAGGCGGCCGCTTCTTACACGGAAGTGAAAGACTATAAAGCGCTTTTTGTGAAACAGGAGGCGGATGAGAAGGGGATGGGCGAGACCGAGGAGATCTTCCTCAAATTCGAAAAGCCTTTCAAGATATTCATGAAATGGCTGAACACGCACAAAAAAGGGCTGCAGGTGCTCTACGAAAGGGGGCGGCATGACGGTAAGCTCGTCATCCACAAACCGGGGCTTCTCCTTGGCTTGGCGCCGGTGGTGTATTTGAACCAGGACAGCCCGTGGGTGCGCGAAGGCAGCGCCTCCTACAATATCGAGGACGCCGGCATAGGTACTTTTTTGAACGACTTCACGCGGGCCGTGGCGCAGGGCGCGCGGGAAAATAAACTCAAAGTCGAGTGGCCCCAGGAGCGCCTCGCTGACGTGAGTTTTCCGGGCACGCAAAAAGATTCGGTGTATTTCGCGCAGAGGATACGCGCGCTTTTTGACGCCAAGACCGGACTGCCTGTGCGTATGGAGCTCTTTGACGGGGCCGGCCAGCCCATGGGCGTGTATGAATACCGCGACCTGGTTGTCAATGGGGGAGACGACGCCGAGTTTCTCAAGCAGATCAACCGGCACCTGCTCAAGGTCTATTCCCAGGCCCTCGACAAGGGCGGCGTCAAGGGCAGCAATTTCGCCAGGTCCGCCAAGGGCGCCTCATGAGCGCCCGCGTTTTTTTGAAGGCGCGGCTTTATTTTGTTTTGGCGGGGGCGCTTTTTATTTTCCAAGAATGTGCCCGCGCCGATGTTGTTTATTTCAAAGACGGACGTCACTGGGAAGGTCTGGTCAAGGGCGAGGACGAGCAGTTGGTTTATCTGGACCTGGGATTTGATGTCGCGGAGCTCAAGAAACATAAGATCAGCCGCATACAAAAATCCGACGGCCCGTCAACGCAGACCTTGGCCGTTGAACTCAAGCGCAAGAAACTGGCGCGCGACCGGGCGCTGGCATTAAGGGACGCCGCGCCCCGCAAGGTGTCTTTCGTGAACGAAGAAGGGCATCTGTTCGCGGACGCGCTGTTAAACGGCGGCGTTCAGGCGCGGCTTCTTCTGGACACCGGCTCTTCGCTAGTGGTGTTGTCACGTGACATGGCTGTCAAACTCGGCCTCAAAAGACAGGAGTCCAGCCCCCTGGTACTGAAAGTGGCCGACGGCAGGAAGCTTAAGGCGGCGCTGGTGATGCTCGATAGCGTGAAAATCCAGGGTGTTGAGGCGCGGAACGTGCAGGCGGCGATTTTGTCGGACGAGGTGGATGACCCCAATTTCAAAGACGGCCTTCTGGGTATGTCGTTTCTAAAAAAATTTAACTTCACCGTCGATTACACCAACCGGCGTCTTACACTGGCGCGTGCTTAAAGCCCGTCAGTTGTAGGCCTGCCCCTTCCACACCGAAGGTCTGTTGAACGCGATGCGTCCTATGCAGGCCAGCAGTATCCACACCATCACCAAGGAACCCAAAGGATGCAGCAGCGCGTAGGCGGGCCTTGCCTTCACCATCTTGTTCCCGATGGCGCGTACCAGCACTATCCAGGCCGACACCGCAAGGCTCAAGACGAACAAAAACGGAGAGAATTTCTCAGGGGCCGCGAATTTCAGAATGGCCTGCGCGCCGAGAGAAAAAAACGGCAGACAGGAAAAAAATAAAAATAGAAATATTTTATGCGCTATCGGCGCGATCTTTTTGTCGAAAAGATAGGTGAATATGCGTGTCCAGCCGGTTTTGATTTCCCTAAGTGAACTGTACATGCGTGTTGAATAAAGTCGCGTGCCGTTTAAAAAACGCACCGTATACCCTTCCCGCCTGGCCTTGCGGGCCAGCGCCACGTCCTCCACTACCTCGGTCTTCACCGCTTCGTTACCGCCCAGTTTTTCATACACGTCGCGCCGGATCAGCAGGAACTGCCCGTTGGCCAGCGCCGTGCCTTCTTTGTCGGTGTTGATCCGTACAGGATCAAACCATAGCGCCAGGCTTGAGACGGCCAGCGGCTGCACCGTGTGCTCCCAAAAACTATGGCACTCGGTCTCCGGCGCCAACGTCAAAAAATCGATGCGCCGCTCGATGGCCGTGGCCAACGCGCTTTGAACGCTTTGCGCGCCATGCGTCGTGTCGGCGTCGGTAAACAGCAGCCACTCGCCGGTGGCCGCGCGAGAAGCCACGAACATCGCGTGGTTTTTGCCCGTCCAGCCAGGGGGCAGTTTTTCTATGCGCACGGTTTTGAAAGGCACCGGCGAGAGCTTTTTGAAATTTTCCAAAAGATGAGGTGTTCGGTCGGTGGAACGGTCATCAACGACAAGGATCTCGTAGTTCTTATAGTTTTGTTTGAAAAGATGGAAGAGACAGCGCGCGATATTTTTCTCTTCGTTGCGGGCGGGGACGATCACCGTGACTTGGGGGCCCTGGGACAGCGCGCGCGTTTCCGGCAGAGGCTCGTGCGAACGGTGGAAAGCGCGCATCCACAGCGCACGTTTTATCCAAACCGCGAAGATAAAAACCATCGCCGCGCCTTGAACGGCGTCAAAAGAGGGAATAGCCACCGTCGGCGACCAGCGTCTGCCCGTAGATCCAGTCCGAGTCCTGTCCCAAGAGGAACGCGACGACTTTAGCGATGTCTTCGGGCCGTCCCAGACGGCGACCCGGGGCACGCGCGAGGAATTCTTTTTTCATGCGCTCGAAATCGGGGAACATCTTGAGCGAATCAGTCTCGATCAGTCCGCCCGAAACCGCGTTCACTCGGATGTTCTGCGCCGCCAGTTCCACGGCAAGATAACGCACGAGGCTTTCCAGCGCCGCCTTGGAAATGCCTATTGCGCCGTAATTGGGCGTGAAGCGCTGAGCTCCCAGGCTCGAGATGGCGATGATTTTGCCGCCGCGCCCGGTCATGAAGGGCAGAGCCGCCTGTGACAGGAGCAGAAGCGCCTTGGCGTTCACGTCCAGGGAGATGTCCCAGTCTTTGACGCGCAGCTGGCTGACCGGCTTGAACACGCCGAGCGCCGCGTTGTGTATGAGGCCGTCGAGGCGGGAGGTCTTTTTCCTGATCGCGTCAAATAGGGGGCCTATCGCTTCCGCGTCGCCGACGTTTCCGCGGACCAGCGTGACCTCGGCCCCGGCTTTTTGCGCCTCTGCTTTAAGCGCCTCTGCGGACTCATCGTCGCGCAGGTAGTTGATAAATAGGTGCACACCTTTTTTGGCCTGAGACAAGGCGATGGCGCGCCCGATGCCTCGCGATCCACCGCTGATGAATATAAATTTTTCTTCGCTGACCATGGGAGAGTTAATGTATCACCATTCCCCAGGCCAGGCAAGAAAAAGGGGCTCGAGGGGGATAGGGCCCTTTTTTTGGGGTTTTATGCTACAATTTGGCCCATGGAAAAACCTGACAAGCAAGCCCAGTCAACCCGGGAAATGCGCCGCTTCCAACGCTGGCTGTGGGGGCTGCATCTTTTGGCCATCGTCGTGCTGGGCCTGGCGCTTTTCCCCATGATTTATTTGTTTTACGCGGTCTGGAAGTCGCTGGCCGCCTACCCGCCCGCGGTGAAGGTCCTGGCCGTGTCGTTTTCGGTGTCATTGGGTTATTTTCTTTTCGGTCTGGCGCTTATTTTCTTGTCCGTTTTGGCCAAAACTGTGCTTGGTTTTCGTATTGCCCCAGGTCTTTACCCGATGTACTCCATCGAGGCGTTGCGCTGGATGGGCTATAACTCGCTGATACTCATAACCAACAGCGCTTTTTTGGACGTTTTAAGGATTTCGCCTTTCCAGACGCTTTTTTACCGCCTGATGGGGGCCAAAGTGGGCAAAGACGCGAACGTAAACACCGCCGGCCTGGCGGACTTGTCGATGCTTGAGATCGGAGACCATGTGGTGATCGGCGGTGGGACGGCGCTGATCTGCCACGCGGTGGAACGGGGGTTTCTGCGCCTGGCCCCCACCAAGCTCGGCGACCGTGTCTCCATAGGCCTGGGTTCTGTGATCATGCCCGGCTGCCAGATCGGCGATGGCGCCGTAATAGCGCCTTGCAGTTTTTTACCCAAAGGGACGCAGGTACCTCCCCGGGGGTTGTGGGGAGGAAATCCCGCCAGGGACCTCAGGGCCGAGCGCCGGAACGCGGTGTCGCCCCAGGCGCAAAGCCTCGACTAACGCGCTTGGTAATTTCGCCTTTTTCATGCTATATTGTTCCCTTAACCCGCCCTTAAAAAGGGCGGTGGAGAAAGTTTTGAGCGCTTTTTGTTTTGTCCATAGCTTCGCCGAAGTCAAAAAGAACGAAAGCGCCACGGCATTTTTCGAACTGAGGGGCGACGAAGAGTTTTTGCAGGACCATTTCGAGGGTTTCCCCGTGATGCCGGGCGTGCTTCTGCTCGAATCATTGAAGCAGACCGCCGGCGCGGTGCTCCCCGAGGCCGATGGAGGCGGAGCGGCGCGTTACCGTCTCCTGGAGGCCGACGCTATCAGGTTCGGGCAATTCGTGAAGCCGGGCAGCGTACTCAAGATTTTCGCGCGGCTTCTCAAGCGCGAAGGCGCCGCTTATAGCTTTGAAGGGCGCATTGATTTGATGAATGGTTATTCGGGCGTCGCTCAAGGTAAGGCGTTGTCCGCCAATTTCAAATTGGCACCCGCGCTGTGACGCTGAAAGATAAAGTCGCAATAGTGACCGGCGGGTCGCGCGGCATCGGCGCGGCGACGGTGAGCCGGCTGGCCACCGAAGGCGCGAAGGTTTATTTCACATACAACGCCTCACGTGACGAGGCTGAACGGTTGGCCGCTTCACTGGGTTCCGGCCGCGTGTTTTGTTTCGCCTGCGACGTGCGTAAAAAAAGCGACATCGAGGCGTTTGTGGACCGTGTGTCCGAAAGTGAAGAGACTTTGGACATCCTTGTCAACAACGCCGGCGTGATACGCGATGGCCTGTTCCTCACGTCGTCAGACAAGGATTGGGAGGAAGTGCTGTCCACAAATCTGGGCAGTGCGATGCAGTTTTCAAAAGCGGTGCTGAGACGTATGGTCACGCAGGGCGCCGGTCGGATTATCAATCTGTCATCGATAGTCGGGGAGCTGGGCGGCGTGGGCCAGGCCAATTATGCGGCGTCCAAAGGCGCGATCAACGCGTTCACCAAATCGTTGGCCGCCGAATACGCGGCCAAGAACGTCACAGTGAATGCCGTCTCTCCAGGGATGGTGGACACAGACATGTCGCGTGCGGCACGTTCGGCGTTCGGGGACAAGATCAGGGAAAGGATACCGCTGGGAGATTTCGCCAAGCCCCAGGAGATCGCGGCCATCGTGGCCTTCTTGGCCGGAGACGAGGCGCGGTATATCACAGGACAGATTATTACCATCGACGGCGGCCTCAGCCTGCTGAGCCGGCGTTAACAAGGAGCGAGTGAGAGACAGCATGAACGACAGAAACGAAATTGTTAAAAATGTTAAGTCCATCATTTCGCAGGCGCTGCGCGTAGAAGCCGACAAGGTGGACTTGAGGGCCTCGTTGATCAAGGACTTGGGCGCCGAGTCCATCGATTTTTTGGACATTGTGTTCCGCCTCGAAAAGACTTTTAAGATCAAGATCCCCAAAGGCGAACTGTTTCCCGAAAAGCTGCTCACCGACGTGCGTTTTGTCAAAGATGGCCGCATCACGCCAGTCGGTCTCGAAGAGCTCAAGGTACGCATCCCCAACGGCAACTGGCAGGAGTTCGCGAAAAACCCGATAGTCTCCAGTCTCGGCGACGTGTTCACGGTGGGCATGATAGTCGATTATCTTTCCGAGAAGCTTGCCACCGCGAGCAAGTAGGCGCCGGTGACCAGGCGCGCCGCAAGAACGGTTTTTTCGCTCGGCGTGGACGTGGTGGAGATCAACAGGGCCAGATCGTTTTACGCGCTGCATAAAAAACGTCTCGGCAGTTTTTTCACAAAGCGAGAAATCCGGTTTATAGAAACACAGGCCAGGCCGCACGAGGGCCTGGCCATTTTGCTTGCGGCCAAAGAGGCTGCGTTCAAGGCGGCGCGTCGCGTCTGGATGGGCCCGGCGGGTTTCAAGGACATCGAAGTCGTTCGCGGTAAAAATACGCGTCTCAAAATCAGCTACACGAAAACCAAAAAATATGTGGTTGCCCAATGCGTTGGCATCTGATCGACAAGTTCGAAGTGCTTAAAAAAGGCGGTTTTAGCCGGGCCGTCAAGACGTTTACCGGCGAAGAGGATTTTTTCAAAGAGCATTTCGAGGGCATGCCGATGGTGCCCGAGACGCTTTTCATCGAGATGGTCGCGCAGGCCGGCGGTGTACTGCTGGGCCTGGACCAGGATTTTCAAAAAGAGGTGATCCTGGCCAAGATCGACCACGCGAGATTCGGACCTGCGGTAGTGCCACCCTGCACGCTGGCGATCGAGGCGCTGATCGAAGAGCAGCGCGAAGAGGGCGCCTGGATCACCGGACGCGTGCTGTGCAGGGGCACTCTGGCGGCCCAGATCAAGATACTGCTGATCACTCTGGACGCGCTCGAAGGCGGCAAAAATATCGTGTTCAACGACAATTTTCTGAAACATTTCCGTGTGTATGAAATCGCCAAAATGAGCGAGGCCCTGCTTTGAAAAAAAGAGCGGTCATCACGGGTTTGGGAAGCATCACGGCGCTCGGCGAAGGAAGCGACGCCCTTTGGAACGCGCTGGTTGAAAACCGCTCGGGCATCGATATTATTTCGTTTGATTCAAACGGCGGGTGGAAAGGGCTGGGCGCGCGCGTCCCCGGTTTTGTCCCTGAAAAATACGTCCCGCAGAAAAAAGCGCTCAAGGTGATGGCGCGTGACATCCAGCTGGCAGTGGCGGGGGCGAGCCTGGCGATGACAGACGCCGGCATCGCACCGGTGACCCTTCCCGACCGCGCGGGCGTCATCGTGGGGGCCGGGGTGCTGAACCACGAACTCGACGAGCTGGCCTTCAGCATACACAGCTCTCTGGGCGAAGGGGGGCAGCTCGACATGAAGCGCTTCGGCAGCGAGGGCCTGGCGTCTCTTTTCCCGCTGTGGCTTTTGAAATACCTGCCCAACATGCCGGCCTGTCATATCTCAATCATATTCAACCTGCAGGGACTGAGCAACACGCTCACCACGGGTCCTTCAGCGGGGCTGCAGGCCGTCGGCGAGGCGCTGCGCATCATCCAGCGCGGGGACGCGGACGTGATGCTGGCCGGCGGAGCCGAATCCAAACTCAACCCGGTAGGACTTTCGCAGTACAAGGCGCTGGGCGTGCTGGCCGAGACGAACGGACATCCGCACGCGGTGTACCGCCCGTTTGACGCCCAGTCAGGCGGACTGGTGGTCGGCGAAGGGGCCGGCTTCATCGTTGTCGAGGAGCTCGAGCACGCGCGTAAAAGAAACGCCAAAATTTACGCAGAGATCATCGGTTACGGCTGCTCTTCCAACTCAGGGCAACAGATTGCCATAGAAGCCGCGCTCGCGGACGCTGGTATCACCAGCCACGATCTTCAGTACCTTCAGGCCTGCGGCCTCGGGCTTCCGGCGGAGGACAGGTCCGAGATGCAGGCCATACAGCATGTGTTCAACGGCTCGCGCCAAAACCTGTACGTCGGTGTTTCCAAACCGGCCGTCGGTTTCACCGGTTTCGCCTCGGGCGCGCTGGACCTTGTGATATCGACGCTGGCACTGAAAAAACAGACGGTGCCGCCCTCGATGAACCTGCGGCCGGACAAGTCGGAGATGGGTTTTAAGGTCGCAAGCAACGGGCCGCTGAAAAATAAAATGGGGCACGCGATGACCAATGCCTTCGGTTTCAACGGTCAAAGCGTTTCCCTGATCACCAAAACCTATGAGGACGCCTGATGACGCGCCGCAGGGTCGTGATCACCGGGATGGGTGCCGTGACGCCGCTGGGCAACAACGTGCCGGCGACTTGGCGCGCGCTCATAGAAGGCCGCTCGGGGGTGGGGGCGATCACGCTGTTTGATGCCGGCAGTTTTCCCACGCAGATTGCCGGAGAGGTGAAAAATTTTAACCTGAGTCAGTGGAGACGGGAGGGCAAGCTCGAGCAGTCCGAGCGCCATAGTCTTTTCGCGCTGGAAGCCGCCACGGAGGCGTTCAAGGATTCGGGTTTACGCGGAAAGATACGCCCCGAGAGACTGGGTCTTTATTTCGGTGCTGGCGACGGAGGTTTTAATTTCCCCCAGTATGCCTCCATCATCTCTGATTCCATGAAAAACGGAGACGCGTCGGTGGATACCGCCGCCTATTTCAAGCACAGCTCGACGCGCATCAAGCCGCAGGCGCTGCTTGAGCAGGAGCCCTTCCAGGTGGTGAACCACATCGCGCGTATCTTCGACGTGAAGGGGCTGGTCTCCAACTGCCTCACGGCCTGTGCCGCTTCGAGCCAGGCCATTGGCGAGGCCACCGAGACTATCCGGGGTGGTTACGCCGACGCGATGATTACCGGCGGCAGCCACTCGATGATACACCCGCTCGGCGTGGCGGGATTTAACCTACTCACCGCGCTGTCTACTCAGAACCAAGCGCCGCGGCGCGCCTCAAAGCCTTTTGATAAAAACAGGGACGGTTTCGTACTTTCCGAAGGTGCCGGTGTCCTGATCCTGGAAGAGTTGGAGCACGCCAGGAAAAGAGGCGCCTCGATTTACGCTGAAATTGTCGGTTATGGCGGCACCGCCGATGCGTTTAGGCTTACTGACCCGCACCCCGAGGGCCGCGGCGCCATCCAGGCGATGCGCCTGGCGCTCGAGGACGCCGGCCTGGAACCGGCCGCTATCGATTACATCAACGCGCACGGCACATCCACACAGCTTAACGACCAGATAGAGACGCGTTCTGTCAAAGAAGTGTTCAAGCAAAGGGCCAAGGACATTCCTATGAGTTCTATCAAGTCCATGCTCGGCCACATGATCGCGGCCGCCGGCGTCGTCGAGATTATCGCCAGCGCGCTGACTCTGCGCGACGGCATCGTGCCGGCAACCATCAATTATGAAACGCCGGACGAGACCTGCGACCTGGATTATGTCCCCAACCATGCGCGCCAGATGAAAGTCGACACCGTGCTCAGTAATTCTTTCGGTTTCGGCGGGCAAAATGTTTCTTTAATCATTAAGAGGTTCAAATGAGAGCAATTTCCGCCAAAGAGCGCGGCGGACCCGTCCACAAAGCATCGGCGCGCTCTTTGG
>ORMF010826853.1_pt1 | contig 30994 bp, 25 predicted proteins | sample 1779871 | NCBI WGS metagenome assembly ORMF01 (sample SAMEA104232316, study PRJEB22302) | groundwater metagenome | biome: forest; feature: aquifer; material: groundwater | place: USA | collected 2011-08-07 | depth 5.4 m | reverse complement strand
CGCTATCCCACTTCAAGGCCGGACAGCGCTACGTGTTCGGCGAAATCGCGCAGAACGTCGCCTACTCGGCCGTGAGCGGCAATATGCGAAGGGCCACAGAAAAAACGGGCAAAACCCACGCAGAGGTCGGATTGGCGCTGCAGAATTCCTTGGCGCCGCCCGTGGTCGAACGTATCATCCAACAAGCCTTGGACTCGCGCGTGAATGAGACGAAATGGAGAAAATCCGCCGAAAGAGCCAACGCCCTAATGAAGCAAAAGGGCTGGTGGAACCAACCCAAATACGCCGAAGCCGTACGACGCATCCAATTGATGCTGGACCACTTCTCTCAGCCAAATATCCAGAAAAAAGTCCGCGCCAAAACCTCCGACGCCGAACAAATCACCAAAGGCCTACAAAAATACGGTCACCTAATTGCCGACTGGCCCCAGGTGTTGCAGGGAATCCAGAGGCTCAAAGCGGCCGCGCCGTTGCCGGCCGCGGCCTAGGGCAAAAAGCCCAAGTGCTGGCCAAAGGCCTGAGCGGATAAGGTCGCTTGATTCAAAACCGGCCGCCGGCTTGGCATCCGGGTGCACTCTGGAAAAGGAATCCCAAACTGAAATGGCTGCAGTAAAGTCCAAAACAACGAAAATATCCCCATAATTGGCAGAGGGCGTGCAGCCAATTAACAAGTATTTAAAAGAAGCTAAATACGTTTTCTAATGCAATGACAATAATACCCAGACAACTGGAAAAACTGAGAGTAAAACCAGACGCCATAAAAATTATCTCGGAAACAATCCTACCTCGAATACCCGAAGAACATCGCGGGGAGTTTCTTCAATACGCACTACCCCCCATCGTCCGGATGGAGCCAGCAGGGGAAACCTGGAAGACCATCGAAGAAATACTGCCCGACATACCCAAAGAATCCCGATCCATATTTTTTGAACATGGGTTGAACGCAAGCCTACAACACAACCCCACCCCCGACCAACTCAAACAAACCTGGAAAACAATAACAGAACTACTACCCCAAATACCACAAAAACACCACTACACCTTCTTCAAACACGTCCTACCCGCAAGCCTACAACACAACCCCACCCCCGACCAACTCAAACAAACCATAACCACCATCGCACACAGCCTACCCCAAATACCACAAGAATATCGCTCGGTCTTTTTCGAGGACACGCTACCCGCAATGCTCCGGTACAATCCCACACCCGACCAACTCAAACAAACCTGGAAAACAATAACAGAACTACTGCCCCAAATACCACAAGAACACCACTACGCCTTCTTCAAGCTTGGACTGCCAACAAGTATGAAAATGAATCAGTCACCCCGCGAAATTAGACAAACCTGGAAAACAATTGCAGAAATACTACCCCAAATACCGGGACAAGACCACTGGAGATTCTTCGAATATGCGCTGCCTGAAACCCTCCAACACAACCCCACACCGGATACATTGAAAACAATCGCCGGAATACTGCCCAAAATACACCAACGACATCGATTAAAGTTGTTCAGATACGGATTGCCTGAAACACTTGATAAAAAACCAACGCGCGAGCAATTTGCAGAAGACGCCAGAATCGCCGAGAGTTATTTGTCCGGAAACCCAAACTACTTTTTTGGGAAACTCGTGGCTGAAAACTTCGGTCGGCTGAAAGGAACAGACCGAGCCATAAACAGGTTAAAGTTCCGAAAAACGGGAAGCACGTTGGTTGCGCTAGGTGGAAAATACGGAGGAAGAGTCATTATTCGCACCATCCGTCCCGAAGCATACCGGGAATGGGAAAAAGCGGCGAATGACCGCATACTAAAAGACCATGTAGAGCCCATACTCACGAAAAACGGGAGGTACCGAGCATACAACCGCGGAAACCGTATACAGGTCACCACCCGCTACGCAGGTGAAAGAATGAGTGATTATGTGCTAAACAATCCGGGCCAGGCGGAAGAGGTAGAAAAGCAGAGAAAAATGATTTTAGAGAGGTTTAAGAAAAAAAACATCAAACACAGACACCCCCATCACCGTAACTTCGTTGTGGAAGAGGTGCAAGGAAAGCCATTGGTTCGGCTCATCGATTTTGACTAATAGCTGATTGTAAAAATATTCATACTTCGACTTGCTCGTAAAATGGGCCTTGAAAAGTATGGATATTTTCGTTATTCGCTATAAGCGACTGAAAAAATCAGTCAGACCCATTGCCATGATTTGACAAAGGGGCACCAGTCCTAAGTGGTAATTCAGGGCGAAATCAGGACCCGGGTCTATTGATGTGATACCGTTTTTTTTGCCAGGTCAAGAGCGTTCAGAATGAGTTCGCGAGCAATCGGCTTTTTCTCCGGGTATTTTAACTGTGGTGAAGCCAATGCCACTGAAACCGCTAACACGTAATGCGCCAACCGCGACTTCGCTTCCGGCGTTAAAGCGCAGTTTTTCTTATAACCCTCTTGCAAAGCCGCGGCCGCACCCTTGAAATCATACAACCGCTCAGCCCGTTGCGCATAGTATTGGGCTTTGGCCAAATCGTACATGGGATCACCCAAGGCCGCACCGCCCAAATCCAAAAGACCGCTCACCCGCCCCCGCTCATCCACCAATACGTTTTCTTCATGGTAATCATCGTGCAGAACCGAGTCAAGTCCTGCAGGCGCCAAAGAGCGTGAAAGCACGTTTCGGATGGACCGAGTAGTGGCGGCATCAAACCGTAGGGCTTCAGCCAATCCGTCCAACCGTTTCAAGGCGGATGCCGCCACCTGAGGCCACTGTCGGTTGTGCCCGGACAGAAGGTTCTGGATTAGTGGGGACACGACAACTCCATGAAGCTTGGCCAGTACGCCTCCCATACCGGAGTACACTTCGGAAACGGACGCGCCGCGTCCAATCGCCGAAACCGCAAGGTTACCCGAAAGCGGGCTCGAAACGATCAAATGCGAGTCCACAAGCGGGGTAGCCTGCGAGTGAAGCATTCTTGAGACCGGTAAGCCAGTCAAGTGTTCCGACAAATCAAATGCGTTGGGTTCAGAGCGAAATGATGGCGTGATTTTAAAAATCGAAGGCCGGCCGTCAAACTGACCACTGAAAACATGAGCCGTGGACGCCTTGAACTCTAGCCCCAACGAAAAGGTATGTGAACCCTCCCGATTCAAATGTCGTGCCAACCGCTCAACGTTGTTTGGATCCGACCAAAAAAACCCTGCCACCAATTCCCCAATGGCACGGCGAGGATTACCGGATTGCAGGTTTTCAAAGGCTTTACGCACGGCATGCTTGGTTCGAAGCGTGCTTGCGCCCCGCACATCAATGGCACGCTTGACCATTTTGCCCACGTCAGCGAGCTCTACCCGCGAAATCCCACCGCGGTTCATGGCATCATAAAGCATCGGGCGCAAATCGCCGGCTGGAGAACGTAAAAAACCGTGGTAGTTGACGTACGTGTCAAAAAAGCGCTGCATTTTTTCTTCCATAAAAACACGGCCCGATATTCATTTTTCCAGAAACTCATCGATATGGCGCGCAACGGTTTCGCCTCGGCCAGCCTGTAACGTAGACGGAACGGAAACATGCAACAAGCGTACGCCACGGCTAACCAAATTGTGCGCGATAGTTCTGCCCAGTTGTCTTTTTTCTGCATCACTCAGGGCAAGGAATTCTTCGGAGTTCCGTGTGCGGTGATCCGAAAACACGGTGGGAAACATAGTATATTCCATTTTTTCAACATGCGCTGCAAAATCGTCCAGCGCCATATCCCGTATCGTGACATGCGGCGCCGTAGAATTCTTCAAAACAAAAACGTACCGAAGCGGTTTACCGTCTTGAGATTCACTCATCGGAACAGCCGAATAATCCGGAATCACACTACCTCGAAACCGCAGACCGAGCGGGTTTTTACCCTGAGTCAGATATTGCTCGCGTTCCTGAGGCGTCGGTTGCCCACCGGATTGTTCAATATGTCTTTTTTTTATTGAAACGAGTTTCCGGCCATCCCGAAAACGATGGGTGCTTGGCGGCACCATGAGGCGCGCTTCGGAATTAAACAATATGTTGGCGCAATCATCCGCCAACGCCTTATGCCCCCTAAAAACAAGATTCGCCCAAGTATAGGATTTACCAATTCCGGAATCACCCATCAGCAGCACGCCGCGATTTTTGTGGCTCAACGAACTGCCGTGAAGCTCAACGCCATCAAATTTCGCCTTTTCCCTAAAAATCATTGGATCCTTCCAGAACGTACGCCCATTGTGTTCCGGATCATTGAACCACTGTTCAGCTAGAATACGCCTAAATTGTCCTCGGTTATTTGATGATTGAAGGGGCGTACCCGAATGATCGCCTTGCTGCAAGGCCCACAAGGCCTGAGTCAACCCGGTAATGGATTCAAGGGGATTTCTGCTTTTGCTATGCCGAATCACATCGCGTATTTCAGCCATAACGTGGGGGTTCTGGGTCGCCTCAAAACGTCGTGCGTTTGACAAAAGCGCTTTTCCAAGGTGTTCCAAGTGGACATCCTTGATTCGCCCATCCCGGTATGCTGAATAAAAGAATTGTTTCAAGGAGAGGGGCAAGTAACCATGCCGGGAAACACGATCATCATAAAAACGAGTCAGTTCCATGCCGTTACCTCTCTGTCCTGCGATCCAAGAACCCGTGAATTGCCGCCGCTACCTGCTTGCTCTTATGAGGGCGGGCCTTATCGTATGGAACATTAACGGAAAAAAATTGGACGCCCCGTTCATAAAGATGCGCAATCAGCCCTCCAACGATTTGGCGTTTTTCACGGTTATCCAACCGACGAACACGGCCCTCCGAAATCGTGCGTTCATCACCGAATAAAGTTGGAAACAAGCGGTGTTCAGTGCTGCAGAAGTGGCGGATTAATATATTGCGGGAAGCCTGCTGGATTCGGACGCCCGGTTTGTTTGATTTTTGAAGTAGGAAAACATAATGGAGCCGTCTTCCCAAGGGTGCAGGATCCATCGGCATGGACGGATAATCCGGTACGGGTGCCCCCCGGAACATCAAGCCATCTTTACGCGGAGACATCCGCCAATGGCGCGCATGCTCTTGAGCATCCGGTCCACCCCGATTGCGAATTTTCTGCTTTACGAATTCGTTATATTGCGACAACTCCCGAAACCGGAATGTTTGGGATGGGGCCATAAGACGGGCAAAACGATCGGAAAACAAAAGGTTGACCGAATCGTCCGCTAAAGCCGGATGGCCCATCGAAATCAGGTTAGACCAAACCGTGGATTTACCCGTACCCGGAGATCCCATCAGCAGCACGCCGAAAGCACCGTGCATTAGAGAGCTACCATGCAGTTCGGCACCAGCAAATGGGCGTTTTTTATCGAAGATGGTGCGGCTTTTCCAAAAAGGTCGCTGGTTGGATTTCAGGTCATTCTGCCATTGCTCGTCCAAAATGTCTCTGAAGGTACGGTATGAAGAAGGACGGGCCAAATCAGGCGTAGATGATTCCCGCAGTTTGGCCAAATTCGCCATGTAAACAACTCATGGCGTCGCTCAAACGCACCGCAACAGCGAGACCGACAAGGCTTCCTTGTCGCGTTGCGGCGGGAGGCTGGCCAAGGCGTGCGAGTAGATGGCCGGGAAGTTCTCGAAAGCCTGCGTCAAACTCGGCAGCTTGGATTGTTTTTCCAAAAACGCGCCGACTTTCTTGCGCAAGCCGCGGTCGTCGCCCAACGCGATCAACAACGTCACGACAAGCGAGTGCAGGGCCGGAAGCTTGGCGTGTTTTACGAAGTTGCTGTCCTTGATGGATTGGAAAAATGCCTTGAGGAAGACCTGGGCGTCTTTGTACATAGCCGCCGTGGCCTTGAACGGCTTCTTGAGGTACTTGGTCTTGGACAATAATTCCATCTGGGCAATCAGGCGCGAGCGCACCAGCGGATCATTGGACCACATTTTTATTTTATTGGACAAATTCGAACTCAACGACATGAATCAATTCACCTCAAACAAAAATACTCAGCGACGGCTCATGCGAATGGGTTGCCGCCGGCTCAACTTGGGAATTTCGCGCCGCCCGTAGACGGGGTACCGCTCACGGGAAAACGGTGTGCCATGCTGTTCATAAGGCGAAACCGGGATGTGCGGGCCGTCTTGCCGCGCTTCGTAAAGGCTTGAAGCCAACTCGGAGGGAAGGTGATTGTACACCGGACCGGACAGCGACGGGTGTTGCAGAACGCCGGCCAAGCCGTGGAGGGCTTCCTTGTCGGATGCGAAAAGCGACGCATACGTTTCGTGCGCTTCGTGGCCCATCGCGTACGGAGCGGGAAAGTGGCCGCGTTCGACCAAGCGGTCCAACGCGCGTCCGACGCTTTTGCGTGCCTTGCGTGAACTGCGGATGCCCGGTTGCTCAAGGGAATGGGGCAATTCGGCCTGGTACGGAGTCAGCGTCTCGTGCACGGGTGCAGGCGCTCCGTACGCGTGGGCGTCTTCAGGGCCCATGTGTTCGTAGCCTTCCTGGTGTCCGTAAGGCTCGCCATGTTCATATGGGCCTTCCGCTTCCGGCTCGTGCGCACCATAAGGCGCATGCTCTGCCGTAGGTTTTCCTTCCGGCGGTTGGGGGCCATATTTTTTCATCCATTCCGCGGCGTAGCCACCCAACCATTCATGCATGTGGTTTTGCATCTGGCCCCAGTGAAATTGCGGCGCGAAATTGTATTGCGGCGCAAACATGTTGTACATCGGAGGCATGGCGGCGTGCGGATAACCTACTCCGGCAAAAGCGTGGGCGCTGGCGTACGCATGGGCATGTTGGGGTCCTGGAGCGAAGGCGACGGGGGCCGCGTGTCCGAACGCCATGGGGCCGAACATGCCCGCTCCGGCGCCTGCCACGGGCGCCATGGGCATACCCATGCCGTGGCCGGCGTATGCGGAAGCGTGGGCATACGCTCCCGGAAACATCATCGGGTCATAGCCTGCGTGAGCGGAAGCGTGGGCGAACGCGCCGGGATGCATGGCGGGCCCATATCCGGCGTAAGCCGAAGCGTGGGCAAAGGCACCGGGAAACATGACCGGCGCGGCATGTCCCAACATGCCGGGGTGGGGCACGCCGGGAGCGATATGAGGATTGTAGTGGAAAGGCGCGTAGTTGAATTGGCCCATGAAGATGGGACCGAATTGCGGGTGGAAGCCGGCAATGGGCGCGGGGCGCTCGGTTCGGGTAGGACGGGTCTTGGACCGCCGGGGTGTACGCCGCGCAGGCTTTGCTTTTGGCGTTGGAATCTCATAAGCCGGGTTGAGGTCGCCGTAGGGTTCTTCCGCCGAAGTGTAAGGGGTTTCGTACGGATTATCCCCGGTTCCATAGGGTTCCTCGTAGGGCTCGACGATTTTTTCGTGTCCGGGCGGCAATTGGACTCCAGGCAAGGTCTTGGGATCGGCACCGGTCAGCAAACCTAAGATGGCCGCCCAGCCGGGGGCGACGGATTGTCCGGCAGCCGCCAACGCGGCTTGGCTTTTCAATTCACCCAGCAAGGGACCGGCGTTGCCCCAATCGACGTGGGCCGTGACGTCTTTGACGAAGGGGCTGTATTGCGCCAATGCATGGATTTTCTGGACCAGAATGCCTTGGTGGGCAGCGATTTGAGCGGGAGAAAGGGAATCCATGGAGCCGAATTGCGTGTGGGCGCCTTTGGTCAGGAAGCCGGCGGACAGTTGCGGGTCAATGGTGCCGCGGCTGAGGATGCCTTGAAGGTGGATCTTGTTGCCGACCATGGCCGCGCCAGTCTGTGTGTCCAAACGGATGTTGAGGTTCTCGTGGATAGACTGGAATAGTTCATTGTGCTGCTGGACGGCATTGCGCAATTCATCCAGTTGCGCCTGTTGCGCGCCGTGGCCGAAGTGTCCGTCAGCGTAACCAGCGATGCCCATGACCAGCGCGCCGCCGAGAATCTTGTTGAACGAGCCCGCCGTACCCATGTCGGCGTCTTTTTGCGCCTCCAGCACGTGGAACATGAAGTCTTTCTCGTTTTGATTCAGGCCGCTGGGCTCGATGATGGTCTTGGCGAACGCTTCCTCGCGGGCGCGGTTGCCTTTGAGGGATTGGTAGAAACTCTTGCCGGAAGCACTTCCGTTTTGCAATAGTGTGCCGATGCCGTTGTCCACGATGTGCGCCTCAGTATGCATGCGGTTGCGACTCCAATGATCAAGGAAAGCCAAGCCGAATAGGCTGGACAATTCCGCCTTCTCGTGCTGCTCCAGTTTTTCGACCTGTCCGTTAGCAGGGTTGACCCAATGGTCTTGCAACGCATCCGTCAAGATGGCGCGGACATTGTCGCGGTGCACGTCATTATTGACCAAAGCGGTAATCTGGTCCAGGTTGATCACACCGCCGCCTAAGCCCATGCCTCCGAACAAGGTGCGCACGGTGCTCTGGCCTTCGCGAGAGAGGTTGAGGTTGCCGTACTTGCGGGAAAGGGAGCCGCCAAGAGCGTGGTCCAAAAGTTCGGCGGACCGCTTGTGGCTGGAGATGGAAGAGATGCCTTGGCCGAAGTTGATGAAACCTTTGGCACCCACCAAAGTAGGAATCATTGACCCGCCACCGGTTGCGGCAACCAAGCCCAGCGCGCCAACATTAGCAGCCATGTTTCGGACAAAATCGCCCAATTCGGCTTTAGGGCCGCGGGATTTGGATCGGGAAATCTTGAACCCGTGTCGGATGTTGTCGTAGAAGCGGCGCCGGATGAACCCCGGTCCGCCCGGCATGTCAGCATCATGCCCGCCAAACCATGAGTCCCATATGGCCATATTCAAGGTTACCATCAAAGAGGTTTAAAAATGCTCGCGTTTATGCGACGGCATTTGTGTGGAAAAAACAGGCCGCTGGGCTCAGCGGTACATGCGACGCGCCAGGCCGATGAAGCGCGAGTGGACTTCATGGTGACTGGCGCCGGGAATGGCCGCGCTTGTGGGGCGGATGGAGTGGATTGCGTCGTGGAATTCTTCGGCATTGCCTTGGCCGCCGTGCATCATGCGCTCGTGCACAGCATTGATTTCGCCAAGGCTATGGATGGCATCGTAGGCCTGCTTGAGACCACCTTCTTTAAAGCGTAAGTGTTTTTCGACGGCCAACTGGTTGAATTCTGACGCCACATAATTGGCCCGTTTGGAATCCATACCGGCGTGATGCAGGATGCCGCGAAGCAAGGCGGCATGCAAATGCTCGGCAACGCCTGCCGGCATGGCCGGATGGGCCAAGGTGCGGATAACGTCAACCAAAGGCGCCTCGTTTTTCCGCAACGCTTCCTCGAAATTGCCACCCAGGTGTTTTTCCCCGAATCCGAACGGGTTCAAACCGGGCAAATGGCCTTCCTGCTTGAGCGCGTCCAGTTCCCGACCAATGGATGCACGGGCTTCTTTGGACTTGAAAACGTCGCGATGGGACAACACCCGCATGAGTTCGGCGGAATGGGCCGTCTGGGGTTCGGACACCGGCGCGGCCATGGACCAACCCGTTGCGGGATTGAAATGGATTTGATGGGTGGGTCCATAGGGTTGCAAAGGGGGCATGGAACCGGGCATGAATTGGTGCAAACCCAACTGGGCCCAGTGTTCGGGGGGCAGATGAGTCAAGTGCGGGCTGAACCAGGCGTAATGGGGGGAAACGCCGGACGCGAATGCACCGGCACCGGCATGCGCTATGGGCATGCCCGGAACGCCGGGAAAGAATCCGACTTGCCCAGGATCAAAATGCTCCGGCAAACGGGCCGCACCATAAGGATGTGCCGGACCGGCAAACGGATTGTGCGCGGCCGACGGATTACCCGAAGCGGAACCATAGGGGGAAAAATAATCCGGATTCATTCCTGGAAACATAGACGGGCCGGCATGGGGGCCCAACGACGATGGATGGGGCATGCCGTACGGCATGGATGGATCGAAATGCGGTGGAAAGCCGTACGGCCCAGGCATGGCGCCATACGGCAATCCGCCGGGAAATGCGGGCCGTTGTCCTTTTTGGGAACCTGGCGCCTTGCCGGGTTTTTGCGAGCCGGGCGTATTTGCACCGGGGTCCGCCGCAGGTCCCGAAGGCGGGTGGGGTGCGGCGGGATTCAAGGCCGCGTTGTGTTTGAAAACCAAGCTGAGCATCTGATGCCAGGAATTGGTCGGGTCAAATCCTTCGGTTTCGGCCAACAATGCCTGGCTTTTCAACCGCTTAAAAAACTCATCCGTGTTCCCGTGCCATTTGTACGACATGCCTTCGGACTTCCGACCCATGAGCGCGGATAGGTCTTTTTTGAGGCCGGCATGTCGTGGATTGTTGACCATTTCTTCCAAGGCGTGCGCCAAGACCAGCGAGTTGTCCGCGGGACGGCCATAGGAAGGAGCCGGGGGCGCGCCGGCGGTCCGACCCGTCCATTGGCCCACAGGCGTGTGTCCGACGAGGGCAACGGAATGGCCTTTGGCTACTTTGCGGAGTCGGATGCGTTGGTCGGGTTCATAAAAAGATCGAGACAACAGTAAATATTGTGGTTCGAGTTCAGGTTTGGCGGGCAAAGCCGTTTTGGGTGCAGGCTTGCCGCCGTCGTCTTGCTGCTCTTCTTCCGCATGCCCACCGTGCGCATCGCCTGACATAAATAAAAATAGGAGCCAGGACGGATAAAAACCAGCCGGCAGGCACTCATGCAGCGTCCGAAGACGATGGGCCGCATTGGGCCGAATAGAGGCTGTAATCGGCTAAAGCCACGTCGTCGCGCAGCGAGTCGGGGATGGAGGCGACGAAGTAAAGCGAATACGTGCCGCAAGGCACCAAGGCCTGGACGATGTGCAGGGATTCACCGAAATGCTCGGGTGGAATCAAATACTGCAGCCGGATGATTGGACGGCCGGAAACGGAAACCGTCTGCATTGAAACCGGGTCGACTTGGAATTCTTCGACTCCGATGGATTCCAGCTCTTTGGCGGAATAGGATTCGTTGACGACTTGGAAGACGTACGACTCGGAGAGGCCCGAGGGGCCGGGAGCGAAAAAAGTCACCGTCTGTCCGTCATCGGCCTGCAAGGGATAACCCAACGGATACCTTACGGAAAAACCGTGCACGGGATCTACGTAGGTCAGCGAGAGCGGTTCGTACGTCTCAGCCAAATTGGCGGGCACGTCGGAAGGGGCATTGAACAACGATGCCGGCCATTGGCCCAAGTCGGTGAAGAAAAACGCGAACAGTACGGCGGCCGCGAAGAGCAGGGGAATGACGAGTTTTCGGACGTTCATCGCGATGGGCCTCCGGTGATGCCTTGCGAAAGCAAACGGCCTTCGGCCGCGTCGGCCTGCCGCAGTTTGGCCAAACCCTCCGCGTCTTTGCCTGCGCGTAAAGCCGAGATGGCCTGATTCGCTAAGCTGATGACGTTGCGGCGGTCCGCGTCCGGCAGCGGGCGTTTGAACCTCGACCGATTCTGTACTTGCCGCGCCGTCACTTGAGGGTTGGGAGCTTCGGGCTGGTACTCATCAAACCCGGCGGCGGTCAAAGGCAGGTAGTTGATGGACAAGCCTGAAGGAATGTTGAGCCGTTGCAAGTCGGCACTGCTGACGGGCGCTTTTTCCGGCAGGAAGACGGAGTCCAACAACGCGGGGTCGATCTTGGCGTCGTCGTTGAACCCCACGACCAAGCCGTACGATTGGCGCGTACTGCTGGGCCACGAAAGAAGCCGCAGGCAGACGCCGGACTTGCCGCACAAGCTGGACACACTCAACACGTTGCCTTCCACGGATTGCGGATCGCACGAACCGGAAACGCCTTTGATGCAGATGCTTTCCGCCGACGGCCGCCCTTTTTCCGAGTGCACGGCGATGATGTGGCTGCTAGTCTGGTCGGACAAGACTTGCACTTGCACCGGGCGGAAGTCCGTGTTGAACAGGAATGCAGATAGGAAGGCGGCAAACGCGCTGGCGCCCCGGACGAAACGGGCCTTGGTGTCGGCGTTGAGCAATTGTCGTGCGGCTTTCTGTTGGTCGGCCAAGGCCACTTCAAACGCATCGAGTTTGGTCGGGTCGAGGTAAAACGGTTTTCCTTTGGCGTCGTACAATTGGAGGTCGGACAAGGATTTGAGCCGGCTGCCGGGGGTCTTTGCTCCTTTGTAAAAACCGTTAAGTCCGGCATCTTCAAGGCCGGATTCCATCAAGGAAGACAAACCACCGAACGAGGGACCCAAGGATACGGCACCGCGTTTGGTCAATGCGCGGTCCAATTGGCCGAAACTGAGCTTGTCGGGGTAGTATGAAATCAATTTGTCGGCGACTTCGCCGTGAGAAATGACTTTGCCGTCCGTAACGAGTGACCTGAGCTTGGCATCCAAATCCTTGTCGATCCCTGTTTCCGAAATGATTTGCAGGTATGGACTTTCTTTTTTCATGGTCAGGAGCAATTGATTCTTCGTCGAGGGACTCATGCCATCCAGCGTCGTCTTGACGAGTTTTTCATCCGCATCCAGAGGCAAGTTTAATTTAGCCTTAAGCAGTGCTTCGGTTTCGTCCTTCAAGGGCAAAAGTCGGTCGCTGAGCGTAAGGGTTTGGAAACTGTGCATACCGCCGGTCATGAATTTGGCAGACGCGCTCTGTGCGTCCACGGCGACGAGGAACTTTGAGTCCTTAGGGTCCGTACTGGTGAACTGCTTCAGCAAATAGTCGCGGTTGGCAATGACGAATGGCTCGTCGAGGGGGTTCGCGCTTCCAAGGCTCCGAGGCGAGAACAAGGAAGGTTTGTAGGTGGGCGCTCCCGATAGCATGGCTTGCGTCGCCGACTTCATGCCCGAATCATCCAATAAACTTTGCAACAAAATGACGATTTGTTTGTTGTCATCGAGATTCACGCCTTTGAGGAATAATTCGCGGGCAGCGAGGGGTTCTTTCGCAACAAATGCCTTGGACAATGCGGCGTACTGTTCGGACGGCGTTTTGAGTTTCAGTATGCCGTCTTTTTCTTTTGGAGTCAACTGGGCCATGATGCGGAAGACGGCATTGTCAAAAGCCTTGCTTGAATCCCCTCCGCCTGCCGCGTAAAACGCGCGGACGGCTTCAGCCGCGGTGCGGCGGCCCGCCTGGCCGTATAAGCCTTGGGCGGCCAACGAGTTGGTCAGCTTCTCGACGCTTTGGGCTTCAGCGTTGCCTGGAACCAAGTCGACGAGGAACTGTTTGGTCCGGATGTAGCCGCCGTAGACTTTGTTGGGACTTGCCAATTGGCGCGTGATGAGGGTGATGGGAACGACCGGCGGCGTAGTGCTCGAATCGGGACCTGCCAAGGTTTCCAAGTAGGACACGGCGGAGCCGCCGATGAGGCTTTGCAAAGCAAACGACCCGGCGCCGGACATGGCGGCCGAGCCAAAAGGGGGGGAGCGCAGTAGATTGACTTCAGCTTGGACGGGTTTCCAGCCGCCGAAGAACGGGTTGGCCATTTCAACTGCGCCGGCGATTACCGAGGAAGTGCAGGATTCCAGCGCGCGGCAGGACAAGGAGCTTCGGCCTTGGAATTTTTCGGATAAAGCGCCGGCGCCGCATCCGGATGCGGCCGTGATGAGGCGGTAATTGGTGAAAAACGACCGGACGCCGACCAGCAACGGTAAGCCGCCGCTGGCCGCAACAGTGGCCGGATTCGCAGCTGCTATGGATTGGAACAAAGCCAGTGCGGTGACGGTGGTGCCCCAGCCGGCCAGGACGGGTCCGCCGGTGCGCCAGCAAAAGTTGGTGTCTTCGTAAGGCACGGCAGGACACGGTCGGCTCTCGAAACCCGTCTTGAGGCAATACTTGATGTCTTTGGATTTCTCGGCATCGACGCCGTACAGCGACGCGTAGGCGAATTTGACGGTGAGGGCGTCTTTGTCGTTGGCTTCAGATCCGTAAGTACCCAATACGCCTTGGCGCAAGCGGCCCACGCTGTCCAGAAGCGATGCGACTTTGCTTTTATCGCCGGAGTCGAACGCCGAGCGGGCCAAGCCGCCCACGGCGTTCAGCGTGTTGGCGGAAAAGACTTGCTTGATGGCGCCCAGGCTGCTTCCGGTGCCCAGTTGGTTGCCACTGTACGACACGGGAGTGTCGGCAGTCAGAAGCGCGGCGTTGGCCAAGTTGACGGGACACGCCTGGAGTTTGGTGATTTCCATTTCCACGCGCATGTTGTTCTTCCACTCCGAAGGCGTTGCGCCTTTGACGGCACACGCGGGGTCGAGGCGGGCGGTGACGCGGTAGATGCCGCAGCCGCTGAAGAGCACGGAACCGCTGGGGGCCGAAACGTGGACTTCCTTGATGTCGGAAAAGTACTTCGACTTGAGGACCTGAGCCAACGCCAAGGATTGCGTGAGGCTGTTGTCTTTGGATAGTTCCACGTTGGTCAACTGCAGCAGCATGGATTTGGTGAACGCCGTCTGGCCGTCGCCTTCCAGCTGGCTGCAGAACGCCTGCAAGCCGGATAGTTCGACGGCTTGCCCGTCCTTGATGAGGCGTTGGTCGATCATCTTACGGAAAAGGTCGGTGAACGAACGGATGGCTTTATCCGCCTGATCACCCGTGCAAAAGAATTTCTTGCACAACCGGAAGTCCAACACGTTGCGGGAGTTTTCCGCGTTGGCTTTTTGCTGCGCCTTCAAGTCGGCTTGCTTTTGTTCTTCGGTCTTTTGGGCGTCTGCAACCGGTTCAGGAGAAGGTGACGGCGTGGGACTGGGGTCGGCAAAAGCCAGGGTTTGAAGCGGGGCCGTGTCAAGTTTGCCTTTTTCCTTGACTGAAGCCTGGCTGGGATCAAAGAAGGGAACCGTGCGGCCGATGGGCGTGTAGGGGTAGAGGTTGCGGAGGGAGCCTGGGTCCCACACGTGGACGCTGACGATTTTTTCCAGGCGGTAGGATTCGCCGGAAAAGTCGATGGCGTATTGGCCTTGCTTTCCGGCCGATCCAAGGTTCGACACGCACGACAACAGCATGGTATCGGCCGGGCCGATCTGCGCCCCGGCTTGCAACGGGAAGCCGGCCGAGGAGTCACCCACGCGCGTGCACGTCATGAGGGGGACGCCGTCGCCGCGCAGTTGCTTGACTTGGATGGGTTTTTCCTCATTGTTGACAATGGCGAAAAACCGCGTGTGCCCGGCGTCCTTGAAGTAAAGCTTGTCCTCGCCGGAGGCGGAAATATCGGCGAGTTCCTTCGAGTCGTAGTTGACCGAGATGCCCGCGAGGTCTTCGAACTGCTTTTCTTCCTGCACGGCCTGGCAGTCCTCTTCTTTCGCGTCAAAAATCATCTTAAGCGGCATGCGGTGTTTTTCCGACACGGCTACCGGATCGCCGTTGACGTCGTTGAACGTAAAGTCGTAATGGCCCTCCATGGACGTGGGCACCTTGTTTTGCGCGATGCATTTTTCTTTGAACAACACGTCGCCCGGAAGCTTCAGTTCGAAAGTGAAGCGGCGGCAGTTGTCCTTGCCTTCCACGGATGCCTCGACGTTGATGCGTTGGCGCTTGCCATCCTGGCCTGCAAAAAACGCCTTTTCGGACGGCACCGTGGTGTCCGGCAGCTCGGCGCCGGCGATGGCCTTGAAGTAATCCGTGTGTTCGGCCGCCACGCTTTGGGCCGGCTCGGCACGTACACCCGTCAGCGTGACGCTTTGCTTGCCGTTGTTGAAAAGGCAGATTTCCTTGGTCTGTTTGAACAAATCCGGCCTCTTGTTCGAAAACGTCACGTCCAAGGTGCCGACTTTTCCATCCTTGTCCAACGCAACGTACACGTCTTCAGCACTGGTGCTGATGTCGAGGCGGCCGGAGCCTTTCTCGCATACAGGAAGGAAAGACAAAGCCGAACCCTTCGGCATAAGCAAGCCGGAAGAAAGGTACGCAGGCGGAAAGGCAGCGGTGACTTTCTGGCCATTGGGATGGATGGTCATCTTCTTGGTGCTACCCAACTGCGTCAGTGCGCCGGATTTGGAGCCCAACGATACCGGCGTGAGGACGCCGAAGTCCACGTCGTTCTGGTTTTCCCTGAAAGACGCCAGCACGCGCTCAGGCATAAAGACCAACGAGTTTTCGGCGAAAGATACTTTGGCCTCGCGCAGCGTTTCAGACACGTCTTTTCCGGCCGCGTCCTTGAGGCACGCCGTCAGCTCGAGCGAGTCGGACGTGCGGATGCTTTTTTCCTCGGCATCGGCCGCATCGCCGACGGTGAATTCGCTGTCCGCCGCAAAGACGATCTTCTTGACCGACGGGCTCTGGAAAACCTCGAGCGTGCCGCTGGAGCTGTCGGTCACGGAAAACACGATGCGGCTGGAATCATCGCACGCCGGCAATATCGCCTCATAGCCTTTCGACGTTTTTTGCACCACCGTGCCGGTAGGCAGGCTGAACGCGACGCTTGAAGGCGGCGCGTAAGTGAATGAACATTTGGCAACGGACGCCGGATCGAAAGGAATGCGGGCTGACGCGCCCGTCAGGTACGTCAAGGCGTTGTCGCGCGCCACGCGCAGCACGGACGCGCTTTGCTGCTTGCTGACCGTCAACGCCCAGACGGCTTCGACCGCGGCCTCGTCGGTGAGCTTCAACGCGTTTTTGCCTTCCTGCGTCTTGAACGACTTGGGCGTGCCCTGCACATTCAGCGCGTACGACACGGGCATGCGCAATTCAAAAGACTCCTCAATGGGCCGGCCTTTGACGGCGTTGACGCGCGAACGCGAGACGAAAAAGGACGTGCCGGCCGGAAGGGTGAGGCGCAACTGCGGCAAATCGATGCCCACCGCGTCACCAAAGGCCATGCGCTCTCCGTTGGGCAATTGGATGGACTTGAGGTTCTGCAGGTTCTGTTCGGCCTGCGGCCGCGGCAAATAGTTCAACGGATTCGACTTGGGTTGCACGATCTTGCGCTCCACCGTGCCGGGCAGCAATTCCAACGTGGCGTCGGTAGGCAACTTGATTTCGATGGGATCCACAGGCAAGACGTTCTGCAACGCGTCGTAATTGAACGGGATGCGACGGAAAGTCACCGGCTGCAGGGGCGGCACGCGGACGCCAGATGCGGACAAGCGGACGTTGGGTTGTTGCTGCGGCGTCTGCACGCCGGAGGGTAGGATGATTTGCGCGTTGTCCAAAGTCACGATGGTCTGTCCGGCGCCGAAGGGCTGGTAGTCCGCATCCGAAGGCAATTGCAACGTGACGGCCGTCGGAAATGCGACGGTCCAGCCGCCTTCGGGCAACGATTGCACGAAGCGGCGGTCCAACACGAACGGCGTGTTTTCCGGAACCGTGGCGTCGATGGGCGTAACCGATGCGCCAGTTCCGAACCATAGCAGTTCGCGCGTGGGCAACAACACCGAAGTGGAGCCATCCGGATTGGTCTTCATGCGCGCGTTGGCCAAAAACTCCAGTTTGATGTCGACCGGCAGGATGACGCGGTAGCCGTTGGGCGGCTGGCAGGCCAAACGGGCGGTGGACACGTCCAAGTTGATTTGCGCCGATTTTTTAGACGACAGGCCTTGGAACGAGCCGTACACCGTCAGCGCACCGCGTTTCTGCAGGTCCGAGCTGAAGCAATCGATTTCACGCGGCAAAAACGCCTTGACAAAAAACGTATCCTGGCCTCCGGAGGCCACGGTCAAAGACGCCGGCTGCACGGACAAGCCCAACGTCTGCTCGACGTTGAACACCATCGGGTACGGACCATTGTTGGCCACCGTCATCTCAACAGATGCACTCTTGTCCCGCGGCGGCTCCAAGTTGAACTGAAGCGAATCCGGCGACAAAGTCCAAGCCTCCGCAATGGGACTCTGTGAAGACGCCGCATCGACGCTGAAAGCAACGTCCCGCGTCTCAGAAAATCCTTTCCCGGACACGCGCACGTGGATGGTGCCGCGTACCTTTTCCTTGAGTTGGCCCGCTTTTGAGGCCAATTCCAACACGCTTTCCTTGATGGCAGCCGTCAATTCAAACGACGCGGAACCGCGGGCGGGCAACAAAAGCGACGTCGTGGACGTGGATACGTCCGTGATGTCTCCACCGGCGTCCAGCGTCACACTGATGGACGCGCGCAGTTTGTCAGCCAGCTTATTGGACACCTGGATGGACGACGAAGCAGATTCCTTGGAATCCACGTTGAGCGAAACGGACGCCGGCGTCACGTCCACAGCCTGTTGCGGAGCATCAACCGAAATGGAACCTGAGAACGGCCGGAAGCCGTCCTTGGTGACTTCGAACGGAATGGGTGCAAGCGATTCGGGCTGGATTTCTTCCACGACGTATTGGCCGGCGGCGGTCGTGGATTCTTCAGCTTCGATGTCCTGCAGGGCGACGCGTGCGCCTTCCACGGCCTGGCCCAGCGAATCCTTGAGCGTGAACACGATTTTGGACGACTCCAACGCATCCACGCGGTTGGGTTTGACGGACACCACCAACGCCGGCTGCGTCGGACTGTAGACGACGACGAACGCATCCGCCTCGAACAACACCAAACGCCCGTCCGAAACGTTGATCTTAAGTGACGCATCCTGGCTTAAACGCACGGCTTGGAACGAAAACTCGGACGACGACGCGCCGGACCCGACGCGCAGTTGGGCAGAGGACCCGGAAATGACCGCCAAGCTTGAATTCGTAGTGCCGGAAAGCACTTTGAGCGCCGGCGTGCCCGGCGCGACGCCTACCACGCCATCACGCGCCAAACCAAACACGTTGACCACGAGGCTTGCTTTTTGTCCGAAAGGCAACTCCAAGGAAGGCACCTTGCGGCCGTTGAACATGAAATACCACTGCACGCATACCTGCTCCGTGCACGTGCCGGCAAAATCGATCTTGAAGCGCGCGGATTCGGACACGCCGTCCACGGGGCTTTTCAAAGTCTCAATCGACGTGAAGAACGCCGAGCGGTGCGACAGCACGACTTGCCCGCTGGATCCGGTCCTGAAGCGGGCCGTGATTTGGCGCGTGCCGTTGAACGCCGCATATTCGAACAAAAGATTGGACGCGTCGGCCACATCCAGCGACGCTTTGGCGCTGACGGTGACAAAGCCGGACAGCTGGGAATTGCGCATGGACTTGAACGAAAAGCCGCCCACCTGGTTGAATACGACCGAACGGTTCTGGCCGTCCGGAATAGTGACGCTCTGGCCATCGTCAAAAACAATGAAATGCGTGACGTTGTCTTCGTTGACGAACCAGACCGAACCTCCTTGCTCAACTTCGAACGACGGCAACGAAAAGCCGTCGGCACTGATGCCTACCGGCGGCACGTCGGCAACCGTAGAGACGCTCTGCACGTCACCTTTGGAGATGCGCGCCCCCGTACTTTGGCCGCCCAACAAAACGGCGTCGCCGTCCAACGCGATGAAGGCGTCAGCTTTGGCAAAATCCACGCCCGGAGATACGATGGCGTAACGCGCCTCGTACTCGCTCAAGGGAGACAACGCGTTGACCTTGCGGCCAAACGCGTCGAACACGCCGTCAAAACGCAGCCGCACGTTCTTTACGACCGCGTCGGACGTCAAGTCAAACGTGAACGCCGGCACGCCGGAATAGACGGACAGCGACGTCGTTTCAAGCGTGGAATACCCGGAAGCTGACACGGAAAACGCCGCGGCGTCGTTTTCCAGCACCGGCAACGAACAACTACCTTTGACGTTGGTCGTGCACGACTCATTGGACGAAATGACCCGCGCATTGGATATCGGCTGACGCAAAAAATGATCCAAAACGGATACGGACACTGAAACCGCCACCGCGTCCAACTGCAATTCGATGACCGACTCGTTCTCCACGTCGAACGACGCCGGCACGAACACGCCGGACGACTTGGACCGCACGCCGTCGCTTGCAATCGCACGCAACGGCTTCAACGGAATGTCGTCAAATACCTGCACGCCGTCCTCGCTCGTCATGCGCGCCGGAATGCCCAAGGGCCTCGATGCCGCATCATCCCAAAGCGACACCGAAACGCGTGCGGCGTCGTTACCCCGCCGGTCCGTCACGTGTACCCGCACGCGCGCCGAACGGTTGTCCGACGATTCCAAGACGACCAACTGGTCCTTCTTGACTTTGGAAATGAAAATCGGCAAGAATCCGGCTTTATACACCGAAACGCCTAAGCCGGACGACCACGACACGTTGAATAACGCGACACCCTCGTCCGGCAACTGCTCGCCGACCATTTTCGCGCCGGAATATAGCCGCACAATAGGCGAATAAATCCCGTTGCCCGCCGCGTCCTTGACCGTAATTCTCACGCCTGAAAACGACGGTTGCAAAAGGCTCAACGCAATCGAAACGGTCTGATCCTGCCGCGAGACGTTAACGTCCAACGCGCCTTCTTCAAAACCGGCCGCACTCACGAGAACCCGAAGCGAACTGTTCAACCCCACGCTCAACGGCGGCACCGAACCGTCGTCCGACGACTCAGCCGAGCGCACCAACGCCTCGCCTTGGAACACCCGCACCGACGCGTTGCCCAAAGGCTTGCCACCGGGGCCTTCTTGCACCACGCGCACATGCAACCGGGCGGGCAAAACTTTCCCGATTTGTTGGGGCGTCAACGTCACGTACTCCGTAGACTCACCAATGGAAACGCGCCGCTCATCCGACAAAAACCCATCCTGCTCGGCCTTGACCACGTACGCCGTGTTCTTGGCCACGCCAAACGAATACGACGTCTGTTCAGCCACCTTGTCCACCAAAACGCCATTGGCATCCAGCAACGTCAACGTCGGCGCATCCGCCGCCTGCACGTCCACCCGTAACTCCACGCCTTGCGCTTCTTGCAAAGAAGCCGACACGCTTTTACGCACGGTCAAACCTGCCTTGACCGTCAAATCAAAATTCGGCTCCAAAAACACCACGCTGGACGAAAACGCGTTGACGTTGACCTTGCCAGCCGGAGCCTTGTCAAACGTCACCTTGCCTTGCGCATCCGACGTGCCCTGCGCCTTGAACTCCTGCAAATTCGTCAACGTCACCGAAACGCCGGGCAACGGCTCGCCCGCGAACGTCGTAGCCGTGATGACGACCGACCCGGTGGCCGGGGCTTGGTTCAACAGATAAAACGCGCCGCCGGCAATCAAAAGCAACGGAATGACGACCAACGCAATGGGCGGAATGCCTTTTTCCTGCAAGCCATCGGCCCACGAACGGAACGGCAAACCAGCTTCGTCAGCCCACTCCAAAAATGATTCGAACACTCCCGATACAGCCCCAGATTACGAGGGCAAGCGGGAATAAAAAGGGTTTTAGGTCTTTGACCCGCCAAGCGAACGGGCAAATAAAAGAAAAAACGGCTCAAACGCCCAGAAAAGCCGTCGAAACCCTAACAGACAAACCGGATGATCCGGCAAATTTCGTCCACGGCCTGGAACAGATGCTGCGGACGCACCCGGCCCAGACTCCCCCCCCGACCCTAAACGCCACGACAACACCAAGCCCGACGCATCCAAACCGGCCAACGGAAGAAACAAAACAAAAAGCGATTGAAAAAACGGAAACAAAAACGGACAGAAGGAAGAAAAAACTACGGGAAGGGGCAAAGGGGTAAAGGGTGGGAAAAAGGAACCAACAAATGTCTTCTCCTAAAAGCTCCAAAACCAAAACAGCAAAAACCCCTACCGACTGCACACACGGCCCAAAAACCCGGATCCGCTCCGCCCCCACCCTCCAAAAACGACTCGGACACGGAAGCAATACCCTACGATACGTAAAAAGCGGGGAAAAAAAAGAAATTCAAACGGGAATCCAGCATGGACACGGAAAAAAGAAATCGCGTCCGAGTGCAAAACCCCAAGTGCAGATCACGTGCGGATAATCCGGCAAACTTCATCCACGACACGCGAAAGCGGTCCAGGCCGCAAGTGGCCGGCAACGTAATCCAAAATTATGCGATCCGCCGTAAAAAGCTTGTTGGGCCGCACATTGCTGACGACCGGCAGGCCGCCTTCCTGAAAATCGTCCTTTTCGAGGCGGATCGCGTACGCGTCCTGACGCTCCCGACTCGTGATTTGGGCCAAGATAAAATCATCACCAGGCAAAACGGTCACGACCAACGCCGGCCGCTTCTTGACCGCCGACAAATCCGAAAACGGAAAAGGCAAGACGACCACGTCGCCTTTTACAAGTCTTTCCACGCGGCTTCATCCTCCTTGGAAAGCCAATCCTTCGCCAGCGCCTTTTCCGATGCCAACGCCGTGGCCGGCGCCAAACGCTCCACACGATCCAGCCCCTCGATCCGCTCCTCAATCGCCCGGCGGGCCACCTCGCTCCAACGGATGTCCGAATGCACCTTCATTTTCTCATACGTGTCATCCGGCAACGACAACGTCACATTCTTCGTCATGAAATCACATAAAAATGTGGAATCACAGGTTTAAATGGTTTTTGCAAGAAATAATCGCAGAAACGGCAGACTCAGCCCGTCAGCCCTAATCCAAGAAACGGTTCGGACAGGCCCCGACAATACGGGGGAAAGAGGAAGAAAAAGACCGGCAACCGGACAAAAAAAAATCGGCAAAACCGACAAAAGCAAGACGAAAACAGGCGAGAAGTGAAACAAGGCAAAAAAAAACGATTGGCGGAAACAAAAACCGAACCGGAAAAACGACCCGGACACTGGGCGGGAATCCGAACTAAATTTCCAAATTCGACTTGACCCAAGAAAATAAGCGATCGGCCTGCAAACACGCACGCGTGGCGTCATTTTCGCTCGGCTCATCCGCATCGTACTCGACCAAATTCTTCAAACGGATGACATCCAAAAACTGCTTGATTTTGTCCTCGACACCCGCTATCTTGGTTTGCCGGACCAGTTTGACGACATCTTCGTGCCGCTGGCCGGACGAACGCGACCCCAAATGATAGACCGTGAGGGCATCAAACGAGGAAATGGCGCAATGGACCGCGGTCAACGTAGCACCGTTCCATTCATCTTCATCCAACGAACGATTCATCGCGGAATGGAATTGCTCCGCCTTGCGAAAATACGCCCGAAACTTGTCCTTCTGCACCGAGCGAACGGATTCAGCCATGCCCAACGCCCCCATCAAACAAAATGACCCCGTCCTTTTTTACTTCCTTGAACAAATCCAAATCCTTCTTGAACTCGTCCTCAGTAAACGCCACCACCGAAAGCGCGTTACCGAATAAGTCAATGACCTTCAAAGCGGCGTTCCCGGATGCCACCGTGACGGCCTCCTTATCCTTGGCGCGGCGCACGATGACCAACACGTCAACATCACTGGTAGGCCGCTCCTCTTTCCGTGCAACCGAACCGTACAAATACATCCGGACCATACGATCGGTTGGCAACGAATCCAACAAAACCTTCTTCAACTCCCCCAAGGCCAAAGCGTCCAGATGCGCCAAAAAACCCGGTTTCTTAGCCAAAAAATGCTTCGGATTCAGCGTCAAGACGTCGCTTGACCCCACCCGGGCCCGATGAACCAGGCCCTCCGCCTCAAACGCCTTGATCGCATGCCACGCCGCCATGGAAGAAAGGCCACACAAACGGGCCACCTCCCGCCCCGAGAACGGCTTGGTCGGAAACCGTACGAATAAGGCGAAGACCTTGGTCCTGACCGGACTGCCAAAAAGCCCTTCCAACAAGCCATGAAACTTCACACCCACCCACCGTATCTTAATAAGTACAGTCGTATTTATAAAAGTACACATAGCGGGTCCGTCATCGAGCCCCACCCGGCCTCCGGACAGCCTGAACAAGACCGAAATGATGACCAATAGTTCCCCCCCAAAAAAAAACCGCCCGCCGTTGGAGCCCAAACGAAGAAAACCCGACTCGGGGCCACATCGGAAAAGAAGGAAAAGCCCGATCCATCCGACCAGACCAAAGGGACCCCGTCGGCCCAAGACCGGAAAAACGACGACGCCCGAAATGGCCCGAAAAACGACCCCGGATAGCGGAAATCCCCGTCCCATCGATTGGAACACCTACCGACTCCTGCTCGGCCAAAACCACCTGGAACCGCCCTACCCTCCCGATTACACCGGCAAGAACCCGCACGAAACATTTAAATACTAAAATGAAATAGTACTAATCATGAATAGTAATTTTGTAAACCGGAATAGGGAGCTGGCCGACTTGGACGCGGCATGGGAAGGAAAAAAAGCATCCTTCATCGTATTGTATGGCCGACGGCGCATCGGAAAATCAAGGCTCATCCAAGAATTCATCCGGGAAAAACCCGCGTTTTATCACATCGCCGACGACATCAACCCCACCGTACAAATCGCGGACTTCCGCAAAAAACTGGCTCCGTTTCTCGGGGACGACCTATTGGGGCGGCACGCATTCAATACATGGCCCGACCTCTTCGAATACCTGACCAAAATCATCCCAAGGGACAAACCCATGATCCTGGCCATCGATGAATTCTCCTACTGGGTCAAAAACGACGCGAGCATCCTCAGCGCACTCCAGAAATTCTGGGATACGTTTTTGTCACAAACCCGCGTCATGCTGGTGGTTTCCGGATCGCTTTTCGGACTGATGAGCGAATCCGTGCTCTCCGCGGCATCCCCCCTTTACGGTCGGAGAGACCGGGACATCTTGTTGGGTCCTTTGGATTACCGCGACGCGATCGAATTTTTGCCGATGAATCCCACCGACCAACTCAAGACCCTCTTCGCGGTAGGCGGCGTCCCGGAATACCTGCTGAAAGCCTCAAGATTCCGTTCGGCCGAAGCTTTTTTCAACAACGAATTCTTCCAAAAAGACGGTTACTTTTATCGCGAACCGTATTACATCTTGTCCCGGGAATTCAAGGAAATCAAGACGTATTTCACGCTCTTGAACGCCATCTCCATTGGAAACGCCAAACCCGTGGACATCGCCCACTTCGCCGGCATCCGCCACCAGGAAATCTACCCGTACATGGAAAACCTCATCCGCCTGGGATTCGTCAAACGCGAAACCCCCACCCCCGGCAAAGCCAAAAACGGGACGTACGCCATCTCGGACACGGTGTTCGACTTCTGGTTCAATTTCGTACATCCCCGGCGGGAACTCATCGAAAAAGGCATGTTCCAACCCGATGCGAACCAACTCAACGCCTATTTCGGAAAGCGGTTCGAAGATTGGGTACGCGGCCACCTCCTGCACGGCTTCACGCCGTTTGCACCCACCCGCACGGGCCGATGGTGGCACAAAGCCGAGGAAATCGACGCCGTGGCAATGGATGAACCCCAAGGCCGCATCGCGTTCGCGGAATGCAAGTGGAAAGACCGAGTCAACGCCAGCGAAGTGGCCAAACAACTCGACGCCAAGACGCCGAATGTCCAGTGGCGCAACGATGACCGCGAGGAAACCCTCATGGTATTCGCCAAAAGCTTCTCGAAAAAAATCAGTGAATTCGATTCCAAACCCGTGATATGCGTGGACTTGGCCGACATCGCAAAAACATCCCGCGTCAGTCAAAAAGCAAACCCCAACTAGGCGCAAAAACGGCCATGCCCCCCCCTTGACCCCGCCATAACGACCACACGACGACAAAAACCCGGCTCCACCCACCCGCAATAAAAGCCGCACAACAGCAACGGCCCAACTCGACAACCCCCCCCACAAAGACCGCACGACGACAACCCGGCTCCACCTTGAGCCCATCGGGAGGAAACGGAAGTGGACGGTTGCGCCGTCCGGCATGCCCCCATCCACGAACTGGCACGCCTTTTACAAAAAGAAGGATGGCCAAACCGGCCCGGTACAAAAACGATTCGAACACTCCTCGAAAGAATCCTGATTATGAAGGGCAAGTCGGGAAAAAAAAGGGTAACGGACCAAGCTCAAAAAAAACCGGCTAGAGCTGCGGGCAACACACAAAAAAGGAAGAGGTAAAAAGGACGCGAATCCGAAACAAATACAGTTGCAAAAGAGGCCAAACCCGTGGACGTCAAAACCATCCAACGAAAAATCGCCACCATCCTCAGCCGGCACGCCGTCAGCCACGCCGGCGTATTTGGCTCGGCGGCACGCAACGAACTGCGCAGGGATAGCGACGTGGACATCCTGGTCCGATTCGGAAAAAAAATCGGCCTCATCGAATTCATCGCGCTCAAACTCAAGCTCGAAAAAGCCCTGGGCCGCAAGGTGGACCTGGTCGAATACGAATCCATTAAACCGGCGCTCAGGAAAAAAATCCTAGCCGAAGAGGTCAGCCTCATTTGAAACGCGACCTCACCGTATACCTCGACGACATCCTCGAGAGCATCGAACGCATCCGTGAATACGCGGACGGCATGGAGCTGGATGATTTCAAAGCCAATGGGCAAACCCAAGACGCGGTATTGCGCCGCCTCGAAATCATCGGGGAAGCCGTCAAGAACATCCCCGAAACCGTCCGCGCCCGCCATCCCAAATTGCCGTGGAAGGAAATCGCCGGCATGCGCGACGTGCTTATCCACGCTTACTTCGGCGTCAACATGGCCCGTGTCTGGAAAACCATCCACGAAGACCTGGCCGAACTGGAAACCACGATTACCAAAATCAAAAAGACGAAATACATTCGTTAAAACCGCCATCCAAAAGCCAAAGGCAAGCACGACCCATCAGCCCAAAACCGGACGGCCCAACGCAGTCCTCCTACGAACCGCGCCTCCGCCGGAGAATGGCAAAGACACCACCAACGGCCCCGACGAACCCAAACGGCCCAAGAACGAAAGCGGCCAAAAGCCCCTCCGCCTGCCCTCCATCAAGACCACACGAAGACAAAAAACCCGGCACGATCGGCCCACTTCAAGAAAAGACTCGAACACACGATACTATTGCGAGGGAAAAGGGAAAAAAAGAGGCTTGAACACCAGGACCAATTAAAAGGGGATTACGGGGAAAAGAAAAGCAGGCCGGACGGCCTCAAAAATCCCGAATCGCGTCGTAAATACGGGCCAATGATCCGGCGTCACACCACCAACCACTTTCAATGAGCCGTCCAACCAACCGTTCGGCTTCAAGTTTTGAAATAGCTTTTTTCCCAAGGGCGCGGAAAAGAACAAAGCACCTGAGGGTGCAAATTCAATACGGTTTTACTCGCCCTAACAAAAGAAGATACCCCTTCAGATTGGTCTTCTTACCCAACACATCTTGATACTCGACATCGTCGAATTCCAAAAGCGTATATTCGCTTCCAACCGGAATCCTGCTTGGCAAGTAAATCTTTCCACTCACATAACGCCTTCCACCCGTTTTACGGGAATGCCTACCAACCTTGCTTGTCTTTACCACATCCCCGTCAAAATACTTGATCCTCAGAAAACCCACAAAAACACCGATACCGGTACCCACGTCGCATAATTATCATTGCGGCCACAATTTAAGATACAATTTACATTACAATTAAAAACACGGAATATCCAATTACAATAAGTTTAAATATAATAGTAGTTTAAGTTACAATATGATTAATTTTAGTAAATTTAACCGGCATTGGACTGAAAACGTTACTTACCCGTACGAGAAAAAACGCGATTTTTTCGAAACTCTCCTCTCGTTTAAAAACAAGCGTCAAATCATCGCCTTGACCGGCCTAAGACGCACCGGAAAAACCGTACTGATGAAACAACTCATCAACCAACTCGTCACTGAAGGCACGCCACGCCGAAACATACTCTACTTTTCATTTGACGAAGCAAAACCCCCATTGGATGAACTATTAACCGAGTACAAAGGCGCCACGGCAGTTGACTTGGAAAAAGACAACGTATACATCTTCCTCGACGAAGTACAAAAACTGGACAATTGGCAAAACCAAGTCAAGACATACTATGACAATTACGAGAACCTGAAGTTTTTCGTCACCGGCTCCTCGACACTATTCATCAAAAAAAAGGCGGAAGAAAGCCTCGCAGGCCGGGTATACGTGCTGGAGCTTCCGGTTTTGACCTTCAAAGAATACCTCGATTTCAGAGGCAAAACACAACAAGCGAACACACCTGACATGTTCGCGGAAGAGATGAAAAGCGAATTCCTCACATACGTACGGCGCAACTTCATCGAAACCATCAACGAAGACGACGCCACCACCCGGCTCTACCTCGAAAGCATCGTCAACAAAATCGTCTACGAAGACATCCCCGCGCTGTTCCCGGTTGAAAACCCCGAAAAACTAAAAACCATACTCAAGGCGGTTTACTCAAACCCAGGCATGCTGATCAATTACGCAAACCTCGGCAACGACTTGGGCCTCAACGCAAGAACCGTGGAAAAATACGTGGACTACCTCGTCAAGACCCGCATCATCAAAAAACTGTACAATTACAGCCGCAACTTCCTCACCTCGGAAAAGAAGTCGAAAAAGCTATACGTAACCGCGCCGTCCTTTTGTTTCTTGAACGAAGAACATGACTTTTCCAAAATCGCCGAAAACGTCATCGCGTCAAACGGTCCCATCACGTTCTTTTGGCGCACCCCCCAGAAAGAAGAAATCGACTTCATAGCAAACATCAACGGCAAACCCTACCCGATCGAATCCAAGTACTCGGAAAAACCCGTCTCAACAAACGACCTCAAAGCCCTGAAAAAATTCCTACGACAAAACAGCGTTCCTGAAGGGCGGGTGATAACAAAAACCACCGAAACACCCCTGACAAATGGAATCCGCCAAACGCCGTTGTGGAAATACGCCCTCAACCCCGACCTGCCAAATAGTGAACCGGGCCAAACCCAGCCGGAAGAAACCGCATAAAAAAACCGCCCGACGCTCCCAGCCGAAAAAAACCGGAAAAAAAAGCCCTGACTCCAAACCGACAATCCCAAAAGCCCGAAAAAGCGCCCGTTTCAAGCAAGACCCAAAAACGGAAAAACGACAGCCAACGCCAAAAAGGCCCGAAACCAAAAAGCCCCTATTGGACCCAAAACCCCGACGCAACTGGTTTTCCCGACAAACCCCCACCCCTCCGACAATACGGGGAAAAGCGGGAAAAAAAGGAAAGGCGGCCGCCAAAGAAAAAAACGTTACCCCGACGGATCCAAGCAAACGGATGGCACGTAAGGCTTGCACTCCCGGGCCAACTTGCGGTCCAACGTGACCAACACGGCCTTGGCATCCATCGCCCCCAAGACAATAGGCACGTCGCTGCGGTCGGAAATGCGGATGGACGCGAGCCGATTGCGGTTGGGAAACGCCAGCACCACGCACTTTTTACGGACATCCGAAAGAAAGTCTTCCACGTCCGCTTGCACGAACCCGCGCTCAACAAAAATGCGGCGAAGCTCTTTCAACGCATACTCATTGGTATACTTTCGCTCGGGAGACGAATAAAGAGCACGGCACTCCGGATGTCGAGTGGAAAACAAATAATAGAAAAAACCCGTGTCAAAAAAATACGTCATCCGTAGACCTCGTCAAAAACGGCCCGGCGTGCTTTGCGCAAATCCGCCAATATCTCGACCGTGGGACGGGAATCCAACCCGTATTTCTTCCGCAAACGGGCCAACACGGAATCATCGACCAACACGGCCTTGCGCACCCGCAGTTCCCCGTCCCTGACTTCGAAAACGACCGGCGTGTCCTTCCCGATGCCCAACTCGTCCCGCACCTTCTTGGGAATCGTAATCATCCCGTTGCTCGAAATACGCCCGATAAAAGACGCCATGCGCAAACACCTCAAAACCATCACTGACAATTTTAAGAATATGAGAAAATGAGAATATAAGACTATTGCCGTCCATTCATCCATCAAAGAACGGCCAGCGGGAGACTTTTACCTTAAAAGCCATTCGACCCGCCCCCAAAAAAAAGACCCCATTCGACTCCCTAACGAAAACGGCAAAGACCCAAACCGCCTGTCCAAACCAAAAAGGCCCCCCTATTTTCCGGCTCCCGAACGAAAACGGCAAGCGGCCCGCTCCGCCAAGCCATCCAAGGGCGCACCAAGGCCAAAGGCCCAACTCGACAGCCCCCCACAACGACCACACCACGACAAAAGCCCTACGGGTCGGCCCACTCCAAGAAAAGACTCAAACACACGATACTATTGCGAGGGAAAAGGGAAAAAAAGAGGCTTGAACACCAGGACCAATTAAAAGGGGATTACGGGAAAAGAAAAGCAGGCCGGACGGCCTCAGAAACCTCGAATGGCGTCGTAAATACGGGCCAACGTTTCGGCGTCGCACCACCAACCACTTTCAATGAGTCGTCCAACCAACCGTTCGGCTTCGGGTTTTGAAATCGCTTTTTTCCCAAGGGCGCGGAAAATAAAAAAAGTCGAGTAAACGACGGTAACCCCCATCGCTTTGGCCACCGTGCGTGCTACGCGGTCGTCCGTCATCAAAACCGCGTTTTTTTCAAGTGCCAACGCGATGGCGGTGGATTCCCCGGCATGCAAACCACGTTGAGCGGCTAAGACGCGCACGGGTTCCTCCACGCGCACCTGACCCTGGAAAAGGGTTTCGATGATGTTCCTCCCCTCAAAATCCCCATGCAACGTCTCACGCATTACGACAGAAGTCGTGCACAATTCCAAGTCCAGCTTACCGAACAATGCATGGATGGGCGTATTCGCCGCATGGATGATGGGCGTATTCGCCGCATGGATGATTGGCGTGGCGTCCAAGACCAGTTTCATGGAAAACATCAGCCCCGGGCCAAATCCAGTTCCTTACGCAAATCAGTCGCCGACAAATGGACCGAAACGATTTTAGACGCCTTGGTCAACTCCAAAAACTCATACGCCGAAACGCCCGCACTTTCCGCCGCGGAAAGAAATGACAATTTTCCTTGTTCAAATTCCTTCAGGGCCTTAGACTTACGCCACGATTCAAGACCAATCTCGAACAGTCGGCGCGCCAAATCCGACTTGGCCACGTCCTCTTCCGACAAAAAATGCTCAAACTCTAAGATGACTTTTTTCGACGGACGGAATGAAATGGTCTCCATCTTCACCACCCATCAACACCATAAACGTATACATTATTAAATATTTGCATACGATTTGGAACCGGGCTTGCGATTACACACATCACCCCATAAATCCCCCCTCAACAAACAAAAACATTCAAACCGCTTGACAAAAGATGATAACCCCACAACCCCCCCGGGAATTCG
>ORMF010024549.1_pt1 | contig 31003 bp, 26 predicted proteins | sample 1779871 | NCBI WGS metagenome assembly ORMF01 (sample SAMEA104232316, study PRJEB22302) | groundwater metagenome | biome: forest; feature: aquifer; material: groundwater | place: USA | collected 2011-08-07 | depth 5.4 m | reverse complement strand
GGCGGTGCTGGGCTGGCACCCGGACCCGCCGCACAAGAAGCGCGTGGAGATGCCAGCGCCCGCCGCAGTCGCAGCCGCAACAGCGCCCGCCAAGTAACGCCATGCCTCTCTGATGCAGAGCTTGCCTTTCACAACTTACGCTTTATATAACTTTTGTAGATACTATGTAGATCCACTGGGGCTCGGATAGTGAAGGAGATGTCCATGGAGGCCACGATCAGCAAGTGGGGCAACAGTCTCGCGCTGCGTCTGCCAAAGCGTCTTGCCGATCAGGTGCGGCTGGTCGAGGGAAGCACGGTTACGCTCGAGATCGACGACGGCACCCTAAAGGTTATTCCCTCTCGCAAGAAGCCGAAGCTGTCGGAACTGTTGGCAAGCGAGCCAAAACGCGTCGGCAAGGCCGGATCGTCTGAGGTGGATTGGGGCGATCCGCGGGGAGACGAAGCTTGGTGAGGGACGTTGCCTATCAACCGGACCGCGGCGACTTCATCTATCTCGATTTCAATCCGCAAGCGGGGACCGAGCAGGCTGGCCGGCGCCCCGCCCTGGTGTTGTCGCCCCGTGATTTCAACATTGCGACAGGTCTTGCCGTTGTCTGCCCCTTAACCAACACTCAGACAGGCAGCAGATTTGAGGTTCCGGTCCCACGTGGCACCAAGCTCTCAGGGGTGGTGCTATCGCATCAATTCCGCACCGTGGATTGGATCGCTCGCAATGCACAGTACCGCAGCAAGGCGAACGAGGATCTGATGCACGAGGTCTTGAGCCGGATCGAAGCCGTTCTCCGGGTCGAGATCCTTTGACTATGCGAAATGCGCGCGTGCTCAGAATGCGTTGCGGTGGATGAAGCCCACGAGGGGCGTGACGGCAATGATCTTGAGGTCGAGCCAGAACGACCAGTTCTCGATGTAGTAGAGGTCCATCTCGACGCGCTTGCGCATCTTCTCGGGGTCCTCGGTCGGGCCGCGGAAGCCGTGGATCTGCGCCCATCCGGTCATGCCGGGCTTGACGCAATGGCGGTTGGCGTAGCGGTCCAGCCGCTCGCGATAGTGCTGGTTGTGGGCGACCGCGTGCGGCCGCGGCCCCACCAGCGACATCTCGCCTTTCAGCACGTTGAAGAGCTGCGGCAGCTCGTCGATGCTGGTGCGGCGCAGGAACTTGCCGACGCGGGTGATGCGATCGTCGTCCTTGCGGGCCTGGGCGATGACCGGGCCGTCCTCCGCCACGCGCATGGTGCGGAATTTATAGACGTGGATGAGCCGGTGGTTGTAGCCGTGCCGGCGCTGCTTGAAGAGGACCGGTCCAGGGCTCTCGATCTTGATCGCCAGGGCAGCTAGGAGCATGAGCGGCCCGAACAGGACGAGGCTGAGGCTGGCGAGCGCATAGTCCAGCGCCAGCTTCATGACATAGCCCCAGTCGCGGATGGGCTTGGGCTTCACCTGCAGGAGGCTGAGGGCTCCGAGCCGCGAAGTGCCAAGGATCGGCATGTCGAACTCTGCCGGGCACAGCCAAACGTCGACGGGCAGAACGCTCAGCGCTTCGATCAGGTGTGCCGTGTGCGCCTGCGGGGCGTTGGAGAGGGCGATGACAACCTCGTCGATCTGGTTGCGCTGGCCCATCGAGATCAGGTCGGAGATGGTCGCGCGGGGCCTGCCCTCTTCGTCCTGGCCGGTCTCGTCGAACAGGCCGACGACCCGGACCCCCTGCGCATGACGCAGGCTGTCGGCGAGCCGGTAGCCGGCCGCGCTGCCGGCAACGACGGCGATGCGGCGTGCCGTGTAGCCGGTCGCGGCGAGCCAGCGCAGCAGGCCCGCCGAAGCCGGCCGGCTCAGCGTCAGGATGATCGAGGTGATGGCGAGCCACGTCAGCAGCCAGCCGCGCGAGTAGTCGGCCGAGACCTTGAGCAGGTAGGCGAGCGCGATCAGCACCAGGAAGGAGAGGCCGATGGCAAGCAGCAGCTCACCCAGGCGCCGGCGCCAGCCGAGGATCGCTGCGGGCTCGTGCAGGCCGCGGCTGCGCATCAGGTAGTGCGTCACCAGCCCGCCGGCGAGGCCGGCCACGATGTAGGGCTGGAACTGCTGCTCGCTGTCGAGGAAGAGTGCGATGTAGAGCAGCTTGGCAAGCGCGGCCGAGGCGACGACGAGCCCGATCTCGATGATCGTCAGGATGTCGAGCACCATGCGGTCGGGTATGCGCAGCGTCGTCGGCGCAACCAGCGATGCGGGATCGATGGTCGTCACCTGTGATGCTGTCGCGAGACCCCGACGCGACATAACCCGCTTGCCCTCCCGCATTTTGCGTCCCATTCGTCGCGCGGACCGTAGGGGGAGAGGCGTCCGCTTCGCAACGCAACAACGGTTTGTTCCTTAATCTCCGTGCCGGGCTGAAACGGGCGCAGCATCGAGCGTGGCGGCGTGCGTCGAGAAGGGGTGCGTCCGGTTGCAATTTGTTTGCCTTGCCACGCGAGGACAGCCGCCGCCGAATCGCAAAGCGGCCTCAATGCCACATGGCAAGAGCCGGTCGCTGTCTTTCGACATACATCGCAACAGCCGACGATAGCTGGCCACAGGTTGCACAGACACGGTTCCGCCGACCGGCGAATCGACCTAGATGTTGGTCAGCTGACCGGCCGGGGCGCGCGCCTCGGCCTGCGTACGCGTTGTGGTTGTCCTGTTGGTTCCGTGGCGTTGCATGTCCATCGGGCGTCAAGAGGCACCAGGAGCGTATGGTCACCGGGGGAGTGAGACTTCTTCTGGCCGGATTGTTTCTGGCAGCGGGGACGGTTGTCTGCGCGCCATGGGCGCGTGCCGACTCGCCGCCGCTGAAATCCGTCGAGCCCGAAGTCTATACCGACCAGCCCGCCGGCATTAAGTACGGCCCGCTCATCTACCACGCCTCCCTGTTCACCGGGACGGTCTGGGACTCCAACATCTTCTCGAGCCGCGACAACGTGGTTGCCGACCGCATCTTGGTCATCCGCCCCGGCTTGACCGTCAGCACGATCGATCCGAACTACAAATTCACCTTGCGCACCAGCATGGAGCATCTCGACTACGATAAGTCGGATTCCGAAAGCCGCACCGATGCCCGCGCGGACCTGCGCGGCACCGTTCGCGCCCAGCGCAATCTCGAGGTCGACGTCGGGCTCACGGCCGCGCGCGTCAACGAGCCCCGCTCCATCCAGCGCCGCGATCTGCCCGAGGACGCGGCCGACCCCGTGAGGCACAATCAGTACGCCGCCTGGGTCGGCCTGCGCAGGAATTTGAACCCGGTCGTGTCGACGACCACCGTTACCTGGGAAAACGACAACTATTTCGATGTTCGAACCAACTCGGGCAACCGGATCAACCTGCAGTACCTCGACCGCGATGCGGCCAAAGTCACCCAGGAGACGGACCTGCGGCTGTCGCAGCGCCTGCTGCTCTTCACCCGGCAGCGCCTGATCACGACGATCTACCGCGACGAGCCTGGCTTCATCCAGCGCGACTCCGTCAAGTTCGAGACGGTCCAGGGCATCGAGGTGGGGTTCACGCCGCTGATCCGGGGCAAATTCTCCGTCCACTTCGGCGATGAGCACTTCTGGACCCGCTCGATCGAAGCCGATCCGGAACTCATCTACAGCGCGGAGGTCTCCTGGACACCCACGCGCAAGCTGCGCCTCAAGGCGGGCTTTGCCCGCGATTTCGGCGGCGTCAGCTTCGACCTCGATTCGGTCGGCGGCCGCCGCACCCGCGCCGATTTCCTGCTCGAATACGAGATCACGCGCCAGCTCTACTTCCGCGCCAGCTTCGCCCACCTGCACGCCAACGAGGCGGGCCTCATCTCCGGGGCCGGACGCCTCGAGAACTACTATCAGTACAAGGCTTCGCTTGGGTACGAGATGAACCGGTTCTGGAGTTTGTTCCTGGACTATGACTACGAGCGCCGCGACGCCAATTTCGAGATCAACGAGTTCGAGCGTCACATCATCCAGACCGGCGTCGTCGCGAGGTTCTGAGGCCACGAACGATGCGAGGACGTGTCATGAAATGGCTGCACATGATGGTCGCAACGGCCGCCCTTCTCCTGGCGGGAGCGATCGATGCGAGCGCCCAAGGCGACCGCTTCGTGGGCGTGCGCAAGGACAGCGCGGACGAGGTGATCCTGTTTGCGATCGAGCCCTTCACCGGCACCGAGCGCAAGATCGCGACGCTGCAGAAGGCGGAAGCCGGCGTGCAGCTGCTGGGCATCACCGCGCTCAACTCGCGGCGCGGCACCTTCTCCTACGCCTACACGGACCGCGCGGCCGGCAAGGACTACCTGCACACGGTGAGCGTGCTCACCGGCGAGACCGTCGCCAAGATTCCGCTGCCGGCCGATACCAGCGGCCTCGAGGTCGCCGCCGATACCGGAAGGGCGGCGGCGCAGGTCGACACCGACGCGATTCGGCGCCGGATCGAGTGGCTCGAGCAGGAGGTGCGCCGCCTGCAGGGCCAGGTCAGACCGCGTTGAGTGACGTGCGTGCGCGACGGGACTGGCGCCGTCGCAACCCGCCTTGCAGTGACACTACGGAGGAAATTGTACCGCGTCCGTCGACAGCGCTTGCTGATTTGCTGCGACTCACTCTAGGAGCGTAAACAGCGGGGTTTTCGCCAGAGTTGTCTACTATTCGGGGGCACGGACGATGGTGTGGCGAAAAATGATTGTCATGGCGGTCTTGGCGGTCGCCCTGGCGGCGTGCACGCGTTACCCGCCCGAGATCTACGGGTTCGAATTCGAGCACGCCTACGTGCTCGATGCGGGCGACGAGGTCCGCGTTGTCGTCTACGAGGTCGACAACCTTCCGCAGGTCTTCAAGATCGATGCAAGCGGGCACATCTCCCTGCCGATGGGGGGTGTCGTGCCGGCCCGCGGCAAGACGGTGCAGCAGCTCGAGCGCGCCATCGCCGCCCGTCTGAAGGACCGTTACATCAAGGACCCGAAGGTGGCCGTGCAGGTCGTGACCTATCGGCCGTTCTTCGTGCTGGGCGAGGTGAGGAACGCCGGCCAGTTCGCCTTCGTCAACGGCCTGACGGTGGAGTCGGCCGTGGCCATCGCCGGCGGCTATTCGGAGCGGGCCTACCTGGCCGAGGCGCGCGTCGTGCGCAAGGGTCCGGCGGGCACCAGCATCGTCACCTACGTGCCGGGCGGCTATCCTGTGCAGCCCGGAGACACGATCTACGTTCCCGAGCGCTGGTTCTGATCCCCTGGCTCCGCGGCGGCCCCGCGCGCTCGATCCGCCGCCGCAAAAAGGCTAGGGCATGTTCAGCCACGCCGAACATGCCCTGGGAATGAAGCGTCAAGCGAAGGTGTTGATGCCGTAGAGCTTGGCTTTCGTGAAGTCGACCTTGTTGAGGACGGCGCCGGCGATGCGGGCGTCGTTCTTGAGCAGCAGATCGACGGCTTCCTTGGCCAGGTCGACCGTCGTCTTGAGCCACTCGATGACAATCACGGTCGCATCGATGCGGCGCGCCAGCATCCGCCCGTCGAGGCAGGTGACGATGGCCACCGTGTCGAGCACGACGAGGTCGTAGTTGGCCTTGGCCCACTCCAACAGCTTGTCCATTCGCGGCGAGGCCAGCAGCGAGGCCGCATTGGCTGCCGATCGTGCCGCCGGCACCAGGTCGATCTTGTTCTGATCGCTGCGGGCGATCGTGTCCTCGATCTCTGCCTTGCCGTTCAGGTAGTCGACCAGGTCGGCCTTCGGCTCGTTGGTCGGCCCGAACCAGTTTACGGTCGGCGTGCGCAGGTCCGTGCAGATCAGCAGCACCTTGTAGCCCGATCGCGCCGCCATCTGTGCGAAGTTGGCCGCCACCACCGACTTGCCCTCGCCGGGCGTGGCGGAGGTGAACATGATCGTTTTGATCGGCGCATCCCGGCTCGCCGACTGCAGGCTGGACAGCATGCCCAGCATGGCGTCGGCGAACGGCGAGCCGACGTGCTGTGTCGTGTAGTGGAAGGCATTCTGGCCGGGCGTGCGGGTCGGTCCACCGACGCTCAGCTGACGGGCCGGCAACAACGGCACGTCGACGATATGCGGAATGGCGAGCTTGGCCTCCACGTCACGGGCGCGCTTGAACGTCTTGTCGAGCAGCTCGGTCAGCAGGGTCAGGCCGAGGCCCAGGCCGAAGCCCAGCCCCAGCCCGGCGAGGGCCAGAACCTTGGTTTTCGGCTTGCTCGAGGTGAGGGGCGGCACGGCCTCCGCAACCACGCGGAAGTCGGCTGCCTTCCAGCTCTCCTGCGTGGCGGCCATCTTCATACGCTGCAGCATGGCCTCGTACAGCGCCTTGTCGCTCTCGGCTTCGCGCTGCAGCTCCCGCAAGTGGACGTACTCGCCCTTCTGGGTCGACGTCCTGACAGCTGCGGCCTTGAGGCTCTGCTCCAGCGCAGCTTCCCGGTTCTTGGCGATCTCGAGGTCGTTCTTCAGCACCGCGACGACACGGCGGAGCTCGTCATTGATCTGGCTGCCCAGCCCTCGCTTCTCTGCGCGAACCTTGACGACTGCGGGGTGAGCGTAGCCGAACCGTGAGTTCAGGCTGTCTTCGTCCTTGATGACCTGCGCGAGCTGCGTGCGCAATTGCGTGATCAGGGTCGATTGCGCAAACTCGGACAACTGCTTGTCGCTGAAGTTGCGGCCGGTTGCCTGATCCTGGACGCTGGCATACTTGGCGCGAGCCTCTGCCGTCCTTTCGCGCGCCATTATGAGCTCTTCGTTCAGGCGAACCAGCTGCTTCTCCTCGAGGGTGGCACCCTCCTTCTCCACCAGGTCCATCTTCGCCCTCAGACGCTCGAAGCGCTCCTCGGACTGGCGCAGCTTCACCTTGTGCTCCTCGAGCCTCGCCTTCAGCCAGTCGGTCGCCCGCCGCGTGGCGTTGTAGCGGCCTTCGAGCTGCTGGTCGAGGTAGGCATCGACCAGCGTGTTGGCGATGCGCGCGGCCTTGCGCGGGTCCTGTGAGGTCACATTCACCTGCAGCAGGTTGGTGTACTGCGACGGCACCACCTCGATGCTCTTGCGCAGCTTCTCGATGACCTCGATCATGTCGTCGCTCATGCCCTCGCCCGAGTTGGCCTCGCGCGGACGGACGCCGAACAGCATGAACAGCTGCGCCTTGGCAACGCCGAGCATGCCGGGGGTGCGCGGCGGAGCTTCGAAATCGTGGTCCTTGGTGAGATCGAGCTTGTCGACGACGCGCTTGAGCACGTTCGGCGCCACGATCACGGCGGCCTCGCTGGCGATGGCGTTGGAGGACGGCCGGAAGGGCGCGACAATCGCATCGTTGAGGATCTTCTCCTCGCGGCTGTCGACCATCAGCGCGGTGGTGGCGGTGTACTGGGGCTGGATCAGCACCAGCAGCGCCAGCGCGAAGATGACGCCGAGCACGGCTCCGAACGCGAGCGTGCGCACGTGCCGCCGCAGCATCAGGTAAACGCCACGCAGGTCGAAGCTTGACTGCGCGAGATTCTGTTCCATTGTTACCCCTCTTGCCTTTGGACCTTGGCTGCCTGCAACGCTCGTGCCGCTGCGTTGAGCCGCTCTGGGCCCCGAAAGCGCCGCGGCTCGCGGTTGACCTGGCCCCTCTGCTCACGCACCGCAAAGAGAGCCGGCGAGCTGCCATCCTGCGAGCTGCATCTGACGGCGGCGGGAGTGTGGGGTCAACGATTGGCTTAAGTCCTCCTTAATGCCGACGGGCGAATGCTGCGCATTATGTTTACGGGATAGAAATGGCGTGCGAATGCCTGATGAACGCTCGGAGGGATGATGCTATTTCGGCCGACGGCAATTGACGGCGTAAGGCTGATCGAGCTCGAGCCGGCGCGGGACGAGCGCGGCTTCTTCGCGCGCACGTTCTGTACGGAGGAATTGGCCGCTCAAGGGCTGGAGACGAGCTTTCCACAGCACAGCATTTCCTTCACCCGCCGTGCTGGCTCGATCCGCGGCATGCACTTCCAGCGCGCGCCGCACGAAGAGGTCAAGCTGCTGCGCTGTGTCCGCGGCGCGATCCATGACGTGCTCATCGACATCAGGCCCGGCTCGCCAACCTACAGGCGCTGGGAGGGCTACGAGCTGACGTCGGAGAACCGCCGCCAGCTCTATGTGCCGGCCGGCGTCGCGCACGGCTTTCAGACGCTGGCAGCCGACACGGAGGTCGTCTACCTCATCTCCGCCTTCTATGCGCCGGCGGCTTCGACCGGCATCCGGTACGACGATCCGGCCTTCAAGATCCCCTGGCCACTGCCCGTCGCCGACGTCTCGGCCAAGGACCGCACCTGGCCGGATTTCGTTGCCGCCGCATTTCGCGGTTGAAGGCGCGTGCATCCTATTCGGAAGCGCCCGCTTTGCCGATCAAGCCGGCCTTCTGCAGCGCATGCGCCGCTCCGAGCACGACGTGGTAGGGCATCCCGGCACGCTCGGCGATGTCGAGCAGCGTCCTGGAGCCATCGGCCTGGTTGAGCACCCAAAGGTAGGCCATGGCGCGCGCCGCTGCGTCCCTGTCGCCGCCGGTCGAGCCGAAAAGACCGCGGCGGCCGAGCTGCGGCTCGCCCTTGGGCGAGAGATTGATCGGCGTAAAATCTGTCTCCGCGATCTCGATGACGCGCCAGATCGCCGTGAGGGAGCTGGCCAGGTGTTGCGGCGCGATGAAGTCGAGGTTATCCGCCGAGGTGTGATACTGGGGAAACGTTCCGAACCGGCTCCGCTGCAGGAGGCCGACCGGCAGATTGAAGCCCGGCGAGCAGAATTGGCGCTCGTCGTAGCCGTAAGGCTCGAAATCCATGATCTTGGGCGCAGCGAAGGCGTGCTTCAGGACGTGCGCTATGGCCCGATCGACGGCGCCGTCGCCCCGCCGGCTCCGCTTGTAGGTCGGGCCGCCGCCATCGCCCACGCCCGAGACGACGAGGCCGTACTTGATCCGGCCCACGTTGGCCTCGTTGCGGACGAGCCAGGTGATCGGGCCGATGGTGCCGGGCGAGAACAGGAAGCGGTAGCTGAGCCGCGTGCGCAAGCCGCTGAGATGCTTGGCGAGGATCGTCAGCAGGGCGAGGCCCGAGCAGTTGTCGTTGGCGAGCGAGGGGTGGCAGATGTGGGCGGTAAAGAGGAACTCATCCTCGCTCGTCCCCCGATGCAGATACTCCCCGTAGGTCATGGCCCCGTCGGCGAGCGTCGAATCGATCAGCACCTCGTAGTCGCCGTCGGGCAGCGCCGAGGCCTGCGTGTGCGTGATGCAGAAGCCCCAGGTCTCGGCCCAGTAGCTCGTCCGGTAGGGGATGAGATCGGGCTGCTCGGGAAGGGTATGCAGGTGCTTGCGCAACTGTGAGAGCGGCAGCGTCTTGGCCACCGGCACACTGTAGCTCTGCACATGCAGGCTCGAGTTGGCGAAGTCGACGATGGTATTGCCGGCGGTATCCTTGATGTGTGCGGCGCGGATATTCCATTCCTTCGGCACCGTCCAATCGAAGATCCTGGTGCCGGTCGGCACTTCGTGCGCAGCAATGGCAACATGGCGCCGCATCAGCTCGAGGCTGGTGCGCACGCCGTTGCCGGTGATGCTTCGGCAAATCGGATAGAGCTCCGCCGCAAGCGTATAGATGCGCTCCCCCGCTTCGGCGAAGTCCGGCGCGCTCAGCTCGCGATCGAAGGCATCCTGCATTGTGTCTGGTGTCTCAGCTCGGGTCCCGTGCGTCCCGCCATAACACACCGCGGGTTGTCGCGGCGTTTATGCGCGCTCGAGCGTTAGCGCGCGATCGGCTGCAAAGTCCGCGCTGACACAAGGATTTACTGTGTTCGTTACTGGCGCATGCCGCCTTGCGCACTTCTTGCAATAGTCCGCGCCAACAGCAGATGCAGCAACAGTCGAGCACACTTTGACAGGGATGAGCCGGTCGGGCGCGGCCCATTCACCGCGCTGATCGGTCGTTGGAGGAGCTTGCCTATCTTGCGGGGCGGCTCCGTCGGCAAACTGGGGGTAATTCGCGTGCAGGACAGTATCGCAACAGTCACATCGGACGAGGCACCGAGGGCAGCGCGCACACGAGAGCCGCGCTGCCGCATCTGTCGCTCTCCGGTCAAGCACACCTTCGTCGACCTCGGCATGTCGCCCCTGTGCGAGAGCTTCGTGCCGGCCACCCAGCTCGATCAGATGGAGCCCTATTTCCCGCTCCATGCCCTGGTCTGCGAGAAATGCTTCCTGGTGCAGCTGCAAGAGTACGTGAGCCCGGACCACATCTTCACCGAGTACGCGTATTTCTCCGCCTACTCGACGAGCTGGGTCGAGCATGCGCGCTCCTACTGCCACATGATCAAGGACCGGCTGAAGCTCGGGGCCAACAGCCTCGCCGTGGAGCTCGCCAGCAACGACGGCTACCTGCTGCAGCACTTCCTGCCGCTCGGCGTGCCGGTGCTCGGCATCGAGCCGGCCGCCAACGTGGCCGAGGCGGCACGCCGCCGCCATGTGCCGACGCTGGTCGAATTCTTCGGCACCGCGCTGGCCGACCGGCTGGTTGCCGAGGGCAAGCGCGCCGACCTGATCATCGGCAACAACGTGCTGGCGCAGGTGCCGGACCTCAACGACTTCGTCGCCGGCATGAAGCGGCTGCTGGCACCCGAGGGCGTCATCACGCTGGAATTCCCGCATCTGCAGCGGCTGATCGCCGAGAACCAGTTCGATACCATCTACCACGAGCACTTCTCCTATTTCTCGTTCGTGACCACCGACCGGCTGGCCGAGCTGCACGGCCTCAAGATCATCGACGTGGAGAAGCTCAAGACCCACGGCGGATCGCTTCGGGTCTACCTCGCGCATGCGGCCTCCTCGCGTACGCCCTCGCCGCGCGTGAGCGAGCTGCTCGACCACGAGATCGACAACGGCTTCCTCGAGCTCGAGAGCTACGCGCGCTTCTCCGAGCAGGTGCGCCGCACCAAGCGCAACCTCTTGTCGTTCCTCATCGCCTGCAAGGAGCAGGGCAAGCGGATCTGCGCCTATGGCGCACCGGGCAAGGGCAACACGCTGTTGAACTACTGCGGCATCGGCCCCGACTTCATCGACTTCGCCGTCGACCGCAATCCCTACAAGCACGGCCGCTTCACCCCCGGCATGCACATCCCGATCAAGCCCGTCGAGGCCATCGACGAGGCCAAGCCCGACTACCTCCTCATCCTGCCCTGGAACCTCAAGGACGAGATCGTCCACCAGATGCGGCACGTCGGCGATTGGGGCTGCCGGTTCATCATCCCCATCCCCGAAGTCCACGTCATCGATCCGAAGCGGAGCGTGTCATGAAGGTCGTCCTGTTCTGCGGCGGCCTCGGCACCCGCATCCGCGACTATTCCGAAAGCATTCCCAAGCCGATGGTCCCGGTGGGCCAGCATCCGATCCTGTGGCACGTGATGCAGTACTACAGCCAGTACGGGCATCGCGATTTCGTGCTCTGCCTCGGCTACAAGGCCAACACCATCAAGGACTACTTCCTCAACTGGCGGCAGCAGAGCTACTCCGACTGCGTCATCTCCGACGCCGGCAAGAAGGTCGAGCTGTTGGGCGAGCAGCCTCCTGACTGGCGCGTGACGCTGGTCGACACGGGCATCTGGCGCAACATCGGCCAGCGTCTTCTCGCCGTACGCGAGCATGTCAAGGACGAGGAGATGTTCCTCGCCAACTACAGCGACGGGCTATCCGATGCGCCGCTGCCGGAAATGGTCGACCTGCTCAAGAAGAGCGGCAAGGTCGGCTGCTTTGTCGCCGGGCGCCCGCCGCTCCCCTTCCATCTCGTCGAGTTCGACAAGACCGGCGCCGTGCAGCGGCTCCGCGCCAGCGCCGACTCCGACATCTGGACGAATGCCGGCTACTTCGTCTTCACCAACCGCATCTTCGACTACATCAAGGAGGGGGAGGAGCTCGTGATCGAGCCGTTCCAGCGCTTGATCGACGAGGGGCAGCTGCTTGCCTATCGCTACAACGGCTTCTTCCGCGCCATGGACACCTTGAAGGACAAGCAGATCCTCGAGGACCTGGTCGAGCGCGGCGACATGCCGTGGCAGCCGAAGTTGAAGCCGGCAGTGGAGGCCGCCGAATGAAAGGCTTGCGGCTGGCCGAGCCCGGCCAACGCCTTTCGGTGTTGTGCCTCGGCGCCCATTCCGACGACATCGAGATCGGCGCCGGCGCGACCCTGCTGCAATGGCAGGCCGCCGGCGTCCGGTTGGACGTTCTGTGGTGCGTGCTGTCGGCCAACGGGCCGCGCGAGGCGGAGGCGCGCGCGTCGGCCGCCGAATTCCTCGAGGGCGCCGAGCGCGCCCGCATCGAGATCCACCACTTCCGCGACGGGTTCTTCCCCGCGCAGTCGGCCGAGATCAAGGCCTGGTTCGAGCAGCTCAAGGGACGGTTCCAGCCCGATGTCGTCCTGACCCACCGGGGCGACGACGCGCACCAGGACCACCGCGAGCTGAGCCAGCTCGCCTGGAACACGTTCCGCGACGAACTCATCCTCGAGTACGAGATCCCCAAGTGGGACGGCGATCTCGGCCGGCCCAACCTCTACATGCCGGTCGGCGCAACGGCGATGACGCGCAAGGTCGAGCTGCTGATGCGCCACTTCGGCACGCAGCGCTCCAAGCACTGGTTCGACGAGGAGACGTTTCGCGGCCTCGCTCGCCTGCGCGCCATGGAGTGCCGGGCCTCGGAGCGCTACGCCGAGGCGTTCTACGCCCGCAAGATGGCACTCGGTTAGGCCCTTGGCTCCAGGATGCATTCAACGATCGGTGTGATGCGAGCACTGCGAAAGGCAAGGCCATGACCAACGTCTCTGTCGTGATCCCGATGCACAATGCCCAGAAATGGATCGAGGAGACGCTGCAAAGCGTGAGGGTCCAGACTTATCCGGCGGTGCGGATCGAGACCATCATCGTCGACGATCGCTCGACCGATGACAGCGTGACCGTGGCGAGGGCGTTTCTCGCCCGGCACGGGATGGCGGGCAGGGTGATCGAGTCGGATCGCAACAGGGGCGTCAGCGCCGCGCGCAACGCGGGTTGGGAGGTGGCGAAGGGCGATTGGATACAGTTCCTCGACGCCGACGATCTGCTGGCCCCGACCAAGATCGAGCTGCAGGCGGGGTTGGCGGCAAAGGCCGCGCACGACGTCGCCGTCATCTGCTCGAGCTGGCAGCGCCTCTGCTGGGTCGAAGGAAAGTGGCAGCCTTGCGGACCCGTCACACGGCCGGAGCTCGATCAGTCGCCCATCATCAAGATGGCGACGCTCAACGCCGGCTTCCTCGGGCCCGCGCTCATCCGCAAGCGGTACCTGCTCGCTATCTCGGGCTTCTCCGCCGAGGTCAAGTACGCCGAGGACTCGCACCTGATGCTGAAGATTGCCGCGGCCGGCGGCAAATTCGTCGAGCTGTCATCCTCTTCACCGATGTTCTTGATCCGCCAGACGCCGGGCTCGAAGTCCCGCAGCAACAGGGTCAACGTGGCCCGTCAGCACATGGAGAACGTGGTCATCGCCGAGCGCATGCTGCGGGAGGGGAACTTTGGCGAGCTGACTGTCGAGGACGGCAAGGAGTTGAGCGGGCTTTCCGATTGGGCGCTGAGCGAGCTCTACCAGCACGACCAGAGCGCTTTTCGCCAGTACCTGAATTGGGTCCTCGACATCGACCCGGCGTTCGTTCCCCAGCACAGCACCAAGCTCAAGCTGGTATCGCGAGTTCTGGGTTACGAGAACGCCGAGAGCCTCGCCTCGGCCTACCGCGCGGTGAGAGCCTGGCTGGGAACCATCCTGGCATCGTCTCCAGCCAAGCCGGCCGCCGACTCCACCCGTCCATGAGCAGGGCATGGATGGAGCTCGGGGGCGATCGTGATCGAACGGGGTGACATAACGAGCCGCATGATCTCTGGCGTTGCCGTCTGTTGCGGCCCGCCGGCCGACTGCGTTGCCGCCATTGACGAGGACGTGGCGCGCGGCCGCGTCTGCCTGGGCTACGTCAACACCTTCACGGCCTATCTGCTGGCGAAGCACGACTCCTTTCGATCCGTGCTGGAGAAGTTCGTCCTGCTGAACGACGGCGTGGGTCTCGATCTCGTCAGTCTGATCAAATACGGGGAACGGTTCCGCTTCAATCTGAACGGCAGCGACTTCACGCCGTTTTATTTGCGGTCCACCCGGCACAAGTACCGCATCTATCTGCTCGGCGGCCGACCCGGCATCGCCGAGCGGGCCGCAGCGGCCATGAAGCGGATCGCCCCGCAGCATGCCTATGTGGGCGAGCGGCACGGCTATTTCGACGCGGCGCAAGGCGCCGAGGTGGTCGCCGACATCGAGGCCAAAGGCGCCGACGTGGTGATCGTCGCGCTCGGCAACCCCCGCCAGGAGCTCTGGATCGCCGAGAACCTGAACAAGACGGGCGCCCGCCTGGCGATCGGCGTCGGGGCCCTGTTCGATTTTCTGGCCGACGCGGTGCCGAGAGCCCCGCTGTGGATGCAGCGCTGCAGGCTCGAATGGCTGCACCGGCTGTCGCTGGAGCCGAAGCGGCTGTGGAAGCGCTACATCGTGTTCACGCCGGTTCTGATCGCGCAGGCGCTGGCAGAGAGGTCGGGCCTGTTGCGGCCGGCTCGTTGAAGCCGTGGCGCCAGCGCTCGCGCGCGTCCCAAATCGTTCGCCAGGTTGCGGCCCGATCGGCCAGTCCCGCCCGCCCCGACAGCCGTGCCGCTAGACCCAAGGCAACGGCGCGCGTCAGCGGCCATAGTGCGAGCAGGGCCAGGCCGAGGCGCTGCGTTGATGCCGGCCAGTGCTGCTTGATCAGCTCGGCCTTGGCCGTCAGCAACCGCACCATCATCTCGGAGCGAACCTTCTCTGAGGCGCCGCCATAGTGGACGATCGTGGCCTGAGGCGTCACGACGGGGCGCGCGCCCAGCTTGGCAGCGCGCAGGCACAGGTCGGCCTCCTCGCCGTACATGAAGAACCTGGGATTGAAGCCGCCGAGGCGCTGCCAAAACTCGCGCTCGATCAGCAGGAAGCAGCCGGTGACGATGTCGACCTCGCGCACCGTGGAGCGATCCCAGCGCGCGTAGGACTCGGAGTTGAAGAGCGGGCTCGAGGGCAGCAGCCCGCTCAGGCCCGTTGTGCGGCACAACACGCTCCAGAGCGTCATGCGGCGCCAAGAGGACGTCGGGTTGAGCGAGCGGTCGGCGTAGAGCGTGCGCCCACCCCAGATCCGAGCGGCCGGCCGTGCCTCCGCAAACGCGACCAGGCGATCGACGGCACTGTCGAGCACGACGGTGTCGGGGTTGAGCAGCAGCAGGAAGCGGCCTTTCGCCTCCTTGGCGGCAACGTTGTTGGCCCGGGCAAAGCCGAGATTGTCGGAGCGCGCCATCAGCCGCACGTCGGGGAATTCTTTGGCGATTGCCGCGGCAGATCCGTCATCGGAGGCGTTGTCGACGACCAGCACCTCGTAAGGCACGTGTCTCGTCTCGCGCATGACCGAGCGCAGGCATTCGAGTGTGAGCTCGCGCGTGCGATAGCTCACGACGACGATGCTCACGAGCGGGTCGGACGGGTTGGTCGTTCGAGCGGGCGTTGGCGCGGCGGCCGCGACCGGTCGGGCGGCGACGACCGTGCCGTAGGTGAGCTTCCAGAACGGCCGCATCCACAGGACCTTGCCGGCCCCGCTGCAGGCCTTGAGCCGGTAGGAGGCGGCGCGCTCGGGCCGCAAGGGTGCCAGCGCCAGGCTCGCCAATCCGAACCCCACAGCCTGCGCGGCGCCCACGCCCATCCACGCAACGCCCTCCAGCTTGCGCAGCCCCTTGGCGCGGAGGCGGATCAGGGAGCGCACCTGGCCGTTCCTGATGTGCCGCGTGGCGAGCGAAGGCATGGTCAGGCGCTCGGTCGGCACATGCTCTTTCACCCAGGCCTCGGCCGCCCAGGTGAGGCGGATGCCTCTGCCCACGAGGGACATCAGGAAACTGCTGTCCTCGCCGCCGAGGCCGTTGAGGTCGGTGTCGAAGGGCGCATTCGAGGTGAAGCAGGCGGCCTTGTCGAACAGCGAATTGCCGGTTCCGAGGTAGGCGTGCTGGCCTGATATGTCGGCGCCGTCGACGGCGTCGAGCTGGCGCGAGAACATGCGCGTGGCAGCCTCCGGGCACACGGTCGGCGGCGTCTCGAAACAGGCTTCGATCGTACCGAACACCGCCACGGCACCACGGCGGGCGTGGGCGATCAGTGCGGCGGCCCATCGCCGGGACGCCTCCTCGTCGTCGTCGAGGAAGGCGATGTACGTGCCCCGCGCCGCAAGCACGCCGGCGTTGCGGGCCTCGGCGACCCCTGGCTTGGGCGCGTGGATCCAGCGCAGGCGATCGTCGTCATAACCCGCAACCGTCCGGCGCGCCGACCCCTCCGGCGTATTGTCGACAATGAGGATCTCGAGCGCGACATCGGCCGGCAGGTCCTGCGCCAATGCACTCTCGATGGCACTCGCCAGCAGGCGCTGCCGCCCGTTGGTCGGTATGACGATGCTCAACAGCATGCCCGCTTGCCTCGCCTTGCTGCGGCTCTCCGCGGAGAGCCCCTCCACCCCGAGGAATAGCGGGTAGTGCCAGATTTCCGGTGAACGCGGCCGCGCGGACGCAAGCTAGAGTTAACGGACTTCGCGGGTTTGCATTGGCGGGAAAAGCGGTGCGTGTCATACGCCCACCGCGCGGACACGCCGAAGCGGACGGCGTTCGATCGACAACTCGGACAATTTGCGTGTTGAGGGACCCGAGATGAACCGAATCCCCAAGGTGGCGGTCGGGCTGCCCGTCTACAACGGCGAGAATTATCTGAGCGAGACGCTCGACTCCCTGCTGCGGCAGACTTTCGAGGACTTCGAGCTCATCATATCGGACAACTGCTCGACCGATCGCACGGCAGAGATCTGCCGCGACTACGCGGCCAGGGACGCGCGCATCCTCTATACCAAGACCGAACGCAACATCGGCGGCTCGCCCAACTCCAACCGCGTGTTCTCCCTGGCGCGCTCGCCCTACTTCACGTGGAACGCGCACGACGATCGCCCGCATCCCCAGTTTCTCGAGAAATGCGTCGCCGTGCTCGACGCGGACCCCGGCGTGGTGTTGGCCCATACGGCCTCGCTGACCATCGACGACCGGGGCGAGCCGCTCAGCTTCGATGCGCGCATCGAACGCTACATCTACCACCCGGGCGGCTACGAGGTGCCGCCGGATACGACACACATCGCCGAAGGCGACGACCCGGTCGCGCGCTTCGCCGAGTTCCTCGATGAGACCTATTTCGGCATGCACATGTACGGCGTGATACGGCGGCAGGCGCTGGCCTCGACCGCCCTCTTCCGCCACTACATGCCGTGCGAGAGGGCGATGCTGTCCGAGCTGGCGCTGATCGGGCGCTTCGTGACGCTGGAGGACAAGCTGTTTGCCCGGCGCGTGCACGCCAAGTCGGCCTGCTTCATGAGCCTGCCGCAGCGCTGGGAATACGAGGACACCGCCGACAGCCCAAATCGCTACGCCTTTCCGCGCCTGCGCGCGTTCCTGAGCTCGCCGTTGCGGAGCAAGGCAATCGATCATTGGCAGCGCCTGCAATGCGTGGAGCGAGTGTTGCGGGCGGCGGGGAAAAGCAAGCTCGCGAGTCTCAGGCGGCGACTGCCGATGGGTCGCCCGATGCCGGAACGCAAGTCCGTTTACCAATGACTTGATGGCGCAGCCGCGCGATTAGCCAATACGGCCGAATAGGGTGGACTGGGCGGGCTCCGCGCACCACCTTCCCGTCGCGGGCGTGCGGGCGCCCGGAACGAGCAGGGGGCAGTCTCACACATGGCGATCCTGGTACAACAATTGCCGCCGCCGCGCGTGCAGGTGTCCGCACGCGCAATCTCGGATCGCGTGTTCGGGGCCGCGATTTTCATCTACTTCCTCGGCGTCATCCTGCCGAGCGAGCTGGCGGTCAACCTGTTCGGATTGGCCCTGATCCCGGTCAGGGTCGTGCTGCTCGTGTTCTTCGTCCCAGCCGTCATGCTGCTGTCGAGGACCAAAGACTTTCGCCTCCAGTCGTTCGACTACATGCTCGGGCTTGCGCTGTTCTGGCTGCTGATTGCGCTGATGGTCAACAACGGCGCCGAGAAGGGCTTCAAGTACGGCGGCTCGCTGGTGCTGGAGGCGCTCGGTGGCTATGTTCTCGCGCGCGCCTACATCAGGAACTACACCCAGTTCGCCGACGCCGTGCGCTCCTACTTCCTGTTCGTGCTGGTTGCGCTTGCGGTCGCCTTCCCCGAGGCCTTCCTCAAGATCAAGTTCGTGCACGCGCTGGCTTCGTCGCTGACCGGCAATCCGGATATCGCTGTCACCAGCGAGGCCGGGCGCTTGGGGCTCGAGCGTGCCACCTCAACCTTCGACCACCCGATCCTCTATGGCGTCTTCTGCGCCACCAGCCTGGGGCTGATCTGGTTCCTGAACTACGGGAGCCGGCAGCGGTGGATGCTGGCAGGCGTGGTTGCCTTCGCCACCCTTTGCTCGGTGTCATCGGCGTGCCTGCTGGCCTATGCCATGGCGGTCGCGTTCATCGTCTGGGAGCGATACACGCGGGGGATCAATCACAGGACTGCGATCACGATCGTCTGTGGAGCGCTCGTCTATGCCGTGCTGGAGGTGTTCTCCAACAGGAGCGCGGTCGAAGTCATCATCGGCTTCATCGTGCTGGACAGCTGGACGGCCTATTACCGCGTGCTGATCTGGCAGAACGCGTTCGTCGATCTCACCAATCACCCGCTGTTTGGCGTCGCGCTCAATGCCTGGACGAAGCCGGCCTGGATGACCGGCTCGGTCGACAGCTTTTGGCTGGTCACGGCCTTGTCGGGCGGTCTTCCCACGGCAGGATTCGTGGCGCTCGCGGTCGTGATGTTGCTGAGGAAGGTGCACCAACCGACGGGCTTGCGCGAGACGCGCGAGCGCTGGCAGTGCCGCTTCGGCTGGACCGCAGCCGTGCTGGCGCTCTGCTTCCAGGCCTTCACCGTGCATTACTGGGGATCGATGCACTCGCTGTTCTTCTTCATCCTCGGCATGGGCGCGTGGATGACCGACAGCCGCAACGGCCTGGTGAAGAAGATCCAGGACAAGCCGACGCTCGTCTCCTCGCCCGGCCGGGTGCAGGTCACGGGGCGTCCCGGCCCGGCGCCGCGCGGCCGCCAACTGGTGGCGCGCTAGCTCGAGGCGTCATCTCCGCCATTCTCCTCCACACGTGACCGCTCGGCATCGCCGAGCGGCTTTTCCGCTCACCGCATCACGGCGAGCAGCGCACGCTGTTCCCCGCATTACAGCACGCACGCACGTTTGCGTGGCAATGAGTGCGTCGAGGGCAGAAAAGTAAGCTTCACACCCAACACTGGAGACTTCCGATGACCAAACTCGCTCAAGAGGAGCAGTTGCTCCTGGAAATGATCAACCGGGCTCGGCTCGATCCCGCCGCAGAGGCGGCGCGGCTCGGCATCGACCTCAATCAGTACATCGTTGTGGGAACGCCAGGCGCTCCGCTTACCGCCACCTCCAAGCAGCCGCTCGCGGGTAGCGACGTGCTGGCGGGCGTGGCCGAAGCCCACAGCGGTACGATGGTGAGCTCCGGTGTCCTGACCGCCGGCGGCGATCCCCACAACGGGGCCGGCGACGGCACGCCGGCATCGCGCATCTCAGGTGCCGGCTATGTGCAGAACAGCCTCAGCTATCTGCGCAACGAGAACGTGGCGTGGAACGGCACCACTGGCGCCATCGACCTCAACTCCCAAACCCAGCGCATCCACAATGACCTCTTCAAGGACGACCCGGCGACCAACTCCGGCACGCCTGGCGGGCACCGCCTGGCCATGCTGGACGACAACATGCGCGAAGTCGGCATCGGTCTCACCACCGGCACCGTCATGGGCTACAACTCGGTCATTGCCACGGAAAACTTCGGCAGCTCGGGCACCAAGTCGTTCCTGACCGGCGCCGTCTACAATGACAAGAACGGCGACCACTTCTACGGCCTCGGTGAGGCGGTGCAAGGCGTGACGGCAACAGTGACCAGTGCCGGCGCGGCGGTCGGCACCGACTCGACCGGCGCTGGCGGCGGCTGGTCGGTCGGCGTGCCCGGCGGCACCTACGACGTGACCTTCTCCGGCGGAGGTCTCGCCGCGGCGGTTGCGGCCAAAGTCGAGTCCGGCGCGCGCAACGCCAAGGTCGACCTCGTCAACGGCAACGAGATCGATGCCTCGGCGAGCACGACGCTCGGCGCCGGCGCCAAGGACCTGCATCTGCTCGGCATCGACAATATCAACGGCACCGGCAATGCTGCTGACAACGTGATCCTCGGCAACAAGGGTGCCAACGTGCTTCAAGGCATGGGCGGCAACGACACCGTCGATGGCGGTGCGGGCGACGACACGGCCGTGTTCAGCGGCTCACGCTCGCAGTACACGTTCACGATGCTGTCCGACCGTTCGGTGCGCATCGCCGGCGGGGCCGATGGCAGCGACACCGTCGACAACGTCGAGCATTTCCGGTTCGCGGACGGCACGTTCAACTTCAGCGACCTGGGAGCGAGCCAGACGAACATCGCGCCGGTGGCCGCAATTGCCGACCACGCCCTCAAGGTCAACGAAGTGGCGCAGGTCAGCAAGTGGCTCGCCTACTCGGATGCCGAGAACAACGCGGCGACCCAGTACCAGTTCTGGGACGGCAACAGCGGTGCCAACACGGGCTACTTCTCGACGGCGGACAATGCGCATCAGCCTGCAGGCACGGCCATCACCGTCAATGCTGCCGACCTCGCCAGCGTGTCGGTGCACGGCGGCGCAGCGGCCGGTACCGAGACCATGTATGTGCGCGCCTTCGACGGCAAGGACTGGAGCGCCTGGGATTCCTTCTCCCTGAACACCACGGCCGCCAACACCGCGCCGGTTGCGACGGTCGCGGACCATAGCCTGAAGATGAACGAGTGGTCGAAGATCAGCAGCTGGGTCTCTTACTCGGATGCGGAGAAGGATGCGGCGACCCAGTACCAGATCTGGGACGGCAACAGCGGTACCAACAGCGGCTACTTCTGGACGCCCGACAACGCGCATCAGCCCGCGGGCACGGCAATCACGGTCGCGGCCGCGGATCTCGCCAACGTGTGGGTACGCGGCGGCGCGGCGGCCGGCTCGGACACCATGTACATCCGCGCCTTCGACGGCAAGGACTGGGGCGCCTGGGATTCCTTCAATCTGACCACCCAGGCCAACACCGCACCGGTAGCCACGATCGCAGACCACACCGTCAAGGTCAACGAATGGGCGCAGGTCAGCAAGTGGCTGTCCTACTCGGATGCGGAAGGCAACGCGGCGACCCAGTACCAGTTCTGGGACGGCAACTCCGGCGCCAACAGCGGCTACATCTATACCCCTGACAACCCGCATCACAACGCCGGCGAGGCGATTACGGTCAATGCGGCCGACCTCGCCAACGTGTGGATCCACGGCGGCGCGGCGGCCGGCTCGGAGACGATGTACGTGCGCGCCTTCGATGGCGTGAGCTGGAGCGGTTGGGACCCGTTCGCGCTGGTCACCGCCTAGCAACGGATACGAGACGAACCGGCTCCAGGCGGCGGAAGTCGCCTGGAGCCGACTTTGGAGCGACAGGCCTAGACCAGCTCGGGTGCTTTCACGCGCTGATGCCGGCAGGAGAGGTCGACACCGGCGTGCGGATCCTCGCTGCGCACGGCGGCAAAGTAACGCCGCATCAAGGCGGAAACGATCGGCTTCTCGTCCTCGAACACGAAACCGTCGATCGAGCGCACCGGCGTCAGTTCGACCAGCGTGCCCGCCAGCGCCATCTCGTCGGCGATGTAGAGCTCGCTGCGGTCGATGGGGCGGCGGACGAAGGGAATGCCCATCGACTTGGCCAGATCCTCGACGATGTCGACGGTAATGCTCTCGAGCGCACCCTCGCTGGCCGGCGGCGTGCTGATGACGCCGTCGCGCACAATCATGACGCAGCAGCCCAGCGCCTCGGCGACGCGCCCGGCCGGGTTGAGCACGACCATCTCAGTGTAGCCACGGCTCTTGCCCTCGATCTTGCCGAGGCGAGCGACCAGGTAGTTGGCGGAAGTCTTGATGCGGGTCGGCAGGGCCAGATCGGACGCGCGCCGCCAGGTGCTCACGCCGATGTCGAGCGGCTCGGGCATCACCTGGGGCTGATGATAGGCGGTGAGCACGAGATCGGACACCGTGCCCTCGCCCCAATGGCCGTCGACGACGTAGAGCGTGGCGCGCACCCAGATGTCGCTGGCGGGCCGGCACAGCTTGGCGACCAGCTCGTGGCATCTGCTATCGAATTCCTCGAGCGTCCAATCGAAAGGAATGTGCAGCAGACGCGCCGACCGCTGCAGCCGACGCCAATGCCGCTCCACGGCGACGATGCCGATGCTGCCGTCGGCCTGCCAATAGGCCTTCAGCCCCTCGAACACGTTCAAGCCCCGCACCACCGCTTCGGTGGAGATATGCAGGCTAGCCTCGTCCCAGCTGCGCAGCTTGCCGCGAAAGAATACGAACGGAGGCTTTTGAAGTTTGACTGCCATGGACCCTCGCTGACGCCTTTTGAGCCGAACGAATTCGAATGCTCTCTTTGCATTCGCTCTCTTTGCATTTCTCTAGCCGCCGCCGTTGAACGATCAACGAATGCGGGCCGGGATTGCAGATGTTGGTAAACGGATCGTCGACTGGTCGCCGCCGGCGCCGGCGCTTTGCAACCAAGCATTAACCTTCGGGCCCGACGGCCGTGCCTGCACGCGCCGCGATTGACTAAAACTGCGCGCGGCGGGGCGGGCTCTCGTCGTCGCCGATGCGCCGACTGGCGCTGCAGGCATGCGAGTTGCACCGCAGGGGTCACAGCGGATCAAGGTGAACCGAGCGGCTCAAATCGGAGCGTTCGCCGGATCGACAGGCAATCGCGTTGGAGGGAGATCGAGGCATGCGCGTTCTGGTGACGGGCCACAACGGATACATCGGCACGGTGATGACCCCCCTGCTGCTCGCGGCGGGTCACGAGGTCGTCGGCTACGACAGCGATCTCTACCGGCGCTGCACCTATCCAGCCGGCGGCCGCATCGCCGACGTGCCGATGATCGAGAAGGACACGCGCGACATCGAGCTCGAGGACGTCGAGGGCTTCGATGCGGTGATCTTCCTCGCCGCGCTGTCCAACGATCCGCTCGGCAACCTCAATCCGCGCATGACCTACGAGATCAATCACGAGGCGCCCATGTGCGCGGCGAGGCTGGCGAAGAAAGCCGGGGCGAAGCGCTTCCTGTTTGCGTCCTCGTGCAGCAACTACGGCTCGGGCTCGGGCGACGACCTGCTCGACGAGACGGCGCCGCTCGCTCCCGTCACGCCCTACGGCGCGGCCAAGGTGAAGGCCGAGATCGAGATGGCCGAGCTCGCCGACAAGAGCTTCGCACCCACCTATCTGCGCCCGGCCACGGCCTACGGGGTGTCGCCGCGCCTGCGCTTCGACATCGTGCTCAACAATCTCGTCGCCTGGGCCGTGACCACCGGCAAGATCCATCTCAAGTCGGATGGCACGCCCTGGCGTCCGATCGTGCATATCGAGGACATCTCGCGCGCCTTCCTCGCCGTGCTGGAGGCGCCGATGGAGGCCGTCAACAACGAGGCCTTCAATGTCGGCCAGACGGCGCACAACTACCGCATCCGCGACCTCGCCGAGATCGTCGCCTCCGTCGTACCCGGCTGCACGATCGAATATGCCGAGGGCGCCGGGCCCGACACGCGCAACTATCGCGTGAGCTGCGAGAAGATCCGCCGCGTGCTCCCGGCCTTCCAGCCGCAATGGGACGCGCGCAAAGGCGCCGAGCAGCTCTACGCCGCCTACAGCTCGAGCGCACTCAAGCTCGACGAGTTCGAGGGCCCTCGCTACCAGCGCATCGCCCACATCAAGAAGCTGCTGGCGGAGGGCATCATCGACCTCGGCCTGCGCAGCGGCGTGGCGGCGCTGACGCCCGAGACTGCACTCGCGGGTTAGGCGCCGAGCCCGGGAGGGGCGCGGCGGCGGCACAACTCATAGAGCGTGGGCAGGATGGTGGGGCTCAGGGAGCAGGCACGCTCCGGCGTGATATGGACGGCACTGGCGGTCGGCGCTTCGGCGGTGGTGCAGGTTCTGCGCATCGTCATCCTGGCGCGCTTCTTCCTGGCGCCGCATGACTTCGGGTTGATCGCGCTGGCGATCGCGGTGATCTACATCATCGCCGGAGTGGCCGATTTCGGCACCAGCAGCTCGCTGCTGCACCGCCAGGATGCCAGCCGCGCCGAGCTCTCGAGCGTGTTCTGGTTCAACGTCGCGCTCGGCTTCGCGTTCTGCGCCCTCACGTTCGTGTCGGCCCCGCTGCTGGCGAGCGTGCTCGGCGAACCCCAGGTGGCGCCGCTGCTGCGGGCGCTGGCCGTGTGTCTCGTTATCGATGGCTGCGCCACGCCGCTGGTGGTGCTGCTCCGCCGCGATCTGCAGTTCCGCCGCGCCTCGCTCGCCGAGGCCATTTCCGTTCTCGCCGGCTCCGCCGTCACGCTCGTTCTCGCCGTATTCGATTTCGGCGTCTGGGCGCTCGCCATCGGCATGATCGCGCAGACCTTCCTGCGCGCCGTTCTGGTGCTGCGGTGGAGCTGGTCGCACTTCGCGCTGAGCGTGCGGCTCAAGCCGGCCGACTTGAAGAGCTTCCTCGGCTTCGGCGCCTACCAGGTGGCCGAGCGGCTGGTCGGCAGGGCCAGCGATCGCATCGGCCAGTTGCTGCTCGATCCGCTCTGCGGGCCGGTGCAGCTGGGCCTTTATTCGGTGACATCGAACCTCGCCACCATGCCGATGATGCAGATCCTGCCGATCATCGGCCACACGGCCACCCCCATCCTGTCGAGGACGCAGGGCGACGATGCGCGCCTGGCGCGGGGCTACTTCCTGGCCACGGAAGTCCTAATGACGATCATGGCGCCGCTGTTTCTGGGGCTGTTGGTGATCGCCCCCAGGCTGGTGCCGCTGCTGCTCGGCGACAAATGGGCCGAGAGCGCCGCCATCTTCCAGGTCGTCTGCCTCAACACGCTGTTCTATTCCTACTACTTCTTCAGCGGCGTGCTCATCATCGCCAAGGGCCGCGGCCTGCTGGGCTTCGGCTGGCGCGTGGGGCTGCTGCTGGCGACGGTCGCACCCGCTTATTTCGGTGCGCGCTACGCCAATGCGCTCGGGCTCGCCGCCGGCATCGCTGTCGTCACCATGCTCGCCATCGTTCCCTACTACCTGTTCGTGCTCCGCAGCCTGCTCGGGCCCTGCCTCGGCGCGCTCGCACGCGCGATCGGGATCCCGCTCGCCATGGGTGCGATCATGGCGTGCGTCGTGGCCACGCTCGGCTCTGCCCTGCAGGACTGGAACGTCATGGGCGCACTGGCGATCGAGATCGCCACCGGCATGCTGCTCTACACCGCGCTCTTGCTGCTGTTCCGCCCCGCCATCGCCCGCGAGATCATGCTCGTCATCCCCATTGCGCGCATCTTCGACCTGCTGGCATCGACGCTGCGCGTCAAGTCGAGCCAGACCGGCTGAAGGAGCCCGGCGCCTTGCAGCCGCGAATGGTTAATGCTCGCGCCCCGGATCGAGCTGATCGGACATCGGCGCAGCCGTCTTGCAAGTTTGTCACTTTCGAGACATTGTTTGCGGGTGATGGCGTCTCAAGTTACTTGTGAAGTCCACTTTGTAAGCGCGCCGTAGGCGACGGTTTTTGGGGTTGGGGTATTGGTCATGACCAATTTCGCGCGCAACCAGGACGGGTTGGGCAAGGCCGTCACCTTCAATGTGATCACGCCGATGACGAAGGTGGGGACGCTCATTGTCAAAGCCCTGCTGTGGTACTTCGACCGAAAGAAGGAAACGCAGGACACCGCCAAGGGATTGTCGTTCCTGCCGTTCGTGCACTGGGTGGTGGTGAAGCGCAACCAGTTCCCGCACCTCGACGCCAGTCAGCCCCGCGAGCGGCTCAACTACGACTATCTCTTCTTCCTCAGCACGTTCAACGGTCCCTGGGGCCCCTACATCGATGCCTTCGCGGACGTCCTCTATCAGCCCCTCGACGCCGTGTGGTTCTGGAGCATCGGCTACCCCTTTGCGCGTCCCGTTTCGGCGCTGAAGGCTTACATCGTGCGGACGCAGGTCGAGTCGGACCATGCCTACAGCGCCTACCCCGGTGCATCCGTGCGGGATGTACGCGCCGCCGTCGAGCTCTATAACGCGCTCACTAGGCTCGCCGACGATGCGAGGACGCTGAGCCCCCAGCAATTTGAAAACGCTTACGACCGACTGCTCATTCGCATGCAGAACAAGCTCGGCACCTTCGGCACATATGCCGGGTGAGGCCGGCGACGTTTCTAGTGGAGTGCATTCATGGCCAATATCAATGGCGGCAAGTACGCGCTGACCACTCTGTTTCCCATCAAACCCGGGGAACACTACGCGGAGCTGAAGGAATTTCTGCGCTCCATGGATGCGGATGCCTACGGCTCGCCGCTTTCGAAGGTCGGCCGGGTCCACATGGCACGCCTCGCGATCATCGACGACTTTATCTATCAAGGCGTGCCGGCCAAGCGCGACCGGCTGAAGTCCCGCTACCTGCTGTTCATGTGCGATTTCGATGGCGAGAGCGTGGAGGACCTCGTCGGCGCCATGGTCACGCAGATCGGCCCCACCGTGCACGATATTTGGCAGCACTGTGTGGCGTATCCCGGGTCGGCAAGCCGGGACCGCCTGATCGCCTATTTCGAGCAGTGTCAGATCAAGACGGACCTGTTCTTAGCCGATCGGCCGAACGACGAGGTGGCCACCATCCTGCGCGCCTTGATGTGCAAGCGCGAGTTCGCGAGCTTCGTTGCAACGAATCAGGGATTGCCTCGCGCCGGCCTCCAGCAACGGTTCTTGGCCATGTGGCAGCAGCTGGGCGCCAATTCTACGCCGCACCCAGGAAGCATGTGAGTCTCATTATGTCGGATTTCGCGATATTGGATTTCTCGGATATTCAGGGCAATATTCTGCGCGGCTATCGCTCGTTCCACCATGCCCGTTTTCTCTACTTCCACTTCGATCGAAAAGGGCAGGGAAGGGAATTCATCGCCGCGCTCGTCAATGGGGACTTGGTCACGCCGGCGCACTGGCGCCACCGCCCCGCCGCCACGACCAACATCGCCCTCAGCATGAGCGGGCTGCGCCAGCTCGACCTCAAGGTTGAAACGCTGGCGAGCTTTCCGGTGGAATTCCAGGAGGGCATGAAGGCGCGGGCGGACCTGCTCGGCGATTTTGGCGACAGCGCGCCTGATTTTTGGGACGAGCCATGGAAAAGCGGCGAAGTGCACATGCTCCTCACGTGCTACAGCGGTTCCAGCGCGGGCTTGGAGCAGCATTGCCAATCGCTGCGGCGACTGAAGCCCGCGGGCGTGCATGAGCTGACACCGCATCAGGACGCGGGCCTCCTCACCGTCAACGGCGAGCGCCAGCGCAAAGAGCACTTTGGTTTCGACGATGGCCTGAGCAACCCTGCCGTCGAAAGCGTTCCCGACAATGGCGGACCCGGCGACACCGGCAACATTGACGAGAAGGGGAGGTTCCGGGAGGTACCGATCGGCGAGTTCCTTCTCGGCCATCGCGGTGAGGGAGGCGAGGTTTCCCCCATGCCGAGGCCGCGGTTGCTGGCGCGCAACGGCACGTACCTGGTGTTGCGAAAACTGGAGCAGGACGTGGCCGGCTTCAGGCGTTTCCTCAAACAGAAAGCTGCGCTCGTGCGCCAGGTTCTTGGCAACAAACTTCCGACCGGCGTCAGCGCCGAGGATTTCCTGGCGGCGAAGATGATGGGGCGCTGGCAGGATGGGTCCTCTCTTGATCTGTATCCGGACGCAAAAGCCGGCGACGCTACCAACGCGTTCATATATGCCGACGACCCGGAAGGGGCCCGCTGCCCCCTGGGGGCACATACCAGGCGGGCCAACCCGCGAGGGTCGCTGGGATTCGGGGGCAATATCATCAGTCGGCGCAGAGTGATCCGGCGTGGCATCGCTTACGGCGACTTTCTGCCCGAGGAGGAGAACGGCGCCCCGGCGGCGACCGCGCGCAGGGGCATCATGTTTGTGGCGCTCAATACCAGCATCGACCGCCAGTTCGAGTTCCTGCAACAGCAATGGCTCAACGGCGGGGACGAGCTGCTTCAGGGCGATGACGCGGATCCGGTGGTGGGAAGCCGCTACGCGGACGGCCGCATGGTCGTTCCCGGCCAGCGGCTCCAGCGCGACCAGAAGGGCGCCACGGGACGCATGATGATACCCGGCGACGAACGCAAGGGTCGGCCGCCATTTTTATGCAGCGATATTCCCTGCTTTGTGACCACCAGGGGCGGCGGCTACTTCTTTGTGCCGAGCCTGACCGGGCTTCGCCTGCTCGCATCCGGCAAGGTGAACGTCTCATGACGGTCGAACCGATGGCACGAGCTGCGCGTCAGCCCGCCCGGCGTCTTCTGGGAGGGCCGGCTGTTCGCGAGTCCATGGCCGTAGGGTTCCTCAGGTGGCTCGGCTGGCTCCCGCGCTTTGGCCAATGGGTCCACGCGCTGGTGTCCGGCATCTCCGCAGGCTTGCGCGGTGCGAAGGCGCAGGATGCGACAACCACGCCGTCCTACTATCGGCAGCTGCTGGAGTGGCCCGACCAGCCCGACCGGCCGCCGCTGACCAAGTTCGAGAAGGCCACGCCCGGCGAAGCCAGCGCAATCCGGAGCGTTTCGCGCCTGGCTGCCGGTGCCGTCATCGGCGCCTATTGCGAGGCGAGGAAGGGCGATCGGAGCGCCAAGGCCATGCGCGACCAGCATGCCAAGCATCACGGCTGCCTGCAGGCGAGCTTCATCGTTCACGACAACCTGCCGGCGGATTTTGCCGTCGGCGTGTTTCGCCCAGGCCGCAAATATCCCGCGGTTGTGCGCTTCTCCAACGCCATGGGGTCGCGGCAGAACGACAGGAAATGGGATGGACGCGGCATGGCGGTGAAGCTGCGGGACGTGAACGCCCGCAGCCTGCTGTCGACATTGGCCTCGCAACATCGCCCGGCCGAGCAGGATTTCTTGATGACGAACCACCCGGTGTTCTTCTGCAAGAATGCCGACGAATACACTTCATTCATGAGCATCATGGCCATGCCTCGCGGCACCCGTCGCGAGCGCGTGCGCTTCATGTGGAGGTTTGCGCGGTTCTTCTTTCCGCGGCGGCTGCGCCAGGCCTGGATCTTTGTAGCCACGGCCTCGCGGCGGCCCGGGAGCCCGCTGGCGGTTGCCTACCACAGCATGACGCCCTACCAGCTCGGCGACGACCGGGTGGTTCGCTATATCGCAACCCCCACGCGAAGAGCGAGCGGCTCGCCGGAGAACCAGGAACCGCTCGGCGACAACTTCCTGCACGACGCTCTGGTCAGTACGCTCGATCCCTCGACGAACCCGAACGGCGAGCCGGTGGTGTTCGATTTCTCCGTGCATGTCCGCCATGCGGCGACCCCCGCGGACGTCGAGAATGCCAGCCGGCGGTGGCGGCGACGCAGAGACAGGAAGGTATCCTTGGGGCGTATCGAGATCCCTATGCAGCGGTTCGGTACGGCGGGCGACGTGAGCGCCTGCGAGGATTTGTCCTTCAACCCTTGGAACTGCCTGCCACAGCACCGGCCGCTGGGCAGCCTGAACCGGATGCGGCTGGCGGTCTATACGGCCTCGATGCGTGTGAGGCATCGCCTCAACGCCCTTTAATGCGATAGGATGGCGCCGATTGCGCAAGTCGAGCGGATCGCATCATGGCCATAGTCGAGCATCAGCGTCCCAGGGCGCCAGCCCAACCGCCTGCGGCCGAGCGCCGGCAACTGACCGTCGTCTTCATCGACATTGCCGATTCGACCCTGCTGAGCGAGCGCCTCGACCCCGATGACTTCTTCGCGATCCTGAGCGAGTATCGCGACATCTGCGATCGATTGCTCAAGCGCTTCGAGGGCCACATTGCAAGGACCGTCGGCGACGGGCTAATGGCCTATTTCGGCCTGCCGCAAGCTCATGCGGACGCGCCCGAGCTCGCGGTTCATGCCGCCTTGTCGATCGCGGAAGCCATGCGCGAGCACGAATTCTCCACGGCCGAAGCCGGGCCGGTGAAGCTCAACGTTCGCATTGCCGTGAATACCGGCGTGATGGTGGTCGGCGGCCTCACCGGAGAGGAGGGGTTCGAACGCCGGGACGTGTTCGGCACTCCGGCGCATATCGCCGCCAAGCTGCAGGCGTTTGCACCTGCCAACGGGGTGGTGATCGGTCCCGCGACCCACGAGCGCGTGCGGAAAGCCTTCCGCTGCTCGCACCTCGGCAACCACGAGTTCAAAGGGGTGAAAGACCCGGTTGCGGTGTGGCAGGTCGACGGCGTCGCGCACAACGAGAGCCGGTTCGAGAAGACCAGGACCGCACCGCTCACGCCGATGATCGGCCGAGCGGCGGAGTGCGCCAGGCTCGCCGACTTGTGGCACAAGGCTGTCGCCGGCTCGGGCAGCGTCGTGGTCGTGTCCGGCGAGCCTGGGATCGGCAAGTCGCGGCTGATCCAAGAGTTGCGAGCCTCTCTCTCCGGCCAGGAGAAGGAGACATTGTATTTCCAATGCTCCGAGCTCCACATCAACGCGCCGCTGGCGCCCATGATCGAGCGCGACCGGCATCAGGCGGGTCTGCATCTGAATGACAGCGCGGAGGAGAGGGTGGCGAAACTGCGCGATCTTCTGGCCGCCGCCACGCCCGACACGCAGGGGCTCGGGCGCTACTATTGCGCCCCGCGCCCCTGCGTGTCGGGCGGGGCGGCGGCCAGAAGATCGCGCAGTTTCGCCACCCTCTCCTCCGCGCTGTCATTCAGATGCAGACCCGCCTGATGCCGGTCGCGCTCGATCATG
>ORMF012338168.1_pt1 | contig 31005 bp, 27 predicted proteins | sample 1779871 | NCBI WGS metagenome assembly ORMF01 (sample SAMEA104232316, study PRJEB22302) | groundwater metagenome | biome: forest; feature: aquifer; material: groundwater | place: USA | collected 2011-08-07 | depth 5.4 m | reverse complement strand
CGAAGTGGCGCCGCCGTCAAAGAGGAGTTGCGACAGGTTGACTTCAGCCTCGCGCCGCGTCAGCGTCTGGTCGGAGCCGGGCACACGCGTGCTCAGGTTGTTGCTGGTCTCGCGGCCTTGTCCCAGGCTCGCATCGAGCGTGGGGTACCAGGCGCCGCGTGCCTGCGCCGCGCTTTGCTCGCTGGCGCGCTGGTTGGCGCGCGCGGCGCGTACTTCCGGCAGGTTGGCCACCGCGCGCGCGAGCGCATCTGCCAGGGTATCGGCCAAGGCATGCGGGCTCGCGAGGCCTGCGCAAACCAGAAATGTAAGAAGGCGAACACGACGGGCCAAGGCAGTTCCTCGTTGTGTTACCGCGGCGCGGCCTTCGGCAAATCGTTCTCCAGGCTGACCGTGCGCCGGATTTCGTCCGATACCAGCCCAAGGGCCATCGGCCGCGCGACTCCGGGCAACACCACCACGTCGTAAAGTTCCTCGACCACGCCCTCGAGGCGAAGCCAGTGTACGATGTCACCGCTCTTGAGATCGATCACCAGAAGCCCGCAGCGCGGCTCCACCTTGCGGCGCTTCAGTTCGTCGTCCAGGGCGAGATCAGAGAAGGTCTTGTTGTGCCGCGGCCGCGACATGCCCACTACGGCGAAGTTCCTGTGGATAGTCATTCCGCGAATGTAGCCGGGACAAAACGCGATTTCCTCGAACGCGCCCATGGCGAGATCGACGCGGCCGAAGCGCCCGGTGCCAGAGTCGGCAAGATAAAGCGCGCCGTCGGCCAGGCGCGGCGAGTGCGGCATGGACAGGCCGGCGAGCACCACCTCGTTCGTGCGCATGTCCATCACCACGCCACCGTCGCGGCGCTTCTCGCGCCAACCGTCGGCGACATCGGTCGTGCTTACCGCGCTTACGTAGCGTGGCACGCCATCGGCCATCGCCAGTCCGTTCAGGTGGCAGCGGTCCTCGGCCGCGAGGCGCGAGATGAACGGCGGTTTCCACAACGGCCGGATGCTGTGCGTCTCGCTCAGCGTTGCGACGCAACCGAACAGGGTGGCAATGAACACGGGTTTCGCGTTCTTGCCGAGGCCGATGTCGTGAATGTCCAGATCGCCCGTCGTGTAGGCGGTGCGCGGAATGTAGAAGCGGTCGTAACCCTCGGCCGTCTCGCCCGGCGCAAGCGCATTCTCCAGCCGCCACAACTGATAGAGCGTGCTCATCCACAACGTCTGCCCGTTGCCCGCAAGGCCCATGCAGCGGTTGAAGGTGCGCTCGAACACCGACAGTCGCCCTACGGAATTTAGGCCGATCAGAAACAGCTTGCCCGCCTGATAGGTGGTGAAGGCGAGGGAAACGTGCTGCTCCGCCATCCAATCCTGGAACTGGCGCGAAGTGGTGATTTCAACTTTTGGCGCCGCTGCAGCGTCCGGGGAGATGGCGTTCACGGTTACGATCCCATTTTCCCTATTCTAGTGCGTAACCGGGGGGCTGAGCAAAATGAAATCGAACGACGAGGATGCGTCGGAATACGTTGTGCTCAGGGTGGCCCGTCGCGCCGCGATGGGCCGCATTCAGGACGGCTGACTCGTGCAAGTCCGCGACCGCGTCAACTTACATTAACATCTGCCATCAGCAATAGTTGGTCTATCAGCAGGTTCGCCATGCCCTGAGTGTAAGCCGCGCCGCCAAGCGTGTAACTGTCGTAACTGTGACCATCAGTAGCCGTGACCGTAGCGCCGTACTTCGCCCATCCCTGGCCGACCGAGTTCACAGAGTCCCCCGCGTCGCCCGTGACGAACAATTGGTTGCTGCTCTCGGACAAAATTAGCACGTCGCGGATGCTTAGGGCAACCGAATTGTTGCCGCTGCCGCTGAGATCGATGCGCTCGATGCCCTCTACCCTGTCGGCGCCGGGCAGGGTGAAATCGAGTGTGACTCCGCTCCCGTCGAGCGCCAGCGTATCGACGCCGCTGCCGCCATTGATTGTGACGAAGTCGATGGCTGGCAGGTTGGACGCACCCAGATGCAAGGTGTCGTTGCCGGCTCCGCCCGAGAACGCGTCCTTGCCGCCGTTTCCGGCCAGGATGTCGTTACCTTGGCCGCCGATAAGCGTTTCGGCCGCCGTCGTGCCCGTCAGCGTGTCGTTGTCAGCGCCACCCAGATAAGTCTCGCCTCCGACGACCAGTTTTGCGCCAAAAATCACATAGGTTTCGCCAGCAGCCTCCTGTCCGTGCGGCGAGGCACGCGCCGAGGAGACCGCAATGTCGTCAAAGCCGTCGCCGTTGACGTCTCCGGCGGTGCTCACGTTATATCCGGACGCGTCCCCGTTCGCCACGCCGGTGACGCGGAAGCCGTCGGCGCCGCCAAGGGTGGCCAAATCGATATTCGAGGAAAAACCTGTGGCTTTGCCGAATACGACATAGCTTTCTCCGGACCATGTGGGGCTCGCATAGACGCCGGGCGCACCGACGATCAAGTCACTGTAGCCGTCGCCATTGAAGTCCCCCGCAGTGCTGACCGATAGACCGGTAAAAGAACCCGCCGCCGCGCCGCTGATCGTGAAACCGTTGGTGCCATTGAGGGTGGAAAGGTCGACGTCATGTCCGAAACCACCGGCCTTGCCGAAAACCACATAGGACGCGCCGGTATCGATACCGCCGAGGTCGGCATTGCGCGCGCCGACGATCAGCTCGTCAAAGCCGTCCCCGTTGATGTCACCCGCGGTGCTGAGCCCCATGCCCATCCCGTCCCCGTTTGCGAGCCCGAGAATGCGAAAACCGTTGCTGCCGTCGAGATCGGCGAGGGCAAGAGTCGCGCCGGCGGCCGCCTGATTGAAGAATGAGGACTTCCCGAACACCACGTAGTCCGCGCCAACCCTCGTGTATCCGAGGCGGAAGTCCGTCGGGTTGCCGATGATAAAGTCAGCAAAACCGTCGCCGTTGATATCTCCGGCGGCGCTCACCCGCTGGCCGGCGGTATCACCCGCCTGCTCGCCGACAATGCGAAAACCGTTGATACCGTCGAGGGCGGAAAGCTGAACATTGGACGCAAAACCCGAAGCCTTGCCGAAAACCAGGTAACTCGCGCCGGCGGGTTTGAAGTAAGACCCGATAAGCACGTCGTCATAGCCGTCACCGTTCGTGTCCCCGACGCCGGCCACCGAGATCCCTGTCTCATCACCTGAGGCCATGCCGTCGACGCGGAAGCCGTTGGCGCCGGTGAGCGCAGAGAGCTGGAAATCCGACCCCAGACCCGCAGAATTGCCGAACACCACAAACGCCGAACCGGATTGGTTGCCGTTTGGGCTGCTCCAATTGGCTCCGATGATCACGTCCGCGAATCCGTCTCCATTCACGTCTCCGGCAGTAGCCACGGAGAATCCAGAGCCGTCGTATGCGCTCGCCCCGGACAGGCGCGACCCGTTGTTGCCGTCAAGAGACCAGAGAGGCACCTCGGGATCAAACGCCGTACCCTTGCCGAACACGACGTAGCTTCTACCGCTATAGAGACCCTCACCGCTGGCATTGGGTGCCCCGATGATCAGGTCGGCGTACCCGTCGCCATTCACGTCCCCGGCCGCATTCATCCATGTGCCCGAGCTGTCTTCAGCGGACTCTCCGGGGATCCTGAAGCCAGTCGTCGTAAGATCTTCGAGGCTAACATTGGAGGTCGTCGCGGGGGTGCTGTCGACGGTGCCGTCGTTCACCGTATAGCTGAGCGTGCGCACGCCCGGCGTGCCCGTGTTGAACTTCACCGATTCCAGTATCGATTCGTATTGGGCCAGCGTCGCAAGACCGGTGAAAGTCAACACGCCGGTACCGGAATCGTAGGAACCACTGATGGGCCCGTTCGGGAAGGCGAGGGCGGGATCCCAACTCAGCACGTCGTTGCCCGGATTCAAGCCATTTACTATGCCGACCTTGGCTCCTGTAAGAAGACCGTTGTCCGCATCGCTCACGGTCAGGGTGTTGTCCACCAGCACTGCCGGGTCGCCGACCGAGTAATTGAGCGGGCCCGTCAGGCCGATGATCACCGCCGAATCGTTGCTGCCTTCGATGTCAAAGGTCACCGACGTCGGCGAGTTCGTGATGCCGTCCGAGACCTGGTAGTTCACGCTCACGAGGGCGTGGTCTCCGGCCGAAAGGTAATCGTAGGCCGGATTCTTTGCGTCGAACGTGAATGAGCGTGTTGCTGCGTCGAAACTTACTCCGGAGGGCAGATTCGCCGGCAACCCGGTTACTGTCAGCGTCGTGGGGCTGTCCGCGTCCGATGCCGTCGCAAGGGCATTCACGGTAACGCTTGAGCCGCCTTCGCTCGCCGCCAACATCTGCGCTGGGGCCAGCGGGGCGTCGTTGGCGCCATTGATGGCGAAGGTCACGTTCTTGGTCGTGCCGTCGGCGCTGATCACCGTGAAGAGATCTGCCGCCGCCGCTCCTGTTCCCAGGTACTGCACGGCGTTGTTGTTCACTTCGAAGGTGTACGTCCCGTTGGCCGCCAGCGACAGCGTGCCCAAGTTGCCCGGGACAGGCACCGGGAGTTGGAAGTTTGCTTCCGTCACTTCCACATCCGCGATCGAGATGCTGCCCGTCGCGGTGAGCTTGCCGCCGCTCACGCCAACATCCTCGGTTACCGAGGCTGCCGTCGGCGTACCGATCACAGCCGAATCGTTGACAGGAGCGAGACTGAAGTTCTGCGTGGCGCCGGTGCTGCCGCCATGGCCATCGCTAACTGTATAGCTCAGCGTCACCGGGCCGTAGTAGTTGGCGGCCGGGGTGATGGTGTAGCTGCCGTTGCCGTTATCGATCACCGTTCCGTGGTCAACCGCCAATGCCTTGACCGACAATGTGTGGCCGTCTTCATCCGTGTAGCCCGACAACAGATCCGCCGCGCTCACAGTGTAAACCGTGTCTTCGGTCCCCTTCGCCAGCGTTGCCGTTGCGTTGCCCACTGGCGCGCGATTCCCGGCAGATGCGACGTCCACGGTCACCGTCGCGGGCGCACTGTCCAGCGCGCCATCGCTCACCGTGTAGGCGAAGCTTGCCGGCCCGCTGTAGTCCGGGTCTGGCGTGAAGATCACCGCGGATCCGTCCAGCACCGCCGTTCCGCCAGTTCCGCTAATCACAGACGTAATCGTCAGCGTCTGCGCCAACTCAGGATCGCCATCGCTATCGTTGCCCAGTAACTCCGCCGCGACGTAGGTCACCGCGGTATCCTGGGTTGCGGACAAGATGTCGGCTGCCGCCACCGGCGCATCGTTTTCCGCCGTCAGGTTCAAGCTTTGCGTCGCCGCCGTGTTACCACCCTGGCTATCGCTCACCGAATAATTCAGTGTCACCGGGCCGTTGTAGTTGGTAGCCGGGGTGATCGTGTAAATGCCGTTGCCATTATCGGTCACCGTGCCGATGCTTGAAGCGAGCGCCGTCACCGACAGCGCGTCGCCATCGACATCCGTATAGCCCGCCAGCAGGTCCGCTGCGGTCACGATGCAGGCCGTATCCTCGGTCCCCTCGAGCGGCGCCACCGCCGTGCCCGTGAGCGCCGGCGCATCGTTCGTGCCCTGCACCGTCACCAAAAACGCCTGCGTCGTGCCATCGGCCGTTGTCACCGTGAAGCTGTCGCTGACGCTCTGCCCCGCTTTCAGCGCCTGCACGTTTGCCGCGTTGTTGTTGAGTGCGTAGCTCCAGTCCCCGCCCGCATTGATCGTAAAGCTGCCGTAGATTCCCGCCGCAGCCGACTGCGCGACGAAGCTCGACTGGCCCGCGTCGGCATCGCTCACGCTCAGCGTGCCGCCCGCGCTCAGGCTGGTGTCCTCGCGCACCGTCGCCGCCGCCGTGCCTGCAATAACCGCTGTATCGTTCGTTCCGGCGATGGTGAAACTCACGCCCTTGGTCGTGCCATCGGCGCTGATCACCGTGAACACATCTGTAGCCGTCGCCCCGGCCCCCAGGTATTGTACCGAGCTGTTGGCTACCGTGTAGAGGTAGGTCCCGTTGGCCGCGACAATCAATGTGCCCAGGTTTCCTGGTGAGCCCGTCGCCGTCGTATTCAACGTGTTTTGGCCTGCGTCCGCATCCGCAATCGAAATGCTGCCCGTCAACGTCAGCTTGCCGCCGGTTACCCCGATGTCCTCCGTCACCGAGGACACGGTCGGCATGCCGATCACCGCCGCATCGTTCGTGCCCAGCACCGTCACCACGAACGCCTGCGTCGTGCCATCGGCCGTCTTCACCGTAAACGTGTCGCTGACGCTCTGGCCGGCTTTCAGCGCCTGCACGTTTGCCGCGTTGTTGTTGAGCGCGTAGTTCCAGGCCCCGTCCGCATTGATCGTATAGCTGCCGTAGATTCCCGCCGTAGCCGACTGCGCGACGAAGCTCGACTGGCCCGCGTCGGCATCGTTCACCGTCAGCGTGCCCGAGGCACCGGACGTGTCCTCTTGTGTCGTCACCGAAGTCGCGCCCGTTATTACCGCCGCATCGTCGGTACCCTGGACCGTCACCACGATCACCTGCGACGTGCCGTCGACTGTCGTCACCGTAAAGATGTCGCTAACGCTCTGCCCCGACTTCAACGCCTGCACGTTTGCCGCGCCGTTTTCGAGCGCGTAGCTCCAGACTCCGCCTGCATTGATCGTGAAGCTGCCGTAGGTCCCCGCCGTAGCCGACTGCGCGACGAAGCTCGACTGGCCCGCGTCGGCATCGATCACGCTCAGTGCGCCGCCCGCACTCAAGCTTGTGTCCTCGCGCACCGTCGCTGCCGCCGTACCGGAGATCTCCGCCGGATTGTTGCGGCCGTCAAGATAGATCGTGCGATCATTGAATTGCAGTGTTTCGATGCGCCTGAGCGTGTCGGTGCCGTCCGGCGAGCCGCTGCGGAGGTCCCTGACGGTAATGACGAAGCCTTCGTCGTTGCCGCTGCCGCCGGTGCGCGTGATCTGATAATCGGCATAGTTTCCGGCGTAGCGGGCGATGTCGTTGCCGTGCGGGCCGCCGTCGATGTAGTCGTTGCCGGCACCGCCGATAAGGATGTCGTCGCCCTCGTTTCCGTCCAGGCGATCATCCTCCGCACCGCCGTCGATCAGGTCGTTCCCCTTGCCGCCGTCTATGTTGTCCTTGCCGCCAAGACCGTAGATTGTGTCGTTGCCGTCGCGACCCTTGATCGTATCCGCGCCCGGCGTGCCGGTCAGTGTGCCGTCCGCGGCCAACGTCGCGTCCTCGCGCGTCGCCGCGCCCGTGATCACTGCCGCATCGTCGGTGCCTTGCACCGTCACCACGAAGGCCTGCGTCGTGCCATCGGCCGCCTTCACCATGAAGAGGTCGCTAACGCTCTGTCCCGTGTTCAGCGTCTGCACGCTCGCCGCGTTGTCATCGAGCGCGTAGTTCCAGGCGCCGCTCGCATCTATCGTGAAACTGCCGTAGGTTCCAGCTGTCGCCGTCTGCGCGTGAAAGCCGGATTGGCCCGCGTCCGCATCGCTCACGCTCAGCGTGCCGCTCGCGCCTACGCTCGTGTCCTCGCGCACCGTCGCCGCGGTTGTGCCCGTGATCACCGCCGCGTCGTTTGCGCCCTCCACTGTCACCACGAACGTCTGCGTTGTGCCATCGGCCGTCGTCACCGTAAACGGATCGGTGACGCTTTGCCCCGTCTTTAGCGCCTGCACGTTCGCCGCGTTGTTGTTGAGCGCGTAGCTCCAGGCCCCGCTTGCATTGATGCTGAAGCTGCCGTAAGCCCCCGCCGTTCCTGTCTGTGCCTGGAAGCTCGCCTGGCCGGCGTCGATGTCGCTCACGTTCAGCGTGCCGCCGACATTCAGGCTTGTGTCCTCGCGAATCGTCGCCGCGACCGTGCCCGTGATCACAGCAGCGTTGCTCGTGGGCTGCGCCGGCACTTCGACCGTTTGCGCCGCGCTAACAGCCAGTGCCACCGTGACGGGGTCGCTGACGCTCTGCACCGCTATCAGCGCCAGCGCGTTCGCCGCGCTGTTATCGGGCGCAGAATTCGATGCAACCGGCGTTTCAATCGTTAAGCTGCCGTGGGTCGTAGGCGTAGCGGGTTGCGCGCTAAAGCTCGGCTCGCCCGCGTCGATATCGCTCACGCTCAGCGAGTCGTTGCCTTCGGCGCCGACAATGCTCAGGCCGCGGTCGCGGCCGTCCGTCCGATCGTCGTCCCGATCATCCCTTCCATCTGGTTTCTTGGAACTCAAAGCCATCTTTTATGCTGCGTCCCTAACCCTTAGCGAGAAACTTGTGCTTAACAAGGATCCTTCAATTGGCATTCTCCTTGCGCGAAAAACAAATAGCCATCAGCCCTGAGATTGTAACAGCGATTCTCTCAGAAAATCAGAGGGTTCCACATGGAAAAATGTGACAAATTGCCGCTTTTTTACAATAGTTTGCAATTGGGCTGGCGGCGGCAGACCGCAGTCCCTGGCACGTTCATCCTGTCGTCCGGCCGTCGGAACAATCGCTATAGCCATAACAACCTGGTTGGCCAAGGCGATTCGCGCGTTTTCATATTACTTTGTAGAATTTAGGTTGATAAACGGCGCGAAAGCGCGTCCCGATAGTAGAATGAGCTTTCAAGTCTCGCATTGGAGCGGGGTGATCATGGAAAGCAAGGAATCTGGGAGTTTGCCCTCGCCCGGGACGCGTGTTCGGGTGCCGGAGCAGGTACTGATGCGCGGTTTAGGTGATGAAATGGTGATGTTGAATCTCGAAGCGGAGAGTTACTATGGCCTGAATGACGTCGGGGCTCGCCTGATGCAGCTTGCTCAAACCGGCGCGACGCTCGAGCAGATCATCGATCAGTTACTCGGCGAATTCGAGGTCGGGCGCGAACAGCTTGAGCATGACGTGAGGTCCGTTGCCGCGGAGCTCATTGCGGCGGGGTTGCTCGTGGCAACGGCTGCCGCGTGAGCAGGCTGCACAAATTCCTCGCGCTGTCGCCGGCTGGACGGGCAATCGTGCTTCGCAGCCTGCTTCTGCTACCGCTGGCGGCTTCGCTGCTCAGGGCGCGTGGCATGCAGCGTACCCGCGCATCGCTAGCACGCCTTGGGCCATTTGCCGCTGGCGATACATCTGCGCTCGCTCCTCGCGAAATCGCCACGCTCGTCGGCGCAGCGGGCTGTTTCCTGCGAGCGCGGTGCCTGCCGCGATCGCTTGTGCTCTGGCATTTCTTGCGCGATCGCGGTACCTCAGCCGAAGTTCGTCTGGGCGTCACCAAACTCGCCGACGGCAGCCTGTCTGCGCATGCCTGGGTCGAGTTCGACGGCTTGCCCCTCAACGATAGCTTGGACGTTTTAGAGCGCTACGCCGGCCTGCCTTCGGTCGCGGGACGATCGACTGTCGACCGCCCCAAGACGCTACACCTCTGAATGGGTTCGAGACAAGGGCCTCTCGGGGAATCGTTTCCCGGAGTTCGCCGCATCGCTCCTGAGAATCCATGAGCGGAATTACGGGAATCTGTAACGTCGACGGCCGGCCGGCGGATGCCGCGCTGCTACGGCGCATGACGCAGGCAATCGCCCACCGCGGACCAGATGGCATTGGTCACTGGATGGCGGGACCGGTTGCGCTAGGGCACGCCATGCTGCATACCACGCCGGAGTCGCTAAGCGAAACGCAGCCACTGTCCGTTGAGTCCACGCAGCGGGGCACCATTTGCCTCGCACTCGACGGGCGGGTGGATAACCGCAGCGAATTGCGCGCCGCCTTCGAGAGCAAGGACTGTGCACCTCGCGCGGACACGGACGCTGACTTGGTCCTTCGGGCCTACGAATGCTGGGGCGAAGACTGCGCCCGACACATTGTCGGCGACTTTGCATTTGCGCTATGGGATGGGCGGAATCGAGCGCTCTTCTGCGCACGCGATGCGCTGGGGATCAGGCCCTTCTACTATATATTCGACGGCCGCGCATTCATATTCAGTTCCGATTTGCGCCCACTGCTCGAGGTGCCGGGATTTCAGCGCAGACTCAATCCCGGCATGCTGGGCGAATATCTCTGCGATCGGATTGTGAGCGCGGAAGAAACCCTTTATCAGGACGTCCTGCGCCTGCCGCCAGCGCATCGCTTGGTACTGAAGGACGGCACGCTTCGGATCTCGCGCCATTTCGAGATCGAACCCGGTAGGTCCATTCGCTACGGTTCGGACGAGGAATGCGCCGAGCTTTTTTTCGAGATCTTCCGGGAAGCGGTGCGCTGCCGCCTGAGGAGCCAGGCGCCGGCCGCCCTCTTGCTGAGCGGCGGGTTGGATTCCTGCTCCGTCCTCGGCATGGCCGGGCAGCTGGTCAAAGAAGGCGTGATCACGAATCGCGATCTGGCAAGCTATACGCTTGCGTGCTCCCATCCAGACGGCGATGAGCGGGCCTATGTCCGCGAGGCCGCGGAAATGTGGGACTTCGATACTCACTCGCTGAACGTTGATGAAATTGTGCAAGAGTCGCTGGTCGATAACGTTCAACGACACCAGGATTTTCCCGATCCATCGCGATGGCAGGGGCTGGCCGTATCCGCGCGGCGGAACGGCAGCCGCGTGGTCCTGACGGGTGACGGAGGCGACGAATGGCTGGCAGGCGACATGGCACATTGCGCCGACCTGCTTGGCAGGCTGCAAATCCCGCGGCTCATCCGGCAGTTTCGCCACGATGTCGAGCAATACCGCGCCTGGGCCTTTACCGGCGCTGCGGACCCGAGGCCGTTCTCGCTGTTCATGGAATGGTGCGTCAAGCCCTTGCCCCCTGCCTCCATTATGTCGGCCGCAAAGCGCATGCTGCGGAGGAACATTGTTCCTTCCTGGGTCTCCCCGGGTTTTGCTCGAGCCGTTCGCTTGGAGGACCGGCTGACGCGCCGGCGAAAGCCACCTCGGTTTCCCACTATCGTGCAGCAGCGCATGCACGCGCTGCTGGATGACGGCAATGCCATCCGGGGTGCGGAGCTCAGCGATCGCGAGGATGCTTATCTGGCGGTTGAACGACGCCACCCTTTTCACGATCGCCGGCTGATCGAATTCGCCCTGGCCCTGCCTGAGGACCAACGATGGCGCGAAGATCAGACCAAGTTTGTCCTGCGCGAGGCGATGCGCGGACATCTTCCCGACTCGATCCGGCGGCGCAGAACCAAGGCGGACTTCACCTTCATGGTGACGCAGTCTCTTGCCCGGGAGAGCGCGGTCAAGGGCTTCGAATCGCTCCGTCTGGCCGAAGAGGGCTATGTCAATGCGGTTGAAATTCGGCACATGCATGAGCAGTGGTTGCGGGGTAAAATGAACTATTCGTGGAATCTGTGGACTATCCTTGCGTTGGAGCGTTGGTTCGATACGGTGTTTCATGCGCCTGCGCAGGCAGGTGGGTGATCAGCTCGAAAGGAGCCGATATGACTACAGACAAATTACCAGCACAGGCAGTCGTCAAGCAAGACGGTTCAGCGGGTGTGATTCAAAGAAGGCCTTACAGTCCTCCTTCGCTGACGGCCTATGGTCACATTTCGAAGCTCACCATGGCCTTTAATGGCAGTGGCACCGACGGAGGCACCAGGTCTGCTACCAGGCGCAGGGCGTCTTGTCTTTGAGCCGTATGCAAGCGGTCGTTTCGCTACCGGCGGCGCGGATCTACGTATGAACCGGTGTCCATCCGGTAATTCGATTCGGCGACATCGGCACCGCGCTTACCCTCCCTTTTAAGCACGACGTCACGGGAAAGCTCATGTCGCTGGTCCTTGACGAGCATCGGGAATACCTTTCCGACCGAAATCGCCTGGACGCTTACAGCCGCGCAATCGCCGAACTGGTCAAGCCTGGCGCTATCGTGGTGGACCTGGGTGCCGGAACGGGAATCATGGGGTTGCTTGCCTGCCGCGCCGGCGCCAGCCGGGTCTACTGCATTGAAGAAACCCCGCTGATCGAGCTTACGCGCGAGATCTTCCATGCCAACGGTTTTACCGATCGGGTCACGTTCATCAAGGATTTCTCGACGCAGGTATCGTTACCAGAGAAGGCGGATGTCGTCGTTGCCGACCAGATTGGCCGCTTCGGCTTCGAAGCCGGCGTGTTTGAGTACTTCAACGACGCACGAAAGCGCTTCCTCAAGCCCGGGGGCGTATTGCTTCCCTCCCGAATTGATCTGATAGTTGCGCCGATCGAACATGACCATCTGTGGCGTCAGGTCGAGTTCTGGAGCCAACGCCCTGCCGGTTTTGACTTTCAGCGGGCGCGCAAAATAGCGGTCAATACCGGCTATCCGACAAAATTGCAGCCACAGCATCTGCTGGCCCCCCCGGGCATGATCGCCGCCCTTGCCACCGAAGACTGCCCCGGTTCGACCTCAGGCATCGAGGCAACGATGGAAATCGACAGGGCGGGCACGCTTCATGGCATCGGTGGTTGGTTCCGCGCGCAACTGTCTCCCCATGTCACGATGTCGAATGGTCCGCTCGAACCGAGCCGGATCGGCAGGCGCAATGTCTTCTTTCCCGTCGATAGGCCGGTAGCCGTGGATAGGGGAGACGAGGTGCGCGTGTCGATGAGCATCCGGACCGGTGACCTCGTGGTCACGTGGAAGGTTGAAGTGCATGACCCGCGTTCCGCGTCCACCAACGAAGGTGTGGCACGCGCGCGGTTCGTGCATTCGACGTTTCAGGGCATGCTCCTGTGCCGGGAGGACTTGGCGCGGGAGCAGCCCGGATTCGTGCCGTCGTTGACGCCTCGCGGCGAAGCCCGCCGGTCGATCCTCGAGCTTTGTGATGGACACAGGGCCCTCGCCGAGATCGAACGGGAGGTCTACCGCCGTCACCCGCAACTCTTTGTCTCGTTCGCCCAGGCGGCTGCCTTTGTGTCCGAGGTCGTCACGGTCTATTCGCATTGACCGCGCAGCTTGAAATGTCCGAAGTCGCCACGGCGTATCGAATTTGTGGTCTCACTTTGGAAAGCGAAATTGCGCTACCGGAACTGATACCGGTGGCCGGTTCAGACCTTGGGCAAGAACCAGATGTCCGAGTTCGCGTGGAGAGGGCCGTTCCAAGGCGGAATTTCCCCTCGAAGTGGCGAATAGCTTTTGTACTGCCGACTGGCGCGCCGGGGCTCACCTGCGCGGAAGAACCCGGCGGCTACCGGCTGCGATTTCACGAGCTTGCCGACTTTCGGGTGGCGTCTCGCGGCAAGGAGATTGTTTGCGAGGTCCCGGATGGGATTCCGCTTGCGACCATCCGGCATCTCCTGCTCGATCAGGTGATACCGCGGACACTAAGCCTTCTGGGAATCGATGCGCTGCATGCCACCGCCGTCCTCACGCCGCACGGGGTATGCGCGTTCGCTGGCGCCACCGGCGCAGGAAAATCCACTCTGGCGGCCAGCTTTCATCTTGCCGGCTATCCGGTACTGAGCGACGACTGCCTGGTCTTGCGGGAAGAAAGTCAAGCCATCCTGGTGACGCCGGCTTATCCAGGTGTGCGGCTCTGTGAGGATGCGGTTGCGGCTTTGTGCGGCGATCAGGAGAGCGCGCTAACCGTGTCGCATAACAGTTCGAAGCGCCGCGTACTGGCCGATACACGGCATGGATCGTTTTCCGAGGGCCGCAATGTCCTGGCGCGCATCTACAATCTCTTGGACGTGCCCGAAACGGAAGCAGAATTCGGCGTAGAGGGTGCAATCGTCCAACCTATCTCAGGTCGGGAGGCGTTCATGTCGCTGGTGACGTCCGCGTTCCGGCTCGACATCGCCGACCGCAAGGAGCTGGCGCGGCAGTTTGATTTCTTCGAGCGAGTCGCCTCGCTCGTGCCGATGCGAAGTCTGCGCGTTGCCGCCGATTTTTCGGCGCTGCCTGCCGTGCGGGAGGCAATATTTGCTGACCTTGGGCTGGGCGAAGCGGCGAGTCCCGTTTGACCGCATTCGGTTGCAATCTCAGTCAAGTACAAGCGTCTTCCTGGAGTCCAACTTGAGTGACGGCGATTGGCGTTCCTTGCTCAGCAGGCAGTTGCCTATGGCCAGAACATCGAGTTCCGTTCCCATGAAGCAGCGGAAGGCGTCCTCGGGCGTGCATACGATAGGCTCGCCACGCACGTTGAAACTGGTATTGACCAGCACCGGACATCCGGTCAGTGCCTTGAACTGACTGATCAGCGCGTGATAGCGGGAGTTAGTGTCCTGCTGCACCGTCTGGATGCGAGCTGAATAATCCACGTGGGTCACGGCGGGTATGTCCGAGCGCTTCAAAATGACCTAGAATCGGCCACACCCAACACGCGATGATCCAAGGAATATGACTAATCGCTCGCGAGCCGGCCCGGGCGAGTGGCTCCTGCTGCTGGCCTCGGTCATGATTGCATTCGCCGGCTGCGAAATTGCCGTACGTGCCTACCTGCAAGGCGACGAGATCACCTGGTCGATGGTGCCGCCGGCAGAGGTACGGGTGCGGAACGCAGGAGAAAAGCTTTCGGGGACTTCGCGCATTCTTGTCCTGGGAGACTCGCAAACCGAGTGGCGCGACACAACCGGTCATTCCTATGTGCGCGTTGCCGAGCGTAGGCTGAAGGAGACCGGGGTCGCTGTCCAGATGGTTAACCTCGCTGAGCCGGCGAGCGGCCTGGAGTCCTACTTTGGCAACCTGATCGCGTATGCGGATCAACTTGATCCGGATGTTGTTGTCGTGGGACTGTACCTTGGTAACGACCTGGACCTCGACACGCCGCCGCTTGATACGCCCGAGGGCAAGATCGCCGCTATACGCTCGGTCGAGCGTTACGCCGATAAGCGCTCGGTCCTGGTTCGGCTGGCGAAGAAATCGATGTTCCTCAGCTATGTTTATCTAAGAGGCAAACGCTACGTCAGGCAAACACAACCGGAATCGGTCGAGCAGCTTCTGGCGAACCTGAATGATCTCGCAAACGGCGATCACGCTTACGTCAAGAAGAGACTGCAGGAGGTTGATCCAGCAATGGTCGAGGCCGCCCGCGCCGGCGTCATCAATCGCGGGCTTCTGGAGTGGGGGATATCCTTTCCTGACTACTATGAGGACCTCGCGGCCGCCAGACCAAATTCCCAGGCGGGTACAGCGGTGCATGGGGCATTGCGCGATCTGGCTGCGCTGGTAAGGTTCTGCCGCAAGCGCCAGCTGCCGGTGGCAGTAGTATTGGTTCCTCCGCCCGTCTGGATATCCGAACGCTACCACGACTTCTTTCATCGCATCGGGTACCGCAATCTCGGTCCGGTCAGCGAATTGGTCCCGCTAGTGGAGCAGGTGAAGAAAGCGCTTACTCGGCTTCAGGTCCCGGTCGTTGATGTCCTATCGGCGCTCCGAGCTGCGCATGAGCACACCTACATCGCCAACGATGAGCACCTAAACCGCCGGGGCCACGAAATTGTCGGAGCAGAGCTGGCGCGAGTACTGGTTGCTTCCGGTTTGCTCAAGCGGGCGGCTAAGCGGCCGTGATTAAATCCAAAGGGTCGGCCCGGCATCACCGAGGCCTTTCGAGACTCGCGCCTCGCGCCAGGATCCGATCGCCTCGCGGCAGCGGTCCTGCAGGTGTCCGAACCAATCGCTCAAGCCGCGCGGCATGAACTTTACGGCCACAACAATCGCGTGGACGCAGACCCGCCAGCGCCCCAGCCGGGCATGCAGTACGGCTAGTCGCGCCCAGGTACCTGCAGTATTGATGCCGCCGGCCGCAATCGCCATACGATAATCGGTAATCGCTTTGTCCCAGGCCAGGGTTGCCTCATGGAGACGGGCAAGTTCGGCCAAGACCACGCCGTGATCCGGGTCCCAGGGCGTCCGCCAGTCATGACCTTGGCCAAGCGTGATCGGGTTGGTGAGGGCGCGTCGTCCCGACAATGCCAGCGCTAGCGAACGCTCGTAGGCGTCAATCGCCTCGGCATGGGCGCGGCGCCGCGCCAGCATCTGCCCAAGGGCGCGATAGGCTTCGACACAGCAATCGTCCAACGCGAGGGCGCGCCGCAATGAGACCTCCGCGTCCGGCCACTTCTTCTTCCGGATGGCCAACAGGCCGTTACCCAGATGGGCGTATGCATCGCCGGGGTCCAGGCTCAGCGTGCGTGCAAATGCCGCCTGTGCCTGGTTTTGGCGTCCTTTTTCGAGATACCACCACCCGGCATTGTTGTAGGGGTTGCGGTACGAAAGGTCGAGGTCGTAGCACTGACGAAGGTACTCACGCCCAGCCGCCGTCCGGCCCGACGCGGCGCACAGATGGGCGAGGTGATAGCACGGTGCGGCGAGCATCGGCCGTAGCGTCTGCGTGGCCAGGTAGTGCTTTTCGGCCGCGCCAAAATCGCCGCGCGCAGCGGCTTGCGCCGCATCACGCATTCGATCTGCCCAGGCCAGATCGATCGAATCAGGCTGCAGTCGCTGTGCCAGTTCGTCGCCCAGGTACTTCCACTGCAGGGGTGTATAGTCGCCTTCAACCGAATACGCGATCGTCGTGAGATCGGTATGGACGCCGCGCGCCCGCAGTTTCATCAAGAGCTCGTCCGGCCAGCACCAGGGGAGCGCGCCGTACACGCCGATTCCCCGATAGCCGACATTGGGGATGATGAAGTAGTCGACGTCGACGTCCAGCAATACCGCTTCATTCAGCGTAGGCAGGTTTTCCACAGTGCAGGCCAGTATGCGCCTGCCCAGAACGGTGCCGACGATGCGATCGCGTTCGACCAGAATCGCCGGTTTCTTGCGCCCGACGCCCTGATCGAGATTCTTCAACTCGCGCACGATGTCGCGGCGACCCACTGGCGTCGCCCACGTCTGATCCGGCACCACCCAGATGATTTCGCGGACAAGCTCCTCTTCCAGCGCGGCGTATACGAAGTTGGCAATACTGATCCTCGATCGCTCGCTAGGATTCTTCTTGTCGATCCAGCCGCCATACATGTCATGGTGTGCATCGATGTGCACCAGCACGCGCCCGGCCACAGCGGCATCGCGCCAGGCCGTCAAGGCGCCGTCATGGTTCTCGACGCAATGGACAGGGCCGGTGTTGATGCCTACGCCTGCGTTGGTGGTGGACTTGGTCGAAGTGAGCATAGGGGATGGCTCTTCGCAGCTGCGCGCGCCGGTCAGCGCCAATTGGACCGTCTCGTTGAGCAGATGCGGCAGATGACGGGGGGCGGGCTCAGGGTGTCAGCCGCGCATTTTCAGGAATTCGATGATACGGTCGGCCGCATCTTCTGCGGACACAACTGTCGTGTCGATGCGGATTTCCGGGTTTTCCGGCGGTTCGTAAGGGGAATCGATACCGGTGAAATCCTTGAGTTCACCACGCCGCGCTTTCTTGTAGAGTCCTTTTGGGTCACGGGCTTCGGCGACCTCGATGGGCGTGTCGACAAAGATTTCGACGAATTCGCCTGCGCCCACCAGCTTGCGTGCCATGGCGCGTTCACGCCGGAACGGCGAGATGAAGGCCACAAGCGCTATCAGCCCGGCGTCGACCATCAGTCCTGCGACTTCGGCGATCCGGCGGATGTTTTCGACGCGGTCGGCATCGGTGAAACCGAGATCCTTGTTCAGTCCGAGGCGGACGTTGTCGCCGTCGAGCAGGTAAGTGTGCTTCCCGAGCGCGTGCAACCGCACGTCCACGAGATTGGCGATAGTCGATTTTCCTGCCGCCGACAAGCCGGTAAACCACAGGATCCGGGGTTCCTGGCCTTTGAGATCGGAGCGTGATCTTCTGTTTATGTCCATGGCTTGGCGGTGGATATAATGGAGTTGCCCGAAGGTATGACGCGAATCACACGCGGGAGCGGCCATTCTACTACCAGCCCCGCGGTAAACCAGCGCACTGAGGCAATCGATGGGCACGGCAAACAGGTCAAGCGGGTATGAGCACTTGAGTCCCGGCGCAGGCGCGCTGCTCGCGTTGCTTCAACTCGCCGGCGAACCTGCGGCTGCAGCCCGTTTGCCGGATCTGCCGCCGCAAGCGTGGGAGGAGACACTGGTGATTGCGCTGCGGCACGGGGTCGCTCCGCTGCTGCACCGTGCGCTGCAGTCGGGCGGCGCGCTGGCGGCTCTGCCGCAGCCTGTGCGTACGCGCCTCGAGGAAGCACGCCGCGCCACGGCGCTCGACAACCTGCGCAACTACGGCGAATTCCGGTGCCTTGCGCGGGTGCTGCGGGAGAGGGACATTCCGGTCATCGCGCTCAAGGGCTTGCACCTCGCCGAACTCGTGTACCGCGACATCAGCCTGCGGCCGATGGTCGATCTGGATCTCCTGGTGCCGCTTGCGCAGCGCAAGGAGGCGATTGCCGCGCTGCGCGCGGAAGGGTACGAATGCGAGGAGGCGAAACTGGAGAACGGCTTCGACGACGGCAGGCCCGACGCGATCGAAGCGATGCTCGACGGAAAATATCACGTTGGACTTGCCCATGGCCGGCTCGGCACCGTAGTCGAGATTCACTGGACGCTGGCCGATCCGCTGTATCCCTACACACCTCCGCTCGAGGACATCTGGCGCAGTGCCGTGCCGGCAAGCTTGGGCGACGCCGACACGCTCGTCATGCCGCCGGAGTTCCTGCTGCTGCATGTTTGCGCGCACCTTGCCTACAACCATGTTTTCGCGTTCAGCCTGCGCGCGCTGTGCGATATCGCCGAGATCGTGCGCGCGTATCCCGCGCTCGATTGGACAGCCCTGGCCCAACATGGCCGGTGCCACGGTTGGCGGGTCGGCGTCGCGGCAGCGCTGCGGCTCGCGCGCGACCAGCTCGGCGCGCAGGTGCCGGGGAACGCGCTCGCGGCAGTCGGCGGCGATACGCTCGACGCCGAAATGCTCGCCGAGGCGCTGGCGCACCTGCTCGCTTTTGCCGAAATTCCGGACGAACTGCGCGCCGCGCCGAATCTCATGATTCTCGCCGGCCGCCGCGGACTGGGTGCAAAAATCGCGATGGCCTGGAACCGGCTATTCGTGCCGCGCGCGGAGCTGGCGTTGATCTACGGCATCCCGGAGCGCTCGGCGTACCTCGTCCTGTATTACGCGATCCGGTTGCGTGACCTGGTTCGAACCTACGCCGCGAGTGCCTGGGCGTTCAGCGTATCGGACCCGCAACTGGCGGCGACCGCCGCGCGCCACGCGCGGCTGGCGCGATGGATCAGCGACCTTTGAGAAAGACTGCCCCGGCTCGCTTGACCTGCGTTGCGATCATGCATTGTTTCTGCCGTAATGGAGCGATATCCAGGCAAATGCAAGCAGCAGCATGAAAGTCAGCGCGTTTGCCGGTATCTGCAGCCCAAAGTCGACGAAGCTGTGGATCATCAACGCCAGAATCCCCATCATGGCGGCGAACGACAGGCCTCGCATCAGCGGATCCCGGCGCAGGTATTGCGCGCGCAGCGCGGCCGCGAACGACAGCAGCACCATCAGCCCGAGCAGCGACAGGCCAATCACGCCGGTCTCGGCGGCGAACTCGAGATAGTCATTGTGCGCATGGGTGTAGGTCCACCAGGCCTTTTCACCGGCATAGCGCGGGTAGACGATCGGAAACGAACCCAGGCCCGATCCGAATACGGGGTAGTCCTTCCACATGTCGACGGTCCAGGCGGCCTGCTCCCCGCGATCCTCAGCTTGCATGGTGGTCTGCGCAATTCTCTCGATCACGCGCTGGGTTCCGAAATAGGTGCCGACGAGAAATACGTCGACCGCGATTAAGCTGACGAGCAGGATGACCATCGACTTGGTCGCCCGCTTCGCCAGCAGCAGTCCGATTACCCCGGTAACCAGCAGGCTTATGAAAAAGGAGATATTCCCCATCCTTGAGCGCGTGAGCACGAGTGCGACGACCATGACGACGAGCCCGAGCCGCAATGCCATTTTTGGGCTGATGACCCATCGAATCAGGTTGCGAAAAAATCGTCCCCAGGATTGGTTCTGTTCATTGGAGAGATTCGCAATGAGCACGCCGATCCCGACCGACAGGCACATGGCGAGATAGGCGGCATAGTGGTTGCGATTGGCAAAGGTGCCGACTGCCACTTCGCCGGCGCTTTGCAGGCTGACGAGGGAGCCATACAGTGCCTGCAATACCCCCGATGCGACCAGCACATAGGCGGCGAAACGAATCCGGCCGCGGTCCTGCAGCAGGATCACGCTCAGGGCAAAGAACGCAAGGTATGCGGTGCTCTTGCACGCGGCCTCCAGCGTGGCGAAAGCGTCAAGCGTTAGAGGTGCCGCGCCAGGCGTGGCGGGTGCCGCGGCCGCGGTATGCCACCGGGCGGCCTGCGGCGAGAGTATTTCTAGAAACTCGACGGGCAGCGGAACCAGTTGCAGCCAAACGTAGCCCAGCCACAGGAGTCCGCACAGGAGCATCGGCCATGCGTTGCTCAGGATTGTGGGGCAAGCATAATTGCCGCGGATGTAGCCGGCGAGCCAGCATAGCGCGAGAACCAATACCCACAGCGTGAGCACGGCCCAGGCCCAGGGACGGTTGCTGCCCAACGGGAGCGGAGCCCAGACGAGCAGTGCCAGATAAAGGACAAAGATCCAACCGGTGCCGGCGGGTCTTTGGTGCATGGTCGGCACCTAGGCGAACACGCCTGGAAATGAACAGGCCCGGAAACTTGCGCTACCGGGCCTGGCGCAGCTGCGCGTCGTTATCAGCACTTACTGCCTATACAGCCGCCTCCTGCGCCAGGCGTTACCGCGGGGATAGCCGGTATCGATGCCCCCGGAACTGTCGCCGGGGCTGCCGCAACCTGCGCCAGGGTCGGTCCCGCCGCGGTAGGCGGCAAGTCTTGCAGCATGGTCGCAATCGCTTTCGCCATAATACCGGCGTCACTGGTGGCAGTGGCTGCCTGGGTCGCCAGATCCGCCAGTTGTTTGGCCCCCTGCGCCGCGGCGCGCAACTGCGGGTCCTGTGGATTGGCGTTCGCAGCAGCCTGAGCGCGGCTGGCTGTCGCTTCCGCCGCTAGCCTTTGATTGATACCCACGGAAGCCATTGCCGGGCCGAGCGCGGCCACCGTTGCCGCTGTACGCCCCGCCGATGCAACCTGAACCGGCGTGCTGGCCGGGACCAGGGCTGTCCACAGCGCCGCAACGCTCGCCTGGACCGCGGCGGGGGCCGCCGATAAAGGCACCGGTCGCGCCGGAGTACGCCCGGGTTGCCATGGGGCATACTGGCCGGCCGAGATTTCACCGATATCGCCGCTCGGCGTGCGTGCGGAAATCTCGCCTAGCGCAACCGCGATGTATCCGGCCTCCTGCGCACCGGGTTTGACTCCCGCGGTAAAGTCGGCCCCTCCCGGGCTGATGCTGATCACCGAGTTTCCCGCAATGACGCGCACGCCTTCGCTGTTGGCCGCGCCGATGAGGCCGGCTACGAAACGCATCTCGCCCTGCATTATCTCTATGGTGGATCTGTTCTGGCTGCGGCTGGCCGGATCGTAGTGGTATTGACCGACGCGCAAGGCCGAGTCCGGGCCCAGCGCCACAACCTGGCCGTCGGCGAACTTCAGCATCAACTCTGCATCTGCGCCGGTGCGGTAGGCCGTGTTGGCGTCGAACTCATCCCCAGCCTTGACCGCCTCAACTTTGCCGGTTTCTCTCTGGATGGAAACCAAACCCGAAACGTAGTGCACATACCCGATCTGCGCCCATGCGGCGGATGACAACGCGGCAAGCGCGAGCACCAGGCAGCACGCGCCAAATGCGCGCGCCGCCTGTTGCATGTTCTTTTGAGCACTCATGGACGATTTCCTTGTCTCACCGACCCGCCAGACCTAGCGGCGTCCGCAGCCTTTCTGCAAGCGGCGGCGGCAAACACCTGATATTTGTCTATAGCACAAATCAGGTCAAATCGCGCGTAACTATTCACGATTTCGAACATTTTCTGGGTATTTCGCGACGCTCCGCGTTCGACCGTGCGTGCGAGTGCCTGCTGCAGGGGAGGATCGAGGTCGCGCCAGACGGCAAGTCCGACGAACAGCGTCGTCTGCTGGACGTCCGCTTCCCACGGGCCCAGCTCATCGGCGTGCCGTAGTGCGCCCAGAAGTTCGTCGTCGATTTCGTCGAGATAGAGCTTGGCCAAAGCGAGGTTCGCCCAGAGGAAGGCCGAGGTCGGCCGCTGCACCAGCGCCTGGCGAAACCGCGCGTGGGCATCGCGTGTGACAGCCAGCGCGTCGCGCGGGATTCTGGAGGCGCGCATTCTTGCCAGATCCAGCGAGCCGAGGCCTTCGAGCGCCCAGGGGTTATCCGGCGCGAACTCGAGACTGTCCAAATAATATTTCGCCGCGAGGCGGATTTCCGCGATACCCGGCGTTCGCGCCACGGCAGTCCAGCGGTCGATTTCGCCCTGTGCCGTTTGCACCAACAGTCCCGCCACCAACAACCTCGCGCACTGCACGGCGGTGAGCGCAACTAAAATCAAAAGTACCACATGAAACGCCTTGCCCCACCGGCGTTCGGGTCGTTGATGGCTGTTACGCCCCGGACTCTTGTGCACGGACCGCGCTGAATCTGTTGGTGACGAAATCACGAGCGCCTATTTCCCACATGCGGTCGTCCACAGCCTTTCGAGTATGGTGCCCCGAAGGACTGGCCGCCAATCGCCAGGAGTACGGTCGCTGCCAATCAATTCACCTGCTCCCATATTTCCAGAGTGCCATGAGATATAGAGTATTCGCGCGCGCTGCTGGTTGCAATCGTACTCCTGGTCCTTCTTGAACGACAGAGACCGCTTATCCCCGACAAGCACCTTGCCCCCCGCGCGGAAGTCGGTCAGATCCCACATTTGCACCATGTTGCCCGCCTTGCGAATAGTGGCGGTATCTGCGTAGATAGTGATGGCCTCGTTGGTGTTGGCCACAACCCACTCCGACAAGTTGCCTTTGGGCAAGAACCACCCTTCCCACTGCGCCGCCGCGCTGCCGCTCGCAACAAGCAGCAGCATCATCACGATAGCTTTACGCATAGCGCCCCGCCGTCCGCCGTGAAATGTAGCCTGCGCCGCCGCAAGCCGTTGCTCGTATTGGTGGGCCCACCTGGACTCGAACCAGGGACCAAAGGATTATGAGTCCTAGATGCATTACGCGATAGCGTAATGATTTAGCCAAAAAAAATGTAAATCTGCCGTCTAATACTTTTCAGTCGCCACCCTCAAATCTACCTCGTAGAACGCCCAGCGCGCTGAAAGGTATTTGGCACTTCTGCGCGGTTAGTAATGCCGGTTCGCTAACTGCCGGGGTGTACGCGAATTAATAGGCCAGGCCCCCGAAGTTCTTCGCCATCGGTGATCATACGCACGCGTAGAATGAAGGATCTATCAATAGGGAATGGGGAAAACACTACTGTTGTCGCAAAGATCTGAATGTGGCTCTTGGGATCGTCACCAAGTTCAGGTGGCGGCGTGTCGTCAACCGCGAACGCCGCTGGATCGATGGGCTGCTCATGGAATACTTCGTTGTCCTTTAATATTCTGACTGTCATACTCTTAAAGGGTTTATCGAGCGGCGTTCGAATTGTGATGAATATGCACAATTTCGGAAGGAGTAGCGGTGCCTGCGGCACCATTAAGATGCCTTGGTACACGCCCATCAACGACAACTTATTTCCTGCTTCGAGGCGAATGTCGTCGCAAAAGATTGTGGATACTTCGCGTCCTTCAGCGTTCGGCATCGGCTAGGCGCTTTGGTTATTTCGCTGTGCTAGAAAGGCGCGAATTGCGTCTAGCGGGTCTAGTTTAAGTGCTTCCGCAAATCGAAGGAGCGTTCCAATCTGTACGTCTTGCTTTCCGCTTTCGATACGTGCAATTTGTGCTTGCGTAGTACTTATGTCGGCAGCGAGCGCTGCCTGTGAGTATCCTCTTTCTAATCGATACGTTCTAAGTGTCTTTGGCTGATTTGGATCTAGCGACTCAGCAATCTGAGCTCTTGCTTTCTGCAAAGCAGCGCGTCGCTTGGGATCCGATTCGTATTTTGCTACGAGCTTATCGAGTGGGACTGTATTCGCCGGGAGTCCGAAATTTGGGCGTTGCCAATTAGCAATCTCCACCACAAGAAATTTGGGTGGTTCAGCGGTTTCCGCAAGGGGGGCGAGGTTGTCCGTTACGTTGCTAACCGCAGATGTTGCTGTATGCATTTTGTACTCGCTGCGTTCGTGGGTCGGTGAGGTCGTAATTGAAATCGCGGTGAAATACGCCTAATACGTGATACCTCTGACGTCCAATCTCATATGCGTATACGACCCTATACGGTAGACCCTTAGCCTCTAGTGACCATACTTTGAGCCGCCAAAGATCGGTACCTTTTTTCCAAAACTCTAACCATTTGCTTACGTGAAACTCGGCTGACCGATTTGCGCCAAAATCGTGAACCGTTAGCGCATCCAAGAGTTCTTGATCGCCCTGAATTTCCTGAAGTAGAGCGGTAATCGAGGCCGCTGCGTCTTCAGCGCCTTCCCAAAGCGTTTCCAGGTCGGCTATTGCGTCGGTGTGGACTGTTAAAGTATACACAATATCTTAAAAGATATATAGCGACAAGTACGTAACGGTTCAAATATGTGCTGTTTTACCTGGCTTTTACCATTATGACAGTGATCATTGTTAACTAACTGATTTATATTGATTTTACACATACGTTTCGTCTGAGTGAGGGGTTCCGTATCGCAGTATCCCTCAAAGGCAGTACGGAATCACAGAGAGCGGGGGGCGAGCGTGGTTGATCTTAGCGCCTTAGGCTAGCACAAATCCACAGGCAAGCCTTCTCCGTCGGCCCTCAGTAGCCAAGGCGGTGAGGCTTGGTTATGGGGTTGTGCGGCACGGTTGATGGATACCCCTTGGGTGGTGTATGGTTCTGCCTTCCTCGCTCGGAGCCTCCGTTATGACAAAGCCGCGTAAGCGCCCCCGTCCGCACATCCCTCGGCGTACAGACGAGGAAGCCCAAGCCCTGCTTAAACTCGTCGAGGACCGCATATACGGGTTCGTGGGCAATTTCGATGAATTAGAAAGCGCCATTGGTATGCTTTTCCTTGGGCCGCTGATCGGCTGGAAGGTGCTGGTCTTGATACACAACAAGCGGACCATCCGCAAGTACGAGGAAATCCTGGGCATCAATATCCGTGAAGCGTTTCCGGCTGAGGGACCGCTTACCTACAAGTCCATTGGCTATGAGGTGGTCCAGAAGCTGCAGCAATTCTGGAAGGGCGTAAGCGGGGAGATACCCGTCGAGAATCGCCGCGAACTAGCCTAGTTTAGGGATAGGCAATCAGTACCCTTGACACGGGTACTGAGTCCCCGGTACGATGGCGGGTAATGGATACCCGTGCACCTTCGTTCCCTGATTCAGCTGGTGAGTCGAGCGCGGCGGACGGCTGCCGCACGCACGCGGAGCGCGCGCCGGCAGCGGACGCCGCGCTATTACTCCCCGTTACTAATAGGGGAGTAATAGTTGCAACGGACAAACCATCCACAATCGAAATAGGGATTCATTGGCTTTCGATTACTGCTTTTACAAATCCTTCCAATCTTGTCCAGCATGTCATGGGCGAGCTCTTGCGCCAGCCTCTTTCTTCTCCTGAGGAGTGGGACAAGGTTTTCACAGATACCGGGCGATCAGGCAGACGGTACAAGAAGATTTTTGCGGGTCCACTCGGGATGCGCCTTTATGGTTTTCCGGGTACGCAAATTCATTGTCATTTGGAGGTTCCGGGCGAAGCACTTGAGCATTTGGGTCAAGTCGCAACCGTTGATTTCCTCGCGTCGATGCAGGAGCTCACGCATACGGATGTGGAGCGGTCGGGCAAGCCAGAGCCGGAGCCCAGGCCGGTAAAGTGGCGGGCAACTCGAATTGACATTGCGTTCGATCGGGTTCCATTTACACCAAGGCAGGCGTTTGATGCGTGGGTGCGGGGTGATGTGCGCTGCGCGGCAAGTCGAAAATCCTATAAGTGGATCGAAAGCGAGAATGGCAATACGCTCTACATCGGGTCCAGAACGTCGGATCGCTTCATACGAATCTACGATAGGCGCGGCTTTACTAGGGTTGAAATGGAGCTCAAAGGGCCGTGGGGTGAGGGGATAGCGCTCCTCATTGCCAGGGCTCCGCATTCGGAGTGGCGGGACCTGGTCCTTGGCTATTTGCGCCAGTTCTTGGATTTCGTAGACACTAAAACGGGTGGCAGCATTACGCGCGCGGAACTCCTTCCGTGGTGGGCAGCTTTCGCGGCGGGTGTGGAAAGGGCCAGCGAGCGCTTTCAACGTGGGGATGCCGGACTGGATATCCTGGACCGTTCCAAGCGCTATCTGAACCGCCTACTGCCCTCCCTTTGCGTTCTAAAGCAAGGGCTAGGGGTGAGCCTCGATGATCTGTGCGAGGGCGTGGCTTTAACGCTCAGTCCAAAGCATCAGCAACGGCTTGCAGAAATCCAGCGAGCTCTCGGGTTTGCATAATGTTTCTTTCCCTTGCCGATCTCGTTTCTCTCACAGGTTATAAGCGCCGTAGCTGCATTATCCGGTGGCTGCAGGCCAATGGCTTTGCGTTTCGAGTCGGGGCGGACGGATACCCGCGCGTATTGGAAGAGCATGTGCGGGCTCTGCTTTGTGGGATACCCATGAAGCCCAGGAATCAGCCAAATCTCGCAGCATTGAAAAATGAGGTGCACTGATGGGGCGTCGTCGCAAAACACGGCTTGATCTGCCGCAGCGAGTTTATTTCAGCCATGGGGGTTACTACTTCGCGCCTCCTATTGGGCCATGGGTTCACCTGGGGCGGGATTTTCCTCGGGCCATGGCTAAGTGGGCGGAGATCGTAGGGCGTCCTTCCCGCATGACGACTCTAGCCGAGGTCATGGATCGCTATATGCTGGAAGTCGCTCCGAATAAGGCCCCACAGACTTACCGAGACAACATCAAGGAAATGGCTAAGCTGCGTGCCGTGTTTGGGCATATGCGGCCCGATGAGGTCACGGCCCCGGATATCTACAGCTATATGGATGCGCGCGGCGCTCCTGTGAGGGCTAACCGCGAAAAGGCGCTACTGTCCCATGTCTATAGCTACGCAATTCGGTGGGGCGTCGTCAGGGACAATCCCTGCAGACACGTCAAGCGCAATCCGGAAAAGCCCCGTGAGCGTTATGTCGAGGATGCCGAGCTCGAAGCGTTCAAAGCTAAGGCGGGTGATTTTCTGAGCGTCTATGTCGATTTCAAATATCTGACTGGCTTGCGGAAGGGCGACATTCTCAAGCTTCGGCTTGACTCGTTGACCGATGAGGGGATCGCGGTCACCCAGGCCAAAACTGGCGGTCGGCTGATCTACATATGGGAGCCCGCGCTTAGGGCTGCTGTAGATCGGATTAAGGCGCTTCCTCGGCCTGTTCGTGGTCTATATCTCTTCTGCACACGTAGAGGCCAGCCTTACGGCACAAGCGGCTTTGATTCGATCTGGCAGAGGGCGATGGGAAAGGCCCTTGAAGCGGGGGTGCTTCAACAGCGATTCACAGAGCACGATATCCGGGCGAAAACGGCTACCGATGATCCGGAACATGCGCAAAAACGGCTAGGTCACAAGACGCGGGCAATGACTGATCGGTATATCAAGGTGCACCTAATCGAACGTGTGTCACCATTAAAGAGGAAATCTTAATGAAAGTAAATGCGCCAATTTATCTATTGCGAAACTGCGCGCCCTGCTGGAAATGTGGGGTCGTGCAATCGGTCGTTGCGCTGGCGTGCGCAACCTGGCAAGACGAGGAGTGCGAGGATAGTTCGGCGGGAGACGGGAATGAGCCTGCCTTGCTCATGTACATCACCGATCTGCCGCCCGACTGGCTCTATTGCATTCATCAAGTACACAAACGGTTTGAACTACGCCAGTCCGTCACGGCAGAATCCACTTACTACGTGAATACGTGCGAATGCGGGGCATTCTTTGGTGATTTCTTTCTGCACAGGCCAAGCGGCGCATTCTTCCCGATAACCGAATCTGAGGCGCAGTTAATCCGGATTGAACAATTGCCGGTTTGCGGGTCGTTTGAGGTCGATGGTGATTATTCTATCGGTACAGCGGCGACAATATTGCAGCTTGGGGAGCGCCACATTTGATTCGTGTGCGTGCGCCTCGCAAGCGTAGAATGCGCCCATAAACCCCCGCATTACATAAAGGAACGGGGGGCCGCTCGTCCCGCGTATCGGATTATTTGGAATATTGAAAGGTAATGAACATGAGCGTCGTTATTACCGTTATGAACATGAAAGGTGGAGTAGGCAAGACAACCGTTGCGATGCACTTAGGAGGCATGTTTGGTCGGTACGCATTCGACGATGAGGCAAGGCGAAAAGTACTTCTTATTGATTATGACCCACAATTTAATCTCTCCCAAGCGTTCCTTCCTGCCAGCTTATACTTTTCGCTAGAAGCGCAGCGTAAGACGACAATCTCAATTCTTCTGGATGATGACTCAAAGCTAGATCCATATCATCTTCAGGTCCCAGGCAACGAGATACCGCCAAAGGTTGAGGACATCGCGACTCCAATATACAAGTATAAGGACGGCGGGCTCGACCTAGTGCCATCGACACTTGATCTTATGTACGTAGCACTTGGCCAGACTGATAATCAAATAAAACCAATCGAAGAACGGTTCGAGAAATTTATTGCTCAATGCAAATTGATCTATGACATTATTCTTATTGATTGCCATCCCGCAGGATCGCTTTTCACGAAAACATCCTTGCGTAATTCGGACCATGTGCTCATCCCCGTAACGCCACAACGTTACGCTGTGCGGGGTATAGGATTGATGATGAAATTCATAAAGGCCAAAAAACAGGGGACAAAAGGGCCAACTTCTCACATCTTATTTAATGGAACTCCGCGTTTTGGTATTGCGTCGGAGGAGTCAGCCATTCGCGCGAACCCTGAATACACCGCCCATTGCATGACAAATACGCTGAAATGGTACGGCGCATTTGGTGAGCCGGAAGATGGGAAGAATTTTGTGTGGACCAGCGGTAAACCGTATAGCACCCAAGCATTTCGCAATTTGCTTTTGGTTAGCCAAGAGTTCTTTAAAAAGATTGGAGCGTGATTTTTATGAGGCCTGGAAATAAAGAACGTCTAAAGCGGGTTCTTCTGGCGGCTGTCCTAAAGTCAGATCTCACGATTAACGAGATCCAGATGTTGGCGGAGGAAATGTCTAGAAGCCCTGATTTCACCTGGGAATTCAGCTCACTTCTTCGAGATGTAATCTCGCGCATGCAAAGAACTGGCCCAATGAAGGAAGTAAGCCGGGGGTTCGGTGCAGTTCCCTCGCTTCAGATAGCCTATCAGACAATTCAACGACGTCGGTACTCGAAGAGAGAAGTGCTCGAAATGATGGAGCAGGCCTCGCCAGGAATTGACGACTATGTGAAGGATACAAAATTACCCATGCGGAAGATCCTTGAGCGTTTTCTGGCAATTGCCCCTCCATCGGAGGCGGCGAAATTTTTATTGCAGGTCGCCTCGCCTACAGATACGCAAGGGGTGCGCGAAGACGCATACTTGGTTGGGATTAACCGAAAGTAGCGGCGCAGAAACATGTCAGCACAAAAGCTTACTCAGGCGCTTAGCGGAATAGATTGGAATGATAACGTAAAGCAATTCCTTCAAGATACGCCATCCGTAGAGAAGATTGCAGGGGCCAATCTCCGTATTGCCACATGGGCTAGGCAATTCGAAATAATTGACAAGGGGAATCCGGCCCTCTGCTTTATCAGGGAATTGCAGATAGCTGGGCATCACGTTGCTGCATCATCTGCATTACCTCTCTATAAATCGGCGGCAGGATCCATGCGAGAGATGTTGGAATCGGCCCTTTACTACAGTTATTTTCGAACTCATCCTTCTGAGCTTGCGACGTTGGTAAGGGATTCCGATTTTTACGTCTCGAAGGCTGAATTACTCGAATATCATAAACACCACACGCCTGATTTTTCGAGTCTTCAGCATCGATTGGGGTTGGTTTCGCGGTTAGACGCCTGGTACAAGCACACTTCTTCGATTATTCATGGGCAGATTCCTGGAGCGTGGGTTCAGCACAAGTCTCTCGTAGAAATTAAATACTTTAAGACTACTTTGGATCTCGTGGTAACGACGTTTTGCGAAGGGGAGGAAATCATCCACCGCCTGTTTCTTTGCACAGTTGGTCGCTTGCTATGGGAGACCTTCAGCCCGGCGGCTAAGAAGGCACTAGCAGCCGGGTTACATGGCGAAGTGAAGACAGCTTTGGGGATTGACAGCGCCTAGCGTTCGGAAACTGGAAAGCAAGCGATTAAGCTGGCGAGGGTTTATCTTCGCCATCTGATATGCGCGGCCCAAGGCGCCTGGCGCGAAGGGGCGGCTGTCAGAGCGAGCCTCGAATATCTTCCAAGACAAGTCCGAGAAAAACTATATAGCGGGACTGTGATGGGCCGCCAGGCCTGTTGCCGTCTGATGCCCATTCTTGAGAAATATTGAGCAGTAAGGCTAATATTTGGCGGTGTTAGTGATTACTATCACTAAAACGCTTGAATTGGTGGGCCCACCTGGACTCGAACCAGGGACCAAAGGATTATGAGTCCTCTGCTCTAACCAACTGAGCTATAGGCCCTTCGGGAAATGATACAGGGTTTGGGGAGCGCGCCTTGCCGCAATCCTCTCCCCTGGAGGGAGAGAGGAGTTCTTGTCTAAGCTTCGTTGTCCAGGAAACTGCGCAGCCGCTCGGAGCGCGAGGGATGGCGCAGCTTGCGCAGCGCCTTGGCTTCTATCTGGCGGATACGCTCGCGTGTGACGTCGAACTGCTTGCCGACTTCTTCGAGCGTATGGTCGGTGTTCATTTCGATGCCGAAGCGCATGCGCAGCACCTTCGCTTCGCGCGGCGTGAGCGAGTCCAGCACTTCCTTGGTGGCGTCGCGCAGGGACCCGTACACCGCCGCATCCACCGGCGCCATGGTGGCCGCGTCCTCGATGAAATCGCCCAGATGCGAATCGTCGTCGTCGCCGATCGGCGTCTCCATCGAAATCGGTTCTTTGGAGATCTTGAGGATCTTGCGGATCTTGTCCTCGGGCATTTCCATCTTCAGCGCGAGCGT